>Ga0209470_1001125_pt1 | contig 20160 bp, 19 predicted proteins | sample GraSoiAngelo_125_FD_185882 | JGI IMG/M metagenome (GOLD analysis project Ga0209470, IMG submission 185882) | Grasslands soil microbial communities from the Angelo Coastal Reserve, California, USA - 14_0927_05_40cm (SPAdes) (version 2) | ecosystem: Environmental > Terrestrial > Soil > Grasslands ... | reverse complement strand
CCAAATTGGAGAGCGCCTCGATGTGATTATCGTCCCGCGGCCGGTTTTTCTAATTCCAATGCGGAGACGGATCAGAATTGGGATGTATGATCGCCGGGTTGAATATCCACCACGTGGAACTGCACACGGTCATACACGACCCGGCGCTCGTGGGCAGCGTCGAAGAGTTTTGCGCGCCCACCTTCCGGGCCGCTCTCCGAACAAGGCGCCTACGAGACGCTGCCGTGCAGCGCCGGCCACACGGCGTGCTATGTGTCGACTTATGGCGACGTCTATCCCTGCGTGCAATTCACGCTGCCCACCGGCAATGTACGCAAGCAAAAATTCATCGATATCTGGCCTACTCCCCGCAGCTCCAGGAAGTGCGCTCCATCAGTATGGCCGATCTGGAAGGATGCTCGAAGTGCGTCCACTCCGGCTCATGCTCGCGTTGTCCGGGGCTGGCGTACATGGAAGGCAATATGCGCGGGCTTCTATCCAAGATTGCGAGAAATCCTTCGCCCGAACCGGGATTCCCTCGGAAAATCTGCTCAAGAAGCGTCCCGACCTGGTCCAGATCCACAATTTCGATCCGGCTTCGCCTCGGTCAACATAGGCACTTCGACTAAACGGCGGGCGTGGTCGTGCAGCCTTAGTCAGATTCTCAGGCAACCGTGAGCCGTACGAAAGGCTCGCGCTATAATCTTCCGGATAGGACATTCAATGGGAAAAACTGTCGCCGACATGACCGCCACTGAGTTGCGGCAACTGGTCAGCTCTTTGGTCGAAGAAAAGCTGATTCAGCTGTTGGGCGATCCGGATGAAGGGCTTGTTCTCCGTGAGAATGTGCGCAAGCGGTTATTGCGGCAGAAGCGAGCTGTTTCCAAGGGTGAGCGCGGAGAGCCGTTAGAAAGTGTTGCACGACGACTCAAACTTGTGTGAGCGCGTTCAGTCCTCGCATCCTAAAGAATGCGAGTCGACAACTCGAGAAGCTCGATCCTCCCGTCGCTAAGCGGATCGTCAAACAGATCGCGTGCTTGGCAGAGCATTTCGACAAAATCAAAAGTTGGACCACGAAGGCGAACCTCCCTGGCGTCACAAGGGCTCTCAGGCGGGAGAGCGGACACGGCCCGCGGCGTTGCGGACCCCAAACGGCGACATATGTGCTGGGCGTGATCGGTCATTAGGGCCCTGTAAGACCTCGCCTTTTCGTGGTAGTTCGCGTAGGCTGGAAATCATGAGAGCAGTTATTCCAGAAATTCCCCCTGGACTACTGGAGTGGCGCAAGCGCACAGGCGCGGACAGATGGGATGAGGTTTGGGACGGTGTGCTGCATATGCCGCCAATGCCGAACCGCGAACATCAGGATTTCGAATTCGCTCTCGAAAATTATCTCCGCGTGTATTGGGCGCCTGCCCGCGGCGCACGCGTCTACCACGGGATTAATGTGGCTTCGCCCAGCGGCTGGCCGAACAATTACCGCATTCCTGATCTTGTCTTGTTGACGCCCCAACGTTTTGGAACCGACCGCAATGAATACTTCGAAGGCGGTCCGGACGTTGTTGTCGAGATTCGCAGCCCTGGCGACGAGTCCCACGAAAAGCTGGAGTTTTATGCTGGCATTGGCGTGACAGAGGTCTGGATCATCAATCGCGACAGCAAGGTTCCCGAACTCTACGCCCTGGCCGGAATGCAATACAGACTGCAGCCCGCCGGCGCGGACGGTTGGATCCGAAGCGCCGCCACCGGAATCGAATTGCGTGCCGGCGTTACTGGCAAGCTCGCGATCCGCCTCGCAGCCGACGAAGGCACCCGCAAGGATTTGCCTTAAGGCCCACGGGCTGCAGCCGCTCGAACTATGTGCTCAAGGAATAGAGCATTCATCAGATCTTTTCACGCCCTCTAGTTCTGCGCGGCTGTTATATCGAAGTACCAAAAGCATTAGAGCGGCCGATCCTGAAAGCTAATCAGCCTCGCGCCGCTCGCGGCTGAGCCGCAAAATCGTCATGCCTGATGCCCTCCTGTGAGGTCGCTTCGCGGCATTTGATTGATGGGCGGAGCCACCCCGCCTTAACCAAGGCGGGGAATGTTGCTTCCGATACGACGCTTTGGTAGCGCCCGTCACATTCTCTAAGTTAATGTATCTTGCGCGACGGAAAACCCGAAACCGATGCCGAGAAAAAAGAAGCCGTCGAGGAAAACAAGAAACCTATCCCGAAGACGGGCGAAACCGGCCGCGCCCGCAGAGCAAACCGGATTCGGTCTTCCGCCCGATGAGCTGGAGCGTGCGCTCTTAACAGGCGAAAGCCCGGGACTGCTCGAAGACTACTTTGGTCCGGACAACTATAGTCAGCTTCGCGATCTGGCTCGAGATGCTTCCACGCGCCCGGTTCGCGGCGGCCCTCGCGTTTTGATCCTGCCCGGTATCATGGGATCCACACTTGCCAAAAAGGGCCCGCTCGGCATTGAAGACATTCTGTGGATCAATCCGGTCGAAATCGCGCTCGGCAAACTGACATCTCTCAAGCTCAATGGAGCCGCATCTCCCTATCACGCCGCGGGCGCCATCTTGTTTGCGTATTTGAAATTAAAGCTGCGGCTCAGGATCAACGGCTTCGACGCCGATTTCTTTCCATACGACTGGAGACGCAGCCTCGAGGATCTGGGAGCGGACCTGGCAAATAAAATCCAACAGGAACCCGCATCCCAGGTGAGCCTTGTTGCACACAGTATGGGCGGGTTGGTAGCTCGCATGGCTCTGCCGCAGGCAGGAGAAAAGGTCACGCGGCTGATCATGCTGGGGACGCCCAATTACGGTTCTTTTGCTCCCGTCCAGGTGATCCGCGCGACCTATGACGTTGTCCAAAAGATTGCGAAACTCGATCTTCGGCATAACGCCGAGGAACTCAGCGGTGAAGTGTTCAACACATTTCCCGGCTTGTACCAGATGCTGCCTTCCCCCGAAAAGTTTTCCGCGATCAATTTGTACAAGCCGGATGCATGGCCGGCGAAGGGGCCTCAACCGCGAGCCGACCTGTTAGGGAAGGTCAAAGCCGTGGTCGACCGGCTGGCGCCTGCGGATTCGCGCTTCTTCCTGATTGCCGGTATCAACCGGGATACGGTCGTCGGGGTGCGTATGAACGCGGGCGAGTTTGCCTACGATGTTTCTCCCGACGGTGATGGCACGGTTCCACTGGCGTTTGCGCAGCTCATCAACATCCCTCCGCAACATATCTATTATGTCGAGGAAGGACACGGAAATTTGCCGAACAATGGGCGGTAGAATCCGCCGTCGCGGACTTGCTCTCGAGCGGTACCACGACTGCTTTACCGAACCAGCGGCCCGTTTCAAGGCGGGCTGCCCGCGTCGTCTCCGAAAAACGCCTCAAAGAAATGGCGCTGCTCGCAGCAGGAGCCGGACAACTGGGTACCGCAGATTATCGCCACTTATTGGACGCCGTGGCCGCGCCGCCGCGAGCCGAGCAGGCAATCGAGACATCGGCTGCGTTGATGCGCGGTGGCATTGCGAACTACATGAGCACGTACTGGCCGGTCGGCGATGATGCGGCCGAAACTTTTTCTGAGACGTTCTACAAAGCTGCGCTCGGCGCCAGCACGATCGGTTCGGCACTGCTCGCCGGCCGCAAGGCTGTATTGGATCGCCGTGACCGCGATTGGGCCGATTACATCCTCTACGGAAATTTCGATTTCGTCTTGAAACAGCCGGCTAGCCGGGCGTAACTCCGAGCACCCGTCATTTGGTCGAGAAGAACCGCGGATCGTATTGAAACGGTTCCGGCACGTTCAGACGAATCTTTCTGAAACTGGGATGCCGCGGATTGATGAGCCAATTCGATTCTGTTGGCGCCAGGGCAGATGGCACAATGAGAATTGCTGCCTGACCGCGCCGAACGAAGTCATCACCGATCTCGGCGAGTTCAGGCGGCGGTGGTATCGCACGCCAATTGCGCGGCAGGCCTCCCACAGGTACGGTCACTCGTGAAACGGTATCCGGTATTTTCGCATTCACAACCACGAGATCTTTGGGTGGATCATCCGCATCGATGTGCACAAAGTATTCGATGATCGCAAGGGAAAGGTGTTCGGCCGTGTAAGCAAGACGCACGCCGGCACTTGACCATCGGCCTCCAAAGCGGTAAGCACCTTCACCATCGAACGGCTTCCTGGCATAGGCTTTTCGAAGAATTCGATAAACCGATGTCAACTCACGCCGCCGTAAGCAATCCGGCCGAGTATGCTCTCAACAGCGCGCGCGCCAGGTTCGGTATCAATCAGATCGAGGGGTGCCTGTCCACCCAAAGCGCGATTTGGACGTTTTAGCCACCGTCTCGCTTTATCGTCATCTCCGATATATCGCTTTGCGAGAGCGATCACCCGGGCAAGCCGGTAAATTCGGTCCGATTCGTATTTAGCGAGTTTTCCTTCCCGGCGGCGGCGTTGCAAGCTGCGCGGAGATAAGTCCAGAGTTAGGGCAAGTTCCTTCAGGGTTAGGTCAGCGGAATGCATCACTTCCGTTACCACCTTTTGGGGGAAGCCTTCCCGGATGGCTGCGTCGATGTCTCGATCGGTGCGAAGCGGACGCCCTATGGTTTTTTCACCGCCGAGTTGTGTCGCGATGTCCTGAACTTCTGTTGGCACTTGTCGTCTATGTTAGCGCCAACTGTCGCACCCTTCAAGTGGAGGCAGAGTGCTGGACACAGGGTCTTCACAAGTGTCGCTGGTGCCTTGCCCAGCCAAGACTTATGAGTAACGATCAGCTCACGAGGAAATTAAATTACCGCGCGGCACTCGTTGCCTGGCCCTTGAACACAGCGTCGATCGCAGCCTGAGCGCACTGTTCGCCCTGGGCGCTGGAAACGCCCATCGCGCCGATAACCTGGCCGTTCACGACAATCGGAAGCGCGCCTGGTTGCGGGAAATCGTTCATGAACGTGGGGGCCAGATTTTCGCCGCTGCGCACCATTTTGTTCGTTTCCGACGTGGGCCGGCGCCACCGCAACGCGGACTTGGCTTTCAGCAGGGCAGTGTCGATGGCGTTTGCCGCGGCTCCTTCCATGGCGTGGGATTCGATCAGATTACCGCCCCAATCCAAAACCGCTATCGCCACGGTCTGTTTGTTCTTCGAGGCCCAGGCCGAACAGGCGTCCACCAGGGCGCGCGCACCGGCGCTCGAGATGATTTTGATGTCTCTGGTCATTTGCGCGGAAGCGTTGGGAGTGAAAGAAACCCCGATCAATACGACGAGCAAAAGCATGGAAAGCCGAATGCGCATGTTACTTCTCCTCTCGGTTTAAGTTTTCTAAAATCCCGAATGCAGTCTATCCCGACTAAGGGATATGTCGAAATCGCAAATTGGACCGTCCAATTTGCGATTTCGGATTTCGGATCTGAGATTTCACAGTCCTGCCATCTCGAGCGCAAACATGAGCGCCATGCCGCCCCCACGTGCGTCGCGGTCGAGGATTGCGGCACGGCGAAGGTAATCGTTGAGCGACGGCTGTTTGGTTGTGCCCTCGCATACATCCAGCAGCCGTCCGTCCGAAGCGGTCCGTGCCGATATGGCGCGCCACGCTTTGTCGACGAGGGGCTGATAGTCGTCCCAATCGAGCCAGCCGTTGTTGATGCCTCGTAACATCGCGGTGGCGATCATCGCAGTCGCGGAAAATTCCGGATACGCGCCCGGTTGATCGATCACTTCCCGCCACAATCCGTCCTCGTCCTGAAATTGCCGAAGAGCCGCCATGTGTTGGCGGAATGCGCGGAGCATCGGACTGAATTGCGGGTGATCCACTGGTAAATCGGAAAGCGCGAGAACCAGCCCCAGAGCGGGGAATGCATTACCGCGGCCCCACGCCACATCTGTGAGCGGCGAGTGGCGATAGAGACCGTCGGACCGAAGGTCGAGCTTCTGCATGAACGCGAGATGACGCGAAGCCATCTCGAAATATCTGGTGTCTCTGGTCAACTTGCCGGCTTTGATCAGAAGCGGAATGGACATAAAAACGGAGTCACTCATCTCATTGTGGAACGGCATCGACTCCTTCATCTCGCCGGCCTCGCTGAATCCAAGACCGGCCGCCTTTCGCACCAGTTCGGTGTAACGCGAGTTTCCTGTACGTTCGGCCAGCTCTGCGAATACAAGATGGCCGGCCAGCGTCTGGCCGTTGGTTCCTTGAAGCGGATTTTTCGCCCCGTTGATATACGGCGCTGCAAGCCGCTCGCCCTCGGCAATGCGGCCGAGGCGAAGCTGGCCGATCACCCCCATACCGGGCATATAGATCGGTTGATCGAAATCATGGCCGTAGACTTCCGCGAGTTCGGCCGCCAGTTCTCGAGCCGTCCGGCGCAGCCGGCGATCGATTTCCCGATGGGCCTCCGATGGCGGAATGTCCCGCGGCAGCGACTGTAGTATCCCTTCCTTGACGTCCATGCGGCGCGCGGGAATGCGGCCGACTCCGGCGACACTGTTTCCAGATAATGCGTCGGCCAGACCGGAATCTTCATTGCCTGCCACGATCACCAGATCCGGAGCATGGATTCCAATCCATCGCCAGAGTACATGCGAAACTACGTTTTCTCTGTAAGCGACTCCGGTGGGAGGGAACTCGAGCCGTTGCGCACCGGGGTTTGCCAAAGCGATAACAATTAGGTGAAACCGTCGGCCCTGGGACAGACCCTCCCATCTTCGAAGTTCCTGTTCCACAAGGCGGGCGGATTCGTCGTTTCCTCCAAGGCCGCCGACGAGCATAACTGTCGGCACGGTGAAAGAAGGGCTTGAGACCACAGCGGCTTCAATCCGCATGCCACTCGAGGTGAGACCCACAACCCTGTGTTCGGCGGCCTCGACGAAATGGGGACCGGTACACAAAAGGCACAAAAGAAGCCGAAAAGGCACAAAAGAACAGGCCTTGTTAAGTTTCTTGTGCCTTTTTGTGATCCTCATTGTGCCTTTTGTGGTTCGTTCCCCTTTTCTTGGGTTGCGATGAGCCTGGCTTTGGTGCATTCATCGGCGATGTTGAGATAACGCGCAAAGCGTTCCTCGCCGTAAAGGAACGGATTCGGCGAATTGGGGTTCTTGCGGCGCGTTTCCATCCAGGCCAGCGTGTCGCCATAGATTCCAGGATGGCCGCTCAGCAACGCCACCGCCTTTTGTTTCTTTGCAAGATCGATCGCGCGCTCCACTGCAGCAAGGGACTGGCGATCGGGCGCGGCAAATCCTCCGCTCGGCATGAACGCTGTGTACTGCTTTCCGCGGTCTCTGACAGGGAAAAGCAGGGCGATCGAGCCGGGTGTGTGGCCGGGCGTGTGAAGCATCGTCACGGTCGTGTCACCCAGTACGAGTGTCTGGCCATCGGTAACGGAAACATCGCGCACGGGCAGTTCCCGATTCCGCTGCGGAGAAGACGCGATGAAATCCCAGTCGGGGCCGGACATCAGTACTTTTGGTTTATATGCGCGCTGGAGATACGGCGTTCCGCCAAAATGGTCGAAATGGCCGTGGCCGATGATGACGTACTTAATCTGCTTCGGATCCAAACCCGCTTTTTGCATTCCTGGTATGAGGACCTTTTCGCCTTCTTCCGGCGTGTTTAAGGAGTCGATGACAATGATTCCCTGGGTCGTCGTGAGCGCCCACGCGCCGACAGTGTCGAAGCCGATGTAGTAGAGATTGTCAAAAATTCTTGCCGGCTCCAGCGTCTCGCGCGGAACAGGCGGAAGCCCCGCTTCCTGTCGAAGCACGGCGGGCCGCTGCGGGCCGCGGGCAGAGCACAAGTTTGCGGCTTCCTGCAGGAGATCAGGCTTCGCGATCGCCATCGCCGCGGTGACATGCGCCTGAGCCTCTTTCGATTCCAACCATTGTTTCTCGCTTAACCCGGCTGGTTGCTGCCCGCGCTGTTGCGCAACGGCGTGTGCAGCGGGGAGCAGTACGCAAAAGGCACAAAGAGAGGCCAAAAGGCAGAGGCTCGGTCGCATTGAATTTCTCCTTATTCAGCGGATGCTATCGGCCATAGGGACTGTCGTCAAGGGCTTTGCACATAAATACGGGAGTATTCCCCTCCTCGCAGAGGAGGGGAATACTTCTGCGCGAGTTGAATTCAGTACCCAAGCGTCAAGCGGGATTTTGCTAGAAATAAAATTGCAGAAGCGCGAAAATCTGTGAAAAGTGCGGGAGGCGCCGATACATGTCTTCAAGGATTTCCATTCTGGGATTGGCGGCCATTGCGATGTTGCTGGGCACGCTTGGGCGTTCAGCGACCATGGTGGCTAAAGAAGGGTCCGATCGCGTTATGACGTTTTACAAAGACGTTGTTCCGATTCTGCAGAAGAATTGCCAGACCTGTCATCGTCCGGGTCAAATTGCGCCTATGTCGCTGTTGACCTACAAGGAAGCCAGACCATGGGCAAAGGCGATGAAAGCGGCCGTCGTTTCCAGAAAGATGCCGCCGTGGTTTGCGGATCCGCGTTATGGCCACTTTAATAATGACCGGTCTTTGCAGCCTGCCGCTATCGAGACGATCGTCTCGTGGGTTGATCAGGGAGCCGCAGAAGGCGACGCGAAAGATGCTCCGCCGCCGGTCGAGTGGCCTGACGACGGTTGGCAAATTCAGCCCGACGTCGTCGTCGACCTGCCGGCATATCGGGTTCCCGCAACCGGCGTCAAGGAATGGGAGCAGTTGGCGATTCCGGCGCCTTTCAAAGAGGACACCTGGGTGACTTCGGTCGAGATTTTGCCCGGGCAACCCGCCGTCGTTCATCATTACTGCTTCAACTTCGAGAAACATAAACCGACGACGGCATATAACGTTTACGAATGGATGGAAGTGCCGCGGGATGAAGATGGAGTGGCCACGAATCACCGTCGCGGGGCGGACACCAAAGAGGGCATCGTCCTCAGGCGCGCCGTCGGCAGCACCGTGGAAACACGGCAGCCGGGACGCCAGACCATACGCGGCGGCAATCAGTTCTGCTACCTGCCCGGTTTGCCCTTTGAAGACTATCGGCCGGTGAACGCCGGCGTCTTTGTACCGGCTGGAAGCGATATCACTGTAAGCATGCATTACACGGCAAACGGCGTGGACCTGATCGACCGGACGCGCATCGGTTTCACAGTGACGAAGGTCGCTCCGGCGAAAAGATTCATCCCTCAGGATGGGGAAGATGGCGCCAACGCTCCCGTCGCGCGCAAACAAGCGGTCCAGGATCTCGCTATTCCTCCTTTTGAAAGCAATTACATCGGCCCTCCGGCCGACATCACCTTCCTGAAGGATCTGGAGCTCGTCTGGTTCCGGCCGCACGCTCATATGCGGGCGACAAGCGTCCAATACAGGCTCGTCTATCCGGATGGGCGGGAAGAAATTGTTCTCAATGTTCCTCGCTATGACTTCAACTGGCAGCTCACCTACAGAACGTCGCTGAAGATCCCGAAGGGTTCACGAATGCACGTCGAATTTCTCTACGACAATTCGGCCAACAACAGGTACAACCCCGATCCCAGCAAGTGGGTCTATTATGGCGACCAGAGTTGGGAAGAAATGGGGACTCCCAATATGGGGTTCCTGGTGGATCGGTAAGAGAAAGAAATTTTGAAATCGGACAAATCCTGCATCTCAGATCCGAAATCCGAAATCTTAAATTGGACGGCAAATGTAAAGTCCATTTCGAAATTTCGGATCTGAGATTTAGTGTTCCGCGCCCGGTGGCGGAGGCCCGTGCCGTAAAGTCTCGTCCTTAAGGAGAAAGTTCAAAGCCGAGAGCCCGATCATCAGCCCCGCGCTAATCAGAAAGATCGATTGAATTCCACCAAGTAATGCAGGACCCACGCTCGCGTACAGCGTTTCGAGCAGATGCGGCCCGTTGTCGAACCGGCTGAACGTTGCCTCCAACTGCGGACGCATTTGCCGCAGCAATAGAGGATTCGAAAAGGCCGTCGTGGCTTCTTGAGGGACTCCTCGGGGCACGGCTTTGGCAAAATCGTGATGGTAATGGGTCAATAGCAGGCTGCCGAAAATCGCGACTCCTACTGTGCTGCCGATCGAGCGGAAGAACGTAGCGGAGGCTGTCGCGATACCCATGTGCTTGTGGGGTGCGGCATTCTGTACAGCGACGGTATACGCGGGTAGAAGAAGTCCCATTCCAAAGCCGGAGGTAATCATCGCCAGAAGAACCTCGGGAGGCCTTGTGGCCCCATCCATACGTGCAAAAAGGATCGATCCGATGGTGATCAGCACCGAACCGGCCATGATGGGTGTTTTATAGCTCCGCAGCCGCAGCGTGACCTGCCCACAGACAAATGTTCCTATAACGATGCCGAGCATCATCGGCGTCAGCAGATTGCCTGAGCGCGTTGCAGTGACGCCAAGCACTCCCTGCATGAAGAGCGGCAGGTAAATAATCATTCCAAACATAGCGATGCCGACGACGAAAACGCCCGCAGAGCACATGCTGATGATGGGCTCCTGGAACAAGCCTAACGGGATGAGGGGCTCAATCGCCTTGGTCTCCGCGTACAGAAATCCGCCCAGCATTATTACAGCTGCTGCGAGAAGCAGTTCGACCCGCGCCGAGGACCACCCGTAATCCGTCACCCACGTCAAGGCGAGAAGCAACGGGACAACGCAGCTAATGAGTGTAACCACACCGGCCCAGTCGATATGGCGCTTCACCTCTTTGGGTTGCCAAAAAGGAAAATACAGGTACAGAGCAATGACCGCGATAATTCCAACAGGCAGGTTGACGTAGAACGTGGCTCGCCATGAAATCTGGTCGGTGAGCCAACCGCCCAGTGTTGGTCCAAACACAGAAGCGAAACCCCAGGCTCCCGAAAACACGCCCTGATAGCGGCCTCGTTCTGCCGGCGAAAAAATATCGCCGATGATCGCGAACGTTAAGCCCATCATCATGCCGCCGCAAATGCCTTGCATTGAGCGAAACAGGATGAGCTGGTTCATGCCGTCCAATCCCAGCCAATCGAATTTGCCCGCCGCGCCGCACAACGCGGATGTCAGAACGAAACCGGCAGAACCGCCGAGCAGGAACCATTTTCTTCCGTAGATATCCGATAGCTTTGCGAATATCGGGACGGAGATCGTAGAACATAGCAGGTAAGCCGTTGAGACCCAGGGATAACGATCAAAGCCGGAGAGCGAGGCGATGATCTTTGGCTCCGCCGTACCCACGATCGTCTGGTCCAGGGCGGCCAGCAACATCGACAGCATCAAGCCCGACAGCGTCCCAATGGTTTGCGGGCGCGTCAACTGAATCAAGCCCGATGTACGCCACTCGCTGGGTGCCCGCGCCGCTTGATGAACCGCGGTAGAGGAATCTGTGGACATTCGCTAACAGTAGCCGCTCTGACGTGCGCAGTCAAATGTACTTCTTTGACCGCCGGCGATCTCCCAAATGGGTGAATTCTCGGCGATCATACAAGCTGTGAATGAATTATGATGGCGGTTATTCCCCTCCTTGCATCACCGCAAGGAGGGGTGGCTGCGTCATCAAGAAAATGTTGCGAAGCCACCGTAGCTGACGCAGCCGGGGTGGTTTTCCTTTTTGTTCTCAGTCGGAAAACCACCCCGGCCTCGCGATCAGCGGAGGCTTCGCGACATCTTCTCTAATCGCTCGGCCACCCCTCCTTGCGGTGATGCAAGGAGGGGAATGACGCCCTAGCGTGATTTGTTCACATCTAAACCGTCGCTACAATATTACTCCCATAGCCCCGCGTACTTTTTGGATCCGGCATCCCAACTAAGAGTCACACAATCGCGGCATGACTCCGGCGATTCGTTGACGTGAATGAGATCTTGCGTCCAGCCTGGTGCGACCCTCGATACGTCCTTCGCGATTGGGTAATTTGCATATGGAAATCGCTCCAGCAGGATCGGAGCCGGCTGATGAGACTTTAACAAGCCGAGCAGTTCCGTTGTCGGCGCGGCTCGGCTTTCGAATTCCGGATCTTTCCGAATCCATATGTAGCCAATGTTGTACGCGATGAAAGCGATCACGAGAGCCAGTTGGATTCGGGGCTGCCGGCACTCCCGGATGAGATAGGCCAGGACGGCAACCAGCACCATCGACGACATATAGAGCTGGCGGCTGGGAATATAGGGTGAGTAAGTCAGGAAACTGTAGGGCAAGATCGGGAATACGATCCACAGCACAAATTTCGGCAAAGGTCTGAGAGAATGCCACTGGCGCATAGCGGCCAACAATCCCACCAGAACGTAGAATGACGGCCGGAACAGGAGATGCAGAGTCCGGCCCACAATGAGCGCGGCGTGCGGACCAACTTGATACACCCCGTGTTGGATCATACCGTTGGCCGGTAATGACCAAAGGAACACCGCAATGAATATGAGTATGGGCACGAGCAGAGGAATCATTTGCGGTGCAAGAATTTTTTCGCCGCGTTGCCAGCGGAAGAGGGGAATGATCAGCAAAGCGATGAACGCCGACTCTTTTGAGAAAAGCGCCAGAAGCAGGAATATGGCGCTGATGAGGTAATGCCCCCTGAACCACAGTACGAGTGTGCTCAAAACAAATAAGCCAAGCAGGGTTTCATTCATCGCCGCAATCCACATAACGCCCTCCTGCGGCGCCTGAAACACGGCGAATAGAATCGCAGCGAGGTAAGCCTCCCCTGCCGGGCGGCCCAACACCAGGAGTAACTTCCACAGCAGCAGGCAGTTGATGAAATGCAAAAAGATGTTGGCGGTGTAAAAGAATTCGTAGTGCTGAGCGAAGACCCGATCGAGCATCGCGTAAGCGAGAAAGCTCGTCATTCGAAAATTCAACGGCGGTGACTTAAACAGATACCAGAAATCCGATTTCAGGCTTTCGGCCAGGCGCAGGTTTTCATAATCATCGGCGATGAAGCCGTTGTTCAGGCAGCACGCATAGGCTGCAATACAAAGTGCAGCAACGGCCAGAACCTGCGTTCGACAGGACTTCGGAAAGCCGGTCAACCTCATCTGCTGAAGCGCGGAACGGATTTTTCGTCATTCGCGATTCTGCTGGAGTGGTAATCGCCGCTCGAAAGCCATTTTTCAATGAAGCAATACAAGACGATGAACAAATAGCGGGATGCCAAGTCCTCCGGCAGGTCCGAGGCATCCGCCATATAAACGGCAACAGCATCGCCTTTGAAATTTTCGAGGCCGTATCGGACAGCAAGACCGAATCCAGGAGGATCGGGGTTATTCAGATAGCGAACCGAAGGAAACCGTGAGTACAGGTCGATCGACACATTTTCCGTATCGTCGGTGGAATGGTCGTTGACGATGAGGACTTCGTGATCGATCTTCTCGGCGAGCAGGCGATCGGTCAATGCTTCGACCGTCGCGCGCAATTCCGGTTCATTATGAGCAGGTATGACGACAGAAAGCTTCATATCTTTGCCCACAAAGTCCAAAATCGATCCTCCGTTCCCGCCGGCCCAGTGTCCAGCTCTTAATCTCGCCGAACCAGCAATGCAGACTCATCGCCTGTCCAGAGCAACCGGATCTGCGGCCGCGTGTTCACGGCATTCGGCAAATCCGTGATATCAGAATCACGTACGGCGCTGATGTCATCGCGGCCGTACGCCATGCGGATACTTTCGGTCAGCCCTACCCGGAAGAAGAATACACCGCGGATCGAATCCGGCAGGTTCGAGAAGACAAATTGCGCTTGAGATGCCGGCAACGGAGCGAGTCTGGTCACGTCTTCAAGAGTATTCTTCGCAAGCCGAGAGGTCCATCGCCATGCTGCAAGATTGTGTAACAAACCCAGATTCAGAAAGACGAACAGAGCGGCGGCAGCGAGATTTCGAATTCGTGCCGTTTTCAGGCCTGCGATGAACTGTCCCAGCACGATCGCCATTGCCACGCTAGGCAAATATAGAATCCTGGAATTGCTTAGTCCCGGTCCGATCAATGTCAGGAAATGAGCCGGAACGGCCGTGACTATCATCCAGATAAAAGCAAACGTGATGAGGGCGCATCGTCGCGTATCCGGCTGCGCGCTGACCGCGAGCCACAGGAACGCTGTGGCCATGGCGGCGGCCAATGAGACAACCCCTATTCCGGAGGGCTGAGTCCAGTTCAGCCCCAACAGTAACTGTGACGGCGCGCGAATGAGCAGCCCTTCGAAAGTTCTCCATGTGACATCGACCGTCGACGAGATGCCATCGCTTTTGTATCCGCCCAGCCCACCCAGCGCAAAGTATCGATAAAAAAACAAAACACCGCCGGCTGCGACGAACCCGATAATTTTCTTGTTGGACCTGGTCCGGAACACGATCACGTCGATCGCGATCAACAAGAGGGGCAATACGAATCCTGTCTCCTTCGAGATGATCGAGAGGGCATAGAGCATTAGCGCGGATGGATAAGCAATGGGATTGTTCCTTGTATTGGAACGCACATAACACGCCGCTGCCCATATGGTCAGAGTTGCGGAGAGAACGTCGAAACGTCCGCTCATCCATCCAACAGCTTCGGCTTGAATCGGCATTGAGGCGAAAAGACTGCAAGTGATGGCCGCCGTTTGGCGGCCCACACCCAATTGTCGCAACAATACAAAAAGACCGCCGACTGCGGTCAAGTGTAAGAGAAGGTTCGTCAGGTGATAGCCGGCAGGCCAGCGGCCCCAAAGGACATGATCGAAAAAATAGCTGCTATAAGTCAGAGGCCGATAAAAAGCCCCCGCGCGATTGGTTTCGAGAAAAACAAATTTCACTTGATGAAGTAAAGGAGGACGAGACAAATACAGGATTCCAAAATCATCGCTGACGAAGTAGCACGTCAGCATGGTCCCCCAAACGAGCGCCCCCAAGACTACACCGAGCCAGGCGAGGAAAGCTGATCCCGAAGGTTGTTCCGGCGCATCTTTCCTCGGGCGGTCTGATCTCAAAAAGCGAAGAAGAACGGTTGTCAGGAACACTACAGCGGCCATCTGCGCTACGTTCAGCCTTGCCCGCGGCGTCCTGGCATAAAGCAGGAGCACAATTTCGAGGCCGCAGATCAATCCGAGAGCGCACGCTGTCTGCTTTCGTAGTTCCGGTGAGAAGTCCCGCAACAACATGGCGCGTAGTGTAAACCGTAGCTATTCACGCCACAAACTGCTTTTCATTGACGACGGTTGTAGTTGGCCGACTTTCCGCTCGCCACAGCGTGAAGCGGTGGGTAAATTAAGGAGGGTCGATTGACCCTCCTACGGTCGACACAATCCGGTTTGAATCTTTTCGCAACCGCCGGCATTCACGCAGCGAGGTATTTTTCAGGTAACATCGTCAGCGCATGCCTCTAAATCCGCGCTTGGTAGTCGCATGGCTCGCATTTCTCGCAGCAGGTACATTCTTCGCGTTGATGAATCCTCTCGGCGAAGGCTTCGATGAGCCGTTTCACTTGGCTTATCTCCAACACCTCGTACAGACGGGCAATGTCCCGCTCGGCCATTCGCTGCACGTTTCCGAACAAATCGATTTCTTCCTTCACAATCAGCCAGTGAGTTGGGGACTGCGGACAAACTTTCCAGCCCTGCTGGCTCATGAAGACTATTGGGCTCAGCCGAATCGCGAGAAAATGGATGGCCTCTCGTCGGACCTGCGATTTTCGGGGCCTTACGTGGAAGCCACGTCGGATGTTTCGAGCCAATATGAGCACCATCAGCCGCCCCTGTATTACCTGCTGACGAGCCCCGCCTTCGCCGTTGTCTCGGGTCTGTCTTCATTCTTAAGCGCTTTTTTATGGATCCGTTTGGTTTCGGTGGTCATTGCTTCGCTGGTTGTTCCCGGATCATTCTTCCTGGCGAGAGCCATTCTGAAACACGATACGGCCGCCGCAAGTGTCACGGCGATCGTCGTCCTTTTCCCAGGTCTTTATCCCGATCTGTTTCGGATCTCCAATGATGCTCTGACGGTTCCGCTGGCTTGTTGGACCTTCGTCTTTCTGGTCTCATTTCTGGAGAAGCGGCGACCTGTCCACCTGTACGGATTATCGGCAGCGCTGATAGCCGGTCTATGGACGAAGGCTTTCTTTATTCCGATTCTTGCGGCGGTCTTCTTGGCCCTCCTTTGGTTTACTGAAATTCGAGCCGCCGTTACCGTACTGCTGTCTTCGACATTCGGTTTTCCGTGGTATCTCTATAATCTCGCGCATTCAGGTTCTCTAACAGGCCTTCCCGAAACGGTTGCAGCCAATGCTTCAATGTTGTCGTCGGCTCGGGCGCTCTGGGCCCTCGATTGGAAGAACGTTCTGAACGTGTTGGTTTCTTCTCACATCTGGATTGGAAATTGGTCATTTCTTGGCGTGCGGAGTTGGATGTATCGGGCAATCTTCTGGTTGTTCTTATTGGGTCTTGTGGGTCTCCTTGGGCGTTCGACGCGATCGAATCGAGGCGTGATGACGCTCGTCACTGCATATTTTATTTTTGCGGTGGCGCTGGTTTATTACGCCACGCAAGTCTTCCAGCAGACGGGAACGTCTGTGGCGGAGGGATGGTATCTCACAACTTTTCTACCGGTCGAGGCAGTGCTCTTCGTAGCTGGAATCCGATCGCTTTTTCGACAGCGCTGGAAGTGGGCCGCGGCCACAATGAAGCTGTTCCTCATTGCGCTCCTCGCATACAGCGCAGCATTCGTCAGCTTGCCGTATTATGCCGGCATCACTTCCCACAAGCCCGACGGGCACTTGGCCACTTATCATCCCCAATTATCGGATTTCCCGTTGATGACATCGCGGCTGTTGAGATTCCACTCATGGATTCCAGGCTGGTTGCCCTGGCTATTCTTGTGCGCCGTGATTGCCTTCGGTCTCTACTCGATAGAACGGACGATCAGGCAGGATTTACACGAAAACATGGGGATAGTCTAAACGCCGATTGCTTAGCTTAGGAACGGTTTTTTCTTATACTTTTGCGCTTCCTGCTTGATTCGGGGACTGCAGTTCAGCGAAGGGATCGCATCGTACTGGACGAGCGCTTTTGTCCGCTCTTTCGTAATGTCGTAGATTTTTCCGAGCCACAACCGTGCGTTCGCGCGGTCCTGATCGGTCGCCCGCCCGTCCAGAGTCACTCCCTCGTAAGTCATGATCGCTTCGGCAACAGCCGAATTATTGAGGTGTGTTTTCGCCAGCAAAAGCAGGATCTTGGGCGCTTGCACGTGTTCGTAGCCATTCTCGCCGCTTTCGATTTTTTTCAACACGGCCGAGTAGGTACTAACCGCATTGTTGAAATCATGAAGACGACTGTAAACGGACGCTTTTGACAGCTCGAGCAGATAGTTTCGGGGATAACGGGCATGCAGTTCCGAGAGCAGCGCCAAAGAGTCGTTGTATCGCTTTTCACGATTGTAAATAACAACCAAAAGTATTTTGGCGTCGGTCGAAACAGTTGCTCCGTTTTTCGCAGCATCGGCAATCATCGAGATCCCTGCGTCCTTGTCGCCATGCACTCCGAACATCCCAACGAGTAATCGGACCCAACTTGGAATGGAGGCAATAGCGTAATCGTAGACACCGATCGAGAGAGCTGCATCCTTAAAATCGGGGTCTAATTCGAGAACTTGCGAATGCAAAGAGCGCGCGGTACGCGCATTGCCATGCGCAGCCAATATCGAGCGTTTGGCGACCCCTTCAAACGCGGCCAGGAGGGCCTTGGATGCTCCTTTTGCGTAAAGCGCCGAAACGTCTTTCGGGTTGGCAGCCAGAATGGCGTCCGCCTTGGAAATAGCCGTATTCAACGTGTCGCGTAGCTCTTTCTCCTCGCGAGGATCGACTAAATCCGAAGAATCATCTGTACCAATGGAGGCGCCGGAGAAGCTTTCCAGGCTCAGCTTCTCCTGCTTTGCAGCGATCTTCGACCACAACGCCGAGGCCAATTGGGTCCATCGGTTTGGATTCTGGGGCTCGATCTTTGTGAGCTCGCGGAAGTCCTTTTCCGCGGTTTCAAAATCCAGGTTGTATAACGCTTCGACGCCCCTGCGATAGAGCTGCTCCGAGCCTTCGGCCAGCAGGACGTGTGATATGAAAGACAGAAAAACGCTTAATAAAGCAAAGCGGCGGAGACGAGAAGACATCAATCCATTGTAGCAGGCGCGGCGTGCGTATTCCCCTCCTCGCAGAGGAGGGGAATGCAACTCTATAATCCGTTTGGGAAGGGGTCTGCCGCAACACTACCGCCTGACGTTCTTCAGCACCGCAGGGGCCGCTGCGTAATTCTCCAGTGCAATCGTCTTTGCGTCAGCGTCGACGACGACTTTCGTGTTGATCGATGCCTTGCCCTCTCCAGATCCTTTGGAGTCGAGCCGCAGTTCGATAATCGTAAAGTCGTAATCGGTTGCAGTTGCGGCTGCGACCGGTTTCCAGGACGTGCCGGTATCGCCTAAACGGCGATTGCTGGCGAGGATGATGCGTTCGCCTCCATCGGGCATCGGAGCGCGATATGCGTAACGGATCGCGTATCCAATGTTGCTGTCGTTGAGCCAAACATAGCCGATGGTCGGAGCTCTTTCGAGTGCCGCGATGAGGGCAGCCATCGGGTTGGGCGGAGCAACCGGAGCATCTCCCCGGCCACGCCCGCGTGTCCCCGCCGCGCCGCGGCCCGAGCCTCCGCGACCGCGTTCGCCGGCCGGTTCAGCATTACCCCTCTGAGCCGGAGGGTTCATCGCGGCGGCCAGGGCGTTCCGGTCATCATCGTTAGACCAACGAAGGATGTTGATCTTGACTCCACGGCCGGCGTCGTTGACGTTGGCGGAAGTCGCGGTAAACATCGTGTCCGGTCCTGCTACTTGAGCTTGCGCCCAACTGCTGATAAGGACGAATACCACGCCCAACATCCCAGCGCTCATAGACCTCCCACAGTTTCGAAAGACTATACGGAAACGTTCAGGATCGGGCAAGAGACCATTCCCCTCCTCTGCGAGGAGGGGAATGTGTGCCGAATTTGTGATATTTTGCGTGGCGATATGACGGAGTTTTTGCTTCACATTGAACAAAGCGGCTTCTGCCAATGGGTACGGGAATCGGATTCGCTGTTTGCCTACTCCGGCATTCTGCTTATGCACACCATCGGAATGGGATTTGTGGTGGGCATCAGTGCGTGCATGGACCTTAGAATACTCGGCTTCGCACCTGCAATAAAGCTGTCGGGAATCGATCGATTCGCTCCGGTTTTGTGGGTTGGTTTCTGGGTGAATACGGTCACCGGCGTTATCCTTGTTGCTATCCATGCCACGAGCAAACTCGCGAATCCCGATTTTTATATCAAGATGGTATTCATTGCGCTCGCCATCATTACCTTGCAAATGCTGAAGACCCATGTGTTCCGAGATCCTTTGATTGACAAGATACCGCCGCCACCGAAGGCAAAAATACTCGCAGTTCTGTCGCTGATATTTTGGATCGGGGCGATCACATCGGGGCGCCTGCTCGCGTATGTGGGTCCGGGCAGTGCGGGAAGTTGAGAATCATCGATGAACCCTGCTCACATTCATCTTCTCCTGAATCATTTTCCAACGATCGGCTTCGGCATCGGGCTTGGACTATTGCTAATCGCCCTCCTCGGGAACAGTGACGATTTGAAACGCACAAGCCTGGTGATCTTTTTCATAACCGCTGCGCTGGCGATCGCAACCTACGTCAGCGGTAATGATGCTCACGCTGCGATCAAGGATATTCCGGGCTTGTCGCCGGCCCTGATCAACGCGCACGAAAGCGCCGCTCTGGTGGCGTTCGCATTCATGCAGGCAACAGGTTTCTTCGCGTGGCTTGCCCTCTGGCTGTTGCGGCGGATCTCACGTTTTCCCAGTTGGAATCTGGCAGCCGTCCTTGTCTTGGCCATCGTGAGCACTGCATTGGTGGCCAGAGCCGCAAGTATGGGCACCGAGATCCGCCATGTGGAGATTCAAAGCGGGCAGGAAGCTTCGGGGGCCGACCCGGGACCGACGCTTGCAAGATTATGGTCCCTGTACGTCCAAACTCACTCGTGGGTGTGGCCGACATGCGAAACCCTGCATTTCATCGGACTCTCCATGCTTTTCGCCGTCGTTTTGGCAGTTGACCTGCGAATGCTCGGGATTGGCAAAAAGAGTCTATCGTTTGCAGCGCTGTATCAGTTGCTGCCTTTGGGAATGCTCGGCTTCGGCATTAATCTGATCACCGGCATCATGTTTTTTGTCTCGACGCC
>Ga0209470_1001123_pt1 | contig 20197 bp, 23 predicted proteins | sample GraSoiAngelo_125_FD_185882 | JGI IMG/M metagenome (GOLD analysis project Ga0209470, IMG submission 185882) | Grasslands soil microbial communities from the Angelo Coastal Reserve, California, USA - 14_0927_05_40cm (SPAdes) (version 2) | ecosystem: Environmental > Terrestrial > Soil > Grasslands ... | reverse complement strand
CCTTCTATTCCTTTAAGATAAGGTGTAAAGTTAGAGTTACATTAAATGATAGATTTAAGTAAAGAATCAGATTGTAACAGTCTATAGTAACTATTTATTTTTGGTACATTGCGTTCATAATTTTTACTACTTTATCATCAGTTATTTCTTCAAAGTTGTCATAGAATTGAGCTACCGAAGTAAAATTACTGGTGGGTGGTATCAGGATGGTCGCGACTTCATCTGCTTCATTTTTTAAAAGCTCGACAGTCTCATTAGGAGCCACTGGTATTGCTATGATTATCTTTTTTGGTTTCCTCTTCCTTATCCATCTAGCAGAAACCACAAGTGTAGCTCCAGTTGCGGCACCATCATCAACAAGAATTATTGTTTTATCTTTAATATTATATTCATCCTGTTTGGGTCTGTAAAGTAAAGTTCTACGTTCAATTTCTCGCACCTGGACTAATTTTTCTGTCTCTATGTAATCATCGGAGACTCTCAAAGCCTTTACAACATATTCATTAAGATAAACAGTGTCATTATCCATTATTGCTCCTATGCCAAGCTCCTTGTTGTTCGGTGCTCCCAATTTACGAGGTATTACAATATCAAAATAATTTGCAATTTTATTCTGGTGAATCGAATATGCGAGTATTACTCCGCCACGTGGAACTCCAAAAATTGTTATTTCTTTTGGATTTTCATGCTTAAGCTCATTCTTGAGTTTGGATATGAGAAGATCTGCTGCATGTTCTCTGTCCTTGAATCTGGTGACTGGATTATTTTCAGTTGGCATAGAAAGTATGTCATATAAACCACCTATTTTCCTATAAGTCTTTTCAATAATATTCTCAATGATTTAATAGGTCAAAAGTTATCAGTTTTTTTTATATTAAAATCCTATATGGAGTAACATATTGAATTATAAAGTACTTCTCTTATTTTCTATCTTAGAAGTGAGAATAAATTCAATTAAGTACAAATTAAATTACAATCCTGCCAAATACGACTATAAGTCAAAGATGTACGTAAAGAAAGATATAATGTATGATAGTTTTACTGAGGCTAAAGAACTTCAATGGGAATGTGATAAATGTAAATGTACATTTTCAAAATATCCTAATCTTAAAGAGCACAAGACGGAAAAACATTCCTATTAGAATATTATTTCTCCGATACACAAAGAGAATTTCGAAATGACAACTTTAACTTTATTTTCTTACATAAAGTCAGATATTTCTATGAGATAACCCTTATTTTTGATTATCCAGGACAAGCCACAACTTGGATCCTTTCTTTCACGCAGAAAACACTTTCATAGCTCGGAACTTTTTATAATTTTCTCACAAGAAACACTTCGATATGTATATTAAATCCGGCGTGAATGATTGTTGGAAGCCTTGGTTAGAATCTTAATAACATCTACTTTGATTTCACTTTTGATACTTGCTTGCATAATACCTCATCAATTTGCGAAAGCTCAAGAGAAATTTGCAAAAACCGAGTTTGTGGAAGAGGGAAAACCAAAACTTTTTGATTCGAAGCTGAAAATTACCACAATTGCAGAGGGATTAAGTACTCCTACAACTATGGCCTTCGTTGGCCCGAATGACATTTTGGTACTTGAGAAAGATACTGGTATGGTCAAAAGAATAGTCAATGGTAAAGTTCTTGCAAAACCTGTACTTGATGTTAATGTGGCGAATTCTGTCGAAAGATGTCTGTGCGGAATAGCCGTATCAAAAGATGGTTCCACAACTTATGTGTTTATTTACTATACTGAAATTGAAGGAAAAGATGGAGAGGATAAAGCTGGAAAACAACCGATTGGAAATAGGGTGTATAGATACGAGTTATCGGGTGACGCGCTGATTAATCCATTACTCTTAATGGATCTACCGGCAAACCCGGGGCCCCGTCATAATGGAGGTAACATAATAATTGGACCTGACAAAAACATCTATGTAGCAATTGGTGACGTTGATGGTTCATTTAAGGGACCAACCACTGAAACCAAGACTCAAAATTACAAGAATGGAATCGATCCAGATGGAAGATCAGGTATATTGAGGATTACCCAGAACGGTCAACCCACTGATGGAATTCTTGGAGATTCTATTCCGTTGCGATTGTACTATGCATATGGAATTCGAAATAGTTTTGGTATGGACTTTGATCCTATATCTGGTAATTTATGGGATACAGAAAATGGACCTGGGAATGGCGATGAAATAAACTTGGTTCTCCCTGGGTTCAATAGTGGATGGCAACAGGTACAAGGTTTGGCATCATTGGAGGATTCTTTTTCAGAATCTGATTTACAAAACTTTAATGGAAAGGGACACTATAGTGATCCTGAGCTAGTTTGGGTAAATACAGCTGGACCAACAGCTGTAAAATTTTTAAATTCAAATAAACTTGGTACCGCATACGAGAACGATATGTTTGTAGGAGATGTGCATAATGGAAGGATTTATCATTTTGATCTGACATCAGATAGGAAAGATCTAGTTCTTCCACAAGAGCTTTCCTCAAGAGTTATAGAAAAACCATCCTCACCAGGGGTAAGTAATATTGTGTTTGGTGAAGGATTTGGTGGCGTTACTGATTTAGAAGTCGGACCTGATGGTAATTTGTATGTCGTATCAATCGGGTTGGGTAGCATATATCAAATTAGTCCGGCATCATAGGTGGATGCTCCCAAGCAGTCTATAAAGACAATCACAATTAAAGCTATTCTTTGCTTTGAATAACAAAAAAGGAAAAAATAGTATTTTATTGATGAATGAGTCCACCTTGTCGTCCAACATGAGGCGACTGCCCAACAAAGCTTCTTCTAAAGTGTCCGGAGGGTCTTTTGGAGAGCAACTCGATAAACCAGGCTTCGTGTTCTACTTCTTCTTGCATAATTGTTTGAGCAATATCATATGTACGGGGATCTTTTCCAGCAGTCATATCACATACTTCACCCCATGAACGGATTGCGCATTGTTCTGCACCCAGTAATACCTCTATTATAGACGTAAGGTTTTCCCAATTATCTGGGAGATATGCATCAGGACAACCTGCCTGATCAGCAAACTTTCTGATATCTCTTGGTAAAGAACCACCAAGTTCATACAATCTTGGTACCATCGCTTCAAAATGATTTCTGTCTTCAATCCTTGCCTCTTCGACTATTTCCTTTATACCTTCGCCATCTAGTCCAGTACAGTGCATTCTTAAAATTGTATAATAATAATATGTAGTGAATTCAGCACCCACACCTTTGGTTATTAATTCCTTTAACTTTTCAACATCAACCCCATTCTTCTTTATAACATCAATTGCAACTATATTTGGAACCTTTCCCTTCGTGTCACTCATAGCAAAAAAATAGATAATATTCTATAAAAGTCTTGTTATACCCTTGCTAGATTAGTCACCATAAAATTCAAACTAATTTTTGGAGATATTGGTTTATTCATTGATATATGGAAAATTGAAGATAATTCTTATATCTGAAGTTATTGTTAGCTTGCCATGTGTTTTGTTGATAACGAGGGAAATATCCTTGTACCAAAAACAGTAAGACCTGTAATAGAGTACGAACCAACGATACTTGGAGAGAAAAAAGGATCAAAAAAACAGTACAGACATGGGAATTTGCACATACGAGAATACGACAGTTACTATAGTGTTCACTATGACAAAATAGACCCGCGCAACGATCCTTTTGGTCATATATTGGTGGATGCGTCAAAATATTTTCCTGGCATTATGATGCTCTCAGCCCTTTCGGATTATATTATTAATAGGAAAAAATGAAAAAAATTGATTGCTGACTTACCCGCTTTAGTTTTGTTGTTCAACTCTTTTGATATTGGTATTTTCATGATTACACTTAGTAGGGTGAAAAGATAATCTTGATGGAAGATAGGAAAGAAGTATTGGAGGCTGCGATTGAACCTGACGCAAAAGAACCTACTTTTGACTTTAAGAAACCACCAATTTGGCTCATTATCAAAACAATATTGAAACTAGTTCCAGTAATAGTGTATCTTAGAAGGGATAGAAGGGAATGGGTGAAAAAAGAAGGCAAGAATGTAAACGAGAAAAAGTTCAGAAAGCATGCGGAAAGGGCCTTGAAGACTTTCGTCGCACTTGGACCTGCATACATAAAACTTGGTCAGTGGCTATCCTCAAGAGCAGATCTTCTGCCTCAGCCATATTTGGATGTCCTGGAGAAACTTCAAGATGACGTTTTGCCAGCACCATTTTCAGACGTCAGACCAATACTTGAAAAAGAGCTTGGCGCACTTGATGATATTTTTGAACATTTTGACACCTCTGCAATTTCTGGCGCAAGTTTAGGTCAAGTATATCGAGCAAAATACATGGAAAAAGACGTAGTAGTAAAGATAAGCAGGCCACATATTGAACAAACAATAGGACAAAACATCTACATCTTAAAAAAACTGTTACCTATAGCTACCCGTTTTATTGATGAAAATCTCAGGTTTTCAGCAGAAGGTATGCTTTATCAATTTATTGAAACAGTACATGAAGAAATGGATTACAGAATAGAAGCAAGAAATTTGATCGAGATTAAGAATAATCTGAAAGAAGATAAATCAGTCATTATCCCGAAAGTTTATCTTGACAGAACCTCTCGTCATGTAATCACTTTAGAATACTTGCCTGGAACAAAAGTAACAGATATTAGAACACTTGATGAATATAACATTGATAGGGCAAAACTAGTCTATCGTATACATAGGCTATTCTTTAAAATGTTACTGCGTCATAGTATTTTTCATGCAGACCCTCATCCAGGTAATATATCAGTAGCTAGCAATGGTACAATAATACTCTATGATTTTGGGATGGTTGGAAGACTTGATGACGAAACAAGAAGAAGGCTGGTAAGGCTATATCTTGGTCTTGTGGATAAAGATCCGGTAAGAACTACTGATGTGTTGATAGAACTAGGAACACTCGAGCCCTCTGTTGACAGAAGATTAGTTGAAAAAGGTCTTGAATTAAGTATTCAATCACTGCACGGTAAAAAGGTGGATAGAATGGAGGTAAAGGCCCTCCAAGACTTGGCAAATAAAACATTGAGTAGATTTCCTTTCCGATTACCCAAGAGTCTTGCACTGTACATGCGAATGGCCTCTATACTTGAAGGCATCTATCATTATCATGAGGTAAGGTTTCAATTTGTTCGCGTCTTGGTAAGTTTACTTGAAGAGGAAGGTCTAATTAAGGAGGCCTATATTGAAGAATTTATGAGATACGTAAATAGATTTGCAAAGGGCATAGAAATTTCCAGCGAACTTGCACCAATGATGAAGCAATATTTAACTGATCAGAAAGCAATAGATAAAACAAAAAAATACTCAAACATTATTCCTGTGAGCATTCTATCATCATCGATTTTTATTGGATCTACAATTATCTTTCCTTATGAAAGGAATTTTTCTTATATCGGATTTGCATTATCGGCTGCGCTGTTGCTTGGCACTTTGCTATTTAATAAACTATTTAGAAAATGAAACAGGGCCGTAATTTCATTTCATAGGATACGAAAGATATAAAATAATTTAATCGTTACTATATGATAGTTAAAGCAGAATAGTAACAAGAGTACATACTCCGTGATTACTAGGGAAATATATAACCAGGGCCATTTTACATCTATTTTATATCGCATGAAATATAGTCTGTCTGGCAGTGATCTTTAATGGAAAATAATCCAGAAACTGTATACACAATAATGTTAGGATATCATCCATCCTAGTTCATATAAACCAATTGTAATGTAAACAAACAATGAATCTAAGTTCAAAAACCGTTTATTCCATCAATAGTCTTATTGATTGGAACAGTATTTGGTACAATAGTCTTATTGATTGGAACAGTATTTGGTACTAGTGCAACAAACGCATTCGCAGATGATCCATTCAAAAATAAAGTAAACATTGAGACAGACATAGACAATACAAATTCCTGTAATGAAACCGGATCTGGAGATAATAATCCTTTCTGTAAGGTCTATGATCACTTGACTACTGACACCTTTACCATACAAGGGAAAAGAACAAAGTAAAACTTGACTTCGACGGAAAGAACAAAAATGATTGTGATGAAAGCGGAGACGGAAATAATAACCCTGACTGTGAGGTTGATTCAACAAAGGATATCGGACCAATAAATATTGTAGCACCATAGAATCAAGCAAACAAACAAATACATAGTTAGTAAAAGGAATACAAAGGATACATCTTTTTTTTATTTTTTTATATATTTTATGCATCGATAAATATATTTTTAAAAAGAAGACAAGAGTAGATTTATATTTCATAAATAGCCATTTATTTGAATGAAATTATTACACGGAAGTCCCGGGTTCGGCGTTCAATTTTCAGAGAATGAAATAAGAAAATTTCTCCTAGATAGCAAGCTAAACCTTCATCTTGGAACCATTGATCCGGATCACTTTCCAAATATACATCCTACATGGTATATTTATGATGATTCTAAAGATGTAATATTTGTAGAAACTGGTAAACAATCTAAAAAGACCAGTAACTTGAAAAAGAACGATAAAATTTATTTTTGTGTAGACGATGGAAATCCCCCCTATAAAGGGGTTAGAGGTAAAGGTAACGTTAGAATTTTGAGTGATCCTGATGCAAATCTTCCAATAGTGGAAAAAATAATGTTAAAATATCTTGGTAGTACAAGTCACCCAATGGCAAAAATATTACTCGAAAATGTAAGAAATGGAAATTCAGTCATATTGGAAATCAAGCCGAAATATTACTCTACATGGGATTATAGTAGAAATAGCTAAATTCTAAATTTAAATCTGCAAAATTTGAATTATAGTTGATTTTTTCTAAAAAAGTAATACTGATGCTTTTTATCGTTTGTAGTAAATAAACATCTAGTCGGTATTAGGACATTTTAAGCTACATTTCAAGAACCTTAATCAGATATGTGAATCATTTAATCTCGCAATCGCCAAATTCATGGTCGCCATCGGCGGGATTAAACGTAGTTATTTTGTCTATGCCAGAACCACATCTAAAGTAGTCTCCTCCTGGACCTCCACTTAGCGTATCGTTTCCTGGACCACCATATAGGCGATCATCGCCAGGACCGCCGTCTAGTCTGTCATTAGCCATCGCGCCATACAATACGTCGTTACCAACACCGCCAAACAGTTTATCACGGTCATCTCCTCCATTGAGCTCGTCACTGCCGACGCCTCCGTCTAGAATATCACTACCTTCCCCACCTGACAGATAATCATTTCCCTCAGAACCATTCAAAATGTCATTACCCACTTCCCCCTGAATTTCATCATTGCCTGAAAGTCCATTCAAAACGTCATTACCCTTAAATCCTCTCATGTCGTCATCGGTTGCAGTCCCCATAATATTATCATCGGCCACAGTTCCCTTAATGTCTACAGCCAAAACTGTCCTAAGACCTCCTATAGGTAATAAAGTTGCCAAGACAAAAGTTATCAAGATTATTTCGTAGTTTAGTTTACTCATATCATTTTACTCAAATTGAACGATATAATATAAATATCTACACCATACCAAGTCCTTGATTTTGTCTTTAAATAAGTATATAAGTTAAACAAAGTTCGTGAATTCTCGATCGTTATTTTGGCTAATTCCTTGATGGAACTTTTTAATATAATTAACATTCTAATCATTAATTAATCTTCACATACATTATATCAATACATAATTGACCGTGGGATACAAAGTTAATCTAAATCAGAGGACTTTGATTACTCTCTCTTTATTCTTATTCGGATTAGCAATTATAGGAGCGTTTAATTTGTATGCAGGTCTGAATCTTCTGAATCCACAAATACAAGGGCAGGAAAATGATGACCTCAAAACTACCAATAATATTAATACATTAGAATCTAACTCTACTGCTAATAATTCTGGTATAATTTCTGAAGATATCAATAATCATTTTACAATTTCATGTAGCGATTTTAAAAAATTATACGAGGCAATTCATGCGCTAAATATTGGTAACGAAGTAGCAGAAGGTAGATTAAATCAATCCACATTAGACGGTGTAGAAAGCATCTTTAATATGTATGCCGGGAATTGCACTCAACTTGATGAATTTGAATTTGAGTAAATTTGCTTGTCTACATGTATCGCTTGTTATGATCAACCGACACTCACTTTTTTAGATTACCTTTTTACTGCGTTTGAATCTTTTTAATAGCACAAAGGTTATGGCGGAACCGATCACGAGAGCCGTGATGGTGATGGGCAGAGTTAATGATGTTAGCTCGACTGTAATAGGTTCTGATATAGTAATCGGGAAATCAAAGACAAGCTTTTTATTTGAATCATTGAAATTTCCGACGGCAGGATTATCCAAAATATCAATACTTAAGAGAAATATCCCTGCCTTATTGAAAATATAATTATACGCGTAGTGTCCACTTGGCAATAGTATGGGTTGTGTCCTAATTAATTCATTTTTTTCGTCGGATATTCTTATCGTAATAGGTGTATCTATTATTGGATTGTTACTAACCGTAGCTATTCGTATGTTGATCCTAGTTTCCTGTCCTGAAATTGGAACTTTGGGTACGGTATTGATTTGAATATCATAATCTCCAATTCGCTGTTCTAACGAGTTACTTAATATATCAGCTAAAGCCAACTGGATAGAAGATATCGAACCTATGATAAGTATGACAAATGAAAAAGATATTATGCGTTCCAAATTTTATTTCAGCGTACTTCCTATTGGGTGCTTATTTCAGCCTTCCAGTACAATCCGGTATCCATTGTTAAGATTTCGTGATGTATTTTATAGAAGTGAAGATAATAAACGCACATACTAACTATTGATTTTCAAATGACTGGCATGTTTTTTTTGCTAAAAAATGAACATTTCCACTATCTGAAACATAAATATTTCCAGAAGAGTCAATCGCTATATCATGTGGAATCAAGAATTGATCATCCCGACATCCAAGTGATCCCCACTTTGTAACAAAATCACCTGCACTGTTAAATTTCTGGATACGTACATTTCTTGTGTCTACGACATATACATTCCCTTGCTTATCGGTCACTATCCCATGATCTTCTACAAAGTGACCATTGCCAAATCCGTATCCGCCCCATTTTGTGATAAAGTTACCTTGATTATCAAATTTTGCAACCTGAGAATTGTTTCTACCATCAGTAACATAAACTGAGTCATTTGAGTCTATTGTAATATCATGTAAATGGACAAATAACATGCCAGGCGAATAAGAATTCCATTTGGTCAAAAACTTCCCATCATTGGTAAATTTTTGAACCTCAGGATTGTCCTGATCACTTGTATATACATTATCTTTTGAATCAACTGCAACTCCCCAGGGTTTAATGAATTGACTATCTCCTTTTCCTTTGCTGCCCCACATCGTAATGAACTTTCCATTACTGTCAAATTTCTGAATACGTTGGTCAGCGTAATCAGCAACAAAGACATTGTCTTTTGAATCTACAGCTATGCTCTCAGGTTGCAGGAATTGTCCTGGACCTGTTCCTCGCCCACCCCACATCGTAATGAACTTTCCATTACTGTCAAATTTCTGGACATTACATTTTTCTGCATCACTTACGTAAACGTTTCCTTTGGAATCAACTGCAATTCCATGGGCGTGTAGGAATTGTCCTGGACCAGTTCCTTTAGTACCCCAAGCAGTAATCAGTGTACCATTACTATCAAATTTCTTAACATAATGAAACCCCGGAAGATCGTTTGTAACAGGCCCTAATCCGTCTGATTTGTTTTGCAACTGGACATTACTAACATATTGAGATTGATCCGTGTTATCTTTACAATTAAGACTTTTGGCATCTTCCGAACCTTGAGAATAAACTGAATGAAAATTCAAAATAGATAAGCTTGATAATATCAGAGTTAGCGATAGGAGAACGGCAAAGAGCTTTAAATCAATGTTCAAGGCTTTTAATTTTGGAATCTTCATAAGACACTTATCACCGGTCTGCCCTCCAATAATTGACATCGGTAAAAGGTCCTTTATCACCAAATATAAATTTAAAACTAAAGAAAACGGGAAGTCAAGAGCAGTGTAAAATAATTATCACGAAGTTTTATCCATTGAATCAATCATGGTTTTAGTTTTTCTATTGAACTAATAGATTCACTTTGCGTACGGTCTTTTCTTACTTTAACTTTGTCCAACTTTATACCCAGAAATGCACCTTAATATAAAAGAGATGTGACATAACAAGATATTCTATTAATTGATCAGCCCGTGCTGTTACCCATTGACATATTTCCCATAGCTCCTGCTTCTTCTGCACCTGGCATGATTTCATCAACACCTATCACAATTGTGGCAGTTGGAGCAAATTTTACTTCTTTGTTTGTAGGGTTTTGTAGTGCTATGTCGGTTATGGTTCCATTAACTTGTTTCGTAGATTCAACATCTACATGGTATATGCACATAGCCCCTGGTTTAGATAATTCCTTAAGTAGCTCTAGATCGGCAGGCTTAAGATTGGGTGCTTGACCGATAAGCACTTTCAATGACGTTTCTGATTTGCTGTCGCATGGCAGCTTTGCAGCAACATGACCTGCTTTTATCATATATGGTGTGGCATCGTATAGATGAATATAGTCATTCGCTGGAAGTGTCTTACCTTCTAGGAGAACGGTTTGTGAATCTCTTACCACAGTTCCCTCAGAATCCTGGGCAGTCGAATATTGTATAGCACTTGAGAATAATACTGACATTAAAGCTACTGAAACAATTAAAATCGCTGTTGACAGCTGTAATAACTTTCTGATTTTGTTCAATTTAACGAAGAGAATAAAAGCAACATATATAGGCTTTGTAGTACAACTATCGAATCGAGTTATTTTTTCAATGTAAAAAATCTTGTAACATCTTAGTGTAAAATACTGGAACTATTTTGAATCTATGTAGGTCTAGTTTCCTGTGTTTAAATAATATCCTTGGTGAGAACAATGAGGAAAGATGATTATTAATATACATTCTGTTCTCATAGGGCTTTGAAAAGACGAGATTCATTTTCCTATTTGTATCAAATATTTATCATTTGAGTGAGTAACGTTGGTTGCAAAATTTTCTTGTTTTGGATTCACAGGCATAAAGTTTAATCCCAGGACTTTTACGGAGATACCATATTGTCCTGAATCTGGAAACTTATAGGAAGAGAGAACTATTCCATTTGGAGTGTGAACATGTGGTTTAGAGTATCCACTTGACTCTTTAAAAAGTTCTTTACCATCTTTAGATATTAATATGTCCGTATCTGCATGCAAAGCTATTTCCTTTGTATCCTTATAAGATAAAGTAGCCTTGAAAAATTCTGGAATACCAATTTTAAATGCTTGTGGGGCGTATTCAAGTTTAACATTTATCAAATTATCATCAGTGGTAGACTCGACAGCCTTTATCTTTTGATTACTTAATCCGTAAAATGGTTTATTCTCAACAATGAGAGCATTAACATTTTCAAGTTCGTTTTTTGGTAGTAAAATAAAAATGAGTAATAGTATGATAGACCAGAAGAGACAACCTACTCATCCTTTTTTATTTAACTAATGGGTCTCATTTCCTGACGAGGCTTTTGATTCGTTTCCGCCATGATCTCGTCCTTCTCCTCCATGAGCTTCTTCTACAGCCAACTTTAGCTTGAACATACCATTTAGCAAAGGTGTAATTTTATCATCAACTGTTTTGTCAGCTAGATCAAACGGACTCTTGCTATCAATCGTGTCTTTTAGTGTATTCAATGACTTTCCCAATTCAGTTGAATTTGCATTTCCGCTTGGTTTGATTTCATTATACAAGTCGATTGCACGTGATACTGCTGCTTGCGCACTCTGATAGTCGGCATCATCCACTATCTTTGGAGTTTCAGTTTTCACAGTTTCCCCAAGAGAACTATTGTAGTGTTCCAAACTTTCGCCTACCAAATCATTAACTACTTGCGCTTTTACGGTAACGTTATTGAGCTGTTGGTTATCAATTCTAGCGCTAACTACCTCGGACAATATATCGCTAATATTACTAACCTTGTCTTTAACTACTGATTGTGATGGTGATTTAGATTCAAATGTCTTGACAAAATCTGTTAATGTGTTATTAAGCTCAGTAGCAAGTCGAGGGTTTCTTTCCTTGATTTCCTTAGTATTGTTTGCCGTTAGGTGTTCAGTGGTGTGTTCAGCATGTTCCTTCGCTATGGTAGCGTTTGATGGCAGTTCCTTTTCTGCCAATTGTGATTCTATTTTCATCATTTCAACTAAGGTCAAAAAAGTGGCACTTTCACCTCCAGAAAAAGTGTGGCCAAGTATGAAATTGTTTGTGTTTGAGTTAAAGGCAAGTAACAACACAAGTCCTGGTAGTAGAAAATAGTAGTATTTATTCATCCGATCCTTTTATACTACACGATAATAATAATATTGTGGTACATCAATCGAATTAAGTAGTTTAGATTGACAACTATAACGCAGTCATTAATACATTAACTTAATTTTAGAATAACAGCATGTAAAAGAAATACTAATTTTTGACTGTTTTTCTGTTGAATATTATGATTATTCTTATTGAGATTAAATCTTGTTTTTGTGTCTCAAATACAGTACAATGGCGGTTATTACAGCTAATCCTGGCACTAGATAGTAAATTATGAGCTCATCGGTAGGTATTACCTGATTTGGATTGGTAGCTGATATGTCGAAATCAGCCGATATTGGAGTTTGAGAATAAGTGGGATGGCCATTTATCTTGACCAGTAAAGAAATCTGGTAGTCTCCAATTTCTTTGAAAGTGTAAGGAAAAGTAATATCACTTAATTCATAAAATTTAAATGGAAAATTTTGAATGATGGAACCATTCAGCTTGTTTTTTACAATAAGTGATGCAGAGATATTATTTACGTTCTTATTATCCTTGTCAAGGATACTAAAATTTAGTAAAGTTGAGTTGTCACGAGCCAAAGGAAGAGCAGGATATGGCGCAAAAACTATTTGGTAGCCTCCTATATTCTTGGTCGTTCCAAAAAAATGACCGAATATAAACTGTGAGTGGTTGCATTCATTCAAACATACAAAAAGGAGCACGATCAAAACAATAACATATTTACGATACACTATTTTTTGTACAGACATCAAGACAGTATATCAAATTTAATGATTACCCTGTTTTTAATTCATTACTATTTACTATTCCCTGAAAATTACCTAACCCGAGTATAGGATATAGAAAAATCTTGATTAAAGACATTTTTGGCGCTATTGACAATTATCCCACAAAGTAGTCTAAGCTAGTCATACCATAACGTGGTTCTTATTACCGCTAAGTAGGTGCTATTGTCGTGCTAGGAACCCTCTAGCATTCCCTTCTTTACACGTAGTATATTAAATAAATATGCCGCCATTACAATGCCAGCAATAGCGATTCCGAGAGTAATTATCAATAGCAAATACGAACTGTTCAAATTTTTTTGTAAACCATTAATGGATTCTTGAATATTAGTCAATTCTTTCTGGGATGAATTCAAATCATCTCTACTGGTTTGAACATCGTTAGATAATTTGCTCATAGCGTTCTGAATCTGTCCATTGTTATTTGTGTTACTAGTATCGACTGAACTGTCCGGAAAGGAAAAGATTCCTTTTGAATCAACATCTTCAATCTTAAATTCACTGTCAACTTTTTGTCCCTTTATATCACCTTGAACTAATATGCTAATTGGTCCAACTCTAGTTGGAATTATCTTCGCATCATATTCACCATCCGTAATTGGCGATGGTTGAAAATCTAATTTTTTTGTCATCGTTCCAAATTTGACATAGGATGAAACATTCGAAAGAGCATTCAGAATGGGTGTTTGATTACCACTAACTCCTTTACTTGCCTGTAGAGTTATGCTATTTAGATCAGAAACAAGCGGGGGTTCATTTAACCATCCGATTTCAACAGTGGTATTTCCAAAAGTCTTACTGGTATGTGCAAAGGAAACATCAAGATGACCTATAAAGACTATGAATGAGAGCAAAAAAAAGCCAACAAGAAGAATAATTGTAGTCTTTTCCATATCTCTTTAATTAAATCCTCTTACATGTTATATCCTTTATCCTCTTAATTCGATTCGTGTACTAGAAAAAAAGGAATAATAAAATAATCAAATCAATATAATTTCCTAGAGGTAAATTGACTTTTAATTTTGGTTTTGGTTCTATTTTTTCATTATCTAATAAGAATTTGCATTTAATCTTGATAACATGTTTCGTGAGCCTCGTGGGCTTTGGTGCTATCCACACGTCTTTTGGACATGCATTTGTACTGAGTAGCAATCCCTCATCATCACAATCCCTAGCCCAGTCTCCACAACAGGTAAATGTATTCTTTAGCGAACCCGTTGATTTACGTTTCAGTCACCTGAAAGTACTGGACTCTAATGGGAAGGAAGTAGACAAAGGCGATGTCCATCATTTGCAAAATGATGAATCTACATTAACAGTTTCGGTACCATCATTGAAAGATGGGACCTACACGGTGTCCACCAACGTTTTATCTCAAACCGATGGTCATGTAACAGATAATGCATTTGTATTTGGTATTGGGGAGGCGGTGGTGGTACCTAAAAATTTACCAGCTACCACTACAAAATCAACGCTTTATCTACCAGAGGCAATAGCAAGATTTCCTACGCTTCTGGCACAGGTAATGATAGTAGGAGCAGCATTTGGAACCCTTTGGATTTGGAAACCACTCTCGAAAATCAGCTCGCTTACTGAATCCATTTCTCAAATTAGAAATAGAGTAAGCAAAAGACTTGCTATTTACTATGTAGTAGCTTCAATAATATTGGTATCTTCAAATTTTGCTATACTCTTTTTTCAAGCAATCTCGATTAACGGAACCTTAACTGATGTACTTGGAACCAGATTTGGGACTGTATTACTTGAACGTTCAGTAATTTCATTTATTCTTCTTGGTCTATCACTATATGAATTAAGACAATTTAGAAAGAACAAATCATATTCATTTTCTACAATGGAGAACGCAGGCTTTTTAATAATAGGAATAATTTTACTAGTTACAACCAGCTTGATTGGACACGGTGCATCAAGTAAACAACTAGGGCCAATAATAATTGATTTCATACATAATTTGGTTGCATCCCTCTGGATAGGCGGCACTTTTTATCTTGCATTTGTCCTAATTCCAAAATTACAAGAATCAACAATGAATTGGTATTACAAATTGGGAACCATTTCAGTGTGGATTCCACGACATTCTGCATTAGTAGTAACATTATTGGGCATAATATTTATTACGGGTCCGTTCTTATTGTACATACTTGAAGATAATTTAAATTTAGTTATTGGTTCCTTATATGGTACCGTTTTAATTGCAAAGCTCACTATCGCAGGTTTGATGGTTATTTTAGGGGGATATAGCAGTATATTTATTCAGAAGCAGGTCGTTAAATCATTAAAGGTAGGGCAAGTTATCGGAAACAAATCTAACAATCCCAATTTCTCAAAACAATCAGAAAGTGAAAGGAATGCAAAATCAATAGTTATTAAATTTAGAAAGGCACTAGTGATTGAATCCATACTTGGAATTGCACTGCTTTTAAGCGTAGGTCTATTGGTAAATACTGGCGTTCCTAAAAGTGAAGTACAGAATCAAGCTCAAGCAACTAGTGTAGTAGCAACTCAAAGTGTACCATTTGAGACAACAAGATTTCTGGATAATGGTACCGAAGTTGACTTATCAATATCCCCCTTTGAGGTTGGCAATAACAATTTCAAGGTGTCGTTTTTGGATATGAATGGGGAACCTATTGATTTACAATCCGCCCAAATAAAATACAGCCAAATTGAAGAATCTATTGGTCCAATTACTGTGGCCCTAGAAAAGCAATCACGAGGAGTATACTCTGTTAATGCTACATTTGGTATACCAGGAACGTGGGACTTGGAGGTACAAGGTATCCCCGCAAAACAAAATATGTCAGGAATTGTCGCTTCATTTGATAACTTGATTGTAAAACCAAATTTTGATCAGCTAAAATTTAATGTAACAGAATACCCTATATCCAATACTACTAAAATACAGCCCTTATATCCAATTTATGACAAGAGTAGAAATTACATATGGTTTGGTGACACGATTATTGGAAGTGGCCGCATTTTTGCATTTGATATTAACAACCGAAATTATATTGAACACAAGATTAATGGCACAAATATCGTAACTTTGATGACTATAGATTCAAAGAATAATTTGTGGTATGTAGATCCTCTGACAAAATCTATAGGAAGTTTTGATCCTACTGACAATGCTAGTAAATTGTATCCCATTCCAAACTATGTTACTCCATCAGGTATTGCAATAGATGCAAATGACACCATTTGGATAACCTCACCAAGATCAGGTGAAGTTATGCGCTTTGACCCTGCTGTAGGTAACATTACTTTAAAATTAAATCTCAAAGACAAAAATATACATCCCTTTGCAATTGCTTCAGATCCTGTTAGCAATTTAATGTGGGTGACTGATGAAGGTGGGAAATTAGCAAAAATCGATCCTAGTACTAACTATTCTACAACAGAGTATACCCACATGGGTAATAAATCATTATTAAGTCCTACTGCATTGTTAATTGATAAAAACAGTGGTGAAGTTTATATTTCACAGCATGATGGTCACAGAATAACTGTTTTTGATCCATTGACTAAAATATTTACTGACTTACCGATAATTAATAAGGCAGGACTACCGTTTGGAATGGCTTTTGATAAATATGGCAATTTATGGGTAGCTGAACATACAATAAATAAGAATGCAGTAATCGATACTCAAAAATCCAAGATCACGGAAGTTCCAGTTAAAACGCCTTCACCTTTTATACAATGGATTACTTCTGATTCAAATGGAAACATATGGTTTGCCGAACAGCGAGGTAACTCAATCGGAGTAATAGAACCTAGCGCAGGTTCAATGGTTAAGCAGCAAGTTCAAGAACCAACTAAGAATTCTACATCAAACACGCCGTCGATTGTTAAATTGGATATTAATTACCGGAATTTTGTCGCCCCAGCTATTCTAGTGGGGATTATAATTAGTGCTTTTATGTATGCTAGAAGCATGGTGGACCTTAAAACAAATATTTCGATTGTAAAAGAACAGTAGATGATCTTGGAACTACCTTTCGTATACTAGTAACCATTGCAAGTTCATCCAAGGTTGTACCATAATAATCAATAACGTTTGATTCTTAATTTACCTGTGCTTGTTGGCATGGCTGTAACAGGTACTACGATTCATTTAGTCACGTCCGAATATTAGACTGGTCAGTAATGGCCAGTTTCATTCAAGCCAAAACAACAACCAGGAAATTGGTTATTTTTTTGTTCAAATACGGATTATTTCGATAGATGTACCAATTGATTTAAATCTTGTAACAGTAATTATTCTCAACGTGCAATTGCAAAGAAGATATAAGATACTGGATAATAAACTCAAATTCTTTGCACTTACTACGGTTATAGTTTGTTCTCTCCTCATACCCTTAACTATACCTCATATTTTGCATCAATCAATGATATATCATATTATAATTCATATTGCAAGCTTGAATATTTCAGTTTTCCTTGGATTGGTGTCAATTTTTGCATATCTAAAAAATAACAAGATAAGGATGTTATTTATGGCACTGGGGTTTGTGACACTTGCAATTGTAGAGGCAATCATGTTGCTAACTTCTACAGGTAACCTAACCAACATAATTCTACCTTCTGTAAATATTGAGTTACCACATATAGTACTGCTAATAATGTTAACTTTATTTGGGTTAGGACTTCTTAAAGCAAATTGAACTACAAATTGGATTCAACCTACAATAATTTTGCAAGTGAGTATTCTATTAACTCGTTGCCTGAGTTACAACAAAAGCTATTAGTGTGTATTGATGAAAATCCTGGGATTCGATATAGGGAACTATTGAGATTGATAAATTTCTCAAATGGAGTTCTCTCATATCATGCTAATAAACTGGAAAAACTGGACCTAGTAAATGTAGAAAGAAAAAATAGACTCACGAGATTCTTTCCGCGAAATATTTCAAATGAAGTCATGGGAATCCTAGGAAATTTGAGAAATCAAACATCATATGAAATTATAAAATTGCTTTCTGAGAGGGGTCCAATTTCTCAGCAAGAAATAGTAAAATACACCAGAAAGGCGGCGTCTACAATATCATGGCGTATGAAAAAACTGTTAGATGATAATATCATTTGCATAAAAGATAAAAATTTCAATTATGATGAAAATAAAGACTTTGGCAGCAAGATACAATATAAAAAAGTAAAGTTATATGACTTGTTGAACAGAAATTTAGTAAACGATATCATTTATAAGACTAATAATTATATTGACAGCATGGTAAGCAATTATTCAGAAATGGTTGATTCGCTGTAAATAATCCAATCAGTTCGATATGTGCATACGATGTACATTTATTTGATAGCTTAAGATAAAACTCTAAAGATATTTTAAATTCCTAAAATATGAATCCTGGATTATAAATATAAATAAATATCAAACAAACTACTACAGATCATGGATCCTTTAACAGAGAAACCTGAGAGAATAGCATTTATTGGATACAATATTGGAATCTATGAATCAATCCAAAAATTTGCATCTTTAATTTTAAGCGGTAAAATAAATAATTCTCTTGACACAAATAAAATAGCACAATTACTTTCTGAGACGATAACATTTTATGATGCAGAATTGATTTCTCAACTAATCAACATACTTGTAGGAAGTAATCCAAAGTCAACTATTGGAAGGGTTGATACCAATGAGGTAACCTATGTGATAAATCAACTTAAGGCATGTGGACTTTCTCTACCATGAATCATGTTTTAATATCGTCTCCTCGATGATTATTTATCTTGAAAAAATGTTACTAAACATTTTATTATTTAAATCAAGATTCTTTATACTTAAGTTATCTATCTTGCCCTAAATTATTATTGATGATAAATTATAATTGTAAATAAATTGGGCTATTAGAAGATATTATGATTATTCATAAACATAGCTTAGTCCTTCTTAAATATTATTCACAGACAATGTAAGTTATGGAAACATTAGGAATAATTGAAATGTTGGAATGGTATGTACTTGGATTCTCAGTAACATTAGGGTCGCTCCATTTAATATCGAAACTAAATATTTTGAAGGGGAGAGAAAGGAAACCGGTGTATGTCGACCCATCATACAAAATCAGTAAATAAGGATCAGGAATCGTTATTAACTAAATACATTGATGTAATATGGATGCACTGAAACGACTATTAGTGCTGCGGATGTTGGATAATGGCATGGAACACTATTTTGTCGAAGTGACTTGTGAGGATGGAATTCAATATGGATTACAAGCATATGGGGAAGAGGCAATAGGACTATACAGGGAAACAATGAGGGCTCTTGGAAAGAGTACTTGATAAAAAATAAAAAAATTTGTAAATTTTTTATAGATCCTTATTATCATCATCATTTTCTTTTACTAATCTTAGAGATATAGAATTTATACAGTATCGTTCATTAGTGGGAAGAGGACCATCATCAAAAACATGTCCAAGATGTGATCCACATTTTTTACATGTAATCTCAACTCTCTTCATTCCAAAACTATTATCTGTATGATATTCTACACTACCTTGGTTGAGTGGTGCATAGAAACTTGGCCAACCTGTACCTGAATCAAACTTTGTGTCTGATTTGAATAATTCATTTCCACAGCACACACATTTGTAAATTCCCTTATCCTTTGAATAATAGTACTTTCCTGAAAATGGTATTTCGGTTCCTTTATTACGACAAACTTCATATTGCTCCTGTGTAAGTTTATTTTTCCAATCTTCATCTGCCATCTCCTGGATTTTCTTATCATTTTCTAACATATCTTTTTCTAACAGATATTGGTATAAAAAATAATTGCCTAAATAAGACACTACCCTTCTTTATTAGGACCCATTCCACTAAAACTGGGATATTTGTTTTTTCGATAAGGCTTATGGAATATATTTAATCCTAGTCATAATCAAGTAAATCAATTGTGACATTTTATATCGGGGTTTTAGTTCATCATTCTTGGGG
>Ga0209470_1001122_pt1 | contig 20205 bp, 25 predicted proteins | sample GraSoiAngelo_125_FD_185882 | JGI IMG/M metagenome (GOLD analysis project Ga0209470, IMG submission 185882) | Grasslands soil microbial communities from the Angelo Coastal Reserve, California, USA - 14_0927_05_40cm (SPAdes) (version 2) | ecosystem: Environmental > Terrestrial > Soil > Grasslands ... | reverse complement strand
AAGGCCGGCTGGGGAACCTTGCACCAGACGACGTCGAACGCCTGCTCGGCGTGCCGCGCGCGCAGGCCGGCGCGCGCGCGCAGGACGGAGGCGCGGCCGTCGGTCCCGATCACGAGGTCGCCGCGCACCTCGCGGCTGCCCGCGGGGGTGTCGGCCCGCACGCCGGCCACGCGCTCGGCCTCGCGGACGAGGTCGCGCACCGTGACCCCGCGCTCGAGCCGGAAGCTCGGGAAGCGTGCGGCCTCCGCCACCAGCATCTCGAGGAGCGCGGGCTGGGAGACGATGCGCGGCCCCGGCGCGCCCAGGTCCCGCGGCTCGATGCGGACGAGCCGGCGGCTGCCGCGGAAGATCTCGACCGCCTGGATGTGGGTCTGGGGGAGGGCGTCGAGCGCGGCGCCGAGGCCCATCGCGCGCAGGGCCTCGACGCCGCTCGGCATGAGCCCCTCGCCTCGGAACTCGCGTGCGAAGTCGGTCTGCCGCTCGAGGAGCGTCACGCCGACGCCGCGGCGGGCGAGGAGGTAGGCGAGCGAAGCGCCGGCCGGGCCGGCGCCGACGATCACCGCGTGGGCCACGGGCGAGACTTAGCGCCGTGCGCGCGCCGATGCCAGGAGCCGCGCCTTGACGCCGCCCGGCCGGCGCGCGAGGGTCGGGGCATCGCCCGGCGGTCCATCCAGGAGCGGCTCGCGCGTCTCGACTGGGAGGCGATCGCGCGGAGCCTCGACGAACGCGGCTGCGCGACCACGCCCGCGCTGCTCGACGCCGGGGAGTGCACCGCCCTCGGCCGCCTGTGGGCCGACGAGCGCCGCTTCCGGAGCCGCATCGACATGGCGCGCCTGCGCTTCGGCGTGGGCGAGTATAAGTACTTCGCCGCGCCGCTGCCGCCGCTGGTCGCGACGCTGCGCGCTCATCTCTACCGGCACCTGGCGCCCATCGCCAACCGCTGGATGGAAGCGATGGACGTAGCGGAGCGCTTTCCGCCCGACCTCGGCGCCTATCTCGCGCGCTGCGCGGCCCACGGGCAGACACGCCCCACCCCGCTCCTCCTCCGCTACACGGCCGGCGGCTACAACTGCCTGCACCAGGACCTCTACGGCGCGCTCGCCTTTCCGCTCCAGCTCACCTGCGTGCTCGGCCGCCGGGGCAGGGACTACGCGGGTGGCGAGCTCCTGCTCGTCGAGCAGCGGCCGCGCGCGCAGTCGCGCGCCGAGGTCGTCGTCCTCGAGCGCGGCGAGGCGGTCATCTTCCCGAACCGCCACCGGCCGGTGGCGGGCGCGCGCGGCACCTACCGCGTGACGGTGCGCCACGGCGTCAGCCGGGTGACCGCCGGCGAGCGCCTGAGCCTCGGCATCATCTTCCACGACGCCGAGTGAGGACACCCTTGACCTCCGCCCCCGAGGCGTCCTAGGCGTCACGCGTGCACGCATCGGCGGGGGATCGGGATGGGTCCTGAGGGGTCGTTCTGGAAACGCTGCTCCACCTGCAAGAAGGAGCTGCCGTTCGTCAGTACGTACTGGGCGTGCAACGTCTCGACCTGTAACCGCCCGCGCACGGCACTGGCCTTCTGCTCGGTCGCCTGCTGGGACGCGCACGTTCCCATGCTCCGGCACCGTGATGCCTGGGCCGAGGAGCGTCGATCGCCGACTGCGGCCGAGTCGGCACGACAGCAGCGGGAGGCCGCGGCGAAGGAGCGCCGGCGGGCGGCTCGCGGTCGCGGCGGCTCCCGTTCCTGAGGAGGCGCATGTCGCCACGCGTGGGCTCACCATCCGTGGACAATTCCAGCAGCCGCAAGTAGGAGGCGAGCAGGATGGCCCAGAAGACGAGGAAGACCGCCCGCCTCCGCGCTTCGCTCAAGCACAAGGCGCGCAAGAAGCAGGAACGCAAGTCCGGTCACAAGCGCGTCAAGGGCAGCAGGAAGCGAAGGTAGCGCAGGCCGGGACGGCCGCAGAAACGAAGGGTGCCTGGAGCGCGGGCTCAGGCCTGCGACGCCGGGACGATGCGCGCCCGGCGCCGGTCCTTGCCGAGCCGCTCGTAGAGCACGGTGCCGTCGCAGAGCGCGAAGAGCGTGAAGTCCCGCCCCATGCCCACGTTCGGCCCCGGGTGCACGCGCGTACCGCACTGACGGACGAGGATGTTGCCGGCCCACACGCGCTGGCCGGCGAAGATCTTGACCCCGCGCCGCTGCCCGGCGCTGTCGCGCCCGTTGCGGGTGCTGCCCTGACCCTTCTTGTGCGCCATTACGCGATCTCCGTCACGCGCACCGTCGTGATCGACTGCCGGTGGCCGCGGCGCCGGCGGTAGTTCTTCCGCCGCTTCTTCTTGAAGACGAGGATCTTCCGCGCGCGCCCCTGCGCGAGGATCTGGGCGCGCACGCACACGCCCTCGACCAGCGGGGTGCCGACGCGCACCGCCCCGTCGCCGGCGGTGAGCAGCACCTCGGTGAACTCGACCGGCGCGCCCACCTCACCCGCCAGCCGCTCGACGCGCAGCACGTCGCCGGCTGCCACGCGGTACTGCTTTCCTCCGGTACGAATGACGGCGTAGGCCATGGGCGGATGGACGCGCACTCTTGCCGCGCGAAGCCATCGTCTGTACTGGAGGGGCCGCGGGGTGTCAACCGGCGCGGATGATCCAGCTCACGCTCTACACCCGGGCCGAGTGCCCGCTCTGCCACGAGATGCGCGCCGTCGTAGAGCGAGTCGCGCGCGACGTCCCGCTCGCCCTCGAGCTGGTCGACGTCGACACGGATCCGACCCTCGCGGCCGCGTACGGAGACGAGGTCCCGGTGCTGGCGATCAACGGACGGAAGGCGTTCACGGCGCGCGTCGATCCGGCCGCGCTGCGCGCGTGCCTGGCGCGGGAGCGCTCCTAGCGTGCCCACCATCGCCGTCGACGCCATGGGCGGCGACCACGCGCCGGACGAGGTCGTGAAGGGCGTCGCCCAGGTCTCGCTCGCGACCGACATCGAGTGCCTGCTGGTGGGCGACGAGCGCCGCATCCAGAGCGTGCTCGAGGGGGTCTCCTACAACCCCGAGCACATCGCCATCCTGCACGCGACCGACGCGATCGGCATGGCCGAGGAGCCGCGCCAGGCGGTCAAGCGGCGCGACGCCTCGCTGGTGGTGGGCGTGCGCGCCGTCGCCGAGGGGCGGGCCCAGGCCCTCGTCTCGGCGGGCAACACCGGCGCCTGCGTGCTCGCCTGCGCCAGGCACTTCCGCCTCCTGCGGGGCGTCCGGCGCGCGGCGCTGGCGAGCGTCTACCCGCGCCAGCGCGAGCACGGCGGCCAGGACCCGCTGGCGCTCCTCCTCGACGTGGGCGCCACGGTGCGGTGCGAGGCGGAGGAGCTGGTGCACTTCGCGCTCATGGGGAGCGTCTACGCGCGCCGCGTCTCCAAGGTCGCGAGCCCCGCGATCGGCCTCCTCAACATGAACATGGGGAGCGAGGAGATGAAGGGAGGCGAGGTGCTGGTCGAAGCGCACCGCCGCCTGCGCCAGCTCCCGGTGGTCAACTTCGTCGGCAACGTCGAGGGCAACGACCTGGTGCGTGGGCGCGCCGACGTGATCGTGTGCGAGGGCCTGCTCGGCAACGTCGCCTTGAAGCTCATCGAGGGCGTCTCCGAGGTGCTCTACGACGTCACCGGCCGGGCCGGCGAACGGCGGGTGGCGTGGCGGCTCGGCCTCCGCCTCCTCTCGCGCGGCAGCGAGCGCGCGCGGGCGCTCACCGACTACACGCAGTACGGCGGCTCGCCGATCCTGGGCTTCGAGCACGTCTTCATCAAGTGCCGCGGGCGCTCGGGCGCGCGCGCCGTCGCGAACGCGGTCAAGGTGGCGGCCAAGGCGGTGCGCGACCACGTGCCGCGCGAGATCGCCGACGCGCTGGCGGCGGCGCGATGAGGATCCGGCGCGCTCGTCCGGGGGCGGCGCCGCCCGCGTCCGGCGCCCCGCTCCTCTGCCGCTGGGACCTCGACAAGACCTATCTCCGGAGCGAGTTCGACTCGCTGCGCTCGCTCCTGCGCACGGCCTTCGAGCGCGCCGAGGACAAGGTCGAGGTCCCGGGCGTGGCCGAGCTCATCCGGGCGCTCAAGGCCGCGGCCGAGCGGCACGGGCGGAAGGCGCTCGTCTACTTCGTGTCGGCGAGCCCGCCGCAGATCGGCGCGGCCGTCCGGAAGAAGCTCGCGCTCGACGGGGTGCCGTACGACGGGATCGTGTTCAAGGATCAGCTCGCGCACTTGAGGCGCGGCAAGCTCCGCAACCTGCGCGAGCACGTGGGCTTCAAGCTGGCCGAGCTCCTGCGCGGCCGGCTCGCGGCGCCGCCCGGGGCGGCGGAGCTCCTCTTCGGCGACGACTGGGAGCTCGACTCGCTCATCTACTCGCTCTACGCGGACGTGCTAGCGGCCCGCCTCGCGCCCGCGCGCCTGGAGCCCCTCCTGCGCCGCATCCGCGTCGACCCGGGCCTCGCCGACGAGATCCTGGCGCTCGCCGGGCGTGCGGCGGGCGGTGAGCGCGTGGCGCGCATCTTCATCAACCTCGAGCGCCGCTCGCCGCCCGCAACCTTCCGCCTCTTCGGGCCGCGCGTGGTGCCCACCTTCAACTACTTCCAGACCGCCGCCGTGCTCGGCGCCGAGGGGTACCTCGGTGCGGAGGACGTGGCGCGCGTCGGCCGCGTGCTGCTCGAGGGCGCGGGCTACACGGCGCGCGGGCTCGAGAACTCGCTCGGTGACCTCGTCCGCCGCGGTTTCCTCGAGCCCGCCGCGGCGGGCGCCCTCGGCACCCGGCTCCGGGCCACGGGCGTGCTGCCGCCGGCGGATGGACCGCGGGCGCGTTGGCGCCGCGTGCTCGGCGCCCTCGGCCGGCTGCGGCGTCGCCGGCGGATGCGGGCCGGCCGGGCCGCGGCGGGCGAGGCGCCCCCGCTCGATTACGACGCGATCCTGGCGCGCCTGCGCCCCGCGGCTGCGGCGGCGAGCGGGAGGGAGCGAAGGGGAGGGACCTAGATGGGGGGACGAACCTGATAGGGGGAGGACCAATGAAGCCGGAGGACTTCGTCGTGGTGCTGGTAACCGCCGCCGAGGCCGAGGAGGCGGCGCGCATCGGGCGCGCGCTGGTCGAGGAACGGCTCGCCGCGTGCGCCAACCTGATCGGCCCGATCCGCTCCGTGTACCGGTGGGGGGGCGCCGTCGAGGAGGCCGCCGAGCACCTGCTCCTCGTGAAGGCGCGCGCGGCGGACGTGCCCGCGCTCGACGCCCGGGTGCGCGCGCTGCACGCCTACCAGGTGCCGGAGGTGCTCGCGCTCGGGGTGTCGGCCGGGTCGGGCACCTACCTCGCATGGCTCGCCGAGTCGACCGCCCGCGACGTCTGAAGGCGGCGCGGCCGCCGCTCGAGCGCGAGTTCTCGGCCGGCGGTCTCGTCTACCAGCGCCGCGCGGGCGCGCTGGCGGTGGTCCTCGCCGCGCGGCGCCACCCGGAGAGCGGGGCCCTCGTGTGGACCATCCCCAAGGGGCACATCGAGCCGGGCGAGTCGTCGGAGGAGGCGGCGGTGCGGGAGGTGCGCGAGGAGACCGGGCTCGAGGCCGAGGCCGAGGCGCGGCTGGGCGACATCACCTATTGGTTCGCGCGGCGCGACGCCGGGGGGCGCGTGGTGCGCGTCTGGAAGCGCGTGCGCTTCTTTCTCATGCGACGCCGTGGCGGGCGCTTCGGCGACCGCGACCGGGAGATGGACGCCGTGCGCTGGTTCTCGCTCGACGAAGCGGAGCGCGCGGCCACGTTCGAGAACGAGCGCATGCTCATGCGCCGAGCCCGCACGCTGCTCGCGAGGGAGTGACACGGCGGCGGCCATGGTCGGAGGAGCCAGCCCGCGGCGTCGACCTCACGTCAGAGCGGGGAGAGGACGCGCCCGCGCGACCCGTAGGTGACCGTGTAGCGGCGGCCGCAGCGCGAACACTGCGCGGGGGGGGCGACCGCCACGCCCCCGAGCGGCGTCCCGCACACGCACACCCAGCCCGCCACCCGGGCCGGTGACCCGACGACCAGCGCGTGCGGCAGCACGTCGCGCGTCGCCACCGCCCCCATGCCGACCATGGCGTAGGCGCCGATCTCGATCCCGGGGCCGATCAGCGCGCCCGCGCCGATCGTCGCTCCGGTACGCACCACGATCCTGGGCGTGGGCGCCGGCGGGCCCGACGGGGCGAGCCGCCTGTGCTCGTCGAAGGCGCGCGGGTAGCGCTCGTTGCTGAAGATCACACCGACGGAGATCATCACGAGGTCCTCGATCATGACCGCGGTGCAGACGTAGACGCGCCCGTTGGTCTTCACGCCGTCGCCGATCGTCACGTCGTGGGCAACGTAGGTCTGCTCGCCGAGGACGCAGTCGCGGCCGATGACGGACGGCCCGCACACGTGCACACCCTCCCGGATCGCCGAGCGGGCGCCGATCGTGACCCCCGGCTCGATGATCGCGGTCGGGTGGATGCTCGGTGCGTCCGCAGCGGCCCGGCCCGGAGCAACCGGGCCGGTGCCTGCGCCCGGCTGCGTCAGGTGGATGGTTACCTCGGGGGGGGCGGACGCACCGGCGCCCTGGCTCTCCGGCGGCGGCCCGGCCGCGCCCGGCCCGGAGCGGCGCGCGTCGCGGCGGCCGCTCACGTGCGGGCCCCGGCAGCCGCCCGGGTCTCTCGCACGGCCATGAGCTCCACACGCATGAGGAATGCCGACGTGGACAGGGGTGGGGACCGTCAGGGCGGGGCCGTCGAGGCAGGGGGGACGTCCCGGACCCAGGTCTCCGGCATCTGCACCCGCGTCTGGCGCTGCGGGATGTCGAGCAGGACGAGCACCCGCCCGCGGGCGGAGACCCGGCGCTCGACGATGGCGCGCCACGACCCGTCGGTGATGCGCAAGGAGGAACCGGACGGCAGCGGGCGGGCGTGGATGACGCCGTCCGGCTCCTCGCGGCTGTGCAGGAAGTCGATCGCCGCTTCGTCGAGCCGCGCTGGCTCGCCGCCGAACCCGCGAGAGCGTGAGGGGGAGAGTTCTTCGGTAGCGATGTCGCGTGGGCGGCGAGGACGGGAGGTGCGGCGAACGCGGCGGCGATGACGAGCGTGGAGGGGGTCCGCAATCTTGTCAGACATCGGAGAACGATGCCGCTCGGCAGGGCCGCCGCGCGCGCCGCTTGGTATACTGCAATGCGAGTGCCAGCGGCGGACCGCGCCGCGAGGCTGGATGGACGGGGAATGAGCAGCGTGCCCCACTCCGCGACGTGTAGAAGCTACAATCCGGCCGCTCTTTTTTTGCTCGTCCCGAACGCTGCCTAACGCTGCCGGCCCCGGGGCAGGGCCGGGAAATACCCTCGCGTTGCGTGGCGTCCTCACGCGGCGAGGGGAAGGACCTCCGCGCGAGTCGACGCCGCCGCAGGGGTCAGGTCGTCTCTTCCAGCGCCTGCTCGAGCAGCACGGCGTTGGGGAGCATGCCGTGGAGGTTGCGGCGCAGAGCGGCCAAAGCCGGCCGGAGGTTGCGGAACGCGAGCCGGCCGCGCAGCGAGGCGAGCCGGCTCGCGTGCTCCTCGAGGAAGTGCGTGAGCACGGTCAGCGACACCAGCTCGAGGCCGCCCAGGTCGATCACGATGCGCTCGGGCGTGCGGCCGAGTATCCGGCGCACGCGGGCGACAAGCTTGCGCGCCGCGCGCGCGTCGATGGCGCCCTCGAGGCGGATCACGAACGCGGCGAGCGGGTCGTCGCGCCGCGCCCGCGCGCGCAGCCAGGCGCTCCGCACCTGCACGCCGCCCGCCTGCACCGCTCCGACCAGGGTCGACACGAAGGGCACCCGCTCGCGGATGCGGATCGGCCGGGCGAGCGCCCGCGCGAGGCGCATGGCCGGCGTCGGCTCGCCTGTCGGCTCGCGCCCGATGGCGCGCCGCAGGCGGTAGTTGGCGACCAGCGCCGCCCGGCGGCCGGCGCTGGCGACGCCCGTGCGCCGCCAGATCGCGCGATGGCCGTGGAGGGTCCGCACGGCCCAGGCGAGGCCGCGCGCGAGCTCGTCGGGGCTCATGGGTCCCGCCCCCTCGTGCGCCGCAAGCCGCGGGAAGGCGACACGCCCGGCGGTCGAGAGCCACACCGCGCGCGCAAAGACACCGGCGTCGTCCCCCTCGCGTCCGAGCGTCAGGTGCACCACCGTGAGCAGCCCCGCGCGGCGGATGCGCCGGAGCTCGGCAGCGGCGGCGCGGAGCGCGCGCGGCTCGTCCGCCTCGCGCACGAGCGGGTCGGGCTCGGGGCCGAGCACTAGCGCGCGGCAGCCGCTCTGACGCGCGAGCCGCAGGAGGCCGGGCTCGCGGGCGATGGGGATCTCGCTCTCCGCCGCCCACGGACGCGGGCGCGCCGCGAGATGGCGGCAGAGGAGCCGCGCGTACGGCACCACCTGGCCGAAGCGATGGCCGGTGAGCAGGAGGCCACCGTCCTCCTCGTCGCACTCGGCGGCCACCTGGCCCGGGGCGCGCAGCCTGCCCGTCGGGCCGACGAGCGACACGGACCGCCACGTGAGCATCCCGTGCCTATAGGAACCTCCCGCCGGCTTTGCAACCGCGTGCCGCGCGTCCGCCGATGATGCCCGGCGTCACGCGCGGCGGCCGCGCTCGTGCGATGCGATTTGGCATCAGCGCGTCGAGTAGCGAGACGGCGACCAACCGCGGAGGAGGTCGATACTTCCCGGCGACTCGGCGGGTCCCGGAACCGCGGGCTTCGGAGGGGAGGTCTCCGAAGCCGGCCGGCCCGGCATCGCGGCCTTCCCTGTCCTGCGGTTGGCACTGACAGTCTTGGTGACCTTCTTCCGAGCGACGTTCTTCGTCGCTTTGCCCTTTGTCCTCTTCCTGGCCATCAACGCCTCCTGTTCCTGGTGCGGTCGTCTGGATCACATAGCACATCGACGACCGCTGTCGGCTATTGTGCCTCGCGCGGCACCTCGCCGGCACCCATCTCGGCGGTGACTTCGACCTGCCGCTCGAAGTCACGGTCCGAGGCATCGACGATGTGCGCCAGGGATCTTGCTACTCAACCTATCCGCTGGCCGAACCGACGTCTCGACTCCCCGACTCGAAGCGTGGCGGGACGGACGGCCGGCGGAGGCGGCGCGGTGGGTGCCGACGAGCTGGCGGCCTCCGTACTGCGGAGGTTGCCGACCGGGAGCCAGCCCTCGAGACCGGAGTCCGTCGCGCGGACGTGGTACTGCGTGGTGCCGGCCCAGCCGGGCCGCCAGGCGAGAATCGCGACCTCGGTGCCGTCGCCCAGGCTCGCGAGAGGCCTCTTGCCGGCGTTGTCCGTTAGCATCACGCGGGCCGATCGGTCTCCCGCGCAAGCAACGTAGACACGCCGACCGACGGCGAAGACGGAAGCGCGGATACGGGCCGGTGCGGGCGCACGAAGCGGGCCCCGGGGGAATCCCATCGTAACCTCCTGGTAGCGGCCTGGGCAGGCGCCAACCGCGCGGAGGCCTTTTCGGGCGCGAGGCGGTCTCGGACTGAGGGTCGGAAGCGAAAGTCCGCCGAGGTCACCCGAGACGAGGGATTATGACCCTAGGCTCAATCATCCTCCCAGTCAAACGCCGCTGATGCACGTCACATCGCTCGATACGCTCCCGCGTTGCGCCGCCATCGCGAGTCCGATACATTGAATGCGAGCCCGTTCAGAGCCCCGCAGCGCGACCTGTGCAGGGGCCCGTTCCCTACCCACGTGTGCTCGGCGCGGACTCCGGAAGGAGAATCGTGCCATGGCCACGGACGACGCCGATGAGCTCGTGCCGTTTGAAGACGTCAGCATCATCAGGTCGACGGCGCCCGCCCTGCTTTGCCAGATCGGGGAGAAGAGCGTCTGGCTCCCGCGCGGGCACATCAGCGGCAAGCTCTGGCGCGCCGGCGATCGCGGCAAGCTCTTCATCCGGCGCTGGGTCGCTCGCGACCGGCACCTGATCGACCTGCACGGGGCAGCGATCACATCCCTGGCGCCATCCATCTCGCGGTCGCGCCTTCCGGTTCAGCTGCACCTGGTGCGAAGAGATCGGGGCGAGCACCATGCCAAGTAAGGGCAGCGCTTGGCGATGGCGGCCTGCCGACTTCGTGTGGATGAACTAGGATGCAGAACCGTCTGCGCGAGGCGCTCGCACGCCTTTGGGCGTCGTTGTGGAGGCGACGCGCTCTTATCGCCGTGAAGACGGACCGCAATGAGGAGGGCGGCGCTTGGGCTGAGGCGCGTGCCCGTTTCTGGACCGAGTTCCGCGAGGGACAGCGTGAGGCCGAAGCGCACAGCTCGAGGCCGCGATGATCCACATCATGCTCCCGATGCACCACTCGAGCCGGGCCGGCGGCGCGGCGGTTATGTTGGCTGCCTCTAGGGTGCGGTCGCGAGGAGCCGGGCTGCTTCCGGCTCGCGGGCTGAGAGCCTGCGGACTCCGGGTGCGGGCGCAGGACGGTTGTGCGAGCCCACACGCGGGCGGCGAGCGCCGCGCCGTCGATTCCCGGAGGTCCCACGAGCACGAGGACCCGCTCCTCGCGCCGCTCGATGCTCGCGTCCGGCACGAGCCCCGGCAGCGCGTCGGCGAACTCGCCCGCGTCGGCGGACGAGTCCCAGGCCGTCATCCACACCAGCACCAGATCGTCGCCGCGCTCGAGCGCGCGCAGGCGATCCCCGCCCCAGCCCTCGGCGACCCCGGCCGCGCGCTGGGCGGGGAGAGCGCGCGCGACGAGCACGCGGATCTCGAGCTCGCCGAGCGTGTCCTCGAGGATGCGCCTGAAGCCGGCCGCCTCGAGCCCGTCCGTGCCGCCGAGCCTGACCGCGATCGGCCGGTCGCGGTCAGCATAGTAGCGCGCCGGGTGGAGCACCTGCTCGGTCGACTCGGGCGGGTCCAGGTGCGCGCGGTCGACCGCCGCCCAGCCGCCCGCGGCGAGGGCCTGGCCCACGAACGCCGTCCCGTCGTCGTACTGGAAGGCGAGCGAGGCGCGCAGCAGCTCGGGCAGGTCGGGATACTTCTTCGCGAGCTCGGCGGGCACGCCGTGGAGCTGCCGCCCGACCAGCTCGATGGTGCCCCGGTCGAGCTCCCGGCCGAGCACGTAGGCGAAACCCGCGAGCGTCGCGTCGCCCTCGAGCAGCGCGTGGCGCGCCAGCTCGCGGTCGCCGTGCCCGTCGAGGAGCGGCTCCGGCCGGGTGGGCAGGTGATAGTGCTGATCCTGGAGCGCGTGTGTCAGCTCGTGGGCGACCAGGAACTCGCTCACCAGGTCGCGGCCGGTGAGAAGCCCGAGGAAGCTCGCCCCGAGGCTGCGCACTCCCGGGACGCTCTCGGCGATCACCAGCCGCTTCGTGCGCGGGTCGTAGAAGCCCGCACCCTCCTGCTGGTAGAGCCGCTCGAGCGCGAGGCGGAGCTGCGTGCCCGGCGGGAGGAGGCCCAGGCGCGTATAGACGGCCTCGGCGTGCTCGATGTCGCCGGGAGAGTAGCTCTCCTGGATCTCGTCCCTGACGACGCCCCCGAGCCCCTCGCGCGAAAGCGCAAGCACGGGCACGGGAGTCGTGAACGCGAGCCCACGCAGCGCGACGAGGCGGTGGCGCACGGTCTCGAGCGCGTCCTCGTTCACCTGGCCGTGGCACACGAGGCGCCGCGAGGCGCAGCCGGCGAGGAGCGCCAGCGCGGCCAGCAGCCCGGCCGCGCGCCTCACGGCGCGCTCTCGTCCACGATGATCGCGGGGTAGCCGAGCCGCACCACCCGCTCGGCCCGCTCGAGCGCGGCGGTGCGGAGCGGGTAGGGACCGATGCGGACCCGATAGTACTGTCCGCTCGTGCCCGCGAGTTGGGCGACGAAGGCTTCGGGGAAGCGGCGCGCCAGCACCTGGCGGAGGTGCCGTGCCTTGTCGGGATCGCTGAGCGCGGCGATCTCGACGGTGTACGAGCCCGAGGGGACGTCGCGCGGCGCCGGCGGACTCGGGCGCGAGGGTGCCGTGGCCGGGACCCGAGCGGTCGCCGCCAGCGTCGCCGGGCCGAGCACCTCGATGCGGACGCGCACCGTGCCGGGACCGACCATGCCGATCGAGTGTGCGGCGGCATACGAGAGGTCGATGGCGCGACCGCCGACGAACGGGCCGCGGTCGTTGATGCGGACCTGGACCGCGCGGCCGTTCTCCAGGTTGGTCACCATGACGCGCGTGCCGAGCGCCAGCGAGGGATGCGCGGCCGTCAGCTCGTACTGGTCGTAGATCTCCCCGTTCGCGGTGTGGTTGCCATGGAAGCCCGGCCCGTACCAGGACGCGACACCCACCTGCACGCCGTTCGTGATCGGCGGCGGGGCCGGCGCGGGGAATGTCGTGCAGCCCGCGGCGCCGAGCAGCCAGAGCGCCACCCGCCACCGCGTCCCGCTCCGCATCGGGCGCATTATCGCCGTACGAACCGCACGCGCAAGACCGCGTCCTCCTTGGTATTTGCGATTTACTCGCCGGGAGGCTTGTGGTAACTCGACCACACCCCGCCATGTCCGGCCACTCCAAGTGGAGCTCGATCAAGCACAAGAAGGCGCTCAAGGACGCGCGGCGCGGCAAGCTGTTCACCAAGTTCATCAAGGAGATCACGGTCGCGGCGCGCCTGGGCGGCGGCGACATCAACGCGAACCCGCGGCTGCGCACCGCGGTCACCACGGCGCGCCAGAACAGCATGCCGACCGACAACATCGAGCGCGCCATCAAGAAGGGCACGGGCGAGCTCGAGGGCGTCTCCTACGAGGAGATCACCTACGAGGCCTACGGGCCGGGCGGGGTCGCGATCCTCGTCCAGGCGCTCACCGACAACCGCAACCGCACCGTCGCCGACGTGCGCAGCATCATCACCAAGCACGGCGGCAACCTGGCCGCCGCCGGCGCCGTCGCCTGGATGTTCCACAAGCGCGGGCTCATCACGGTCGAGCGCGCCGGTGTGGACGAGGACCGCGTCATGGAGGTCGCGCTCGAGGGCGGCGCCGAGGACGTGCGGGAGGCGGGCGACCTGCTCGAGATCATCACGGCGCCCGAGCAGTTCGACAAGGTGAAGGAGGCCCTCGACCAGGCGAAGGTGCCGGTCGGCTCGGCCGAGGTCACCATGCTGCCGCAGTCGACGGTGGCCATCTCCGGCAAGCAGGCCGAGCACATGGTGAGGCTGCTCGAGGCCCTCGAGGACCACGACGACGTGCAGAGCGTCTCGTCCAACATGGACATCGCGGCGGAAGAGCTGGAGCGGCTGTCGGCGTGACGCCCCGGGGGGCGGGGAGGGGGAGCGGCGTGCGGGTGCTCGGGATCGATCCGGGGAGCCGGCGGACGGGCTGGGGCGTGGTCGACGCGTGCGGCGGGGGTTTTCGCCACGTCGCGAGCGGGACGATCGTGCTGGCGCCCGCCGCGCATCTCGGCACGCGCCTCGCGCGCCTGCATGCGGAGTGTCTCCGCCTGATCGCGGCGTGGGAGCCGGCGGCCGTCGTCCTCGAGCGCGCCTTCGTCGCGCGCAACGTGCAGAGCGCGTTCCGTCTGGGCGAGGCGCGCGGCGCCGTGCTCGCGGCCGCCGGGGCGGCCGGCGCGGTGCTGGCCGAGTACGCGCCGGCCAGCGTGAAGCTCGCCACGGTCGGCTATGGCCAGGCGGACAAGCGCGCGATGGGGCGCGGGGTGGCGCTCCGCCTCGGCCTCGAGCGGCCCCCGGCGCCGGACGCCGCCGACGCGCTCGCCCTCGCCCTCTGCCATCTTCACCGGGCGCCGCTCGCCCGCCGCGTAGCGGCCGCGCTGGCCGCGGGAGCGCGGGCATGATCGCGTCGCTCGCCGGTACGCTCGACGAGAAGAGTCCCGAGCGGCTCGTGGTCGACGTGGGCGGCGTCGGCTACGCCGTCCACGTCTCGCTCCAGACCTTCGCCGACCTGCCGCCCGCGGGCGCCGCGGTGCGGCTCCTCGTGCACACCGAGGTGCGCGAGGACGCGATCGAGCTCTTCGGCTTCCTCCGCCCCGAGGAGCGGGCGCTCTTCCACCTCCTCCGCAAGGTGAAGGGCCTCGGGCCGCGCACCGCGCTGGTGGTGCTCTCGGGCATGCCGCTCGGCGATCTCCTCGCCACCATCGCGGGCGGCGACGGAGCCCGCCTGCAGACCATACCCGGCGTCGGGAAGAAGATCGGCGAGCGCATCGTGGTCGAGTGCCGCGAGGGCGCGGCGACGCTCGCCGCCGGCGCGCCGCGCCGCGGCACCCCCGTGGCGATGGACGGCGTCCTCGCCGAGGCCGTGTCGGCGCTCGTCAACCTGGGCTACAAGCGCGCCGAGGCCGAGCGGGCGGTCGAGCGCGTCAAGCGGCCGGCCGCGCCGCTCGAGGACATGGTGCGGGCCGCGCTCCAGGGGCTCGCGGGATGAGCTGGCGCGCGCCGAGCCCGATCCTGCCCGAGCGGCTCGACGACGACCTCGCGGTCGAGGCCCCGCTCCGCCCGCGCACGCTGGACGAGTACGTCGGGCAGGAGTCGATCCGCGAGAACCTGCGCGTGCAGATCGCGGCGGCCCGCGCGCGCGGCGACGTCCTCGACCACGTGCTCCTCTACGGCCCGCCCGGCCTCGGCAAGACCTCGCTCGCGCACGTGATCGCCAACGAGCTCGGGGTCGGCATCCGCGCGACGGCCGGCCCGGTGCTCGAGCGGCCGGGCGACCTGGCCGCCATCCTCTCCAACCTCGAGCGGGGGCAGGTCTTCTTCGTCGACGAGATTCACCGCCTGAACCACGTCGTGGAGGAGACCCTCTACCCGGCCATGGAGGACTTCCAGCTCGACCTGGTGGTGGGGCAGGGGCCGACGGCGCGCTCGATCAAGCTGCCGCTCAGGCCCTTCTGCCTGGCGGGTGCGACGACCCGCGCGGGCCTCTTGACCTCGGCGCTGCGCGACCGCTTCGGGGCGACCTTCCGGCTCGACTTCTACGGTACCGACGACCTGCAGCGGATCCTGCGCCGCTCGGCCGCGATCCTGGGCGCCGCCCTCGACGACGACGGGGCGGCCGAGATCGCGCGCCGCGCGCGCGGCACCCCGCGCATCGCGAACCGCCTTCTCCGGCGCGTGCGCGACTTCGCCGAGGTGCGGGCAGATGGGAAGATCGACCGCATCGTCGCGCGCGACGGGCTCCGCCTCCTCGACGTCGACGACGCGGGCTTCGACAAGATGGACCGTGCGCTCCTGCTCGTCATCATCGACCGGTTCGCGGGGGGCCCGGTCGGGATCGAGTCGCTCGCCGCCGCGGTCGCCGAGGAGCGCGACACCATCGAGGACGTCTACGAGCCGTTCCTCATCCAGGAGGGCTACCTGGTGCGCACGCCGAAGGGCCGGGTGGCGACGGCGCTCGCCTACGCGCACTTCGGCCGAAGCCCCGCCGCCCCGCCGCCCGGCGCAGCGCAGCAGAAGCTCTTCACGGCCTCCTAGAGTAGGCCCGGTCCCGATCGTCCGCCGGGCGCTCCCCGGGCGGGGTCGACGGCGGCAGTCTCTTGAGGCAGGCTCGGCGCCATGCAGGAACTGGGTCGCGTCCTGGTCGGGCTCGGCTGCCTGGCGGTGGTGCTCGGGGCGGCGCTCATGCTCGCCGGCCGCATTCCGTGGCTCGGCCGGCTGCCGGGCGACATCGTCGTGCGGCGGGGACCGGTGACCTTCTACTTCCCGCTCCTCACCTGCGTCGTGCTGAGCGTCGTCCTCACCATCGTCGTGAACCTCTTCAGGCGCCGCTGACACGCGCGCCAGCGGGCGGAAACCTTCGCGGAGGGGCCGAGCCGCCACTCGCGCCGCGCCCTGCCCGGGTGTTTCGCGCGCTTTTTCGGGAGCTTAGTTGCTTCGTTGCCGGCGCGCGGCGGGCTTGCCTTCGGCCCCCTCAGCCGTTACCATCCGCCGTCCAAAATGCCCGGCCCGTCCGATCCGTCGCTCCCCTGGGGGCCCGCGCCCGAGGTGCGCCGCCGCCGGCGCGAAGGCTGGATCATCGCCGGCATCATCGTCGCCGTCGTGCTGCTGGCGATCGCGCAGTTCTGGCTCCCGCAGTCCCTCGGCAGCGGCTCGCTCGGCACCGACGCGGTGCTGATCTTCCTGATCGACGTGAACCTGATCCTGCTCGTCCTCCTCGTCTTCCTGGTCGGGCGGAACATCGCCAAGCTCATCTTCGAGCGGCGGCGGCGGATTCTCGGGTCGCACCTCCGCACCCGCCTGGTGGGCGCCTTCGTGGCGATCGCGCTCCTGCCCGCCGGGCTCCTCTTCCTGGTCGGGCTCGTGTTCGTCGGCAACTCGATCGAGCGCTGGTTCAACGGCCAGGTGGAGCGCTCGCTCGAGGGGGCGCTCGAGGTGGCGCACGCCTACTACCAGGACCTGGCCGGGACGGCGCTCGGCTTCGCACGCGAGCTCGCCGCGCAGGTCGGCGAGCAGGGTCTCGTCGCCCGCGACCGCCGCGAAGCGCTCAAGCGCTTTCTCGACGCGCGGCGCGCCGAGTACCAGCTCGATCTGGTCGAGGTGTTCGCGCACCGGCAGGCGCTCGCGCGCAGCCGGCGCGAGGACCTGCCCGCAGGGATCGGCGCCGAGCCGTTGGCGGACCTGATCCGCCGCGCCGCCGGGGGCGAGGAGGCCACGCTGATCGACCGCGTGGGCGAGGCCGACCTGATCCGCGCCGCCGTGCCCATCCGGGACGAGGCGAAGACGGTCGGCGTGGTGGTGGTCGACGCCTACGTCCCCTTCAGCGTCGTCGTCCGGCGCGACGAGAGCGAGCGCGCCTTCAACGAGTACCTGCGCCTCAAGATCCAGCGCCGCCCCATCCAGACCAACTACACGATCACGCTCGCGGTGGTGACCATCGTCGTCCTCTTCTCCGCCACCTGGTTCGGCTTCTACATGGCGCGCGGCATCACGGTGCCCATCCAGCGCCTGGCCGAGGGGACGCGCGCCGTCGCGCACGGCGACCTCGACCACCGCATCGAGGGCGAGGGTGAGGACGAGATCGGCACCCTGGTCACGGCGTTCAACCGGATGACCGCGGAGCTCAAGACGAGCCGCACCGAGCTCGAGTCGCGCCGCCGTTACCTGGAGACGCTGCTTGCCAACATCACGGCGGGCGTGGTGTCGGCGGATGCCGAAGGCCGCATCACCACCATGAACCGCGCCGCCGAGGCGCTCCTCGGCATGAGCGCCGCCGCATCGGTGGGGCGGTGCATCGACGACGCATTCGCCGGCGACGGCTACGCCGACGTGCGCGAGCTCGCGGCGGAGCTCCATGCCGGCGTCCCGGCGCCGCGCGGGCTGCCCCCGCCCTTGGCGCCGAACGAGGCCGGCGGCGGCCCCGTCGAGCGGCAGCTCAAGCTCACGCGCGACGGGCGCGAGGTCGCGGTGCTGCTCACCGGCACGCGCCTCATGACCGAGCACGGGGGCCCGCGCGGCCTGGTCCTCTTCTTCGAGGACGTGAGCCATCTCCTGCGCGTGCAGCGCATGGAGGCGTGGCGAGAGGTCGCGCGCCGTATCGCGCACGAGATCAAGAACCCGCTCACGCCGATCCAGCTCTCGGCACAGCGGCTCCGCCGCCGCTACGCCGCCCGCCTCGGCCCCGAGGGCGCCGTCTTCGACGAGTGCACGCGTACCATCATCCAGCAGGTCGACGAGTTGAAGGCCCTGGTGAACGAGTTCTCGACCTTCGCACGCCTGCCCGCGGCCGCGCACGCGCCGCAGGACCTGAACCGTCTGGTCGAGGAGGCGCTCGTCCTCTTCCGCGAGGGCCATCGCGAGATCACCTTCACGTTCGATCCCGCGCCCGAGCTGCCCGAGCTCGAGCTGGACCGCGAGGGGATCAAGCGCGCGCTGCTCAACCTGCTCGACAACGCGGTGGCCGCGTGCGCCGAGGCCCGCCGGCGCGAGCCCGCCGCGGGCGAGCCCGCGCGCGTCGAGCTGGTGACGCGCCACGACGAGGGTCTCGACGTGGTTCGGCTCGAGATCGCCGACGACGGCGCGGGCATGACGCCCGAGGTGAAGGCGCGACTCTTCGAGCCCTACTTCTCGACCAAACCCGACGGCACCGGGCTCGGGCTCGCCATCGTCTCCGTGATCGTCGCGGACCACAACGGGTTCATCCGCGTGCGGGACAACCTCCCGCGCGGCAGCCGCTTGGTCATGGAGTTTCCGGTCCGCCGGCGCGCGGCGCAGCTCGCGGCGCGCGCCCAGCACGGAGCGTACGCCGGCGCCTGACGTCGGGGTGGAGGTGAGGGATGTCCGAGACGATCCTGGTGGTGGACGACGAGGAGAACATCCGGCACACCCTGCGCGGGGTGCTCGCCGACGAGGGGTTCGAGGTGCTCGAGGCGCCGGACGGGCGCCGCGCCCTCGAGCTGCTCCAGCACGTCGCGCCGCGGCTGGCGATCGTGGACGTCTGGATGCCCGAGATGGACGGCATCGAGCTGGTCGAGCGCATGCGCAACCAGGCGCCGGGCGTGCCGATCATCGTCATCTCGGGGCACGGCACGATCGAGACCGCGGTGCGCGTCATCCGCCTCGGGGCCTTCGACTTCCTCGAGAAGCCCTTCCCCCTCGATGCGCTCCTGAGCGTGGTCGGCCGCGCGCTCGGGACGAGCGCCGCGCCCGCCGAGACGGCGGCGCCGGCCGCCACCGGCGCCGCGCCACGGGTCGCGCCCGCCCGGCGCTTTCCCGAGCGCACCATCGGCCGGAGCGTGCTGGTGAACGGGCAGGGGCTCCACTCCGGCGCGCGCACCGGGCTCATCCTGCAGCCGCTCCCTCCGGGCAGCGGCATCGTCTTCGGCAGCATCCTCTCGGGAGAGACCGTCCCCGCGCTCGTCGATCACGTCGACTCGACCGGCTACGCCACCACGCTCGTGCGGGGCGGCATGGTGGCCAGGACGGTCGAGCACCTGATGGCCGCCCTGCACGCCTCCGGCGTCACCAACCTGCTCGTGAAGATGCAGGGCGAGGTGCCGATCCTCGACGGCTCGGCGCTCGAGCTGTGCGCGCTGCTCGACGAGGGCGGGCTCGTGGATCAGCCGGCCACGGTCGAGGAGCTGGTCGTCGACCAGCGCTACGCCGTCGGCTCCGACGACCCCGCGCGCAAGGGCATCGCGATCGAGCCGGCCGATCGTTTCGAGGTGCACTACGTCCTCGACTACCCGCCGCCCATCGGCCGCCAGGAGCTCGCCTTCCGCTTCACCGACGCCGAGGCCTTCCGCCGCGAGATCGCCCCGGCGCGCACCTTCGGCTTCGTGGAGGAGATCGAGCAGCTCGAGCAGATGGGCCTCGCCAACGGCGGGCGGCTGAACAACTGCATCCTGGTCGGCAAGGAGGGCGTGGTGAACGCGCCGCTGCGCTTCCCCGACGAGTTCGTGCGCCACAAGATCCTCGACATCTTCGGCGACTTCTACCTGCTCGGGCGTCCGATCCGGGGCCGCGTCGTGGCGCGCATGACGGGGCACTCGGACAACGCGGCCCTGCTCGGGGTGCTGCGCGCGCGCTTCGGGGTGCCGCCGCTCAAGGGGGCGTGAGCGTCAGGCCGGCGGGGCGGCCGCCGCGCGGCGGCAGACGTCGGCCAGCGCGGCGAGCGCACGCTCCACCTCGCCCCGTGCCGCCGCCACCGCCTCGAGCTGGGCGGCCGCCTCGGTGATCGTGGGGAAGCCGTAGCTGGTCGCGGCGCCCTTCAGCTGGTGGGCGAGGTCGGCGAGCGTCCCCAGGTCGCGCCCGCCGAGGGCGCGCTCCATGGCGCCCAGGCGCTCGGGCAGGCGGCGGACGAAGCCGTCGAGCACGCCGGCGACCTCGGCATCGGCCGCGAGCGCGCTCACCACGGGCGGCCCGCCGGCGGGCGCGAGGTAGGAGCGTGCGACCTCGATCAGGGCGCGGCGCAGGATCGGCTTGGTGGCGAAGCCGTCGCACCCGGTGCGCAGGCACTTCCGGCGCTCGTCCTCGAGGGCATGCGCCGTGAGGGCGACGATCGGGCCCCGGTAGCCCGCCGCCCGCAGGCGAGCGACCGCCGCATAGCCGTCCAGCTCGGGCATCTGCATGTCCATCAGGATGAGGTCGTAGGCTCCTCCGGCCTCGGCAGCTCGCAGCGCGAGCTCGCACGCGACGAGCCCGTTCTCGGCCGTCTCGACCTCGGCGCCGGCGGCGCGGAGGTGGCGCGCGAGCAGGCGCCGGGCGTCCAGGCCGTCCTCGGCGAGCAGCACGCGCCCGTGCAGGGACAGGGGCTGGTCGGCGGCCGGCGCCCGAGCG
>Ga0209470_1001118_pt1 | contig 20278 bp, 16 predicted proteins | sample GraSoiAngelo_125_FD_185882 | JGI IMG/M metagenome (GOLD analysis project Ga0209470, IMG submission 185882) | Grasslands soil microbial communities from the Angelo Coastal Reserve, California, USA - 14_0927_05_40cm (SPAdes) (version 2) | ecosystem: Environmental > Terrestrial > Soil > Grasslands ... | reverse complement strand
TTCGATTGATCGCCTGTTGAATAAGTTGCCGCCGCCGGCAAAACTGGTCAAGCCACCGGTACAGCGGGCAATTGAGCAGCCCGATCCGGCCTTCAAAGATCCGATAAGAAAGCAGATTTTTCAAGCTGTTGTGACAGACAATTTCCCGCAAGCGCTTTACCTGAATCGCAAACTTACTCAGCGTTATCCGCGGAGTGTCGGCGCGCAGTATCTGCGCGGCGTGCTGGCGTGGACCATGCGCGGATACGGCGAAGCGTCATCCTCCTTTCGTGCCGCAACGAATATTCAACCGCGATTTGCGCCCGCGCACTTCGGCCTGGCCGCAGTAGAAGGCGAGCAAGGCCATTTCGCAGCCGCAATCCCACATCTTCAGCGGGTTGTTGAGCTCGAACCTGAATTCTATTTCGCTTATTTTGCCCTTAGCGACTGTGCCTGGCATCTTGGTCGCAAAGAACAAAGTGTTCAATACGCGAAAAAGGCGACGACACTTGCGCCGTCTGTCGTGGATACGTGGATTGAGCTCGCGCGTGCAGAGAAATCGCTCGGGCATACAGAAGCTACTTTGGATGCGATAAGCAAAGCCGCCGAAGTAGCACCCGATAGCGCTTCTATGCTCGCGGTGGTGGGCTATAGCTACATCGACCTGAACCGGCTCCCGGAAGCAATTGCTCCGCTGCAGCGCGCCGCGCGTCTGGCGCCGCGAGATTACCTAATTCAATCGCAGTTGGGCTATTGTTTGGCGACCACCGGACAGCTTGATGCGGGAATTTCCTATCTCCGAAGAGGCGCAAGTCTGGCGCCGAACTATGGGCCAGTTTGGGAACACCTCGGATTAGCTTATCAAAAGAAAGGAAATCATCGCGACGCGGTGAAAGCCTTTGAAAGAGCGACACAACTCGCGCCGAACCGCCGGTTGCCCTGGCAACATTTGTCTGAGGAATATCGCGCGGTCGGGCGTCTGCAAGACGCGGAGCGCGCCGCCGCCCGGGCACAATCGCTTCCCGCAGCCAAACGAAATGCGGGAGCCAAAAGGGTGTGAGTGGAAGGCGTCTGGCCCAGACGCCCTACAATTGTCAAACGACTTTCGAACCTCATTCCACTTTTAAGCGCTTTCGTTTGGCTTAATTGCTGCTCGAAAGAAAGCAACGTCGCGCGATTGACAAGGGGCAGTAGCCTCTCTAAAGTGCGCGACTCTCGAATTTTATGCGTCCTATTTGGAAAGGCAGCATCAGTTTCGGTTTAGTCTACATCCCGATAGCCGTTTACCCCGCCACTCGCGAGGAGAAATTAAGTTTCCGCCAACTGCGCGCGACTGACCTTAGCCCTATCCGATATAAGAAGGTGGCCGAGGCCGATCTGAAAGAAGTCTCCGCCGATCAGATCGTCAAAGGCTTCGAATACGAGCGCGGACGCTATATCGTTTTGAAAGATGAAGATTTTGCAAAAGTACGGATTGAATCCACCCATTCCATTGATATCACCGACTTTGTCGAGTTGGAGCAGGTCGATCCGAAATTTTTTTATAAGCCTTATTTCTTGGAGCCACAAAAGGGTGGCGAGAAGGCTTACGCTTTGTTGCACAAGGCCCTGAGCGGTACCGGCAAGATCGGCGTGGCCAAGGTCGTTATCAGTAATCGGGAGTACCTGGCCGCAGTCAAACCGGATGGACTTTTCCTCATTCTCGAGCTTATGCATTTCGCCAGCGAAGTGCTCACGCCGGAGGAATTGAATCGGCCCAAGACCGAATTGAACGATAAGGAACTGAAAATGGCGCATGCCCTTATTGAAAGCATGTCCAGCGCTTGGGAGCCGCAGAAATATCGCGACGAATATCGGGATGCGGTGATGGAGCTGATCGAACAAAAAGCTAACAAGAAAGAGGTCGCGCCCAGGGTCGAGGTAAAGGCTCGGGCTACTAATGTGGTCGATCTGGTCAAGGTTTTACAGGAAAGCCTGAACCGAAATCAATCTCTAAAGGTAAAACGCAGCTCCAGCCGCGACGGCCGCTCATCCGCTGCGCTGGTTAAGCAAAAGCGACGCGCCGTCGCCTGATCTTCTTCTGTAGCGGCGGGCTACCTGTCGCGCCGTAGTGGCACGAAGGCGGATGACCGAGGGTTTTCATAACATCACGTTCCCAAACTCTGTTTGGGGACGCCTTAGTTGTTGAAACTCCGTTTCCTCTTGGACTTGCCGTAGTGATACGATCTGGGTTCGGTTGAGCTGACCAAAATCGCAGATGAAACAGAATTTAAGAAGACGGATTAGGTTCCCAAACGGAGTATGGGAACCAGAAGGTGAACCGGACCAGCGCTAGTTACTTCGGCGGTCATAGATCGCCGCTAGAGCAACTCCATCATCTGACTCGCTAACTTCGGCCCAATTCCGGCTTCTTCGTGCTTGAAGTAAACGAACACATCCGACCATTTGCCGACCTGTTCTTTGATTACGTCTGCCCATCGCTTCACGTCATCCGTTTGGTAATCTTCACGCCGTAAACGCAGGTAACCCCAATCGGAGGTCACGACCTTTGGCATCTCCAGCTTTTCGGTATCGGCAATGCACAAGCAAAGATTTCGCCTTCGCAGCAGCGCGAATATTTCCTCATCCAACCATGATTCATGGCGAAACTCAAAAGCCGCCCGCATACTTGCCGGCAACGATTCTGTGAAATGCTCGAGCAAAACCGCGTCCTTCTTTAGATTTGGTGGAAGTTGAAATAAGACCGGGCCAAGCCGCGAATCCAGGCCGCTTACTACGTCATAAAAGTAGTCAACCGTGTCGCCGCAATTGCGGAGTCTAGCGAAATGCGTGACTTTTTGCGGCGCCTTTAAGGTAAATCGAAATGTTTCCGGGGTAAGCTGACACCAGTTGGCGATTGTTTTCGGCGCCGGAATTCGGTGGAAGGTGTAATTGACCTCGGTGGTATTGAATCGTTCGGCGTAAAACGGAAGCATTTTCGCGGCCGGCAAATCTTCTGGATAAAAGCTTCCCTTCCATTCCGCGTACTGGAATCCGGAAGTGCCAATCCACTTGTTCATCAGGCTGCGAACGGTTTCATAAACCTCGAGTATCCGCCTCAGGCGTCGCGCCTCTCAACCTGCCCGCTCCTCCGAGAAGAGAGGATGAAGGTAAGGGCCGAATCGGCGCTAAATGATAGAAATGGCATTACGTTATCGGGACGGGTTAGCTGCGCACTCCTATAGTCACCCGAACAAGCTCGGCGATGACTTGTTCGATCCGTTTCGCAACCTTGGTATCGGTCAGCTTGTCGCCGTCAAAAGAATTACCGGTAGCATAAACAAATCGCGGAATGATGAGACAGCGGAAATCGAGCATGAGACTGTTAGCAAAGCTCATGACCGACATATAACTGCCCATTCCACCAGCCGCGCAAAGAAAACCGACGACTTTGTCTTCCCAAGCACTTCCAGTTAGTTCAACCATGTTCTTGGCCGCAGCGGCTACATCGTAGTTGTAAACTGGCGTCGCGACAATGATTCCGTCGGCGTTTTCGACTGCGGCAGTTAAATTTTGCGCAGCCGGATGATTGTAGCAGGCGTCAGCGTCGCACAAAGGAAGATCGAGCTTGCTAATGTCGAGCCATTCGCAATTCAGCTTTGCTTTCTTTAGCCAGTCAAAGGCGATTTGCGCCATCCGTCGGCTATTGCTGTCGGGATTTCCACTCGTACTGAGAACGAGATAGTTCAGCATACGTCCAGCAGTTTAGCTGAAATCAACGACACACAAACCAATCAGAATCGTTCTCATCATAACGCGCGACTTATCCCTGCCACACCTCGAGGCCATGAATGCAGTTGCGGACATCCTTTGAGAGATTAACGCTGTTAATCCGCCTTCCTCTGGCGAGGCTGTAGGCGGAAACGGTGGATGGGGATGAACCCCCGATAATCACATCATCGCCGTACAAACAGAGGCCGCGGGCAAACCCCTGGCGAGCGTGATCGTTTGGCAAATGCGCGTTCGATAACGTCGATGGTTCGTATTCAGGAACAGCGAAACACTGCTTAATTCGATTCTTTCTATCTGCAATAACCAGCCTATTGGAAGCGGTATCGTTATAGATTATTCCATCTTTGTAGATTGCGGCATTGTGAGTTTTTCGTGGTAGCGGTGCATACTCTCGCAACGTATCTTGTTTCAATTCGAGCAAGCTTTCGATTGTCGTCCCAGCAATTGTGATCAAGCCGTCGTGGTGGCTAACGTTATTAATATGAAGGCTACTGCTATTTGGGCCTACTCTTGGTCCTCTGCTATCATTGGGGTCAAAAAAGGTAAGATGGAACGCGGCCGGCGCGGGATTGGCAATGCGCTTAAGAAAGCCGCGCATAAGCTTCGCGGTGCGCCTGATGATATAACCGCGAGAAAAGGAATTCGTGTTGAGGTCAAACTCGAGAACACTGTTTAAATCGGTCGAGGTAAGATACAGCGTATTTTCATACCTGCTGATTTCGTGACACCGTCTTAGGTATTGATTTCGGTAAGAATCGAGACGGTTGAAAGCAGTGTCGTAAACGAAAATCTCGTCGCTGGCGGCGAGGAAAAGTCGATTGTTATGGAATGCAATCCCCCGGAGACCACGGTCGCCGCCGCGACCTTCCCAGCTAATACTGTCGTCATTCCAATCGATTACTTGATCGAACCGGCCGGAGTTTAGGTCAATCAGGTAGACGCCTCCGTGACTCTCACCCTGATGCGCGGAGCGAACTACCGAGGTAGCAATTACTCTGGGCAGCTTGTCCATAAAGATGCGGTATCGTAGCTCTTCAGCGCTAAAGCTTCAAGGTATCCCCAGTGGTTTGCTGCCAGGAAAGAATGTCGCTTGTCGCCTGTTCGATAACCAATCGATAATCAGCCTGGTAGTAGAGGTTACGCGCTTCAATTGGATCAGCCTGCAAGTTGTAGAATTCATTCAAGTCCCGGTCTCTCAGGCAAAGTTTCCAGCCTTCGGGGGAGATTACAGCGCGGGTAGATTCATTCATTGCGCGTTTAATCGTCCGGCGCGGCGCGAGCTTTGTCCCTTTCATCACCTTGACCCGATTGGGGGACCATTCCATAAAAATGTTTTCCGGTGGCATGGTTTCGCCGCGCAGCAGTGGAGCCAGGCTTTTGCCGGCGCATTGATTTGGTTTGGGCTCACCCAGGAGATCGAGCAAAGTCGGAAGGAAGTCGATATGACTCACCGGTTGAACAACCCTCAGGCCCTGGCGTTGGCTGGGCAATCGAACAAGATAGGGAACGCGCACCGCTTCTTCGAACATGACTTCTTTTCCAAACAGATGATGCGCCCCAAGCATATCTCCGTGATCGCTGGTGTGGACAACAATGGTTTCATCCAATAATTCAGCCTGTTCGAGACACGACAAAATTCCGCCAATGCTTTGATCAACCATCGTGACCAGGCCAAGATACCGTTGTCTCATCGCGCGATACTCGTCTGGAGTAACTCCGAAGAAATAGAGATTGGGTAATCGCTTCCGATCCAGGATCGCCTCGGCCTGCTGCCATTCCCGTATTAGTTTGTAGCGCAGTGGAATATTGTCGTTGACTGGCGCGACCGCGGTTGCATCAAGTTCCACATCTTCGAGCGCGTGCTCAAGGTTTAGAGGGCCGTTGTAGGGTGAATGGGGCTCAACAAACGAAACGAATAGAACAAACGGATCGCGGCGATGCATCTCGATAAACTCGCAGGCATGCTCTTCCAGAAATCTGGGTTTCGAAATCGCCAGCGGCAGTTGGCTGACCAGACGTTCGGAAAAAGATCCGTCCGGCCTGTCCGGAGTGTAGCCTCGCAAGTCTAGGAATCGGCTGTAATCACCGACGCCTTCGGTGGAAATCCAATCGCCAAATCCACGCTGTCGCTTCGCTTCATCCCCCAACTGCCACTTTCCCATGTAGGCGGGATGGTAACTGTCGTCGCCAATTAGCTCGGCAAAGGTTCGAATTCGGGGATCAAGTGAAATACCATTCTTCGTACAGCCAGTTTGATGCGGCCACATTCCAGTGAGTAGTGACGCTCGCGAAGGCACGCACAGAGGTTGGGTAACATAGGCGTGGTCAAAAATGACCGATTCTGAAGCAAGCTTGCACAGGTTCGGTGCATAAACTTTTCTGCTGCCATCGCAGGCAATAGTATCGGCGCGCTGCTGGTCCGTCAGAAACACGATGAGATTTGGCTTGCGCATCGATTTAGTTAGTCGGGAAACTCGAGAGGTAGAGCGCGCTAAGCCGTCTCATAAATAGGGGCCATGTAGATGCGGCATCGTTGCAGCATCTTTAAGGCTCCTCAAGAGAGAGTCCATTCCCAAACAGAGTTTGGCTACCGGTTCACCGTCCGCTGCAGGAGATTTCGCCTCTCCCCTTTCTAAAAAGGGAGAGGATACAGGTGAGGGATTTTCTTCTCCTTGGGTTGATCCGTTCGAAGGGAGCATCCGATCTTTCGACTCCTAACCTTAGTCCTCTCCTCGATCGAGGAGGAGAGGAAACGCTCACCGCAAGCGCCGCTAACACACACCGGTTTGGGAACGAGAAGAGAAACCGGAGTTTAGGGACAAGCAAAAAATGCCCGTTCGCCTGGCGACGAACGGGCACCTGAATTGTAAATCGGCGAGCTCTTACTGCCCAACCATGGTCGCGCCGAGGAAGCTCAGCACTTGATTGATTGGATTCGCGATCGCATCGGTGCTGCTGCCGGCGTAAAGTCGCGCAGCAGGCGCCTAAACTTGATCGGCGCGGTTACCGGGAGCGACGGTCTGGTTCGGGTCGGGTTGGGTAGCACCGGGAGTTCCCGGTTCGATCCGCGGGACGTTTGCCTGGGCCGGGTGAACTGTTTTTTCCTCGGTCTTGCCGGCTTTGTTTAGCTCGTCGCTGAATTCGTCTTTTGCTTTTTGAAATTCGCGAACGGCTTGTCCCATTCCACGCGCCAGTTCCGGCAATTTCTTTGCCCCGAAAAGGACAAGGACGATCAACAGAATAACGATCAGATCTGGCCCTGCCAGATTCATGAAGCTCGCGAGCAAGCTCATAATGTATATTTCAACATTAGGCCGCTCGCCAAAGTTGCAAGGTAATTCGGTGGAGGGATTGGCCAGGCCCCCTCTTGACTGATCGCCGTATGGCTCGGAGCAACAGGCAAGATGCCCGTTGGCCCACAGCCAGGATGGCTGTGCTACGCGGGCTCGCGGAGCTCGCCCCTCCAGCTCTTGCTCGCAAGCGCTTCTTGTAATTAAATCTTCGTGCAGTTGCAGGCTGGCGTCGCGGAAGGGTTGGTGCTGTCGGTATTGGGCGAGGACGGCGGTAAACTCGTCAGCCAACTCGCGGTTGCCCTCGCGCTCTGGCAATGCTCGGCCGCGCTCCGCTGTTGCGATGGCATCGTCGAATCGACCGGCTTCGGCGCAGGCCGCGGCCAATGTGCGATGCAAAATCGGGCTGACGCCGCCCGCGAGTTTCAGTGCGCGTTCAGCCAATTCGACCGCGCGAATTCCGTTGCGGAGCGAGGCGTTGGGCGCGGTGGCGAGCACCCATACCAGGTTGCTCTGCGTATTTCCGTCATTCGCGTCTAATGCCAGCGCGGTTTCCCACTGCTCGATGGCGGCGCGCGTCCGATGTTTCTGCACCAGCAAGACACCAAATGTGTTGCGGGCGCCGATGTTGTTCGGCTCGTTTTCGACTCGCGCGCTCCAGAAAAGAATCGCTTCGTCGAGTGCTTTCCCTTCCAGACCAACCGGCACTTCCCCATAAGCACCCGCATTAGCCGGGCGAATTTCCGCCGCGGCGCGCGCGTGCACAATTGCTTCTTCGGTTTTGCCCTCGACGAAGAGCGCGAAGGCAAGGTGTGCGCCGTCATTATCTGTGGTTACCGCGAGCGTATGCGGCCAAAGCGAATCGGTGTTGCGCCAAAAAGCGGTTTGATGATACGCGCAAGCGCCATCAGGAGCGCAATGCAACCGGCGATGATCGGGAACGGGAAGAATTTTTCCGGATGCGGATAAAGAACGGCGAGATCGATGGGCCAGATCAGCTGACGCAAATAGATCGCGTAGCTAACAATTGCGTTTTCGAAACGCAACGGCAGCGAGAATCGAAAGGTGTCGATCTGGCCGTGTTGGGCCAGCACCGTCGCAACCGCCGAGGCTGCAGCGAACTGGCATCCCGTCACCACCCTCGCACCTGCTCGATTGCCAATTGTTCGGCATCGTGACCAGCATCGGTGCCCTTGCTGTATCTCGTTAGCGGGCGATGGCACCAAACAGCCAATCGTAGGCCCGATGAATTTCGACCACGACCGGGCCTTCAATCGGCGAATTGTGGTAGGCGCCGGGCAAGGTGATCACCTGTTTTTCTCCGGCGAAAGAGTCGACTACCAGACGTTGAAATTTGGGCGGAACGATCTCGTCGTTTTCGGCGAGAAGAAAAATTGCGGAAGCATGAATTCGTTTCGCGTTGGCAACGCTATCTAGTTCGTGGGGAATTTGCAGGGCGACCGGTCCGGCCAGGAGCCAAAGATTCCACCAGCCGTAACTACGCAGGATGATTTGGCGCAATGGTGGCGGATTGTGGAGAACGAGCCCGCGGACTTCCCGACTGGCCGCAACGTTCATTGCCACGGCGCTTCCGATGCTCGCGCCAAAAACGAAGATCGGCTGGTTCGGGGCCCTCGATTTCAGTGCATCGAAGGCGGCAAGAGCGGCGGGCGACATTCGTTTCAGACGTGCTGGGCCGGAGCTGCCACCGAAGCCCGGATAATTCATTCCCCAAATTTCGATCGCGCGTTCGTCGAATGCGCCGGCTTCAAGTGCAACCCATCGTTCCGCGCGATCGGCGTTGCCGTAGAAACGCAGAATGTAGGCATCTACATGATTGCGTTGTTGCGCGAGCCGCGAACGCGCCGTCCAGATTTCGAGGTCGCCATTTTGGAATGGAATAGTCTGCCGCGTTGCGCCATGCGCATCGATGCGTTGAGCGGTGGGAAACAGAATTAATTGATCGGGTAATGGCGTGCAAAACATCATCAAGATACAGGCTGCGAGGACCGCCCCGAGGAAATATGGTGCTCGGCGTTTCACCGGCGCGAAAATATTTTCCTGTTGCACGGTTACCTCAGTTTCCGCCTTTCAGATTGCAATACGGGAAACAGCCCACTGGCTTGCCGAGGCGGTCGTAGACGGCCCTACAAAACTCAACGGGCAAGATGCCCGTTGGCCCCACAGCCAGAATGGCTGTGCTACAAGGCGGTTACACGTCGTAGTACATCGAGAACTCGTACGGGTGCGGTCTTAGACGCAGAGCGTCGTATTCCTTTTGTTTCATCTCCAGCCAGTTTGTGATGAAGTCGGAATTGAAGACGTCGCCTTTCAGCAGGAAATCGTGGTCCTTCTCCAGCGCGGCGATGGCGCCACTGAGCGAATCGGGCACGCTGGGCACATTAGCGAGTTCTTCCGGTGGAAGATCGTAAAGGTTCTTATCGAGCGGATCACCGGGATCGATGCGGCTCTGGATTCCGTCCAAGCCCGCGAGCAACAACGCGGCGAAGGCGAGATACGGATTCGCCGCAGAATCGGGCGTGCGAAACTCGATGCGCTTCGATTTCGGACTGGCCGAGTAAGTGGGAATGCGGATCGCAGCGGAACGATTGCGCGCGGAATAAGCGAGATTGACCGGTGCCTCGAATCCGGGCACGAGTCGTTTGTAACTGTTCGTCGTCGGATTGGTGAAGCAGGTAAGCGCTGGCGCATGTTTCAAAATTCCGCCGACGAAAAATAACGCGGTGTCGGACAATCCCGCGTAACCATTGCCTGCGAAGAGCGGTTTATCACTCTTCCAAAGCGAGATGTGGGTATGCATGCCCGAGCCGTTGTCTGCAAAAAGGGGTTTGGGCATAAAGGTGACGGTTTTGTTGTGCCGCTTTGCCACGTTGCGCACGATGTATTTGTAGTACTGCATGTGGTCGGCCATCTCTTTCAGCGGGGCGAAACGAATATCGATCTCGGCCTGGCCGGCGGTGGCCACCTCATGATGCTGTTTCTCGATGGGAACGCCGGCTTTCTCCAACTCGAGGCACATTTCGTTGCGAATGTCTTGCAGGGTGTCAGCGGGTGCGACGGGAAAGTAGCCTTCTTTCGCGCGAATTTTATAGCCGAGATTCGGAAACTCTTCACGTGCGCTGTTCCAATGACCTTCACCGCTCTCGAGGCAATGGAATGATGAATTGGCGCCGTAGGAAAAGCGGACGTCATCGAATATAAAAAATTCCGCTTCTGGTCCGAAAAACGCGGTGTCGGCAATGCCAGTGCTTTTCAAATAAGCCTCTGCTTTTTCGGCGAGACCGCGCGGGTCGCGATCGTACGGTTCGCGTGTGATCGGATCGACGATGGTGCAGATCAACGAGAGCGTGGGTTGAGCGTTAAAAATATCGATCCACGCCGTGGCAGGATCGGGAATGACGAGCATGTCGGAGGCGTTGATCACCTTCCACCCGCGAATGCTCGAGCCATCGAAGCCGAGGCCGTCGGTAAAAATGTCTTCGTTATATTCGGTGAGCGTGGTGGTGAAATGCTGCCAGGTGCCGGGAAGGTCAGTGAACTTGAAATCCACGAGTTTCACCTCGCGGTCCTTGATCATTTTGGAAACGTCGGACGGGGTCTTTTTGTCTTTAGCCATGGGTGCGAATGGAGTGGTGGAGTGATGGAGTGGTGAAGATGGAAAGTTACAAAGTTAAAAGTTAAATTGTTAAAAGGTAAATCGCTTAAATCGTTTTAACGATGTAACGTTTCAACGTTTTAACGATCAGCGCGTCAGCGCGCTACACCGCTTTTTCGCCGATCTCTTCTGTCCGGATGCGGACTGCGTGCTCGACCGGAAGAACAAAAACTTTGCCGTCGCCGATTTTGCCGGTTTTGGCCGCGCTCACCACCACGGTGACGGCTTTATCCACCATGTCGTCTGCGAGCACGACTTCGACTTTCACTTTGGGCAGAAAATCAACGGTGTATTCGCTGCCGCGATAAATTTCAGTGTGCCCTTTCTGTCGGCCAAAACCTTTCACTTCCGTCACTGTCATGCCCTCGATGCCGAGCTCGGCCAGGGCCTCTTTCACTTCCTCGAGTTTGAAGGGCTTGATGATCGCTTCGAGTTTTTTCATTGCGGGTAAACTTGCGTGCGCGCGCCTCTTTGCAAAGCGAAAGCTGATCGCGGCACGCGCTCTCTTAGCAACGCGACACGCCCGATGCAATTACGATTTTGCGAGAATAAAAGAAATGTGATCCGGGGGCGCCATGGCGGCCAAGGGAGCCCGCGATCGGAGCAGCGATCACCCAATGGGCTTGTGTGATCAATGGCCGTCGGGGAGGTCCCTCGCTTGCGCTCGGGAAGACGAAAATTGCCGGGGCGCACGAGAAATTGCGATGAAATGCTGGGTAAATTTGCGAAAAATTCTCTTCGCTGAATACTGACGCTCGATGCCCCGCGATTCTTTCGTTCACCTCCATCTGCACACCGAATACTCGCTCCTCGATGGCGCGGTGCGGATGCGAGAGCTGATGAATGAGGCGGTGAAAATGAAAATGCCGGCGGTGGCGATCACCGATCACGGCAATCTTTTTGGAGCGATCGATTTTTACCAATGCGCCAAGGCGGCGGGGATCAAACCGATCATCGGTTGCGAGGCCTACATCACCAGCGGCTCATACAAAGAAAAACCATCACGCGAATCCACCTTTCATTTCACCCTGCTGGCGGAAAACGAGACCGGCTATCGCAATTTGGTGAAGCTGATTTCGGCGGCTCATCTCGATGGTTTTTATTATCGACCGCGCATCGACAAGGGATTGCTCGCAGCGCATGCCGACGGTCTGATCGGACTGAGCGGATGTCTTGCGAGTGAGATCAATAGCGCTCTTCAAGTCGACAACATTGAAAAAGCACAAAATCTGACTGCGGAATATCGCGACATTTTCGGCCCGCGAAATTTTTTCATCGAACTGCACGACCACGGCATGGCCGAGCAAAAGCAATGCAATGCGCACCTGCCGAAATTCGCTCGCGAATTCGGTCTCGGTTTGGTCGCGGCCAACGATGTTCACTTCCTCCGGCGCAGCGATCACAAAGCACACGACGTTCTTCTCTGCATCAACACCGCCACAAAAATTGAGGACGAACAGCGGATGCGTTATGAGCCTGAGCTGTATTTCAAATCGCCCGCTGAAATGCGCGAAATCTTTCGCGACTTTCCGGAGGCGATCACGAACACGCTCGAAATCACGGATCGTTGCAATCTGGAAATCGAGTTCGGTAAATCGAAGTATCCTGAGTATCCGGTGCCGCCGGGAAAAACGCGTGAAGGTTATTTGCGCGAGCTTTGTTACAAGGGGCTGCACGAGCGTTACGGCGAACGCGCGGCCAACGATCAGGAATTAATCAAGCGGCTCGATTACGAAGTCGATGTTCTGGAAAAAACGGGTTTTGTTAGTTATCTCCTGATCGTCTGGGACTTTATCCATTTCGCCAGAGAACGTGGAATTCCTGTCGGACCGGGTCGCGGTTCTGCCGCCGGTTCGATTGTCGCTTATGTCCTGGGGATCACAGATATCGATCCGTTGCAGTACGGACTGATCTTTGAGCGCTTCCTCAATCCCGAGCGCATTTCTCCGCCCGATATCGATGTGGACTTTTGCGAGGCGCGTCGCGGCGAAGTCCTCGAATACGTCCGGCAGAAATATGGTGAGCGTCGGGTGGCGCAGATCATCACTTTCGGCCGGTTGAAAGCGCGCAGCGTGGTGCGCGATGTGGCGCGGGTGATGGGACTGAGCGTGCGGGACGGCGACCGGATCGCGAAAATGATCCCGAACGAGCTGAACATCACTCTGAATTCCTCGGTCGAGAGAAATCCGGAGTTGAAACGCGCAGTCGCGACAGAGCCACAGACGAAGCAGTTGATGGAATACGCGACCGCGTTGGAAGGACTTTCCCGCAGCGCCGGGGTGCACGCGGCGGGAGTGGTGATCAGCGATCGCGATCTTTCTGAGTACGTGCCGCTCTGCCGTGACGTCAAAGGCAACGACATCGTCAGCCAGTATTCGATGAATCCATTGAACGACCTCGGGCTACTGAAAATGGATTTTCTGGGATTGAAGACGCTGACCGTGATCGAGGACACGGTGACGTTGATTGGAAAAAGTGTTCCCGGCTTCTCGCTCAAGAACATTCCGCTGGATGATGCGGCCGCCTTCGGGCTCTACAACCGGGGCGAAACCATTGGCTTGTTTCAAATGGAATCGGGCGGGATCACCTCGGTCTCGAAGCAATTCGATGTGCGGAAACTCGACGACATCATTGCGTTGATCGCGCTTTATCGACCGGGCCCGATGGAATTGATCGGTGATTACATCAAGCGGAAAAAGGGGCTAACGAAAATTAGATACGAGCATCCGCTCCTGAAGGAAATCTGCGCCGACACTTATGGCGTGATGATTTACCAGGAACAGGTCATGGCGGCAGCGAGCAAGCTGGCTGGTTATTCGATGGGGCAGGCGGATTTGCTGCGGCGCGCCATGGGCAAAAAGGACAAGGAAAAGATGGCGAAAGAGCGCGCAAATTTCATTGCCGGTTGCGCACGCACCAACGAGATCGGGGAGAAAAAGGCGAACGCGATCTTTGATTTGCTTGAAAAATTTGCTGGCTACGGATTCAACAAGAGCCATAGCGCGGCCTATGCGCTGATCAGTTATCAGACGGCGTTTTTGAAAGCGAACCATCCGGTCGAATTCATGGCTGGTTTGCTCTCGAACGAAATCAATAACACCGAAAAAATTTCGGTGCTGGTGAGCGAATGCAAACGGATGGGCATTACCATCCTGCCGCCGGACGTGAACCGCAGCGGGTTGAAGTTCGTGCCAGAGACTGTAGCGGCGGTCTATGACCGCCGACCGCAAGACGAAGAAATCGAAAACGGCGGTCATAGCCCGCCGCTACACGGGCGCGCCATCCGCTTTGGGCTGGCAGCGATCAAAAATGTCGGCGAAGGAGCGATGGAGCTTGCCATTCGCGAACGCGAGCGCGGCGGCGACTTCAAGTCGCTGGAAGATTTTTGCAGCCGGCTCGATTCCCGTATCGCCAATCGCAAAATGTTGGAATCTTTGGTCAAATGTGGCGCGTTTGATTTTCTGCATCGCGAACGAGCAGAACTTTTCGCCTGTATCGACGATGCGCTGGCCTCGTCGGCCGCGGCGCATCGCGATCGGATGGCGGGACAGGTCTCACTTTTCGGGGACGCGCATGAACATGTTGCGCCCGCGCGAAAGCGATCCGTCACTCCATGGAGCGATCGCGAGAAAATGAGTTACGAAAAAGAGTTGCTCGGTTTTTACGTCACCGGACACCCGCTCGATGGCTACGCTGATGTTATTGCGAACAGAAAATATCAATCAATTGCATCGCTCGGTGAACTCTCTGATCGCTCGACTTTCCGGGTCGCGGGCGTGATTACGCAGGTGGACAAGAAATTTACCAGGAAAGAAGGCAAACCGTTCGCCGTTGTCTGGCTGGAAGATCTAACGGGCACCCTTGAGCTGGTAGTTTGGAACGAGCTTTATCTCGAATGCGCGGAAAAGTTGGTGCCGGGAAATGTCGTCGGGGTCCGCGGCAAACTCGATCTGCGCGATGAATCGTTGCGGGCGACAGCGGAAAAACTGCGCCTCCTCTCGTTCGAAGTTCCGCGCGCTTCAAACCCAGCCGGCGTCGTGACGCCGCCACTTTGTCTGCATTTTTCGGCGAATGCGGGTAGTGCTGAATTGCGGGAGGTTCAGGCGTTGCTAGCGGCTTCGCCGGGTCACCGGCCGGTGCAATTGATTTTCGAGACGGCCGAAGGAGAAACGCTGCGAGTCGATGCCGGCGCAGCATTTCATGTTTCGGTCACGGCCGAGCTCGAAGAACAATTGCAGCGTTGGCTGATTACGGCGGTGGAGGAGCGGGCGAGGGAAGCGGAGCAGCGGAAGGAAGCGGCGGCGGCGACGGCTGTTCCACGGGCTTTGGAATATTGATCTGGACCGGCTGACCTGGCTCACCTTCGTCGCAGAAAGTGATCGATTGCGCAACAGCCGACGGAGACGATTGACGCAGCGTGAGATCGCGTCCATCAAGCGTAATCTCGGAGAAGGGCAAGCCGGTTTCGCCCTCACGCAAGTCAAGACCGTGCGCGCAACTGTTGTCGGCAAATGGTCCATTGCAGCGCAATTCGTTCGCTGAAGAAAGATTCGCGCGAAAATGTTTTGGATCGGTGAGATCGATCGTTCCCTTCACTTCCGCTTCGGCGGTGTCGCTCAGTTCTATCTTGAGTGAATTGACGGCAATGGCATCACTGCGCCAATTGGTTTGCGCAGAAAAAGAGAATTGATTGGTTTCCCCGGAAACGGTGCTGCTGAAACTATTTTCGTCGCCGGCGCCAGTAAGCTTGGCTGAAAGAGCGCCGGACAACGTTCCGATAATTGGGAATTCCAGAGCGTAGTCGCGCAGTTCATGGCACCAACTTTCCGCCGAGAGCGTGAATGATTTTTTCTGCGCAAGATCGATCTTTCCCTGCGCCCGCAGAAAATCTTCACCGCGCTTAAATTCCAATTGATCCACCTGCGCTCGTCCCGCCTCGAGACCAATTCGCGCCGTTAACGAATCGACCGGTATCCGAAAAATTTTTAAGCTGTCGCCGGTGAGAGCAAGGTCGCCATCAACGGTTCGCTCGTGGGCATGCATGCGACCGCGAGCCGCCACCTTGCCGGCAAACACTTCCGGCCTGGCGCCGAACAGCTCCGCAAATTGACCGAGATCATTAATTGATGCGGAAATGTCGCCGCGAAAATCCGGATTAAGCCACTCTGTCCCGATGGCGGTTTCGCCGCTGAGCGTCAATTCGTTGCGGCGTTGTTTAATAAAGAGCTGTTGTAATTGGACGGTGTGTCCGTAAAAATTCGCGCCCAGCATGATGACGTCGGCCTTGCGCTCGCGCCAGCTGAAGCCAGTCAATTCCATCCAGATCGACGCGGTGGCGTTGAGGAAGTCGCGTGGATCACCGCGGAAAGTGAATTTCGATCCGCGGATCATCCCTTGGACCGGCACGGTCAAACCCAAAGCGCTGGCAACTTGTGGAAGGGAAATTCCTGATGCCGTGCCGGCCGCTTCCCATAGTCGCGTTTTGCCGGGGCGTTCGGTCGCAATATTCGTGCGCATTTTGCCACCCAAAACGGACACGCCGAGATCCGTGCCGACGCGCCCGGCGCGCAAACCGGTAAGATCGATTACGAGTGAATCGATAGTGAAACCCTCCAGCAGATTGATCGAACCAATGGAAAGCCGGTCGTCCTGCCAGCGTGTTATTCCGCGAACATGCGCGAAGCGTTTTTCCAAAAACGGCGCGCGCATTTCAACCGCACCAATTGAAAGTATGCCGCTGTTCCCTTTACTCGCCGAAACTTTTGTATCCTCAAACGACAGCAAAGAGAACGGTTGCTCGAGTCTGAGCTGATCCGCAAAGATCTCGAAGCGTTCCGGCAAAAGCCTGGTCAGCGCGGTCCAATCAATGGGACCGGCCGAGAGTGGTGCGCGGCCACGAATGAAAAATTTTGCATGCTCCACCCGAAGCGAAGAGAGGAGGTGTGACTTTTCCGATCCGCCGAAAAACGTGACAAAACTGAGACCGGCTTCGATGCGTCCGGCGTCAAACTCGAAATGTTCGGCATCGAGACCGGCGCCGACAATTTTCAGCTCGCGAATTTCGACTGGACGAAAGAGTGGAGCGCGAATTTCGGAAAAACCGAGAACGAGTCCGGAACGTCGCGCTTCGTAGCGGAGCCAGGCTGCAATACTGTGCTCCATCAACGGTGGCACACCAAAGTTCAGAAGGACAAGCGCCAGCAGAACAAAACCGAGCGCGAGCAGTGGTTTTTTCCGTAGCGACATGGCGAATGTTCTAACGCGCAACCGCGCCGGCGGAAAGGCGCATCAATCGGACCTCGGCGGCAGGTAAAAAATCACCTGCACCGGCGGCGTGTCGCCGATGCGGCCTTTCAGTTGTGTCCGAAACGATTCTTCGGCTTCGGCTGAAAGATTTCGCGCGGCGGCCCGATCGCGCGCCAATTTGCCAAGAGTAGCCAACTCCGCTTGCACGTCAGCGCCAGAAATTGGATTCCAAAAACCATTCTCGTAGGCCAGCAGTTCGACGGCGTTTTGTTCGACACCGAGAATTTGTGCATGCGGCAAACGAACAATGGTCGCTTCCGGGGTAACAGTGACACTGAATTCCTGACGCAAATCGAAGCCGGCTTTAGCCGTGTAGGTCCCGTGCAAACGCAGCCGTTTGGTGCTTCCGGCCCAAGTGTGGAGGAACTCGTGCTCAACTTCGAGTCTTTGGGAAATTAGCGCCAGCTGGGCGATCGGTGAGGTTTGTTCAAAATAGACGCGATTGTTGACGGTGACGCGCGGCTGCAATTGTGTGATCTGCACAATCGCATCGCGCAAATCGCGACCGACCCGCTCCATTTGGTCGACCGTTTCCTTAGTCGTGCGTCCGGGCAATGAGGCGCAGCGGTTAAAGGCAAAAACTGCCGCGGCGATCGTGCTCAGCCCAATAATGGTAAACGCCAGCCTCCAATTGAAATGTCGGGAAAAAGATGGCGGCGCCGTCATCAGAAGGAAGTACCGCCCCCCACGCCCGAAAGGACGCGAAGGGCGGCTGTTCCCCCCAGAACAATCTTGGAAAGCTTCTCGTCCAGTAGATGAGCTTGGCGCGGCTCGCAACAAAATTTTAGCCTAAATGCATTCGGTCTGTCTAGATGCCATAATCCGCCAGGTGAAAATCGGGATTCGATACGAAACAATTTACCGCTACGATCGGGCGGTCAGGTTCTCTCCGCACGACGTGCGTCTGTTTCCCCGGACCGATCGGTTTCTACGGATAACCCGGCTCGAGTTTCAAACCAAACCGGGAACGACGGTGCGCTTTGGACGCGATGTTTTCGACAATGTCGTCGCCTCCTGTTTTTTCGATGAGCCGTCGGAAATGCTGGAGCTGCGGCTGGCCCTGGATGTGGAGGCGACCAAAAAAAATCCTTTCGATTTTGTTCTGTCCCGTCGCGCTGTCCAAATGCCCTTCAACTACGAGGAAGATATCGCCTCGATTATTTGCGCTTATTGCAAACGCCAAACTGGCGAGTCCGTTTCGCTGCCCGACTGGAGGCCGCCGTCCCAGGAATCGCCACGAGAAACTGTGGCAACGTTGGTGGAATTAACGAAGACTCTTCACCGGACAATTTCGTATGAGCGCCGTGAAGAAGGCGCGGCGCAATCGCCGGCCGAAACATTGCGTCGGCAACGGGGGGCTTGCCGCGATACCGCGGTGTTGCTGGCGGAATTGCTGCGCGATCTCGGTCTGGCAGCGCGAGTCGTCTCCGGATATTTGCGTGAAACGGATGAGGAAGTTCGTCGCGCCGAAGGCTCGTTGCATGCGTGGACGGAAGTTTTTTTGCCTGGGGCCGGCTGGGTCGGACTCGACCCGACCAATGGCATTTTCTGCAATGATAATTTCATTCCGGCTGCGGTTGGATTACGGCCTGCGGATATCACGCCGATCAGCGGAAGTTTTTATCATCGGGATCGCATCCCGGCGGAAATGAAAAGCCGGCTCGAGCTGATCACGCTTTGATGCGGGACGTCGCTGCAGCGTGCGCTGTCATCCCGAGCCGCGCAAGACGGCGAGGGACCTCTCAAATATCGTTGATAGTGCGAACTAGGTTGTGTGATCAATGCAGATATGCGAGGTCCCTCGCTTGCGCTCGGGATGACGTGCGTATGGGTACGTCCTCTCCACTCCGCGCATTTTGCTTAGCGATTGAGGCGGCAGGGTCGCTCGATAAGCACGCCAAAGTCATCAGAAAATTTTCCTAAATGCTGACAAATTTACGCTTGCGCAATTTCCGTTGCTTCGAAGGCGTGTCGATCGATATCGGTCCTGCTTTGAATTTGTTTCTCGGTGCGAATGGCGAGGGAAAAACTACGATATTGGAAGCAGCCTGTATCCTTCTGCGTTTGCAATCGCAGCGCTCTTCGTCGCTCGCGCCGGTGATCCAAATCGGTAAAAACTTTTTTTGAAGTCCGCGGCAGATTCGAAGAGTACGAACTTGAGTTTCGTTACAGCGCGTTGAAACGCCGGGTGAAGTTTGATGAGATCGAGCAGAGAACATTGAGCGAATATTTGCGCATTGGGCGCGTGGTTTCGCTGGCGAATGCGGACATCGAATTAGTGCGCGGTGGATCGGAAGGGTGGCGCCGCTACCTGGATTTTCTCGGCGCGCAAATCGATGGAAGTTATCGGCCATTGCGGGCTTACGAACGGGCCCTGCGCGCGCGTAATGCGCTCTTGAAATCGCCTATGCTGCGCGCGCGTGAAGTAGCGGCGTACGACGCCCCGCTAATTGAACACGGTCGAGTGCTGCTGCGTTTGCGCGCCGAATTAACTGAAATGCTCGCCCCGCTGACCCGCTGGCGACGCAGGCTTATCAGCGCATCAGCGCCGGTCGCGAAAAATTCGCGCTGCGATTTCTGCCCGGCGCCAGCGACGATTTCGGGGCGATCTCGGGCGGTCGCATAGCGAATCAATCCGTTTACGTCAGACAATTGTCGGTCCACATCGCGACGATCTGGAATTGCTCGTCGACGATTTACCGGCGGCGCAATTCGCCTCGGAAGGGCAGCAGCGGACAATTGTGCTGGCAATGAAAATCGCGCAAGCGGACGCGCTGAAAAGATCGAGCGACGGGAAAGCGCCATTGCTTTTGATTGACGACATTTTCGGCCAACTCGATCCCGAATGCCGCAACGCGTTGCTTGATAATTTGCCAGCGGATTCGCAGAAGCTGGTTACGGCTACGGCGACGCCATGGCGCGATGAAATCACAGCTGATACCATTTACCAAATGCGCAATCGGAGATTACGTCGGATGTGACTTTCGCTTGGGATGACCGGGGGACGCGCCACTGAACTTGCGGACATGCGCGGACGCTTTTACATAAAATCGTGCGCGAATTACCTCAGGAGAGAGCAGAAAGTTACGCTGGTTCGTTGCTGGTGGCGCATCCCAGCATGCTTGATCCAAATTTTCGCCGTGCCGTCTTGTTCATTTCGGCTCACACCGCCGATGATGGCGCGGTCGGCGTGATTCTGAATCGGCCGCTCGAAAAACAGGTGAGCGAAGTGGTAACGGAAACGCCGCTGAACGCC
>Ga0209470_1001117_pt1 | contig 20303 bp, 16 predicted proteins | sample GraSoiAngelo_125_FD_185882 | JGI IMG/M metagenome (GOLD analysis project Ga0209470, IMG submission 185882) | Grasslands soil microbial communities from the Angelo Coastal Reserve, California, USA - 14_0927_05_40cm (SPAdes) (version 2) | ecosystem: Environmental > Terrestrial > Soil > Grasslands ... | reverse complement strand
AGAAGTCGAAGATCTCAAGCGGCAATTTGAAGAATTCAGGAAACAATTCGAATGAGAATGCCGCACGGTTTGGCATGGACGCCAAATTGCGTCCACGTTACCACTTCGCAAAACTCCTCCAGCGTATAGAATCCGCCTGGCAATGCGATAAAGGAATCCGACGAGTCGGCCATAAGCGGCTTGCGCTCGTGAATGGAGTGGACGCGGATGACCCTCCCGTGTCGGTGTCGATTGCCGGCGACACAGTTCGCCTCGCCGACGAATAAAGCGAGTCCCCCAGGTTATCGTGCCCGGACAGGTCTTCTTTCCGGGCCAGATTGTAGCTCCGGGGCAGGTCATCGTCCGTGGACGGACTGTCTTTCCTGGCTTCTTTCCAGGCTTCGTTCCGGGCCAGATTCTCGTTCCCCGACAGACGGTTTTTGTGGCCTGCCCCCGATTGGGACACCCCGTGAGCAAGTCGTGAGGCAGTTCGGTTCGCCCACGGTTTCCATCGTCACTAGCACGGGCGAGACGCTGCACTTCAGTGGTGGCGTTGCCATCTTTATTCAGAATGGACAAGTCGCCAGCCCAAGGTGACTGTTTTGAATGTGGGCATTGTCGGGTAACTTCGGCGCTTCTTATGCACAGTTAAGCCCAAGGTGTCCCGAAGACGCAGTTGGGCGCGAAGCGGATCACCCGCCGATGGGAAGATAAACCCAGATATCAATGTAGCACTTGTCACGCTTTGGTGGCTGCCAGCGTGCTTAGCAAATTTCAGCGAACGGACGTAGTAGACATTGAAGTCGTGGGAGCCCAGAGATCGGCGCTGAAGAGCTTTCTTTTCGGCTGAAGGTTGAAGCTAAGTTGGAAGGCGATCGCAACAGAATGAAACTGCGGACTGTTTACATACGACAGGTTACCTTGCAGCGTCCAGTGTGAGCTCACTAAATTAGCTGCTTGTAATGCGATCTGACCGTTTGTGCCCGTCGCCGACGCGATGTTTTCCCTTGCCGTCTGAAGACCGAAGAACGCTGTGCCCTTCAGGATCGACCGGCGGGATTCGGGTGTATGGAAATTCATCGCCATCCCGGCCTTGTGAAACCATTTCGGGCTATAGTACCCGCCGTTGCCGATCGTGAAGCTGCTTAAGTTTCGCTCGAAGGTTTCATATTGATAGGCGGGCCCAATCGTGAGGTATTTGAACTGGCTTGCGTTGATGGAATAGTTCAAAGCCACGGATCCGGAGAAATGCTCGTTATTGGCAACATGCTGCCCCGTGCGCTCGCCGATCGCGCTTCCGAGGTCCGCTTCCCAATGCGGGCTGAGCTGACGATAGAGATCGATCTTAGCTCCGGTTTCCACCACTCGTCCAAAGCTCACGCCCGTTGTGGAATCGCGAATGCCGGTGAATGAGAGCAAAGATTGCGTGACCGGCTGCCGATACAGACTCGTGGTCAACTTGCTTCGCCGATACGCGACGGTGGTCCCAATTTCACCCGTAACCGTCGGAGAGACCTCGCCGTTTAGAGGGGTGAGACCGAGCCGGAGGAACGGTGAAACATCGGCTTCCTTGGACCAACCAATCGCAGGTTGAAGGCCATGAAAGAGCATGGCCGCGCCACCCGCATCGAGCCGCAGCACATCGACGCCGAATGTGAAGCGTTGAGGTCCGAGGATCACCTGGGCCTGGTTGGTCTCGGAGATGCCCGTAAGCCTGCTTGTGCCCAAACTGCCGCTTGTAGACCACGTTGTGAAACCCGATACTAAAACTGGAGAAGTTATTCCATTCAAATCCGGAAACTGCTTCGGCGCTACGCGGAGAGCACGCAGGAAGTAACCCCGGTTGTAGTAATCTTCGCCGACGATTTTATCGGCAAGTAGCTTTAGCGTCCCGGGGTTGGATTGCGCGATCTGCTGCAACCTGGGTAAGTCTCCCAATCTTTGCAAGGCGTATGCAAGGCCGGAGGCACTCTGTTCGTCTGGTTGAGCACGATAAAGAGCTTCAAAGCCGGATTCGGCCTGGCGCAACTCGCCGAGTTGATAGTAGTTCCAGCTTTCGAGCATCTGGAGATCACGTTCCGGACCTAGCGATTGGCCCGCCAGACGGACAACCTCCAGGCTGCGCTTATAGTCGCCGGAATCGTAAGCTCTTTGCGCCTGCCCCGTCAGTACGTCTCCGTACAACCGGCGGAGGCGGGCAGACCGTTCAACCCAGGCCCGTGCCGTCGCGGCGGCCCCATTCGTGTCGCCAGCCTTCATTTGTGCCAATGCCAGCCCATATGAGGCGTCTTCGGCTCCCGGCCAGTTCGCCGGCGCGTCAGCGACGGCGGTCATGAACCAGGAGGTAGCGTCGCCATAATTATCAATGTCGAATTCCACCCATCCGATCTCTGCGTCGAGCGAGGCTGAATGTTTTTTGGGAATATCCTCCTGGATCTGGCGCATCACCCAATCGGCCATTTTGAAATCCTGTGCCTGCATTGCATCGTAGAGCCATGATGAAAAGAAGACGTAACGCATATCGCGCGGGTCTGTCACTGATGCCAAAGCTACGATAGGTTTTTCCTGTACATCGAGACTGGCGTTTTGCTCAGGCTGCAGGATAGCCGTCAAGGCGCCAGGAAGGGTCGTTGAAAGGTCCAGAACGTACCTATACCGCTGCAGGCGCATTAGAGCAAAGATTAAGCCCACCGCGGAGGAAGCGTCGCGAGTTTCTCGGTATAACCCCTCGAAAATCGACGCTGCAGCCTTTTCATCACCTTTCTGGTAGGAAGCCCATGCATGAAGCGACAACACGCTGGGGCGCAGGGGACCAAGCCGGGCGTCTTCCTCTACCAGATTTATTACATCCCCAAACCTGCCCGCATCGTAGGCGGAGCGTATGCGCTCATCCAGAATGTCGCGGCGAAGAGAAATGAGCTGGGCGTCCTCTTGGAATCGGCTTGCAATTCTATACGCCGAATCAGTATCTCCCGTCCCGCGCAGTGAAAGCGCTAGGCCCAAAGCCGTATCCGCTTTTGGACTCCAGCCGAGACTTGCCCGGAACCACGGGATGGCTGCGCCAGCATTGTTTTGTTTGAAGCTCAGCCAGCCGATGGTGGCTACGGCACCGGCGTCTTTCCGGGCAAGCGCCTCCTGGCCTATTGCATCGGCGGCATGGTTGGCGGTCTCCCACACTTCTCCGCTCAGAGAGTCATAAAGCCATTTGGTGTAAAAACGGTAATGGAGGTCTTGATGGACTTTTGATGGCTTGGATCTGGAAATCCTCGAGGCCTCTGCCGATACAAGGCTCTCGACCTGGTCCGGCAGACCCTCCTCAACGGCGCGCGAAAGCGTTGCAAGGCGGTCATCCTCGTTCGAGCACGACGAAAGAATTCGCCGGTATATCGCAAAACGTTCATCGGCATTACCCATTCTTGCCTCGGCATCGGCCAACGCCCACAGGTTTCCGATCCGCTTGCAGGAAAAGAACGGCGGCCATTTCCGGTATGCAGCAAGTATCTCCTCAGGATTCCTGGTTTGTACGGCTTTACGGATTGTCACGAAGGCAAGGAGCTCTGTTGGAGCCTGCCAGGCTGGATAGTATTTCTTCAATACTTCAATACGCTGTGCCAACTCATCGTACCGTCGCGCATTGAAAAGATTCCAGAGTGGCCGGGTATCCACTGCAGGGTTTTTTGCTTCTGCCGCAGTGTCTGTTGCGGGTGTTTCCGGGAGACCCGGAAAGGTAACGGTTTGCTGCGGCTTCGCGACGTGCCGCGTTTCGTCCGAAGCGTTTCCCTGGGTAGAACGTCTCTCAATGACGGTCTGGTCGGCGGTTCTTTTAACCCCTGACACGTTGGATTGCTGTGTGGTTGGCGCAGTGCTTTGTGCCACAGAGACAGGGATAAGCGTGAGCAGGGTGCCGAAAGTCGCCAGCCTATTTATCGCCAGCCGCTTCATCGTTTCGGAAGTCCGTCTGCGGCAAGATTGGCGAGCATCACAAGGGCCGATGAATAGTAGTCGTCTTGGGATGCGAACTCCAGTGCAGTGTAAGGCACTTTGGCCACCGAAGTTGTCACCAGACCACGGATAGCCCTGAATCCCTTTGGCGGGCCGTACGCTGCGATCGAATCGTCGCTCAGGTTGGTCCACGCGCCCACGAAAGGGACCTTGTCAAACTCGTCCCAAAATGCTAGAAAACGTCGAAGCCGAGACGGAGTACCGAGACCTGCCCACACAAGATGAAGCGGAATGCGCACTGCATCATAGCTGAATCGTTGTGGCCGATCCGTCGGAAGGAGGAGTTTTCCCTGGGGCGTAATAGTGACCCAGTCGGGCGGTAATTTCCATCTTCCGAATTGAGCTTCATCAATCAGTGCGAGACCACTCTTTTCAAGGTCCGCCCAGTCACTGGAAGGGTCCAGGGAATTCAAGGCACGAAACGCCTGGAAAACCCAATACGAGAAGTTGATCAGTGTCCCTTTATCGCTGGTGAAGCCGTCCGATCCAGGTAGAAGAATGGTGCGTGCACCGTTTCTGCTCACCAGTTCACGTCTTATGTCGCGGGCAATTCGGCTGGCATCCGCATTCCAGGCGGGGTTGTGAAAGGTCTCGCCAGCAAGAGCGAGAGCCCAGGCAGTGAAGATATCGCCGTCGGCTGCATTATTGCGATCCGGAACATGTTCGGCGGCTCGTGGTACCCACTTCCATGCCAGCAAAGCGTCTTTGCGGATCTGGAGGTTCTTCTGAGTCCATTGCCAAATGCGTTGAAACGCCTCCCGATCTTGGAACAACGCAGCGAATAAAAGTCCGAAGCCCTGTCCCTCTGAATGGCTGATATCGCCATTCTGCTTGTCGACGACACGTCCTTCCGGTGAAACAAAGCGTGATTTGAAGATCTGCCACTGACGGACATCGTGGGCGGCCAACAACGGGTCAACAGAGAAGGTCATCATGAGACAGGCTATAAGAGCCGCGTTAAACTTCGGCATCCGAGCCTCTCGGAAACAGGCGCTGGCGCCTGCGTACCGACCAAATGCGCACGGTAATCGTCAATGCCAGCCCCAGACACAGGAGGCTACCGATCCAGAAGTATGGATAAGCCGACAGGTAGTAACGCGCCAGATTGATCTGGCTCAAATGACCGATATGGAAGATCCGCCCGGCACGTTCGGTAAAGATGGTGTTTTGTCCTTCGGATAACATACTGACGTCTCCGGCAAGCTGGGTCCATTCGGCTGGATCCACAAGTTCACGAACCCTGTGTAGGAGCACTTCCGGAGCGGAAGCGGTAAACACCGTCATTGTTCGTTTGGAAGCCCATGGGGACTCAAACGCCTGCACAACCCCGGCATCTTCAAAGCGGGCTTGTCCGACCACCCAGTTTGCCGGTCGCTCATTGTCTGGCGGACCTTGATCGCGCCGATAGAGACTTTCGAGCCTACTCAGAAACGTCTGGGCAGCCGGCCCGTCGTCCGAGGCCGTGCTCTGCGTCGGATAGGGGAGCGATAACCGGTGACTGAAATCGAGCGGGGCATTCTTTAGGAGGTCCGAGCCGATATTCGAAACCGCACCAATCAAGATCACGTGGCGCTTAGCCTCCGACCCGGCAAAAGCGACATCAGCGGCTGGAAAAGCACGGTCGGCGATCTGAGCGAGTTTCGCCATAAGCGTGTAGGCAGCACTGATGGTTTCAGCGTCGCCCCCGGCAACGCGCACCGCCGTATTCAAGCCCAGGCTCTCGTTGGTGTAGGGGAATCCAGCGCGGGCAAAGAGATCTAGATTAGGCTGCGCGGCATAGTTCTGAGCCGAAGGCAGAATCAACCGTGAGGTGTCGGACAATGTGAACAAGAGGTTGTTCGCCTCTGAAGGCTGGCAGTTGTCACGCCCGGAGGTGTTTACGGCTAATAGAGCACTCTCGAAAGTTAGATTGTTCGGCCCGTTTCGAAAATCACGCAACGGTATATATAGCTTGTAGTCGCGGAGCACTGCACCGTTCGGATTATCCAATCGAATCGCCTGATTGAACTCGCCGTTGAGATAAATGTTGACGACGGAATCGGATCTCAGGTTCGCGCCATAAGCGAAGTTGAACGCGAGGGTGACATTCGCCAGCTCAGTTGCATACAGATCGGATGGTAGCGTGAAATCGAGGCTCTGGCGCGTAGGCGTGCTTCCGGATGCCGTCTTCGTACGGAAACCAAGGTCGGAGAATTGGTATTGGTGATCCGGGCGCAAATAGTTGCTCCGGTGGAAAAAAGCATCCTGCCCTATGAAGGTTCGATTGACCCGCGCGATCGACGCTCCAAGGACCGGAGCGTTCATGATAGCCAGCGACCCGGCAGCACGGCTGACTTGATCAGCTGTCTCACCCGAAACGACCAGCAGAAAATGCGTAGGATCGGTATTCAGCTGGTAAACGGCGAGAAAGCTTTCCGTTATTTCGCTGAGAACTGCCGGCGGCAGAAGCGCACGGAGATGGTCGCGGGTACCCACGAGAATGGCGTCGTGTCCGGCGATCGTGCTCTCGTCTAGTTCCGGGGTAGCAGAGGTGGCTTTCATGTCATTCGCTGGCTTTGCGACCATCGCATCGAATTGTGCAGGCACGTAGTGGAGATGGAGACCGATGGCCTCGGCCAACAGGGTTCCCCAGCCTAGCTCCTCGTTATCGACTGGCAGCGAAGGCATGAGGATCAAGAAGTGCCTTGTATTGCCGATGGCCGGTCCAAGCAGTTCACCCAGATCCGATAGCTTCGGCTTGATCGGCAGCAGTCGACCCGAGATTTCCAGCGTTGATTGTGCGGCATTGATCTGTGTCCAGAGTTCAGGCGCTCGGGGGTCTTCGCATCCGTCCGTGTAGTGCTGAGCTGCATCGAAAGCCAGTGTGTTGTAGCCATATTTAAGCAGGGCGGGAGGAATGGAAATGTCAGCAGATACCACCGGCTGTCTCGAACTCAGCGAGAGCTGTGCGACCACTGCGCCATTTATAAGAATCCTCAGTTGAGAACGGCCGGCCACAAGCGCCGTAGAATTGGTCAATTCCAAATGAAGTTTCGCGGCCGCGACCTGCAACCGTGACGCCAGCGGTATGGAAACCTCGTACCGGTCGTAGGCACCATGCAGCGTGATCGGCGCCGGCTGTGTCATGAAATTCTGAAGCTGGAACTTTTGTTCTGTAGCCAGAGGCCTAACAGCGTCGGCGACAGTAGCCGCTGGCGGACGTACAGCTGCGAATGCTCCGGAGACGCAAAAGAGTACTGTCAGGATCGGCGCGAGGGCCAGGAGGATCCGGCTCGCCGTGGCCTTGCTTGGCGCACATCCTAATCGTAGACTCCAACGCGCGACGCGAGCAGCAAGAGAAGTTGACAGGAGCCTCATTCCGTTCACTGCTGTTTGGCGCAGATAGCGTCCGAGACTCAGCAGACCGCGCCACTCCAGAATGACAAGCGACCGTAACATACCCGCGGGTTTGAGACGCAAATCCCAAAACTCCTTCCACCGCTCGCTATCACCGTAGACAAGGGAAACCGCTTCGGCAAAGGATCTTTCGTCCTGGATATCGAAGGCGAAGGAAAGCAACCCATCCGCCTTGTTACAAAGCGTCACTTTGAAGCGGCTCACGGACCTCAAGGAGCGGTTTTCAATTGAAAGACTCATGTTAGTATTGAGCGGAATTGTTGGAGGCCAATGGAAAGGCGTGAAACAAGCTCCGCCTAGTGAGAGGTTCACTACCCGGCCGGCGATGACGGTTCCATCCTCCAGCATCAAGCTTCCCTCAAGATTGGCGGGCATCCGCGGCGTTTTACGCCGTTGCCGCCGCTCATATAAGGCTCCCATTGCTGCGAGGATCAACAAATAGTTCAAAAGATTCCAAAGCGTGACCGTGACGGCGACGTATGCCTCCTGTGGATGGCCGAAAAAGATGCGGTAGAATCCTGCCGCCATCGCTAAAGTCAGAATGAAAAAAACAACATAGAACGGCCACGCAAGGGGCGAGACGTAGTCATGGTCGGACCGCTCGCCCTTGGGAGTTACTTTAAATTTTGGCATTTTGGGGTTCCGAATCGTCTGCAATACAACGTTCAAGGAAAAGATGGACTGCATCACTTCGTAGATAAAGGAGACAAAAGGCCAGCGCACTCTGCCAAAGATGACCTCCGTTGCGCCCATCGAGGCGATGAAATGGGGCAAACTATAAGCCAGAACTTCCGCCGCATTGGCCCGGTAGATCTTCAAGCCGAAGAACAGATAGGCCGTTGGGGCAATCAGAAAGATCACCCTGGCAAAAGGGAAAAACCAGAACAGGCAGTTGCTCAAATAGCTTATCCGCTGCCACATGCTTAATCCAGGAAGCAGCATCGGATTGCGAAGCATGAAAATTTGCACCATTCCCTGCGCCCAACGCGTTCTCTGAGTAACGAAAGCGGAAAACGTCTCGGGCGAAAGGCCAGCCACCATCGGATGGCCGAGATACGCGCTCCGGTAACCACGCGAGTGAAGGACCATCGCGGTTTCTGCATCTTCGGTGATTGATTGATAACTGAAGCCGCCGATCGCGTCCAGAAAGCGGCGCCGCAACACTCCGGCGGAGCCGCAGAAGAATGCAGCGTTCCAGAAATCCTGCCCCTTCTGAATAACGCGGTAGAACATTTCGCCTTCGCCCGGCATATCCTCGAAGGTGTTGAGGTTCTTTTCAATCGGATCGGCATTCACAAAGAAGTGCGGAGTCTGAACAAGGAAAAGTTGCGGATCCCTCTGGAAGAAACCGACGGTCCTTTCAAGAAAATCGGCGGTTGGTATATGGTCGGCATCCAGGATCAGAATCAGATCGCCGTGAATCTTGGGCAAGGCATCGTTGATGTTGCCGGCCTTAGCGTGAAGGTTACGCTCACGAGTGATATATGTGATACCGAGCCTGAAGCAAAGCTGCTGCAGTTCGATGTGCCGCGCCATGGCAGCAGCTGCCTCTGTCGCGTCCGTATCGTTGCGTTTCTGGACCGTACCTCCGTCGTCGAGCAGGTAGACCGACAGTTTTTCCCGCGGATAGCGGATTTGACTCGCCGCGGTCAGCGTGACAGCCAGCATCTCGGGGTCTTCGTTGTAGCTTGGGACCAGCACATCGACGTGAGGCAGCCTGCTATCATCCCACGCGACCGGTGGACTCTTGCGGCTTACCGGCGACACATTGACAATCAAACCAAACAGAAAAATCCCGAAGCCATAGAGCTCAGCGCTGTAGAGCAACAGGACCCCTAAAAAGCTCCAAAAATCCTGATAGCCCAATGTCGCGAAAGTGCGCCAGAAGAAATAACGCAAGCCGATCAGCAAAATGATGACCAGTGAAAACGTGCGTGAGAAACGGCTCTCTGGCCGGAAACGAAGGGCCGTCAGAACAATAAGTGACGCTATGGCGAAGGCGCCCTGCGCACGGACGTCAACCGGGAGCGCCGTCAAGACAAGAATCGGGCAAAGTATCAGAATCCAAGGGCCGGCATTGAGGAAAGAATTGATGAATTGGGATTTTCCGCCGCCGGCTGTTCCCTCCTGCTGCCGGGAGGTATCCGTATCGATACGATTCGGCAGTAGAGAGGGCGATCCGGTGTATGCGTGTAAGTTGTCCAGACCAACTTTCATTGCTGTGCTGATACCTGCGCTTTATACGGGTCGAAGATTGGAGTAAGTGTCTGATTTTCTCCTGCTGTACCTGAGGATTTGGATGTGGGGTTCTGTAGCGCTATCGATTTGCCGACGAAATCGTAAATGTTGCTTGTCTGATATAGCGAAGCACTATTAATAAAGATGCCGGGTGAGCTTGCGAGAAGAAGAGCGATTAGTAGCCATGCGTTGTTGTAAGTAACCCTCATTTGCCCATCCTGGGACTACGTCATATTCCTGCTGCGTCAGGCACACAGAGTTCCAAACCTCCGAGTTATTGAGAGTCACATTTAAGTTACTGTGAGGATTGAACTAATTGAAAAGGCGGCGGGATCGACCCCCCGCCGACTCGCATCATTTTTTTGACACCGGGACGCTACAGAAGTCGGCGACAAAGCGGGCTTGTGTGACGAACTTGGGCTAGTTTTACATGCGAAACGGTGTCATTATCCGCGTCGTTCCAGACCAAGGGGGGCGTCGATTGGTTGACAGAATACGAAGTGAATTTCGGCAATGAGGTCATTGCAATGTTCCATGAAGCCAACTGCGCGGCCGCCAACCGGCTTAATGCGCATATCCCGCCGAAGTCTAGCGTAGCCGTCGAAGCCTGAGCGAAAGCTGCATTTTTGCCTTTGCGGTTGCCAAGAAAGTTGCCATGGTAGCTGCAAAGGAAAACGGCGCGCTCTTTCGCCGCGCCGTAAGTCTCGATGTCAAGCAATTCCTTTTTATGGGTTGCACCAGGTTTGGTGCAGTCCGAAATGAAGGAGGCGGTGGGGACGATGCCCCGCCGCCGTGAGTGTTAGGTTGCTACAAGGCAGGCGTGCACTGTAGCACCCTCTCACAGGTTCAAGCACTTACCTGGAGGGAGTAATACTGAAGCATCGCCCCAACGGGAGTAATCGTCGGTCGTGGAGCGGCGATGGCCAATTAGAGCACTGTGCATGTTCTGTGCTCGAATACCAGCCTAAAACAGCCTAAACCGTACAAAGCCGAAACGCTGAAACCTGCGCCGTTATTGGCTCTTGTTGTCTTGTGTTGGTTTCTGTGGACGTTTATTCTGCCCTTGAAAACCGCTGTATGGGGAACCGTACCGGGGGTTCGAATCCCTCTTCCTCCGTTCGTTGTCTTGATAACTCATTGATTGCAAATAGCGGGTTCGGTAGTGGGACGATTTGCCCCACATTTGTTATCCCAAAAAATTGTCGAAGCGCATCCATGCGCACGACAAGAGCATCAATCTCAGCCCGGATATTCTCGTAATACCCAGGAACTTCTTGTTGTTGGCGACGAATTTCTTCAACCGCATTAGAAAGTACATCCGTGTCCTTTCGGCAGGCGTGCGTAGGGTGCGCGCCAGGTCAGTTGCCCGCGGGAGCGGAGGCGAAGCTGGCCAGCGCTTGGTCGTAGTTCCAGGGCATCCATTGTGCGGGCTCACGGGCGAGCCGGTCGGCGTTGCGAAGCAAGGCGGTCAGATAGTCGAAGGGATTCACGTCCGACAGCTGACAACTATAGATCAGGCTCATGAACAGGTCGCCAACGCGAGCACCACGTTGGGTTTTGTAGAAGAGATTATTCCTCCGATCCTCGGCGCTAATGAAGTATGGACGGTTTGCGCTCGTTTAAATTAACGATGACGCCGAACTCGCCAAAAAGAACCTGCAGCTCTTCAAAGACCGGAACGGATTAACCTATACGATGCTCTTTTGCGGTTCGCTAGACGACGAGAACGTGAATAAGCGTCTCCGGAGCCAACTTAATAACTTTTTCGCCTACCCGACCAGACTTTTCATCGGACGCGACGGCAAGGTTCAGGCTATTAACAGCGGATTCAAGGGACCCGGAACCGGTGAGGAATACCAAGCCCAGATCCGGGAATTTCACGAACTGGCGGAAAAGCTGGTGAAGTAAAAACTCGTCAGTTCGGGTGGACGGACCGAAGCACGTCAATACGGCCGTAGCCAAGCTGGTTACTGTATCCGGGATTCCTGGTGTCGATGTTGAGGGCGCCTGCCGCTATCGAATCTGAGACTCCGCTGGGTCGCACAGACTCGACCAAGGCCGCTGTGCCCGAAACGGCGGGAGCGCTGAAGGAGGTACCGGAAACGATGCCGTATAGGCCCCCAGGATACGCCGAAATGATGTTTACTCCTGGCGCATCCACAAAAATATACGATCCGTAGTTCGAGAACGCGGCCTTCGTGTCCGGAAGATCAGTTGCTGCTGTTCCCATAACGCCACGGTAAGCGGCTGGATACTGAGGCGCCGACGTGTTGTCGTTGCCTGCGGAGGCCGCAAGTAACACATTGTTCTGCTGGGCGTACTGGATTGCGCTTCGGAGCGAATTCGATGGAGACCGGACACCGAAGCTCATGTTGATAACCTGAGCTCCGTTTTGCACGGCATACCAGATCGCTTTTGCAATCGTAAACAGATCCGACCGTCCTCGGTCATCGAAGGCTCTCAGGGGCATGATCCAGCTGTCGGGAGCAATCGCGGCCAAGACGCCGGCGCATAGCGTGCCATGGCTGTAGGCGGGATTCTTCAGCAGGCCGGTTGAATCCAGGAAACCCGCTTCGGATTGATCCAGGAATCCAGCCTCCGATTGGTCTAGAAAACCGGCTTCGGACTGATCGAGAAATCCGGCTTCTGATTGGTTCAACGCCGCCGATCCCGTGGGTCTGTTCGTTACGAAGTCGTAACCACTGCTCAGATGCCGACGGATAGCTGGATGGTTAGGGTCGACCCAAGAATTGATGTCCGCAATGACAATCCCGCTGCCTCTTGAATACATCTGCGCTTCTTGAGCTTCGATGCGTCGCCATGCCGGCTGGTTCTTGTACCAGTCTGCCGCTGTCGTAGGCGGGACCGCGACGATCCCGTTCACAGCAAAACTCGGCAGTGTTACCCCGATATTCCATTCCACCCAATCGATGCCCGGTACCCCCAGTGTCTGCAGAACGGGTGCGGTAAGGAACGGCACGACCGGTATATTAAGCAGATAAATATTGGTTCCAGGAATATTGTCGATGACAGCCGCGCCCAGCGCGGAGGCGATCGCCGTAAAGTTCGCGCTTGGCGAGATTTGAGCGATCACAGGCAGCGTTGGAGTGCGGATCACAGGCCCGAGACCGCCCGTAGTCAGTTGAGCGCCCGCGGTCACCGTCAACGCCAGAACCAGCGAGAGTATCAAGAAAGCTCGACGTCCTGCCGTAGCTAGCATATGGATTTCACCAACCTCATTACTATGATTCCGAGGATTTATTAATCGTTTACGAAAACGTGCAGAACGCTCTGGCACATGTTGCATTCACCAAGGTGCTGATGTTCCCAATCGTCCAATCTGAGCCGTCCATTAGCCATGTCCAGTAAACGGCGATTTTCAATGTGCGCTGCGATCATAATTACTCTGCCGGATGAGATTCCGATTTCTCGTCTTCTGACGGGTCCCCGATCTTCTCGTCCAGAAGCGGCTTCCAAATGGTCGTGAGTTTCGGATGATTCAGGCAGTCAGGAAATATTGCGCGTGGGTTGATGACGATCTCTGCACCACAGCAAAGGCTTTTATAAACTCCGAATCTCAAGCTGCCCTCACCGTTCTGAGGCACGTGTAATTCTCCGGCGATCAACTTTTCTGGGTTAGCACGCATATGACCGTTTAAAGCACGCCCGATTTTCAATGGCTTGTCGTGGGAAGATGATTACCACGCGGACAAATATGGCCTTCGACCCCGGTAAGAAATGACGTCCTTTGTCCTACAGACGAAACTATCCAAGCCCTATGGGTTTCCCACCAGGAAGAACGGAGCCCAGTAGAATGGGCTCGGATGTTCCTGACGAGTAGCCAGCAGGGCGGACCGGAACGCCGCTGATCGGGTGGCGCCCTTTTGCCATTCCTGGTAAAAGTGCAGCATCAAAGCCGCGGTCGCTTCATCATGCACATTCCACAAACTCAGCAGCAGGGACCGTGCGCCGGCATACAGAAAGCCGCGCATAAGACCCATCAGATCGTCACTGCGGGTGACAGCACCCATGCCGGATTGGCACCCGCTCAACGTGACGAGATTGGCCTGACACGTCATCGAAAAGAGATCTAACGCAGTGCACCACCCGTCCGCCAGTTTGAAACTCGAAAACATCGGGTTGTCTCGGCGGAAGATTGTGTGAGTTCCGATATGTATAAACGAACATGCCTTACAATTCTCCGCAAACGCGGCGCGGGTCGCTGTCGCATCGCGGAGGATTCGCGCTTCGGGAAAGAGGCGGGTAAGCCGGGATATCTCCTCCCGGATCAGCGGCGCGTTTTCATCGGCAATCCCGACAAGGAGAGGAGACTTCCCCTCGACGCTTGGTTTCTCGAAGCAATACTTTAGGACTGAGGCACTCGGTGCGTAGGAGATCTCGTACCTGTCTATCAAGTACGCCTCTCCATCGTGGAACGCATGAAAAGGTAGGAAATGCAAATTGGAGTGGGGAACGATGGCGATGTGTGGTGTTCGGATTGCGCCAATCAGGGGCGCGATCAATTTTCGATAGAGTTCGGTCAAGCGGCCGCGCGTCGACTCGAGAAATTGGCGCGAATGAACGGCAAAGCAATGGCGGTCCAGCATGACTTGCTCGAACTGAAAGCGAAGGTGGTCCTGCAAGTTAACGACAGAGCTTGCCTGACAAAGACGGCGAAATACTTTTGCATTGTCCCGAGAGACAACGAACGCCAGAACTTCGTCGCCGCTAGTGAAGTATTCGACAAGCGTAGTTTGGGCAGAAAGGATTTCCCGAACTGAGTCAATTGTGACCGTGGAGACCTGCTGCAAAGAACCGCATTCCGGGTTCACTCGCGAAACTTCGCGCAGGGTCCGCGCCAATTCCCGCTCCTTCGAGGCGATGGCTTGATAATTCGGCAGTGAAGAAATCTGGCGCACTTCGGGCTGTGAACGCGCATACTCCACATTCAGTTCTTCACGCAGCTTTCGGACTTTCTCGAGAAGCGAGTGCTCCGCTTGTTTCACAGCAGAAGGTGCATGGTAGGATAGAAGTTCCACGAGCCCACGAGATCTCGCCCGTTCACACCATTCATAGGCAGCTGAGAGTCCTTCGTCAGGTCCCTTTCTATCCAGAGAAAGACGGACCAGAGCCTCGTGCGCATTCTGTCGGCCTTCGAAAAACGTCACCCGGAGATCGTCATGATGGAGATGCGTCTCATGACGCTCCAGTTCTTGGGCAGCCAGTTCATAATGGAGCTGTGCCTCGTCCCACTTCCGCAGCCTCTCGGCGAGTTCTGCACGTAGGAGGTAATAAGGAAAAAGCACGAGCGGCAATGTTGTCGTTCGGATGAGCTCGTGGATCTCCTTAGTTGAGACCTCGGCACCTGCCAAGTCGTTCAACACATACGCAATACGGCCTAAAAGAACCAGACTTGCAATTCGCTTTGATGGGATCGCCAGTTGTTCAAACGTCTGTTTGGCCTGCCGCGCCAGAGCCTGAGCATCCAAGTACCGTTCGACAGAAAAATACAATTCAGCGCGATATAGATCGAGCAGGCCAACCCAATAGAGGTTACCTTCCTTCTCAAACAGTTCGAGTGCAGAGCTGAAAGCATCGAGCGCCTCGTCAAAGCGACGCAGTTGCATGAAGGCCACACCGTAGAACGTTGTCGCTTTTGCGCGCTCATAAGGCAGATTGAGGATCCTAAAATGGGCGATTGCCCGCCTAGCCAGTATCAATGCGTCTTCGGCAAGATTAAGTTGCAAGTAGATTTCTGCTTGGTCCAGGTCGCACAAGGCGCGGTGCCGCTGGCTGCCCGAAATTTCGAACTTGTGGCGAAGGCGGCTGAAGGCCTGCAGCGCATCACTGTAACGCCCCCGCAGGAAGCTGAGATAGGCGCGATTATAACTGGCCTGCGCAAACAAATCTGTCAGTCCTAGCTCGTCACTCAGCTTTCCAGAACGTTCATACAGTTTGTCGGATTCTTCGAATCGATCGATGTTCGAAAAACAGTTGGCGAGATTTAAACAGGTCTGCGCGAGAGCCTGTTTATCATTCATCGCTTCGAAGATGGTCGCAGCCTTCCTGTAATATTTTGCGGCATTCGTGTAATCGTCGAGACGGCGGTAAAGAATGCCTACATTCGTGAAAAGACGAGCGCGGGCGTGTTCGTCACCTGTTTTCGTGAACCACTTATCGGCCGCCTCGGCCACATCCAGCGCGTCCAAGTGCCGACCCGCCTGCGTGAGGGCTGCCACGTACCCGATACGCTGGCGCGCAGCCTGCTCTTGCTCACCCCGGCATTCCAGTTTTTCTATGGCGTTCTTGTAGTAAGGAAGGGCTTCTTCGTACTGCTCGTTGGCAGTCAAACTGTAAGCGAGCATTCCCCATGCCTGAAGCAAGAGTCGATCGCTTTGCGATTCTGCCGCCAGGTGCAAAGCCCGTCTCGCTAGAGATACACTCTGCGCCGATGCCTCACTGCGAGGCTGGCCGGCATAGAGTTTCGCTTCGCGAATCTCGTTCCATATTCGATCGAATGTCTGCTCTAGCAGTTTCTGCGGAGTCATTTCTCCAGATCAATATTCAGCCGAGTTCAAGCCGCTGCATGGCGACGAGCTTCGATTCGCCAACTCTTGAGCTTATTCAAGAGCCCCCAAATTCTTTTTGGGTTCATCCTTAGACCAAATTGCTGTAGTCAGATTCCTGCGACGTCGACGGAGCGGTGAGCAAACGCGCTTCCAAGCGGTCTGATCTCCTAAGTCACACAGGATCTGCAACTCCTCGCGCGTGTGTTGTTGCGATTCAGAGCGATAGCGCGTAGCCCGGGGTAATTTTTCCGGTGAGGTAAAACCGACTGCTGAATTCCTCATGGTCCTTGATTACCACTCACGTGCGACGTTGGCTCACGCGATGTTGCCTGGAGGAGGGCCAACAGCGATCATTCCACAGTCACACCCTTGGCAAGGTTTCGCGGGCTGTCGGCGTCAATGCCCCCAAACACCGCCGCATAAAAGGCAAACAGTTGAAGAGGGACCACTGTTATAAATGGATTCGAGAACGGATCCGCCTCGGGTATTTGTACGGCGTAGTCGGTCCTTGCTACGATGTCCCGGTCTCCCTCAGCGGCTATCGCGAATACGAAACCATCGCGGGCTTTAACCGCTTCGAGGTCCGCCAAAGTTTTTGCGTAGACGCTGTCGAGCGGAGCCAGACAGAACGAAGTCATACCCCCTGTGTTGGACCTCGCTCAGTCCGCGGAGGAGCACGTCGCAGGGATGTCTGGTCGCGATATAGCCGAAGATACCGCTCACAACTCATTTTCCTTTTCCACGACTGCTGCTGGAAGCAACAACCCTTCGATATGTTTTTTGAAATCCTGGCATCCTCCCAAAGCGATCCTCGAGAAGTAGCGGCACAGGAGCTCGTTTCTGGATGTGTGAATTGGGATTCACAGCTCTCTGTGTCATGTCCATTCATATTCGGAATAAGTGTTCGCAATTCAAATCGCGCTGGGATGATCCACAAAGACTCATTCCATCAGTGAATTCCTCGGGATACGGTTGCTGGCGCGTTGCGTGCACTGGCTGCTCGACGTGAGGTACGAAATCACAAACGTAAGGGCAAGCGAAGATGAAAATTTCGATTTGGATCGCGCCGGCTATTTTCACACTTCTGGTATTCAACACAGCGCAAGGCCGACAACAAAGTGGCACGAGCGTATCGATCGAGCCTGAGACACAGCGCACCGAAACTGGATCGGCACCATCGTTTCAGCAGCGGTTTCCCCGTTACCGCGTGCGTGCCGGTGATGTTCTGGATTTGAACTTCCCCTTCACACCCGAGTTCAATCAGACCATTACAGTGCAACCCGACGGTTACATCAATCTTCGTGGGATCGGAGATCTGCATATTTCAGACAAGACGGTGCCTGAAGTGGTCGAAGCGGTACGCATTGCATACGGCAAAATTCTCCGCGCGCCCGCGGTCACGGTCGAGCTAAAGGATTTTGAAAAGCCGTACTTCATCGTTGGAGGGGAAGTCACTCGTCCCGGCAAATACGATCTGCGCGGTGACACTACCATTCTCCAGGCGGTTGCAATGGCCGGAGACTTTAAGCCCCAGTCCAAGAGTTCTCAAGTCTTGCTGCTCCGCCGGGTCTCTGACGATTGGGTGGAAGTCAAAGAACTCGATCTCAAGCACATGCTACGGAGCCGGAATCTGAACGAGGACCCCCATTTGCGTCCGGGGGACATGGTTTTCGTACCCAAGAGCAGATGGTCGAAACTCGACCGCTTCATTCCCGTTCCCAGTTTGGGGATGTTCTTTAACCCTCTCACTTACTAATGGGGATTCGGAGAAGAATGCAAGAACAAAGCCTTGAACTGATCAATGCGGCACGACTGCCTTCGCCCAGCCTCCGGGACTGGGTGGCGCCATGCTTCCGGCATGCGCGCTTGATGATCGTTTCCTTCCTGGTGGTCTTAGCCGGTGTTGTCCTGGTGACCTGGCTGATACCCGCCCGATATCAAGCTCAAGTGAAGATCCTGGTGAAGCGCGAGCGGGCGGACCCCGTCGTAAACCCGGATCCGAACACCCAATTAGCCACGTCGTCTCTGACCGAAGAAGACCTGAACTCCGAAGTGGAGTTGCTCAAGAGCCGCGATCTGCTGGAGAAAGTGGTGGCTGAGTCTGGACTTGATACGCAGGTGAAGGAATCGTTTCTCAGCTCCCTGGTGACTTTAATAGATGGGCGGCCGGGAGAGCTTCCGCCAAGTCAGTTACGAACATTGCGGGCTCTCCGAATCCTCGCGAAGAGTCTCAATGTGGAGCCCCTGAAGAAGACGAAACTGATTCTTGTCACTTACGAATCGCCCGATCCACAACTGTCGGCAAAAGTACTGCAAACGCTGTCGCGGCTCTATCTCGAAAAACATGTCGCCGTTCATCGTGTTCCCGGCGCCTTGGACTTCTTTCAGAATCAGACTGAGCAATCTCGGCAAAGCCTCCTGCGGGCCCAGCGACAGTTGGACGGATTCGGCCGCCAGAACGGGGTGGTGGCTGCATCAATGGAAAAGGAAATCACCATTCGGAAACTGGCCGATTTTGAAGGTGACCTGCAGAAAACTCGCGCAAGGAGAGCAGAAACAGAGCAGCGGATCCGCACATTGGAACAGCTGGAAGCCGTAACGCCGGAGCGGCTCACGACACAGGTGCGAAATTTGGACAATCCGGTCTTGATGCAGAATCTCAAGTCCACTGTTTTGGACTTGGAGATGAAACGCTCCGAGTTATTGAATAAGTTCACCCCGGATTACCGGCTCGTGAAGGACATCGAAGTTCAGATCTCACAGGCTCGTGAAGCTCTGCTTAGGGAGCAGAACAACCCGTTGCACGAGGAAACGACCGATCGCAACACAACACACGAGTGGATTAAGGGAGAACTGGCCAAGGCGCGAACGGAGCTGACAACGCTCCGTGCTGAAGAGGACGCATCCGCCCGGATCGTCGACGAATATCGCAGTCAGGCCCAACAGCTGAATCAAACCGAAATCATCCAGCAGGACCTGCTGCGTTCGGCCAAGCAAGCTGAAGACAATTTTTTGCTTTATTCGCGCAAACAAGAAGAAGCACGAATCCAGGACGCCCTGGACCAACGGCGGATTGTTAATGTCTCGATCGCTGAGGAACCCACAGTGCCGGCGTTACCGTCGAGTCCGCATCGCGCGCTGAGTCTCGCGCTGGGCAGTTTGTTGGCTTGCTTCGTAAGCCTTGGGTTGGGCTACACCGCAGATTATTTAGACAGCACTTTCCGGACCCCCCAGGAAGTCGAGGTTTTTCTAAATACGCACGTACTGGCCTCAATACCGAGGAGTCGATGAAACGTATGTTTTCAAAGCTGGCGGATGTCACGGCGATTCGTAATTTCGGAATCGTGCGGCACGAGAATAACGACGAAAAACTCTTCAATGAATTCGCCTCGGGGGACCTTCCCGCCCGCGCGAGCGGACAGACTCTGAATCTCAACGAACAGACTCGTGAAGAGACCATCAGGTTGGTTCGGCAAATCTTTTTCTCGGGTCACTCGAGACCGCAGGCCGTGGTTTTTTCCGGTGTTGAGCATGGCAGCGGGTGTACCTGGGTATGCGCACGCGCTGCCGATATGTTGGCGGCCCATGTGGACGGTTTGGTTTGTTTGGTCGACGCTGATCTCCGGTCGCCTTCTCTACACCGCCATTTCGAAATCGAAACGTCCTCGAGCATCGTGAATGAAGAGTTCCTTTCGGCGCCTGTTCATCAAACTGCCCCCCAGCCCGGTGGACCCAACCTCTGGTTATTGTCCTCGAGCGCGCAGAGGCCGGATTCGCCGGGTTTCGAGCGTCTTCGGTCGCGGGTGGCGGAATTGCGCAAGGAATTCGATTACATCCTGCTCGATGCTCCTCCTATCAATTCCCACGCCGACGCGACGCTATTGGGCGCAGTCGCGGACGGTCTGGTCATGATCGTGGGGGCCAATGACACCAGGCGGGAGGCGGCAGTGAGAGCTAAAGAAACGCTTCATGCGGCGGGCGTTCCGTTATTGGGAGTCGTACTCAATAAGAGGACTTTTCCGATACCCGAGAAACTCTACAGGAAACTCTAAGCGAAAGAGCAGACGAAGGGAGAGCAAGGAAGTGGCAGAACAAATAGTCAAGGAAGCGCCTTATAGG
>Ga0209470_1001116_pt1 | contig 20307 bp, 26 predicted proteins | sample GraSoiAngelo_125_FD_185882 | JGI IMG/M metagenome (GOLD analysis project Ga0209470, IMG submission 185882) | Grasslands soil microbial communities from the Angelo Coastal Reserve, California, USA - 14_0927_05_40cm (SPAdes) (version 2) | ecosystem: Environmental > Terrestrial > Soil > Grasslands ... | reverse complement strand
CCGCTCTGGTGCGGCAACGCTCCCTCGAGCGGCACGCCTCGGCGCGCGGCGCGCTGAAGCCGGCGTTGTTCCAGCGCGATGTCGACGCCGTCCGCAGCGCGACGGCTGCGGCGGCCGAGACGCGCACGGAGCTCGCGACCTTCCCCTTCACCCAGGCGGCCGACCTGCTCCTCGCCGTCTACGTCCGTACCGGCGACACGAGCTACCTGGCGCCGGCGCGCGCCGTGCTCGATTACATGGCCGACTCCGGGGAGGCGGGCCTGGCCGCGCGCGCGAGCGACGATCCGCCGGAGCTCGTGCGAGCAGGGCTGCTGCGCGACCTGGTGGTCGGATGGGCGGCCACCGGCGACGGGCGCTATCGCGACGAGGCGCGCGAGCTGGCACGCCGCCTCGCCGGGAACGTGGGCCGCACCGCGGACCGGACGGTGTTCGCCGATCGCGACGCCTACGTGCTCGGGGCGATCCTCGACGCGGCGGCGGTGCTGAGCGACTCGGGAACGCTCCTGCGGGCGCGCGCGACGCTCGACTCCCTGCTGCGACGCGTGTACGCACGGGGCCGCGCCGTGCGTCACGTCGCTGGCGGTGGTGCTCCGGACCGCGCCTTGCTCGGCGACCAGGTGCAGGTTGCGTGGGCGTGTCTCGCAGCGCGCGATGCATCGGGCGAGCGTCGCTACGGCGAAGTCGCCGAGGATCTGGTGCGCGTGCTGGAGCGCGACTTCGCGGACTCGGGATCGGCGGGCTATTACGACGCAGTGGCTACGGACCGCGCGGTGCCGCGCTCGGTGCGCGCCAAGCCCGTACTCGACGACCTGCTTCCCGGCGGCAACGCGTGGGCGGGCCGTGTGCTGCTGCGGCTGGCTCGCCTCACCGGCGACGCGCAGTATCGGCGGCGCGCCGAGGCGACGTTCGAAGGGGTTGCCGGGGCGGTGGTGGGCGAAGGAGTCCGCGCAGCGAGCTATCTCGCGGCCGTGCAAGAGCTGTTTCGGGAGCGGTGACCTGGTTCCGTCCGCAACATCCGTGACGCCCTAATCGCCATGCAGGTCTCAACAGAGTGAGGGGAACCCCTTCCGACGCGGAGGTGGTGGCCCTCGTGCTCGCCGGCGACACCGAGGCGTTCGGCTTCGTGATCCGTCGTTACGAGGCGGGCCTGCTCCGGTTCGCGACGCGCATGCTGGGAAGTCGGGACGCCGCGGCGGACGCGGTGGCCGAGAGCTTCGTACGCGCCTATCGGCATCTGGCGAGCTGTCGGGAGCCGGCGAGGCTCCGCACCTGGCTGTATCGGATCGTGACGAACCGGTGCAAGAGCTATCTCGCCCGCCGGTCCGCGGCGGACGTACCGCTCGACGATGCGCCGGCCGTGGCCGATCCGTTGGACAACGAGGCGGCGCTGGAGCGCGCGGACCAGCTCGCCTTGGTAGAGCGGGCGCTCGCTGAGCTGTCGCCCGACAAGCGCGAGGCGTTCGTACTCAAGCATGTCGAAGGCTTGAGCTACGAGGAGATGGCGGCGGCGACCGGCGAGCGCATACCGACGCTCAAGATGCGGGTGCATCGCGCGCGTGAGGCGCTGCTGAAGGTGCTGGAGGAGTACGCATGAACACGATCGATCCGAGAATTCATCAGGTGCTGGACGGCGAGCTGCCCGCCGAGGCGCTCCCGGAAGAGCTGCGGCGGGTCGCGGCGCAAATCGCCGCCGCCGCTGATCTGCTCGCGGCGCCTCCCGCCCAGGCGGGCGCGAGCCTCGAGTCGCGCGTGATGGCGCGGATCCGGCGCCCGCCGCCATCCCGCGTCCGCCGCATGCTCGACTGGCTCGTCACCCCGCACGCGCTCGTGCTGCGCTTCCGGCCCGCGTGGAGTCTGGCGCTCGTCGTGCTGGTGGCCGCGCTCACCCTGTTCAGCGTCGGCGACGACGGGCCGGAGCTCGGCGAGCGAGAGGGGATCGCCCAGTTCGTCGGGCGCTTCCCTGGCGCGCGCTCCGTCCACGTGCTCGGCTCGTTCAACGACTGGCGGCCCGGCTCCATTGCGCTGGAAGACCAGGATCACGACGGCGTGTGGCGTGCGACCATTGTCCTTCCCGAGGGCACGTACGAGTACATGTTCGTCGTCGACGGAGAGCGGTGGGTGCCCGACCATTTGGCGGAACGCCTCGTCGCCGACGACTTCGGTCGCGAGAACTCCGTCGTGATCGTCCGGGCGGCGCGGCGATGAAGCTTTGGGTCGTGCTCGCGCTCCTCGCGGGCCCGCTCGCCGCTCAGTCGGTGCGGAGCCGGCTGGAAGGGCGAGTCCCGAACAGCGTGATTCCCACGATCGACTCGCTGGTCCAGTCGGCCGCTCAGGAAGGCCTCCCCACCGAGCCGTTGATTCAGAAGGCCATTGAGGGAGGGGCGAAGCACATCGAGGGGCCGCGCATTGTCGCCGCCGTACAAGTGAGCCTGGGCCAGTTGCGCGGCGCGCGCGACTTGCTGGTCCGCGCAGGCGACGCGCCGCCGGTGCAGCCGGCGGAAGTGACCACCGTCGCGTGGGCGCTGCGCCGCGGGCTGCCGACCGCCGTAGTGGAGCGTGTCGCCGCCGCGCTGCCGCGACCGCCGCGATCACCGGCCCTCCACGCCGTCGCCGATCTCGTGGCCCATCGCTTCGAACCGGACTCGGCCGCCACCTTGATCATCGACGCCGTCCAGGCCGGTGTGCCGCAGGATCGTCTCCTCGACGTGTCCACCGCGACCCTGCACGAGGTGCAGCGGGGCCGCAACCGCTTCGAAGCGCTCGCGACCGTGCGGCAACTGCTGCCCAACGTCCCGGCGCCGGCGAAGCCGGCGCACGGCGCGGTGGCGGGCGCGCGCCGGCCGGCGCCGACGCCGCCCTGAGTCGATGGTTGCAATATGCAACGGATGTTCGTCACGTGACGCAGTTGGAACGTCTCGGGTCTCAACCGTGAAGCGGGCCAAGGTGGCCCGCGAGATCCCTCCTGGAGGTATGAAGACATGATGCGTCGCACGCTTCTCGCGCTGGCCCTCCTTGCCGCACCCGCGGTTGTGATGGCGCAGCAGCCATCGCCGATGCAGGGCCAGGCGCCGACGGCCGATACGTCGAAGGCCCATGCTGCGAAGAAATCATCGAGCCACAAGTCGTCCAAGAAGCACGAAACGAAGCCCGCTACGAAGCCTGCGGCGAAGCCCGCGCCCAAGGACACATCCAAGGCCAAGCCGTAAGCGGTCGAGGGTCCTACGAGGTGTAATCGGCGTTGATGCGCACGTAGTCCGGCGTCAGATCGCAGGTCCACACCACCGCCTCCGCCCGACCGAGTCCGAGGTCGACGCGGAGGCGGATCGTTTTCTGCTGGAAGATGGCGTGTGCACGGGCAGTGTCGGGGTGGGCCGTGGCGCCGCCGGTCGCGAGCGTGAGCCAATCCCCGTTCGCGGCAACCTCGAGGGAGAGGCGCTCCACCGCGAGCGGCACGCCGGCAGCGCCCGCGGCGGCGAGGATGCGTCCCCAGTTGGGGTCGGCGCCGTAGATCGCGGTCTTCACGAGCGCCGAGCGGGCGATGGCGCGGCCGATTTCCCGGGCGGCTGCCTCGCTGACGCCGCCCACCACGTGGATCTCGACGAGCTTGGAGGCGCCCTCGCCGTCGGAAACGATGGCGAGGGCGAGCGTGCGCGCGACCTGCAGTACCGCATCCTCGAACGTCTTCGCGAGCGCGCCGTCGCGTGACGGGTCGACCCCGGTGGCCCCTCCGGCGAGGAGCAAGGTGGTGTCGTTCGTGCTCGTGTCGCCATCCACCGAGATGGCATTGAAGCTGCGGTCCGCAACGCGTCGCAGCAGCGGCTGCAGCGACGCCGGCTCACCGACGGCGTCGGTCGTCAGCACGGCCAGCAAGGTCGCCATGTTCGGGTGGATCATCCCGGCCCCCTTGGCGATCCCACCGACGGTGACCATCCCGGCCGGTGTCTCGAAACGCACGGCGCAATGCTTCGGCCTGGTGTCCGTGGTCATGATCGCGCGGGCGGCTTCGGCGCCGCCGTCCCCAGCGAGCCGGACCGCGGCCGCGCGCAGCCCCTCCGAGATCTGGTCGACTGGGAGCGGCACGCCGATCACGCCCGTCGACAGCACCAGCGCCGTGCGGGCCGGCAGACCGGCGGCTTGCTCGGCGGCCTGGGCCATGGCTCGGGCGGCGGCGAGTCCTGGCGCGCCGGTGCAGGCGTTGGCGACACGCGCATTCATCGCCACCGCGCGCATGCGGCCGGGCCGCTCGGCGAGCAGCTCGGCATCGTAGATCACCGGCGCCGCGCGCACGGCGTTCTGGGTGAAGACACCGGCCGTGGCGCAACTGGTCGCACTCACGAGCAGCGCCACGTCGGGCGCGCCGTCGGGCTTGAGGCCCGCATGCGCGGCCGCGGCGGTGAAGCCGCGGGGCGAAGTGACGGAGCCGTGCGGTATGTCGGCGATCGGAGACGCCATCGGCGGGGAAGATAGCCCGCGGCTGTCGCTTGTGTAACCGTTCGGGCCATCGTATCATAGCACAACCTTCCCGGGAGGCCCGTTCGATGTCGGACCCGTTCTTGAGTTCCGACGACTACGACGAACGCGCACATCAGCTGTACAACGAAGCCCAATACGACGAAGCCATCGAGACCCTGCGAGAAGGCCTGGGGCGGTATCCTCACGCCGCCGAGCTGCATGTGGGCATGGGTTACGCCCGGCTCGCGCGGGAGGAGTACGCCTGGGCACGGCGCGGGTTCGAGGAGGCGATCGGTCTCGATCCGGAGCACGAAGATGCGCTCGCGGGGATGGGAGAGGTCCTGCTCAAGCTCGGCGACCGCGCGGGCGCCATCGCGTGCTTCGAACGCATCATCGCGCTCGGCTTTCGGGAGGACCACGATCTCATGCTGCAGGTGGGCCGGGCGCTATTCCGCGAGGGAGTGCTCGATCAGGCGCGCCGCTTCTTCGAGGTCGCGATCACCGGGCATCCCGAGTCGGCCGAAGCGGCGGCCTGCGTGGGCTACGCCGCGCATCGCCTCGCGGACGAAGGTGGGGCACTCTACTGGCTTCGCCGGGCCCTCGAGCTCGACGCCGATCACGCGGAGGCCCGTATCTATCTCGCGAACCTGCTGTACGACCGGGGCGAGTACGAAGCCGCGCTGTTCCACCTCGAGCGGTCCGCGCCGGCGGACCACTGCGACGGGTTGGCGATCTGGCGCCTGATCGAACTCAAGAAAAGCGTCTACCGGCTGCAGGACGACGACCCCGAGCTCGTCCCCTGGCACCACCGCCTGGACGAGATGGCGGCGGAGGCGAACCCCGACGACTTGCTGCTCGCCGAAATCGAGGCCATGGGGCCGAACGGGCAGATTCGGGACCCGCGGCAGCTCGAGCTCTTCGGCACCCTGCTCACGGAGCTGCAGGGGATGAAGACGCGCTCCGGCGGGCCCGGCGACATCCACCGCGTCAGCATGCTCAACGGGTCGACGTACGTCGGCACGTGGGAGGAGATCGTGCAGCAGATGAAGGACGACGCGGCCGAATGGGTGCGCAGGTCGCTGGAACAGTACATGGCGGCGGTGGCGCACCGTGGTCGCAAGGAGACGGGCGTCGCCATCCCGGCCACGGATCCCGAGAGCTTCATCCGGGGGAGCGCGGACGCGGGGCTGTTGCGAATACTGCATTAGGGGATGCGTCCCCCGTCCCCTTTAGCTACTGTGCTTCAATTTCACCGCGATCGACAGCGGCCCATCCCCCAACGCGACGAGCGTAATCGCGCCCGCGAACAGTAGCCCTTCCAGCTCGATGTTACCGCCGTGCGGCAACCGCACCGCGAGAATCGCCACGACCATCTCGACCGCCATGCAGATGGACCAGAAGCGCGTGAAGATGCCGAAGATGACGCAGATCGCGCCGATGGTTTCGATCCCGATCAGGATGACGGCGAAGATGACGGCGAACGGGAAGCCGACGTCGTGCAGGAACAGTGTGGTCGCGGGGATGCCGCGGTGAAACTTGCTCAAGCCGTGGACGAGGAACACGCCGCCCACCGCGAGGCGCATGAAGAAGGCCGCGTAGGGGGTGAGTGCGTTCATGAGCCCTCCGGGTGGATGGCATGGGTCACGGGACCGCGTCGGCGCGCATCAATCCGGGTCTCGCGCGCCCCGAGCCGCTTGATGATGACGTCGAGGCCGCGCTGCGGTCGCGCGCCGCCCCCGCCCCCGCCCCCGCCCCCTGCGCCGCCGGCGCCCAGGCCCGCGACGTCCACGAAGCAGAGCCCCGCCTCGGGCACGCCGTGCAGCGTGACGTGGCCGCCGTGGCACACCAGCGCCGCCGCGACCCCCAGCGGCCCGAGCGTCACCACCGGCGGATGGGCGGGATTGAGCCCGGCCGCGTTCGCGGCGGCGAGCAGCAGGCCCGCGAGCCCTTGAGTGTCGGCGAGCCGGTTCGCGGGGATGCCCCCGAGATCCGCGAACACGTGCTCGAACGTCAATTCTGGCAGACGCTCCGCATGCGCAGCGGCACCACGAAGATGCCGCGGATCGTCTCCAAGCCGAGCGGATCGGCATATAGATCCAGCCGCTGCGCCTGGAAGAGATAGCGCCCGCTGAGAATCGATCCACCCCCCACGAGCGCCGGAGTGTACTGCGTGATGCTCAAGTACCCTGCCACCGCACTCGACGCCGTCCCGTGCGACAACGCGACGATGCCCGGGACTCCCGCGGTGGTCGGGGTACTGGCCCAGTAGGCCCACGGCCGCTGGGGATTGCAATACGGATTTTGTTGGTTGACCTGCGTCGTCACCTCTTGCGGACTTATGGAGTCGATCTCGAACGTCCCGGCGGCGAGCAGGGAATCGCGCAGGGTGATCAGGATCGCCTCTGTTGAGCCGTTGGCCGTGAGGGTGTCGATCAGGCGGAAGGCGAGCTTCTGGTTGAGTTTCTGGTAGTGTGCCGCCTCTGCGATACCGCTCTGGTGCCGGATGGCGGTGCCGAACGCGGTCATGTAGAAGCGACCGTTGGTGCTCGTGTCCGTGAGGCTCAGGATAACCACGCCGCCCGTGTCGCTGACGCTGTTCGTCCCGTCGCTGACGCGGGCCACGTAGCGTCCTTCTCCCGCCTCGTGCGCCGTGATCTTGCCCGTGATGGTATCCATGGTGTAGACGTTGGACACTTTCGACGAGTCGAATCGGACCGTCGTGGCAGCCGGGGTTTTCTGCGCGATCGCGAACGGCACGGTGATGGTGTCGTCCGGCATCAGGAACAGCGTGTCGAGGAGCAAGGTCAGCTCGAGCGGGCGCGAGACGACGACGATGGCGCCGCTCGTGACGCCGGCGGCGGTCGCGAAGACGACTGCCGACCCCTTCGCCTTGCCAGCGACTCGTCCGGCGGCGTCCACGGTCGCCACCGTCGACGGATTGATGCTCCATGATACCGGACCGGGATCATGATGGCCGCCGCTTCCGTCCCGGAGATAGACGCTCCGGGGGGCGAGCGTGTCGCCCACAAACACCGAGTCGAGTACCGGGTCGACGACCAGCAGTTGCTGCTGCGGGGTCTCGGTGTTGACGCACGCGAAGGTAGCCGCCACGGCGCCGCACAGCGCGAACAGATGTCGTTTCATTGTGCCTAAGGGTAAGGGGATTCGGTCGCGGGCCACCAGGGCCGCGGGTCCCTCATTGGAACACCGCCGGCGCCCGATTGCTCCAGGGTCCTAGAACATCGACATCGCGAGGAACGACCGGAGGTTGTCGTTGGTCACGCGCAGCCGCGCGGACAGGAGCCGGACCACCGACCACAACACCTTGTAGGCGATGTCGCGGTTGAAGTCGAGCAGGAGCTCGAAGTCCGAGCGGGCAATCGTGATCAGGGTGCATGACGTGTTGGCGATCGCGTCGGTGGACCGCTCGGAGCGGTCGAAGATCGCCATTTCACCGAAGCACGCCCCCGGCTTCAGGACGGCGAGCGCCTCTTCGCCCGAGCCGGGAATCGTGCGGGAAATCCGAACCTCCCCCTCGGAAATCAGGAACAGCCGGTTGCCCGGCTCGCCTTCCTTGAAGACATGCTGGCCGACGGCGAACTTCTGCTCGCGGCAGACCTCGCCGACGCGGGCCAGCTCACCGTCGTCCAAGTCGTGGAAGATCGCGGTTTGCTTCAGCAGATTGAGGTCCATTCGGTCGAAGGTATGGGGCTCCAAAGGGAGGAGCAAGTGAAACCGTGGGTGACGCGAGCGGATCTGCTGACGGCGCTTCGGCTTCCTCTGGCTGCGGCGTTTCCGTTCGTGCATGCGCCTGCCTGGCAGCTGGTGCTCGTGAGCGCGGCGGCTGCCTCGGATTTCTTCGATGGAATGCTGGCGCGCCGGTACGGCAGCTCGCGAGCCGGCGCCGTCCTCGATCCCACGGCCGACAAGCTGTTCATGGCTGCGGCGTTCCTCACCGTCGCGCGCACCGGTCTGTTGCATCCCCTGGAGATCGTGGGCGTGATTGGCCGGGACATCGTGGCGACGTTGGGGTACGTGGGGGCGTGGTTGTGGCGCCGACCGACCGCGTTGCCGGCCCGCGCCGGCGGGAAGGCCGTCACGGTGCTGCAGCTGCTCACTCTAGTCGCGTTCATCGCCCGTTCCCCGCTGGTACGTCCGCTCGCATGGGCGACGACCGCCGTGGGGCTGTACGCCATCTGGGATTACGGCCGTGCTGCCGCACGGGGGGGAGCTCGGGCCGGCGCGGCAGGGACGGGGGCGGGGGCGGGGGCGGGGGCGGGCGCAGGAGCGAAGGCCGAACGGTGAGACACAGCGTCGTGATGCGGAGTGCGCGGGTCGTCGTTGTTGTCGCGGGCGCGGCCGCGGCCGCCGGCGTCGCGCCACTCGGCGCGCAAGAGTTCCACCCCCCGCCGGTGTCGCGCGGCAGTGGCAGCGGCACCCGGCTGGGGCTGTTCGGGTTCGGTGTTCGCGGCGGTATCGACCTGGCCGGTAACACGCAGATGGTGTTCGGGGTGACGCTCGACGCGGGGAACGTCGTGAGCCCGCGCTTCCGGATCCGGCCGTCGGGCGAAATCGGCGTGTTCAACGGAGAAAACAGCTACGTCGGAAGTGTGGAGGCGTTGTACCGGCTCACCGGCGACGCGGAGGCGGCAACGCCGTACGTGGGCGGGGGCTTCAGCCTGGCTGGCCACGACTCGTGCGGCCGCGACGCCGATTGCCCCGACCTGTGGGCCAACATCGTGGTCGGGGTCGAGCTCCGCTACCGGTCCACGTTCAATTGGCTGCTCGAGTATCACGGCATGGGCGGGTTCAGCCATAACCGTCTGTACGTCGGACTGACGACGCGGCGGGGCAATTGACGTGGCGGACAACACGCGCGAGATCACGATGCGGTGGCGGGGGACGGGACTCATGTTCGAGGCGGGCCCGGCGGGGCGGCCGGCGGTCGTCGTGGATGGCGACGGAGACACCGCGACGTCGCCGGTCGAGATGCTGCTCGTGGCCGCGGCCACGTGCACCGCGTCGGACGTCGTGCTGATTCTCAAAAAGCAGCGTGTGGCGCTGCGGACCCTGGATGTGACGCTGCGGGGAACGCGGCGGGCGGAGCAGCCGCGGCGCTATGTCGCGCTGCACTTCGTGTTCACGGTGGCGGGCGACGGCGCGGATGAAGCCAAAGCGCGTCGTGCCGTCGAGCTGTCGCTCGAGAAGTACTGTTCGGTCGTGGCCTCCCTCGCGCCCGACATCCCCGTCACGTACGACGTCACGCTGCGCTAGGGTCGCCATCGCCGCGACGTGCCTCGCGGTGAGCGCCGCGGGACCGCTCTGCGGGCAGGCCTTGCGAGCCACCGAGATCGGCGTCGGGGCGGTGGTGGTCCTGGCGGATCGCGACTTTTTTGGTCCGGAGCTTCGCGTGGCGCGGCGCACGACCGGCCAGGGGCGGCTCTCGTTCGCCGCCGCGTGCGGGGATTACGAGCACTCGCTTGGCGTCCGGCTCGAGGCGACCGCGCAGTTCATGCTACGCCCGGCGGAGCGGACTGGCGCCGGTCCATATGGCGGCCTGGGTTTGACGTTCGTCGGCGCCGAGGGGACGGCGGGCGCGACCTACCTCACGACGCTGCTCGGGGTCGAGCAGCGGCCCGGCACGCATTCCGGGTGGTACGCGGAGGTGGGATTGGGCGGCGGCGTGCGATTCGGCGCGGGGTGGCGGTTTCGGCGCTTTCCCAAGTGGTGGTCGCCGTGACGCCCCTCCGTCAGGTCGCGGCGCCCACCGGTGCGTTCCGCCCGACAACAGGACGGCAGTACCGCTCACCCAGCACGCGCAGCTCCCGCAGCTGCTGTTCGTCCAATCCGTCGTAGCGGTCGGTCAGATACAGCATCGTGTCGTCGAACCATTCCTTCTGGTGTTCCGGGGCCGCTTCCAGGACGCCGCAGCGCAGGATGTGGGAGAAGAGTTCGTCGCGGGCTTGCTCGAAGGGGGTGGGCGTGGACAGTCTGCGAGGTTCCGAACGTTTCTTGCCCATGCGCAGGTGCTCCTCTCATCTCTGGGGCCGGGGACGAAGCCGCCGATCCGGCGGCGCCGCAATGTAATAGAGGGCGTTACACCACGCAAAGGGCTGAGCACGGACGACGGCCCGTGCTATTATATGACGGACGGGGAGGAAGGCGGTCAGATGAGCGATCACTCGGAAGAAGTCTACGGACCGGAGCGTGCAGAGCGCTTGCTCGCCATGCTGCGCGCGCTGGCGGAGCGCATTCAGGCGCTGGATCGCGCTGGGCGCCTGCTCGACGGAGTGCCGGAGCTGCAAAAGCTCCTGGGGAATGCGCGGAGCGAGCTGTTTCATTATGAAGTGCGCGTGACGTACGATACGCCCGAGATCGCTGAAGGCCGGCGCATCGTGGACGAGGCGGAGCGGCAAGCACGAGACGCGGCGGCCGGATTCGACGACGACGAAGACGACGAACTCTGGCGGAGGACTCGAGACGAATGAAAGGGTTCTACCTGTTGCTCGGGGCGGTGGCGCTGATCGGCGGCGGGGTGTTGTGGTATGGGTCGCAGGCCAAACCCGAACGCGGCGGGGCGGGAAATGGAGGCGCGGCTCCACTCCCCGTCGCGGCCACGGACGGATTCCGCGGCTATACGCTCGGTTCCGATTCGGCGCCGGTCGAGATCAGGGAGTACTCGGACTTCGAGTGTCCATTCTGCGCGGCGTTCGCCACCGTGCAGATGCCGGTGATCCGCGAGCAACTCATCGCAACCGGGAAGGTGCGGTGGCGGTTCCGGGATTTTCCGCTGCCAACCCATCAGTACTCACGCTATGCCGCCCTGGCCGGCCAGTGCGCGGGGGAGCAGGGCAAGTTCTGGGAGCTCCACGACCGGCTGTTCACCCAACATCAGTGGGCCCAGACGGGCAAGAACCCGCGTTCCCCGTTCCGGGATTTTGCCCGGGAGGCCGGACTCGACCTCGACAAGTACGACGCCTGCATGGACGGGCAGCGGTATGCCGCCCGGATCCAGGCCAGCGTTCAGGAAGGTGAGGCGGCGGGCGTGCGGGGCACGCCGAGCTTTTTCGTGAACGGGCGTCCGTACAGTGGACGCGGCACGTCGGATGACTTCAAGGCGCTCGTCGACAGCCTGACCAAGCCGCACAAGTGATCCGGCGCCAGGCCCTCGTGCTCCTCACACTCGTGGGGCTGCTCGTCGCGACCTATCTCTGGCTCTACAAGATCGGTGTGCTGGGACAGCTGCAGTGCGGCACCGGGAGCTGCGAGTTCGTCCAGGCCAGCCGCTACGCCGAGCTGTTCGGTCTGCCGGTCGCCCTCTATGGCGTCGGCGGATACGCGGTGTTGCTCGTTCTGGGACTCGCCGGGCTGCAGCCGCGATTCGTCGGCGACCGCCGTGTGACGCGACTGTTGGCGGCCCTCGCCACGGTGGGTTTCGCGTTTACGCTCTATCTCACGGCGATCGAGCTGTTCGTGCTGCACGCGATCTGCCGGTGGTGCATGGCCTCGGCCGTGATCATGACGGCGATCTGGGTGTTGTCGATCCTGGAGCAGCGCAGCAGGCCGTCGGTCGCGGCGCCAAGCCGCTAGTATTCACCGCCATGACCGCGCCCCGCGGGCCCGTCGTCGCACAGCAACCCCCTGGCCGCTATCTCGCGACCCTCGCCCTGGCGGCGCTCGGGGTCGTGTACGGGGACATCGGCACGAGCCCCCTGTATGCGATCCGCTATTCGTTCTCCGGGCCGCACGGCATCCCCGTCACACCGGGCAACGTGCTCGGCGTACTCTCCCTCGTGTTCTGGTCCCTGGTGATCGTCGTCACGATCAAGTACCACATCGTCATCATCCGGGCGGACAACAAGGGCGAAGGAGGCGTGCTCGCCCTGATGGCGCTCGTCAACGGCAGCCGCGTGGCCCGGGGTCTGTCGCCCCGCCGCGTCATGATCGTCCTGGGGATCTTCGGGTCGGCGCTTCTGTACGCGGACGGTGGTCTCACGCCCGCGATCTCGGTGCTCTCCGCCGTCGAGGGACTCGAGATCGCGACGCCGGCGCTCGCCTCGTGGGTGATCCCCCTGACGCTCGTGATCCTGATCGGTTTATTCCTGGTGCAGAGTCGCGGGACCGCCCGGATCGGGGCGGTGTTCGGTCCCGTCATGCTCGTCTGGTTCGCTACGATCGGCGTGCTCGGTCTGAGCCAGATCATTCAGCAACCCGGCGTGCTGGCGGCAGTCGCGCCGCACCACGCGGTGCGCTTTTTCGCCGCAGATGTCGGCCGCGGATTCGTGGTCTTGGGCGCCGTGTTTCTCGTGGTCACCGGCGGTGAGGCGCTGTACGCCGACCTCGGTCACTTCGGCCATCGCGCCATTCAAATGGCGTGGTTCGGCGGCGCGCTCCCGTGCCTGCTGCTCAACTACTTCGGGCAGGGGGCCCTGTTGCTCCGCGACCCGGCCGCCGCGGTGAACCCGTTCTATCATCTCGCGCCGAGCTGGGCCCTGTACCCGCTGATCGTGCTGGCGACCGCGGCGACCATCATCGCTTCGCAGGCGGTGATCTCGGGGGCGTTCTCCCTCACCCGCCAGGCGGTGCAGCTGGGCTACAGCCCGCGGCTCCAGATCGACCACACCTCGTCGCGCGAGATCGGTCAGATCTACGTCCCCCTCGTCAACTGGGGGCTCATGCTGCTCACCTGCGTGCTGGTGGTCGGGTTCCACGCGGCCGACACCCAGCAGCCCACGTCCAGCAACATCGCCGGCGCGTATGGGGTGGCCCTCTCGACCCTGATGCTCATCACAACGCTGATGTTTTACGTGATGAGCCGTGAGGTGTGGCGCTGGAGCTTCGCGCGCGCCGCGGTCGTGGCCGGACTGTTCTTGTGCGTGGATGTGCCGTTCTTCGCTGCGAACATGCTGAAGATCCGCTCCGGCGGCTGGGTCCCTTTGGCGATCGCTGCCGTCATCTTCCTGCTGATGACGACGTGGCAACGCGGGCGCGAGATCCTCGGGAAGCGCATGGAGGAGAAGACCGTCGCGCTCAAGATGCTGCTGGCGGATCTCGCCGCCGAGCCGCCGCTGCGCGTCCCGGGGACGGCGGTGTTCCTGTACGGCACCACCGACGGCACGCCCCCGGCGCTGGTGCACAACCTGACGCACAACAAGGTGCTGCACGAGCGGATCGTGTTCCTGACGATGGTGACGCAGGATGTGCCGCACGTCTCGACCCCGGAGCGCGTGACGGTGAAGGCCATCGGGAAGGGGTTTTACCGCGTGGTCGCCAGCTACGGGTTCATGGACGACCCGAACATCGAGGACGTCCTCGCGGCGTGCCAGGTGAAGTCGCTCGACATTCCCATCGCGGGCACGACGTTCTTCCTCGGGCGCGAGACGCTCGTCGCCTCCGACCGGCCCGGCATGCCGCACTGGCGCGAGCAGGTGTTCGCGTTCATGTCGCGCAACGCGCTGCGGGCGACGGCGTTCTTCAAGATTCCGGCGGACCAGGTGTTCGAGGTGGGGGCGCAGGTGGAACTCTAAAGGAGGGCGGTCGAAAGCGGTGGAGGGCGGTGGAGGCTAGTACGGCGGCGGCGCAACCTCCACCGTCCTCCAACGTCATCCACCGCCCTCCACCGTCCTATTCTACCTGTCCAAACTTCGCAATGTCCTCCGGCAGCGCTTCTTGCTTCGCCGTGATCGCTTCCTTGCCTTGCACCATCGTGCGGATCTGCTCGACCACGTCGGGATTCGCGAGGGTCGTGACGTCGCCGACGTCGCGCCGATTCGAGATCGCTGCGAGCACCCGGCGCATGATCTTCCCGGACCGGGTCTTCGGCATGTCCGGGACGATGTAGACGTGTTTGGGTCGCGCGATCTTCCCGATCACTTCTTCGTTCGCCTTGATCACGCGGTCGACGATGTCCTGGCTCGCCTGCACGCCCGGCTTGACCGCGATGTACACTTCCGGCACGCGCCCCTTGACCTCGTCTTGGACCGGGACCACGGCAGCTTCCGCGACTTCCGGGACCGTGAGGCAGGCCGACTCGATCTCCTTCGTGCCGAGGCGGTGGCCGGCCACGTTGATCACGTCGTCGACACGGCCGAGGATGCGGTAATAGCCGTCGGCCGCTTGCACGGCGCCGTCGCCGCACATGAACGGCCAGTCGCGCCAGTCCTTGCTCTTGGGATTCTTGTTGTACTTGGCGTAATAGGTCTTGACGTAGCGGTCGGGATCGCCCCACACGGTCTGCATGATACCGGGCCAGGGATTGCGGATGCAGATATTGCCTGCCTTGCCGGAGCCCTTGGTCACTTCCGCGCCGGTCTCATCGTAAATGACGGGATGAATTCCCGGGGCGGCCGGACCACAGCTTCCGGGCTTCATCGGGTGAATCGCCGGCATCGTCGTGGCGAGAAACCCGCCCGTCTCCGTCATCCACCAGGTATCGGTGACGACCGCTTCGCCCTTGCCGACCTCGTCGTAGTACCAGCGCCACGCCTCGGGCTCGATCGGCTCACCCACCGTCGTCATCGACTTGAAGTGATACTTGTGCTTCCGCGGCTCCTGGGGACCGAGCTTGCGGAGCATCCGAATGGCCGTCGGCGCCGTATGGAAGATGTTCACGCGCAACCGCTCGGCGATACGCCAGGGCCGTCCGGCGTCGGGAAACGTGGGCACGCCCTCATACAGCACGCCGGTCGCCGCGTTCGCCAGCGGCCCGTACACGATGTAGGAGTGTCCCGTGATCCAGCCGATGTCTGCCATGCACCAATAGATGTCCTCGGGATGAATGTCGAGAACCCATTTCGACGTGGCGGTGACGTAGGCCAGGTACCCGGCGATGCCGTGTTGCACGCCCTTGGGCTTGCCCGTGGTCCCGCTCGAGTACATCAGGAACAGGGGTCCTTCCGAAGGCAAGGCGACGGGCTCGACTTGCTTTCCCTTGTGCTCCTTGAGGAGGTCGTTCACGAAGGAATCGCGGCTCGGGACCATGGGCGTCTTGGCGGAATACTTTCCGGGATACCGCTGCCACACTAGGACCTTGTCGACGTGCTGCCCCAGTTCCTCCGCCGTGCGGACCGCAATATCCGCGTTCGCCTTGTGATCGACGAGCGTCCCGTTCCGCCAGTAGCTGTCCATCGTGATCAGGACGCGGCTCCCGGAATCCTGTATTCGGGACCCACACGCCTGACCGCTGAAGCCGCCGAAGACCTGCGAGTGGATGACCCCCAGCCGCGCGCACGCCAGCATGGTGATCGGCAGCTCCGGGACCATCGGCATGTGCAAGGTGACCCGGTCACCGGCCTTGAGGCCCAGGCTGCGGAGCAGAGCCGCGGTTTCATTGACCCGGTCGTGCAGCTCCTGATAGGTGATCGATATGTCCCGCTCGGCTTCCGGCTCGGGCACGAAGATGAAGGCCGCCTTGTTGCCGTATTGCTTCAGGTGACGGTCGATGCAATTGTACGACGCGTTGATCTTGCCGCCCACGAACCACTTCCAGAACGGCGCGTTGCTGGTATCGAGGACGGTGCGATAGGGCTCGAACCACGTCAACATGTCGGCATACGCTTTGAAGCAGTCCGGGAACTTGTCGAGGCTGAACCGCTCGAAGACGCGCGCGTCTCGCATGATCGCTTGTGCCTTGAATTGCTCGGAAGGCTGGTAATACTCTTCCTCCTTCCAGTGCACTGCGATTTGCGCTTCGCTGACCTCGGTTAACTCTGTCGGTTTCGCTGCGCGTGCCATGGGACGTGCCTCCTCGCCAAGCTCGGGATTTCGGTCGTACGGCTAAGGTATGTCCCCCCCATGGAGCGGGGTCAAGCGGCCCTTGCAAACTGCCCCGGGAGCCTTCGGACTGCGGCAGCGCCGAGGGTGAGACGTCTCACCCCCCTTTGACAAGCGATTGACGGCTCGCAGGTTAGCTGGTTGGCATTGGAGTCGCATACCCCTCAGGCCGGTGAACTACTGGAGCCGACTGTGGAGGAGCTGGTGACGGGTTCTGCGCGTACCACTGAGCGGGTTCTGGCCGCTCCCGAGGAGCTGGGGCTCGATTCGCGCACGGCGTTCCGCCGCGCGGCTACCGAGCTGCTGGAGCAGCTGCCGGAGGGGACCGGGCGGCTGATCATCGATCTCGCCGGCACGCGCCAGATCGATAGCGCGGGCTTGGGCGCCCTGATGCTGGTCCAGCGCAAGGCCGCGGAACGCCGGCTCACGGTGTGCCTGCGTGGTGCCAACGAGGAGCTGCGGTTCCTACTGGTTCTGACGAAGCTCGACGATTTGTTCGAGTTGGAGAGCAGCCCGAGTTGAGCCGCCGGTAGAAGCCACGAGGAGGAGGGCCGCATATATTGACCCACCTATGGCGTCCCCCTCTCCTCCGCGTCGCAAGGTGCTGTTCGTAGAAGACGAGCCGACCTTGCGGCGCACGTACAAGCGATTCTTCGCCAACCGCTACGACGTGGCGTTCGCCGCCAGCGGGAGCGAAGCCCGCCGCCAGATGGATGAGTTCCACCCCGAAGTGCTGGTCCTCGATCTGCGTCTCCCCGACACCGACGGCATCACGTTGCTGCAGGAGATCCGCGCGTCCCGGCCCACCCTCCCCGTCATCGTCACGACGTCATATGTCAGCATGGAGCCTCTGATCAACGTGCTCGACCTGGGGCATTCGGGGTACCTCGTCAAGCCATTCGACATGGATGATCTCGCCGCGCGCATCGATGCTCTCGATTGAAGGACTGCGACACGTTTACGGGCCGGTAGTGGCCCTCGACAACGTGTCCTTCATGCTCGCGCCGGGACAGACGCTTGCCATCTTCGGACCGAACGGCGCCGGCAAGACGACACTCGTCAAGGTTCTCGCGGGCTTGATCCGGCCGCAGCGGGGCACGGTCCGCGTGGACGGCGGGCGCCGGGCGATCGGGTGGATCGGTCATGAATCCCATCTGTACGATCACCTCACGGTGCGCGAGAACCTGCTGTTCTGGGCTTCGCTGTACGGCGTGCCCGCCGCGGCGCGGGAGGCGCGCGCGGCGGGGGTGGCCGAGCGCCTGGGACTGGCCGATCGCGTGGAGCGGCCGGTGTGGTCGCTCTCCCGCGGCCTCGCGCAGCGCGCCGCGATCGCGCGCGCGTTGATCCACGACCCGCGCGTGCTGTTGCTCGACGAGCCGTTCACGGGGCTGGACCTCGCTGCAGCGGCCGAGCTGCGGGTCCTGCTCGGCGAGTTGCGCGGCGCGGGACGAACGCTCGTGCTCGCCACCCATAACGTGGACGAAGGGGTCGAGCTCGCGACGCACGTGGCTTTCCAGCGGCGCGGCCGCATCGTCCATTTCGCGCCGCGCGGTGGACGCGATGCGGCGCAGGTCGCCGACGCCTATCGACGGGCGATGAGCGATGGCTGAGCTGCTCCGCCAGGCCTGGGCCGTAGCCCGCAAGGATCTGGTGCTCGAGCTCCGCACGCGGACGGCGCTCGTCTCGGCGGTCGTGTTCACGGCACTCGTCCTCACGCTGTTCAACTTCGGCCGCGATCCAACGGCGGTTCCCACCCTCGATCTCGCGCCGACCGTCCTGTGGGTGACGTTCACGTTCGCCGCGATGCTCACGCTGAATCGCGCGTTCCAGCTCGAGCTCGAAAACCAGGCGCTCGAGGGGCTGCTGGTGTCGCCGCTCAGCCGCACCAGCCTGTACTGGGGCAAGCTGATCGCGAATCTGGCGTTCGTCGCAGTGGTCGATGCGGTCGGCCTCCCATTGTTCGTCCTGTTCTTCAACGTCTCCGTGAGTCGCGTGCTACTTCCCCTCGTCGGGGTCATCGCGCTCGCAACGCTGGGGTTCGTCGCGGTGGGCACGCTCTTCAGCGCGCTCGTGATCCGCACCCGCTTCGCGGAGCTGCTTCTCCTGGTAATCCTGCTGCCATTCCTCCTGCCTCCCCTCATCGGCGCCGTCCAGGTCACCGCGCGGCTGCTCGCGGGACGACCCTTGAGCGAGTCCGTGGGGTACCTTAAGTTGCTCGCCGCTTACGACATCGTGTTCGTCTCGCTGGCGAGCTTTCTGTTCCGTTTCACGGTGGACGAATGAGCCTGGTGCGCAGGGGTCGCTGGATCACGCTCGTCGCGCTGGTACTCCTCGCCGGCGTGTACGTCCGGGCGCTGGCGTTCACGCCCATCGAGCGGCTGCAAGGTCCGGCCCAAAAGATCTTCTATCTGCACGTTCCAGCCGCGATCTGGACGGAAGCGGCGATGATCCTCGTGGGCTTGGCGGGGATCTTTTTCCTGTTCCTGGGGGACCCGCGCCTGGACCGGTTCGCCGAGGCCTCGGCGGAGGTGGGTACCGTGTTCGCCACGATCGTGCTCACCACAGGGCCGATCTGGGGAAAGCCGATCTGGGGAACGTGGTGGACCTGGGATGCCCGGCTGACGTCTACCCTGTTCCTGTTCTTTCTGTATCTGGGATACCTGCTCGTGCGGGGCGCTGTCCGGGATCCGGGGTTACGCGCCCGCTACGCCGCAGTGCTGGGCATCTGCGGCATGTGCCTCGTGCCGTTCATCCACTTGAGCGTCTATCTGTTCCGCACCCTGCACCCGCAGCCCATCATCCTGAAGCCGAGCGGCCCCTCGTTGCCGGACAGCATGCTCGTGACGTGGCTCTTTTCCCTGTTGGCGTTCACCCTGCTATACGTCGGATTCGTGACACAGCGCTATGCCGTGTCGCTCGCGCGCGACGCGCGCGAGACGGCAGCCGCCGAACATGGCTGACGTACCGCAGAACGCCGGCTACATGGTGGCGGCGTACATCGTCACGGCCGTGATCCTCCTCGGCTACGCGGTGTCGCTGGGCCGGCGCAGCAGGAATCTCTAGCCGCTCTTCTTTTCGGGAAACAGCTCCGCGCGCGCCGCCGAGAGCCGCGCCAGTCCATCGGGGACCTGGGTGGCCCAGAGGTGCAGCGCCTGATCGGCGGCGCTCACGTCGCCCGCCTGGAACAGCGACTGCGCGTTGAGCCACAGCGCCTCGGCGCCTCCGCCCGCGGCGTACGCCCGCGCGAACCGCGCCGCCGCGTCGGCGTGGCGGCCCGCGCGGCGATACAGGTCTCCCGCGGCGAGCGCGGCATCGGGCCGCTCCTCGAGCGTGAGCACCTGTTCGAATGCCGCCAGCGCGTCCTGCTGACGGAACACCATCTGACACGCCTCACCCAGGAGCAACCAGGCATCCGGATTCTCCGGGAAGCGTTGCGCCGCCTCTTGTGCGGCGGCGAGCGCGCCCCAGCGGTCCTCGATCGCGCGCCGCAGCCGCACCAGCGCCGTGTACGATTCCGCAAACGTCGGCGTGAGAGCGCAGCCAAGCTGCAACCACAGGTCGGCGCGTTTCGGGGCCGCGCGCTGACAGGCGGCTGCCCGTCGCACGGCGAAGCGGGCAAACGCGGAGCGCAGGGAGCGGAGCATGATAGATTGCACCAATCTATGTCACCCCCGTCACAGCCGCCGGGCTCACCAACGTATCCGCCCCGCTCCCGGCGCCGCCCCCGCCCGCGCCCCCTTGCCGGACGGCGCATCGTGGTCACGCGGGCCCGCGCGCAGGCGAACGAGTTGGCGCGCGCGCTGGAAGCGCTGGGCGCGGAGATCGTCCCCGCACCCACGATCCGCATCGTGCCGCTCGCGGATCTCGCACCGCTGCGCGCCGCGGTGACCCGCGAGCCACCGTACGACTGGATTGTTTTCACCAGCCAGAACACCGTGCAGGTCGTGTGCGACGCGCTCGCCGGATGGGGACTCGCGCCGCGCGACTTGGACCCCGCGGCGGTCGCGGCGATCGGGCCCGCCACGGCGAGGGCCCTCGCGCGGCGCGGGGTCGCGCCGGACCTCGTGCCGGATCGCTACGTGG
>Ga0209470_1001111_pt1 | contig 20363 bp, 17 predicted proteins | sample GraSoiAngelo_125_FD_185882 | JGI IMG/M metagenome (GOLD analysis project Ga0209470, IMG submission 185882) | Grasslands soil microbial communities from the Angelo Coastal Reserve, California, USA - 14_0927_05_40cm (SPAdes) (version 2) | ecosystem: Environmental > Terrestrial > Soil > Grasslands ... | reverse complement strand
TCATCCCGTAGCGGGCGACCATGTGGCGCGCCATGTCGGTGGCCCGCTGGAGATCGTCCTGCGCGCCGGTCGAGATGTCGCCGAAGACGAGCTCTTCCGCCACGCGACCGCCGAGCAACACGTCGAGTCGATCCAGGAGCTCGGCGCGCGTCATGAGATACCGGTCCTCGGTCGGTTGCTGCTGCGTGTAGCCGAGCGCGGCCACGCCGCGAGGGATGACGGAGATCTTCGCAACCCGGTCCGCGTGCTCACGCGACTCCGCCACCAGCGCATGGCCGGCTTCGTGATAGGCGACGATCTCCTTTTCCTTCGGGTTGATCACGCGTGATCGGCGCTCGAGCCCACCCACCACACGGTCAATGGCCTCGTCGAACTCCGTCAGATCCACGACCTCTTTGCCCTTGCGCGCGGCGAGGAGGGCGGCCTCGTTGACGAGATTGGCGAGATCGGCGCCAACGAAGCCGGGTGTCCTGGCCGCCACCAGGGAGAGATCGAGGCCGGGGGCCAGCTTGACGTCACGGACGTGCACGTTGAGAATTTTCTCCCGCCCTCTGAGGTCGGGACGGTCGAGAACCACCTGCCGATCGAAGCGACCGGGCCGGAGCAGCGCGGGGTCCAGAATTTCCGGGCGGTTCGTGGCCGCCAGGATCATCACGCCCATCTGGGTGTCGAAGCCGTCGAGCTCCGCCAGGAGTTGATTCAGCGTCTGCTCTCGCTCGTCGTGGCCGCCCACGATCGGGCTGACCCCTCGCGCCTTTCCCAACGCATCCAGCTCGTCGATGAAGACGATGCTCGGGGCCTTCTGCTGGGCCTGCGCAAAGAGATCGCGGACGCGCGCGGCCCCCACGCCGACGAACATCTCGACGAAGTCCGAGCCACTCAAGCTGAAGAACGGTACGCCGGCCTCTCCCGCGACCGCCTTGGCCAGCAGCGTTTTCCCGGTGCCGGGCGCGCCGACGATGAGCACCCCTTTGGGGATCTTTCCCCCAAGGCGCCGGTAGCGATCGGGGTTCTTGAGGAAGTCCACGACCTCCATCAACTCCCCGCGCGCCTCGTCGATGCCCGCGACGTCGTTGAAGGTGACGCCGGTCTGGTGCTCGACGTACACGCGGGCTTTGCTCTTGCCGATCGTCATGAGCCCCTGCTGCGGGCCGAAGCGCCGCATGAGGAGGACCCACACGCCGGCGAACACGACGGCGGGAAGGACCCAGGAGAGAAGGGTCGAGAGCCAGGGGTTCTCGACGTGCCCGGCGAACTTAACATTCGCCTGCTCGAGCTCGCCGACCAGCCCCGGATCCTCGACGCGCGCCGTGACGAAGCGGTGCGTTTCACCACTCGATCGCTTCAGCTCCTCGACCCTTTCCTTGGGGAGCAGCGTCTCGAGCCCCTCAGTTGAGAGCGTGCCGCTGATGGTTTCTCTGTCGAGGGTGAGGTTGCTGACCTTGCTCTTCTTGGCCAGCGCTTTGAAATCGCTGTACGAGAGGGTCGCGGCCCGAGGTCCGAAGAGCGGGAACTGAAAGACGAGAATCGTCAGGAGGGCGATCGCGAGATAGCCGATCGCGAACTTCCGCTGTTTGAAGTTCATGCTCGCAGGCCTCTACGTCGCATGCGGTGCGACGGCGTTGGGTGATCCGGGCGCACTCGCCCTCACGATTCGGTGGAGGACCCACCCGCTGGCGTCTTGCCCCCCGATGCGCTCGGCGCGCTCGAACAAGCTCGGCCGACCCCGTTTCGGAGGCGACGGATACTCCGAGAGCGCCGCGTTCAGGCCCAACCGGGCCGCCGCTGCCGGAAGCGGCGCCTCGATGTCGTAACGCGCGAAGATTCCCCGCCCCTCGTTGTAGAACTCCATGAGCCATCTCACCCCCGGCTCTCCTCCCGTCATCGCCGCTCGTTTGGGTCCACGCTGTACTAGAGGCATAGTACACTAGATCAATTTTCGAAGTGTGTACTAGTTTAGTGGTACACTGCGCTCCGCTGGCCATTTTCACCAGCCGCGTTCACCCCACACCTGAAAGACGAGGGAGGCACTCGCACCATGACTCAGGCAACCCCGACGAAGCTGCGGTCGGTCCCGAACCGCGCTCCTGGCAGCTCGATGCCCCAGGCACCGAGGACGAAACTGCGTCCGCTCCACGACCGCGTGCTCGTCCGGCGCGTCGAGGAGCAGGACGACAAGCACGGCCGCATCATCATTCCCGACACTGCGAAGGAGAAGCCGCAGGAGGGCCAAGTGATCGCGGTCGGGACCGGCAGGGTGACCGAGGACGGGAAGAAGCTCCCCCTCGCGCTGAAGGAAGGCGATCGGATCCTCTTCGGCAAGTACTCCGGCAGCGAGGTCAGGCTGGACGGCCAGGAGTACCTGATCATGAAGGAGGAGGACGTCCTCGGCGTCGTCGGCTCGTGAACGGGCGGCCCCGCCGCCGTCAACCATTCGCGCACACTCGAGAGGAAGGTCGGCATGCCTAAGCAACTGCTGTTCAGCGAAGAAGGCCGCGCCGCGCTCTTGCGCGGCCTCACCACGATGTCGCACGCCGTCAAGGTGACGCTCGGTCCGAAGGGGCGGAACGTCGTGATCGGCAAAAAGTTCGGCAGTCCCACCCTGACCAAGGACGGCGTCACCGTCGCCAAGGAGATCGAGCTCAAGGACCCCTACGAAAACATGGGGGCGCAGATGCTGAAGGAAGTCGCCTCCAAGACCTCCGATATCGCGGGTGACGGCACGACGACCGCGACGGTCCTGGCCCAGGCCATCTTCCGGGGGGGTCTCAAGAACGTGACGGCCGGCGCGAACCCGATGGCGCTGAAGCGGGGGATCGAGCAGGCGGTCGCCACGGTGGTCGAAGAGCTGAAGCACATGTCCAAGGCCACCAAGGACAAGAAGGAGATCGCCCAGGTCGCCACGATTGCGTCGAACAACGACAAGACCATCGGCAACCTGATCGCCGAGGCCATGGAGAAGGTCGGCCAGGACGGCGTCATCACGGTGGAAGAGGCCAAGGCGATGGAGACCAGCCTCGAGGTGGTCGAGGGCATGCAGTTCGACCGGGGCTACCTCTCGCCCTACTTCGTGACGAATCCGGAGCGGATGGAAGTGGTGCTGGAGGACGCGGTGGTCCTCATCCACGAGAAGAAGCTCAGCGTGATGAAGGACATGCTGCCGTTACTCGAGCAGGTCGCGCGGGCCGGTAAGCCATTGCTCATCCTTGCCGAGGACCTGGAGGGCGAGGCCCTGGCGACCCTGGTGGTGAACAAGCTGCGGGGGACGCTCGCGTGCTGCGCCGTCAAGGCGCCGGGCTTCGGCGATCGCCGCAAGGCCATGCTCGAGGACATCGCCACGCTGACGGGGGGCAAGGCGATCACGGAAGATCTCGGGATCAAGCTCGAGAACCTCAAGCTCGATGACCTCGGTCGCGCCAAGAAGGTGGTGGTGGACAAGGACAACACCACGATCGTCGAGGGCGCCGGGAGCACCCAGGAGATCCAGGGGCGGATCAAGCAGATCCGGGCGCAGATCGAGGAGACGACCTCGGACTACGACCGGGAGAAGCTCCAGGAGCGGCTGGCGAAGCTCGCGGGTGGCGTCGCCGTCATCAAGGTGGGCGCGGCGACCGAGACCGAGATGAAAGAGAAGAAGGCGCGCGTCGAGGACGCCCTCAACGCCACGCGGGCGGCGGTCGAGGAGGGGATCGTGCCGGGGGGCGGCGTTGCGCTGCTCCGCGCGGCAGACGCGCTCGACAGCCTCAAGCTCTCGGGCGATGAGGGCACCGGGGTCAGCATCGTGCGGCGCGCCCTCGAGGAGCCGATTCGGCAGATCGTCGAGAACGCCGGGCTCGAGGGTTCCGTGATCGTCGAGAAGGTCAGGGCCACGGTCCCCCTCACCCGCGGCTTCGACGCCGAGACCCACGAGTATGTCGACATGATGGTGGCGGGCATCATCGACCCCACCAAGGTCGAGCGGGTCGCGCTGCAGCACGCGGCATCGATCGCGTCGTTGCTGCTCACGACGGAAGTGATCGTCACGGACGGCCCCGAATCCGGGAAGGCCGATCACGCCATGGGGCACGGTGGGGAGTTTTAAGCCTCGCCGAGATGACCAGGCGACGGCGCGCGGAAACACGCGCCGTCGCCGGCGGGGCCGTCGGATCTTCATTGCGGTACACGCGATACCACCCGCTGCCCCAGGAGGTGCTCGTGGGGTCTGTGCAGCCGTCCGATCCGCTACGGCACGCCTCGCTGTCTGACGGCAGCTCGCAGATGCGAGCCATCGGGACGAGCTCGTCTCGGCGTCACGGGCCGTTCGTCAAGATCAACTGCGCCGCGATCCCTTCCGGGCTGATCGAGTCGGAGCTTTTCGGCCACGAGAAGGGCGCCTTCACGGGCGCGCACCGGCGCAAGCCGGGGCAGTTCGAGCATGCGCACAAGGGCACGATCTGCCTGGACGAGATCGGAGAGCTGCCCCTGGCGCTGCAGGCGAAGCTGCTCCACGTGCTGCAGGACTTTCGCTTCTCTCGGGTAGGAGGTAACGGATCGATTGAGGTCGATTCGCGCGTGATCGCCGCCACGAACCGGAACCTCGAGGAGGCGATGGCGCGAGGCGAATTCCGGGAGGATCCCTACTACCGGGTCAACGTGGTGGAGATCCGGGTGCCCCCCTTGCGAGAGCGGAGAGAAGAGATTCCGGCGCTGGCGTCGTGGTTCCTCGAGAAGTTCAATGCGCAGTACGGACGGCAGAAGCGGCTCTCGCCCGAGACGATGACCCATCTCCAGCAACACTCGTGGTCGGGCAACGTGCGCGAGCTAGAGAATATCGTTCGCCGCCTGCTCGGGCTGGAGTGCCCCGCCGTTGAAGCGACGGCGAGCGGCCTTCCGGGTCGCCACGCTAGTTCATGTTCCACAGGGCGCATATCGCCCTATCGCGCCACCATCGAGCGTCATCGACGTACCCATTCTTGGCGGCTCGCCTTGCACGGTCTACCATCCACAGCACCTGCGATCGCGCCTGGTTCCGTTGCGCCGTCGACTCCCCGGTCAGCTTTCCGGTCCCCGCCTCCTCTTGTCGCATTCCAGCTCCCCCAATACCATAGTTCAGAGTATCGTATATACCTTCTATAATAAATAGAAATCATACAATCAATACCCGCTGATGGAGGATGGCTAGCTGTGCCTTCCGTGTCTTACGTCGTGTCGCCCTTTCGATGCGGGACATCGTTGAGCTTGCGAGGGAGGGTCTTCTCATGGCGAGAGAACTCAGGTGTGCCGATCTGATGCCCGGCTGCAACTTCGTGGCGCAAGGCAAGGATGACAGCGAGGTTATGAAGAAGACCGCCGAGCACGCCAAGAGCGTTCACAAGATGGCGGCGATTTCGATGGGTATCGAGAAGAAGGCGCGAGCGGCAATTCGCGATGCCAAAACCATCGAGCATATCCCTTCCAGAGAGGAGGGGCCGTCGTGAGGCGAACGGCACGGTGGTCCATTCTGTGACAGAACCTTCGACCCTTGAACGCGAGCGGCGTTCCCGAAGGCTGCGCGCGGGGAGCTCCGAGCGCCGAGGGCAAACTCGGCGCTCGGACCCTGTTCAGACGATTCTGTTACCGCCTGCTCCGACCTTCCTGTCCTCAGCCGGCCTGATTGCGCCGTGCCGCGATGCGGTTACTGCGCCTCCCGAGCCACGGCACAGCGACCACCGGTCGGCAGTGCTGGCCTTCCACGCCGTGCTCGTGGTTCTCCGTGCCAGGAAGCAAACGGTTGGCGAGACCAAGCGCGTCGGAGGTCAATCCCGGAAACAGTCCGTGGACCTTGTCGACGACCTTCGCCGGTAGCGACAGGACGATGTGTGATTTGCCGAATCGCACGGCGTTCAAGATCCGGCGCGCCGCGTGCTCTACGTCCATCGATAGCAACGGCAAATTGTCGACTAGACTGAACCAGGTGTACTCGGCGTCGTGCCGCCCTTTGAACATCGCGTGCCGCGGGCTCCCCGTGCGCATCAATCCCGGGCAGACCGTTGTTACGAGAATGCCTGACGCGCGGAGCTCAGCACGCAGTCCCTCGGAAAGTCCGACGAGGGCAAACTTGCTCGCGCTGTACGGCACAAGATGCGGGACACTCACCTTGCCGCCGATGGACGCGATATTCACGATGCGACCCTCACCCCGAGGCCGCATATGCGGCAGCACCGCCAGAATGACGTTGAGTGGCCCCCAGAAGTGAGTAGCCATCTCGCGTTCGAAGTCGGCGGCGGTCATGACGTCGACGGGCCCAACGTCGACCGTCCCGGCATTGTTGATCAGCACATCGATGGGACCAAGCCCAGCTTGCACGGAGCGAATCAGCTCCGCCACCTGGTGGCGATCGCTCACATCGCAGGCCAGCGCCAGGACGGCCGCGCGCGTCCCGGATAGGTTCTCGCGTGCGCGCGCAAGTGTGTCGGAGTCGCGGCCGCAGATCGCGACGCGAGCCCCAGCGAGCCCCGCTTGTCGCGCGAGCTCAAGCCCGAGCCCGCGCGTGCCGCCGGTGATCAGGATCGTGCGGTTCCGGAGGTCGAAACGCGTGAGCCACCGGCCGAGCGCGCGACCGCCGGCAGTGGCGATCGCACCGGCGAGTGCCCATAGTCTCGGGTCAGTCGCGATTTGCAGCAGCGGGGTCGTGCTTCGTGGGCTACCCCACTTCGATCGAATGGAATTCATCGTCATCATGCGTCGCCTTTTCATACCTGCCTCCTCTTTAGCCGGGCGCTTCCTCAGGCCCAGCCTGATGACTGGAGTTCCCGCTTCACGTCACGATGGCGCCGCACCGTGTCGCGCATTTTGATCGGCTCCGTCGGATTACGGCTTGCGATTCCAACTCGATGGCAAGGCAGGCCGTGGGCCCGGGTCCCTTCGAAGCCCACTCCGCATTGAGTTGTGTGGTGAGTTAAAAGACGCCGCGACCGGAGAGACGGAAGGCGGGACAACGCTGACCGTGGCGCCTTATCAGCCGGCTCGCGCGATCCTCGGGAACTTGGCGACCACTGAAGGTACTCATAATCTGCCGTATGCAGACGGTAGTGACCCAAGACAAGAAGAGAATTCCCCGAATTTCTCCAGGGTGAATACCTGCCGGGCATGCCGCTGTGCGCGCAAGTCCGCGAATCGCTGGCAAAAACGTGCGCGATGTGACTTCTGAGCAAGAAAACGTCGGGAAACTGCAGCGGACAGAAGGCAGGCCTCGCGGTTGATCTCTACGACGGTTTATCCTCGGTATTTTGCTCCGGTCAATCGGGGTTCAGCCCATAATCTCGGTCGTCATCGTCAGGTTCATGCTCGATCGCGCCAAACTGAATCTCGAGCCGAACCAACGCGAAGCCGAGAGAGAGCTCGCTGTCCTGCACCGGCGCGAGACCACCATCGATGACGTAGCACGCGGCCGGGCAAAGTCCGGAAGTTTCATCAGGGCCGACTGGAATCCTGAAGGTGCCGGTGAACGCCACATTCCCGCCGATCAACGACTCCAGCCATGGGAAATTCTGCCTGTCAACCGCGCGGATTCGGAAGCTGCCGGCCAGCGAGAGGAGGGGAAGTCCGGGAACTGACATGATGTCCCCTTGAAACGTCCCGCTGATGACAGGGAGGTCGGGCACGTGAGCTGAGGAGTTGGACGGTATGCCGACCACCACGTCGAAGGTGCCGGAGGTCGGACCTTTCCCGGCCTCGGCGTCTAGGGTGCTCCTGCCACGGCCGATCACCGTGCAGTACGCGAGGCCGGGTACATTGGCCAGCACGGCAGAGGGGCACAACGGCGTGCCGACCAGCGCAAAGCCCTTCAGCGGCGAAACCGCCTTGCGAACGACAACACGCTCCTCGACATAAAACATTACGCGCTCGGCGGTTTCATAAAGCCATGCTTGCGCCCCGGACGGCGGTGTCGGGAACCCTGCGTAACTGGTCGACGGGAGCAACAAGAGTGCAAGTCCTATGAAGATCCGTGCCGGTCCCATCGCTCCCTCCGTCCTTTTCGTGTGACGTCAGTCCCGAGGTGTGTTCCTCACGTGGCGGACTTCGCCGGGTAGATTGCGAGTGATTCTGAGGATGACCATCCGCGACGGTGCCGCGGAGCGAGAGGATGACATTCCGTACTCCGCTTAGCGCTCAAAGCGCGCGTAACCCGACGCAGCCCACACCAAGTCGGAGATCACCTGATAGCCCTGGTCGGTCGGATGGATGTCCTGGAGCGGCGTACAGAACAGGGTGAGAGCGCAGAGTGTCTGGGGCTGCGGCAACGCGAGGTCGAAGGCGACGAAGGGGTTCGCGATCCGCGCCCGGTTCGCCGTCGCCACCGCCTCGATCGCTTGGTTGATGACCGCCGCGAGGACGTTGCTCAAGGGATTGATGACGGCCAACGGGTTATACAGGACAAGCACGACGATCTCGGCGTTGGGCGCGGCGGCTCGTAGCCGGCCGAGGATCTCACCATAGTTGGCAACGATGGTCGCCAGAATGTCCGGGAGGAGTGCGCTGATGCATTCGAGATTCAGGCCGCCGCAGCGGAGAACGGCCGCGAGCGCGTCATTGGCACCCAGAGAGATGAGGATCGGCCCAACCCGGCCGCGATGGGTGGCGAGAAAGGCCTCGGCGGCGTCGATCTGGGAGCCCTCGAAGTTGTTATGGAGTGAGAAGAGCGCATGGTAGGCGCAGGGACCGACGAGGAACGAGCCGGTCGTCTCATCGGGGCACCCGAAGTTCACGACACGGGTGCTGCGGCCCGGCGCCGTTGCGGTCAGACGGCGCGCGAAATCGTCGACGAAGCCCGTGGTGAAGTTGGATGGATCGGGGTTTGCGAGGAACCTGGCTCGCTGAAACCCGAACGTCAGAGAGTCGCCCAGAGCCAGCAAGTAGTCCTTGGGGGCGCTGAAGAGTGCCTCCTCGGCCGCCGCCGTCGAAACTATGCCCATGAGAAACAGCGCGACCAGGAACCATCGATGAAGAGCACTCATGTCCCTTTCCTCCCTCTGTTCCGACAAGCCCGAGAGTTCCCATCTCCCCCCGGATAGAAGCAGGCCGCGACTGTACCACGAGACGCGACGGACAGGTCCAATAGCACCCTCATGCGCGAGGCTTCATCGTGTTCGGGCCTGAGTACGACAAGGACGATGGCTAATGCGCCGTCCTCTGAGTGTCGGACGATGAAGATGGCCGAGAGCGATTTAGGTCAGTTGCGGCAGTGCAGGCAGATTGCACGGCCACGCGCGTGCGCAACAGTTCACGGCCCTCGGTGTCGAGTGCAGGGATCGTCGCTTGCTAATCAATCTGCTCGATCGGCGGCCAGCTTCGGGTGTGGGCCTCCTCGATCGGTCCAAGTCTCGTCGCGCTCCCCTTCGGGTATCTTGCCCGATCAGTGAGGGACGACTACCTCGATCGCGCCTTTGACGCGCCCCCTCGTGCGACGCAATTTTTCTATCGTCGGTCGTTCGGGAATGCCGTGAATTCGACGGAATTCCTCGGCTGGAAGGATCCGTATCACCCGGCCCAGCCCGTCGAGAATCGTCACGGGCGCCACGCCCTCGTCTTCGGCAGGAAGCTTCGGGTCTGCTGGCTTCATCGACATTTCTCCTTTCCGGTGCTGTTCTCCATTTCGATGCATCCGGCGCGCGCGCAGTTTCTAGCCTCGCGATTTGGCCCGTCGAGACGGCCACCTGGGCTCCGGGAGTCGGGTGGATGGCAAGGTGGGCTACGGGATACGTGGGATATCTGTCGTGATGGCGAACCCAGCCCGGGGCCGGCTCGCCGCCCGTGACTTAGCTGACGCGGCCGCTGCGGGCGCCGCCGGCCCCGTACCATGCGGCCAGCCCGCCGCGGACATAGCGTGCGTCGAAGCCGCGCTCTCGTAATGCCGTGGCGGCGTTGCAGCCAACCTCCAAGCCGTAGGCACAGACGAACACCGGAGCCTCGGGCGAAAGCTCGGCGGACCACTCGTCCACTCGTTCTGGATCGCGCCAGGATTCTTCGACACATAGCTCCTTACATCGTTCCTTGGCCGCGCGTCCACGACCTGCAGCGGCTGATCCCTCTTCATCGCGGCGCGAAGCTCCTCGACTGAGATGGATGGGAGCGTCTCGCCCCCGGGGTCCTCACCGCGCGGCTGGCCGTTGCCGGTGGCCCTCGTCAACCGATCGGCGACGACCGTCCAGTCGATGAGGCGGACGAAGGTGTCGATGAAGGCGGCGGCGTTGGCGGGAACGAGATCGCGAATAGGGGTCCGATCGTGGGGTCGGCTGTCATTGAGCCCCTCCTTCGCTGCGCGGAGTGTAACGTTTGACGCGCGGTGTATCAATGATTACGAGAAGCGATGGTGTGCCAGGGTGAATTACCGTTAAGGTTCTGGCCGCCGACCGTCAGCACTCATTCAAGCGTGCTCGCGCGAACACGCCGATGTTCGACAGGGTCTACAAGAACCGTAGTACCTACGCGGAGGGCCGACCATGAAAACAGCAACGATTGCGGCCGTGGTCTCGGTGGTGTTGGTGTCCGCCCCGTCGGTAGGATGGTCACAGCAGCCGGATAAGGGGCATGCCGAGCTGGCGAAGGCACTCAATGACGCGAAGATCTCGCTACAGCGCGGGCTGACGGCCAGTGCGAAGGAAGGTAAGCCGATCTCCGCGAAGTACGAGATGGAAGAAGGCAAGTTCCAACTGTCCGTCTACACCATGAAAGGCGACCAGTTCTCCGAGGTGATCGTCGACCACAAGACCGGGAAGGTCTCGAAGACGCAGCCGATCACTCAGGGCGACGATCTCACTCATGCCAAGGCTCAGAGCGAAGCAATGGCCAAAGCCAAGCGCTCCCTCGACGCTGCAACCGTTGAGGCGTTGAAAGAGAACAAAGGGTACCGCGCCGTGAGCGTCATGCCGGCCCTGAAGGATGGCCATCCGGTCGCCGAGGTGGAACTGGTGAAAGGCGCCGACTGGAAGACCGTATCCGAGAAGCTCGATTGAGGCACGCCATGATCAACAGATCCGGCACCAGGCTGATGCGCGTAGCTGTGCTCTACGCCGGTGTGGCGATTCTGACAACGCCGGCCTTTCTCTGGGCCGCGGATCCCGACTGGAAGGCCGTCGAGCAAGCGCTCGGCAAGTCGGGACAGATGCAGGCCGGCGACGTCTTTCGGATCGGTATGCCCCGCACGGACCTCAACGTCACGGTGAAGGGCGTTCCGGTCAAGGCAGGGTTCGCCCTCGGGTCGTACGCGGCCTTCAAGCAGGTCGGCGATCACGCGATGGTCATGGGTGACCTCGTCCTTCTCGACCAGGAAATTCCTGCTGTCATGTCGGGTCTTTTCGCTGGAGGCCTCGAGGTCACTGCGGTCCACAATCACCTCAATGAGATGTCGCCGCACACGATGTACATGCACTACAGCGGACACGGCGACGCCGTACAGATGGCCCGGGCCCTTCGCCAGGCCCTGTCGGCGAGCGGGACTCCTCTCGGGGGACCTGCGGCTGCCCCGGCACCGACCTCGAGCCCAACGCTCGACACAAAGGCGATCGAGCAGGCGCTGGGCCGCGCCGGCCGTGACGTAGGTGGCGGCGTGTTCCAGATCACGGTGCCACGCGCCGAAACGATCACGGAAATGGGGCAGCCTCTCCTTCCGGGCATGGGTGTCGTGACCGTGATGAACTTTCAACCCACGACCGATGGAAAGGCCGCGATCACGGGTGATTTCGTATTGATCGACAAAGAAGTAAACCCCGTGGCCAAGGCCCTGCGGCAGCACGGCGTCGACGTGACGGCGATTCACAACCACGGGCTCATGGATACGCCTCGGCTGTTCTACGTGCACTTCTGGGCCAACGACGACCCGACCAAGCTGGCCCAGGCGTTGAAGGCGGCGCTCGACGCGACCAACAGCCGGAAGCCGTGAGGGGAGCATGGCGCCTCCGGCGGTCAGTAGGCGCCAGCCGAGTCAGTGAGTGTTCACCTTTCGCCCAACGGCGCTGGCCGATTCCTCGCGGACACTGACGGTGCCTTGGACCGACAAGTGCCGATTGCAGGTTGCGTGGGATGACCAGCATGGACATCACAGGCACGATTTTGTGGTGTCTGTGATCGTCGGACATCACTAGTCTCTCAACGGCCCCGAGAACCGCACCGCTGCGAGCTGATCCCTCACCAATGCAGGGCCAGCGAAGCCGACGTCGGCACCTGCGACCCGGTAATGTAATGTCTTCCGCGTGAGCGCGGCGGGATGCGGTAGGATCGCCCAGTTGCCGCCCCGAGGCGCGACACGTCCATCGACCGGAGGATCACATGACTGACCGGCTCATCTCCTGCGACGATCACATGGATCTCAGCCAGCTGCCCGCGGATCTGTGGACCACGCGGCTGCCCGCGTCACTGCTCGACCGCGCGCCGCATGTCGAGGAGCGCGACGGACAGGCGGTCTGGGTGTGCGACGGGAAGGCGTGGGGCCGCTGGGACGGCAAGCCGCCGGCGACGGGGTCAGCGCGGCCGACCAAGGCGCTCTATAACGCCTTCGACCGCGCCGGCATCCACGACGCGAGTGCGCGCCGCCCGGCCGTCGCCGAGCTGCGTCTCGCCGACATGGACCGCGACGGCGTCGCGACGCAGGTGATCTTCGGGCCGATCTTCCAGATCTCGACCGACGATCCCGTGCTACGCGCCGCCTGCTATCGCGTCTACAACGACTGGCTGCTCGACTTCTGCAAGGCGGCGCCCGACCGGCTCATCGGCCTGCCGATGCTGCCCGAGACGCCCGAGGGCGCGCTCGCCGAGCTCGAGCGGGTGAGGGCGAAGGGCGGCGTGCGCCAGGTGAATCTCATGATCGCCAACATCAACCCTAAGCTCGACGACCCGGCCTGGGAGCCGCTCTGGCAGGCGCTCGAGGAGAGCGGCATCCTCCTCTCCTGGCACATCACGGTGTTCGTCGGCAAACCGGGCGATCGCGTTGCCGGCAAGGCGGCGAGCGTCTTCGAGAACACCAAGTTCTTCCTCGCGAACTTCCTCGAGCCTTTCGTCGACCTCTTCGCCTGGGGCATCCTCGAGCGCCACCCGAGATTACGCATGGTGATGGCCGAGGCCGGCACGGGATGGCTCCCCTGGCTCGTTCAGGAGCTCGACTACCGCCACTGGCGGCTCTGGGAGGCGAAGGAGTTCTGGGCCGACAAGGGCGGCAGCGCCCTGGAAACGAAGCCGAGCGAGCTCTTCAAGCGGCAGATCTACGCGACCTTCCAGGAAGACCACGTGGCGCTCTCGCTCGTTCCGTTCTTCGGCGATGGCCACCTGCTGTGGGCGTCGGACTATCCCCACCCCGACAGCGTCTGGCCCAACTCCCGAGAAGCGATCGAGCGGCAGATGCGGCACCTGTCGCCGGAGATGCGCCGCAAGTTGACTCACGACAACGCGGCCGCGCTCTACGGGCTAGGGGGAGCATAGGCGAGTCGGTCTCGCTCGGCACCGGACGGAGGAGGCTCGTCATAGTCCTGGGCGTCTCATGAAGCTCGGCACGTCGCTTCGCTTCCTCTTCCCGACGTCGCCCGCCACGCACGATCGATTTCGGCAGATCCTGGCATCGATGCCGAAAGGCGCGTTCATCGAGCGGCCGATGGGCGCGTACACGGCGGACGAGCAGGCGCGTAATCTCATGGACGTCGCCGCCGCGGCACGCGCCGCGGGATTGGATTCGCTTCTGACCGGTGACAGTCATGGTGGCAATTCCGCCTACGCCGCGACATTCTCGCCGCTGCCGACCATCGCGCGTTTGATGAGCGTGACGGGTGACATGCCGGTCGGCGTTGTCTTGCTGGCCCCGTTCTATCACCCCATGCTGCTCGCCGAGCAGATCAGCACGCTTGCCGCGTTCGCCGCGGGGCCGCTGATCGTCACATTCGTCCTCGGCGGTCGGCCGCCGCAGTTTCAAGCGTTCGGACTGGAGGAGGGTAGTCGAGTCGGCCGGCTCGAAGAAACCGTGCCCCTCGTGCGGGCGCTCCTTGCCGGTGAGCGCGTGAATCACCGGGGTCGGTACTACACGCTGGAGAACGCGACAATCAGCCCGCTGCCGCGAGTTCCAGTCGAAATCTGGATCGGCGGGACGGTTCCGGCCTCCGCCGAGCGAGCGGGACGACTGGGCGATGCTTGGCTAACCGGGCAGAACGCGACGGAGGACGATCTCCGACGGCAATTGGATCGGTACCGCGATGCGGTGGCGCGCGACGGCAAACCCGCACGGCCCGTGTTGCGTCGCGACATCTATGTCGGAGAATCCGACGACGAAGCGCGCGGCGTCGTGGGCACGATTCTCGCCGAGGGGTACCGTGGCACAGGCTTCGATCAGCTCCTGGTGGGAAGTGCGAACACCGTCGTCGAAGAACTGCGCCGCTATCGTGACATGGGCTTCGACTACGTGATGGTCCGACACATCGTCGGCGACCACCAGCTCATGCTGCGATCGTTCGATCGGATCGGCCGCGCGGTGATGCCGCGGGTCCGTTCTCTCTAGGCTCCCAACACATGGCCCATCGACCCACCCGCTGGAGGCTCATGATGAGACCCCTCCTCTCAGTCATCGTTCTGCTGATCGCGGCCGCCGCCGTACCCGCTGCCGCCGCGCCCGACGGCCAGGTGACCTGGGGCGTCCACATCTCGCTCGCTCCGACGTGGTTCGATCCCGCCGAAACCCCCGGGATCGTCACGCCGTTCATGGTGCTCTACGGACTCCACGACGCGATGCTGAAGGCGCTGCCCGGCAACCCGCTGGCGCCGGCGCTCGCCGAGTCGTGGACCGTATCCCCCGATGGGCTCACGTACGAGTTCGTCCTGCGCCGCGGGGTGAAGTTCCACAACGGCGAACCGGTCACCGCTGAGGACGTCAAGTTCTCGTTCGAGCGCTATCGCGGCTCCGCGAACAAGACCCTCAAAGAGAGGATCGCGGCGGTTGAGACTCCGGATCCGGGCCGTGTCCGCTTCCGGCTGAAGCAGCCGTGGCCCGACTTCGTCATGTTCTACTCGACGGCGACCGGCGCCGGCTGGATCGTGCCGAAGAACTACGTGGAGAAGGTCGGCGACGAAGGATTCAAGAAGGCGCCCATCGGCGCCGGCCCCTACCGGTTCGTTTCGTTCACGCCCGGCGTCGAGCTCGTCATGGAGGCGGTCGAGGGGTACTGGCGAAAGACGCCGAGCGTGAAGCGCCTGGTCCTGCGCGTGATTCCGGATCCGACTACGCGATACGCGGCGCTCAAGAGCGGCGAGATCGACGTCACCTACTGGATGACGGCGTCGCTCGGTGAGGACCTGCGCCGGACGCTCGGACTCACGCTCAGGCCGGTCGTGTCCAGCGTGATGCAATGGGTGGCCTTCGTCGATCAGTGGGATTCGAAATCTCCGTGGCACGACCGGCGAGTGCGCCTCGCCACCAACCTCGCGATCGACCGGCAGGCGATCAACCAGGCCGAGACGCTCGGACACTCGTTGCTTACGAACTCGATTATTCCCAACACCTTCGACTTCTTCTGGGCGCCGCCTCCTCCGCAGTACGATCGCGCCCGCGCGAAGAAGCTCCTCGCCGAGGCCGGATATCCGAACGGATTGGACGCCGGTGACTACACCGTCGATGCCGCGGCCGTGGCCATCGGCGAACCCGTCGTCAACTCGCTCCAGGCCGCGGGCATTCGCGTGAAGCTCCGGCCTCTCGAGCGCGCCGCATTCCAGAAGGGCTATGCCGACAAGAAGTACAGAAACCTCGTGCACAGCGGAAGCGCCGCCTTCGGCAACGCCGCGACGCGGATCGAAGCCTTCATCGCGTCGGGCGGCGCGTACGTGTACGGCAGCTACCCGGACATCGATGGGCTCTTCCGCGAGCAGGGCACCGAGCTAGACAAGAAGCGGCGCGAGGCGACGCTGCACCGCATCCAGCAACTCATCCACGACAAGGCGATGGTCGCGCCCATCGTCCAGGTCGGCTTGATGAGTGGCTACGGGCCGAGAGTGGAGGAGCCGGGTCTTGGGCTGATCACCGGCTACTCGTTTTCCGCCCCGTACGAGGACGTGCGGCTCAAGGGAAAGTAGCCGGCACGCGGGGCAGCCCGAAGTGCTCACGCAGCGTCGTCCCCTCGTACTCACGTCGAAACAACCCGCGTGCCTGAAGCTCCGGCACGACCAGGTCGACGAAATCGACCAGCGCGCCAGGGAAGTAAGGGGGAAGGACGTTGAAACCGTCCGCGGCTTCCTCGACGAACCATTCCTCCAGCGTGTCGGCGATACGCTTGGGGGTTCCGCAGAGAACCCAATGGCCGCGGGCGGCCGCGGTCAGGTTGTAGAGATCGCGCAGGGTCATGTTTTCCCGTCGCGCCGTCTCGTAGAGCACGTGTGAGAAGGTGCGGCTGCTCGCGTCAGGCGGTGGAGCCGGCACGGGCCCGTCGAGGGGAAAGCCGGTCACGTCGTACCCGATCCGGCTGGTCACCAGCGTGAGGGCGTTGGTCGGCGTGAGCCAGCTCTGGAGCCGCGAGAGCTTGTCGCGGGCCTCCGCCTCCGTGCTTCCGATGATCGGCATGACACCCGGCAGGACGTTGATCTGATCCGGGGTGCGGCCATACTTGGCCATGCGTCCCTTCAGATCGCGATAAGCACGCCGCGCGGCCGACAGCTCCTGGACGACGGAGAACACAACGTCGGCCGTCCGCGCGGCCAGCTCGAGCCCGGCCTCCGAGCCGCCGGCTTGAATGATGACCGGATGACCCTGAGGGCAACGGGACATGTTGATGGGGCCCTTCACCTGGAAGAACCGGCCACGATGGTCGAGCGGGCGGACCTTCGACGGGTCGATGAAGACTCCGGTCGCCTTGTCCGCGACGATCGCGCCGTCCTCCCAGCAGTCCCAGAGGCCCTTCACGACGTCGACGAACTCTTGAGCGACCTCGTAGCGCAGGTCGTGCTCCATGTGGGCTTCGCGGCTGAAGTTGAGCGCGGCCTTGCCCGCCGAGCTCGTCACCACGTTCCAGGCCGCCCGGCCCCTGGTGATGTGGTCGATGGAACCGAATGTTCGGGCGACGTGGTAGGGCTCGCCGAAGCTGGTCGACACGGTGGCGCCGAGGCCGATGTGCCGCGTCGCGGCGCTCAGCGCCGAGATGAGCGTGGTCGGCTCGAACCGACACAGGAATGATGGGTGGTCCCCGGGGTCCATGACGAGCCCGTCGGACACGAACAAGAGGTCGAACTTGCCACGCTCGGCATGCCGGGCGATCTCCTGGATGACCGACAGGTCGTTGTTGCTGGTCGCCGCGCCATCGTAGCGCCATCCGGCGGAGTGATTGCCGGTGCCGAGCACGAACACGCCGAAGTGCATCTCGCGTCGCTTCGGAGACATGGGCCCGCTCCTATCCGGGGTGGTCGCGTCTCACCCTCGACGACAAGCTACCACTTGCGGCCCACCTGTCGTCGGGTCGATGTCAAACGCCGAGCAGGAGTCGCGCCACGTGGAATCTCATCGCGCACGTCACGACGGATTGGCCCCGGTCGCGATTTGACCGTTCTGGTGGACTTTGACAGGATCTCTGGCCGATGGCTGAGAGCTCTGCCGACATCGTGATCGTGGGCGGCGGCATCGCAGGCATGACCACTGCCTACTACCTGGCGAAGTCTGGCGTGCCGAGCGTGGTCGTCGAGCGCGACGCGATCGGCAGTCACGCCTCTGGCTTCGCGTACGGAGGACTGAGCCCGTTGAGCGGCTTCGGGATCCCCGGGTCTCAGGCCGAGATCGCCCTGGACGGGATGCGGTTGCATCGTGAGTTGTCGAAGGCCCTCCTCGAGGAGACCGGGATCGACGTGGATTTCCGCGTGCGCTCGTCTCTGGCGTTAGCCTTCACCGAGGCGGACGTGCGGAGGCTCCGGGCCGCGCTGCCGTGGCAGCAGCAGCAGCCAGGCTACGCGGTGCGCTGGCTCGACGTCGCGGAGGCGCGACGAGTGGAGCCGCGGATTGCGGACGAGACGCTCGGGGCAACGCTGGTCGAGGGTGGGGGCGCCGTCGAGCCCTATCGTCTGGTGTTGGCACTCACCCGGGCCGCGGAGCGCCTCGGCGTGAGGGTCCGGCACGGGCGCGTGATCGGCCTGCGGCGCGACGGCGGGCGCGTCACCGGTGTGGTCCTGGAGCGGGAGGTGCTGAGCTGCGCCACCGCAGTGCTCGCGCTTGGCCCGTGGAGCGCCGAGGCATCGGACTGGATCGGCGTGTCGATCGACGTCCGCCCGCTCAAAGGCCAGATCCTTCGCCTGCAGGCTCCGGGGCCGCCGGTCGTCTGCTCGGTCGGCTGGGGCCACAACTACGCCACGACCAAGACCGACGGCCTCCTGTGGGCGGGGACCACCGAGGAAGAGGCAGGCTTCGACGAGGAGTCGACGCTTGCGGCCCGCGACGAGATCGGTGCCGCGCTCCTAAGGATGTTGCCGGCGATGGCGGACGCGCAGGTCGCGCAGCAGACCGCCTGCTTGCGCCCGGTGGCATCCGACGGGCTCCTCGTGCTCGGCTGTGTGCCCGGGCTCGATCACGTCTACGTGGCTACCGGCGGTGCCCGCAAGGGCATCCTCTACGGCCCAGCCATGGGGCAGGCGATCGCCGATCTCGTTCTCGGTCGGGACCCGCGGGTCGCGCTCGACGCCTTCGCACCCGGCCGCTTCGCCGGCGCTCGCCAGGCGCCGCGGCGCGCGTGAAGCGCGACCCAGGACATCAGAGAGAGAGGGCATCGACCATGGCACGACTGAACGGGAAGGTGGCGGCGGTGACCGGCGGAGCCTCGGGGATCGGCGAGGCCACCGTGCGGCGGTTCGTGATGGAAGGGGCGAAGGTGGCCTTCGCAGACCGCGACGTCGAGCAGGGCAAGCTGGTCGCGGCGGAGATCGCGGCGAGCGGCGGCGAGGTCGTGTTCGTGCAAGCGCACGTGGAACGCGAGGTGGAGGCCGCGGCCTTCGTTCGGCAGGCCGCGCAGCGCTTTGGCCGGCTCGACATCCTCGTCAACAACGCCGGGGTCCGGCTGTATCACACGGTGGAAGAGGCCAGCGCCGAGAGCTGGGACGAGATCCTCGGCGTGAATCTCAAGGGGTACGCGTTTTGCGCGAAAGCGGCGATTCCGCTCCTCCGGCAGGCCGCTCCCGGCAGCATCGTGAACGTCGCCTCGGTGCGGTCCGTGACGAGCATCGGCAAGACGACGCAGTACGACACCACCAAGGCAGCGGTCGCCGGGCTGACACGCGGGATGGCGGCGGATCACGCCGCGGACGGCATCCGGGTGAACGCGGTCTGCCCCGGGCCGATCTACACGCCCTTTCACGAGAAGCGCAATCAAGCGCTCGGCCGGACGTTCGAGCAGTACCGGGATGACGCCGCCAAGGGCACGCTGCTCCGGCGTCACGGCACGCCCGATGAAGTCGCCGCCTGCATCCTGTTTCTCGCCTCTGACGACGCCTCCTACGTGACCGGCACGCTGCTGTTCGTCGACGGCGGCTACACCGCGATGTGACTGACCGGCGTCGGCCGCACCGGTTAGCGGCTGAGAGGGACTGCTAGCACCGCCGCGGGCCGCCGTCCGACCGTGTAGATCTCCAGCGGGCTCAGCGCGCCGGTCTCACCGTCCGCCCGGTACGAGGCGAGACGTCCGGACGCCGTTCCCGCGGCGAACAGGAACGTCCCCCTCGAATCGAGACCGAACGCGGTAGGGACCGCCTCGGTCGGCGCATGCCCGGCGGGCGTCAGGCGCCCGGTCGCTGGGTCGACGGCGAACCCGGCGATGCTGTTGTGGCCGCGGTTGCCGACATAGAGGAACCGGCCCGACGGCGTCAGATGGATCTGCGAACAGGTGTTGCGCACGGTCACACCCTCGGGCAGCGAGCGGATCGTTCCCACGACGGAGAGGGTGCCGGAGGCGCGATCGACGCGGTAGGCCGTCACGCTGCATCCCTGCTCGTCGGAGAAATAGGCGAGATCGAGCGTGGGATGGAAGCAATAGTGCCGTGGCCCGATCGGCCCGGGCGGGTCGAGCTTGAACGGCGCGTTGGGGTGGAGCCGTCCGGTGGCCGCGTCGAACCGAAATTGCGCGATGAAATTCGGGCCGGGGATGTTTTTCGGCGGCTCCAGGACGTTGTCGTTCTGCCGGGCGATGTGCGGCACGAAGGCGAAGCGGTTCGACGGGTCGGTCAAGATCGCATGCGCTCCCGGCGCGGTGTTCTGCCGATCGATCGCCGGCTCGCTCACCGCACCGTCGCTTCCGAGCGGATACACGGCCGCGTATGCGCCCTGGTAGTGGGCCGACAGAAGGTATTTGCCGGTGCGGTCGGTCGCGAGATAGGTCGGCGGATGCTCGGTCGCGACGCGCCTCAGCGATGTC
>Ga0209470_1001103_pt1 | contig 20446 bp, 19 predicted proteins | sample GraSoiAngelo_125_FD_185882 | JGI IMG/M metagenome (GOLD analysis project Ga0209470, IMG submission 185882) | Grasslands soil microbial communities from the Angelo Coastal Reserve, California, USA - 14_0927_05_40cm (SPAdes) (version 2) | ecosystem: Environmental > Terrestrial > Soil > Grasslands ... | reverse complement strand
CCGCTGATGCCCGCGCTACTCGCGTTGCTCCCACACATCAAGTCAGGAACAGTGACGTTTCTTCCCTCTTAAGCGCGAGCACAAATTGACTCTTTCGCTTCCCGCTCTCTCGCCCTCTCGGGTCTCCCCACCTATGTCGCCCTGACGGCCGATGATCCGCAGGATGGCATCGGAAAAAAGCAGCAGAATATAGGTGAGCAAGAGCACGACCAGCAGGACAACGCCGGTTTGGGCTTACGATCGCGCTGCCGATCCGCCGCGCCGGCGGAACTCGCGTTGTGGACATGCTTTCGGGCAAACAACTTCCCCGAATCTGTTAATATTCTGCGCTTGTCGAGGTCGACAATTGAGTTGACTCTACTTTCACGCGTCCAGGTCGCATTATCGATGCGATGAGTGTGAGGATGTTTTCCCTCCTTTCGAAATGGCCGTTGGTTCGCCCGCAGACGGCAGTTCCCCTGACTTGGCAAAATTAGTTCGTGAAACGCTGTTCTATGCTCGCAACCCTTTAAGAAGCAAGCTCACCGTTTCGGTTGCGTAGCGTGCCTCAAAAGACGATGTACGCCCGCTATAACAGATCTAAATGAAAACTTCGTGGGCTATTAGGAGCGGATTAATATGTGCGATCCTCGCTCTCGCTCTGCTTCCAATCGGCTTCCTCCGAGCCGAGCCAATAGCAGTTAAGAATTTAGTTCCGGATAGTTTTGGTGAGGGCAGACAGCCTCAGGTGACTGTCACGCTCGCCGGAATGATCGTCGTGGTATTCGCTAGGGATAATTCGATTTATTCGGTGCAATCCACGGACGAAGGCAGAAGTTTCTCAACGCCGCAGAAGATAGCGGATCTAACCGGCCTGATGGTCGGCATGCGGCGCGGGCCTCGGGTTGCGGCCACAGACAAACGGATTGTTGTTACCGCACCTGGCGCAGATTTGTTTTCATTCATATCAGAGGACATGGGCAAGACCTGGTCTCCGGCCAACAGGGTCAACGACAAGCCCGGCGCTGCCTCCGAAGGATTGCACAATGTTACAGCTTTGCCTGACGGCAGTTTTTATGCGGTCTGGCTCGACTCGCGAAACAGAGGCGCTCAGGTCGAAGGATCAAGGCTGGGTCCGGAGGTGAAGAATTGGAGCGAGAACATAAAGATATACGATTCACCGGACAAAACTGTCTGTGAGTGCTGTCATCCGTCGGTCGCTTCCGACGGAAAGAACAAGCTGGTGGTGATGTGGCGCAACTGGCTCGGCGGTAATCGCGATTTCTATGTCGCGGAGAGCACGGATCGTGGCGATCGGTTTTCTCCCGCTACTAAGATTGGCGCACGCAGCTGGCCGCTCAAAGCATGCCCGATGGATGGCGGCGGAATCATTGCCGTAGCGAATGTGGGGACTTTTGCTATCTGGCGGCGCCAGAATGAAATTCTGCTGACAACTCCAACTTTCCCAGAAATGAAACTTGGTAACGGCGCTCAACCGGTCCTGACGCGCGTCAACGGGCGAACTCTGGCAGTCTGGCAGGATGGCGCAACGCTTGTGATCAAAGATATGCACGAAGGGGAAAGCCAACGTATTCCGGGCGGATATCCCGCACTGGTCGCATCGCCTGATGACAAGCGCGCCTACCTGGTATGGGAAGGCAGTCAGGGAAAGCGTATCATTCCAAAGTTTGCTGTTCTACAATAGGTCGGTTGAGGGTTGCCGACTTGCGAGAGTGATGGCCTTTCTTCGGAACGACTTTCTCTCGTGGCGGTTCTTCGTTTGATATCGGATCGATGACGAATTCCAGTTTGAGAGTTTCAGTTGTAATCGCGGCCTGGCCTGATGCCACCGGATTATCAAACTGCCTTGGCGCGCTGGAGGCGCAGCGAGACGAGCAGATGCAGGTTATCGCCGTCCTCACTACCCAGCCGCCAGCTGAGCTGGTAAGGCGCTTTGACTGGGTGCAATGGGCGGATCCAGCGGCCAATGCGCTGATTCCAAATCTGTGGTCGAAAGGCATGGCCGCGGCTCGCGGCGAAGTTGTGGCGATTACGATTGGACATTTTGTGCCAGCTCCGGACTGGCTGGAACAAATTAGACAAGCGCATCAACGACTGGATTCAGCAGGAATCGGCGGGCCCATCGATCCGCCGCGCGGCGGCAGTACCGTTGATTGGGCGACTTACTTTTTGCGTTACAGCAAATACTTCGAATATGAACATGAGCAGACAGTGACCGACATCGCCGGTGACAATGCGTCTTATAAACGCGAGACGATCGCGGCGCATTGGGAATCGATCGGCGATGGATTCTGGGAACCGGAGTTTCACAGGTTCCTGCTCGCCTCCGGCCGGAGCCTGGCGTTTGTTCCCGGGATTCGGGCCACGCAAAGAGCGTCGTTTGGAATTCGTCGCTTTTGTGCGCAACGGTTCAGCCACGGCAGACATTTCGGCCGCGATCGGATGCGCGGCAAACCGTGGATATTCCGGCTGGCAGGCTTCGTGGCGGCGCCGCTGATTCCCGTGATGCTACTGGCAAAAATCCTTCGGCGCCTGATCGGGAAGCCGTCCTATATCGGACCATTTCTAAGGTCGCTGCCGCCATTGCTGCTATTCATTGTTTTCTGGGCGCTCGGCGAAGCGTGCGGGTACATCAATCCGGGAGCAAAGGAGACGTTATCGCCCTCCACTCAGAAGCGTCTTCGGGTATGAATGCTCCCGCGCCATCGCTCAACGGTCCGCTGATTTCTGTCGTAATCGCTTCCGTTAACGGAATGCCGTCCATTGGTGAATGTCTTGAAGCGCTAACCAAGCAGCAGAGCGACATTCGTTACGAGGTCCTGGTGGTGGACCGCTGCGGTGAGAAAACACGCGACGAAATTCGTCGCCGCTTCTCGCAGCCCGAGATTCGCTTGATTCCGGTCGAGGGTTGCGAATCGATCCCCAAACTGCGCGCGCTCGGGATGAGTGCAGCACACGGCCGGTTGATCGCGATCCTGGAAGATCATTGCAATGTTCCACCTGGCTGGTTCGAAGCGATCGCGCGAGCGCACCAAGCCGGCTACCAGGCGATCGGCAGCGGAGTCGAAAATGGAAGCGTCGAGCGTTTGATCGATTGGGCAGTATTTTTCTGCGAGTACTCACGCTTTATGCCACCCGTCGCGAGCGGAGTGGTGCCGGAGATTCCTGGTAATTGCGCGGTTTACGATCGGCTGGTGCTGGAGCGTCTCGGACCGGAGTTGCGAAAAGAAGTCTGGGAATCGTTTCTCCACCAGCGCTTGAAAGAACAGGGCGTTGCGTTCTTCTGTGACCCGGCGATGACTGTCTCGCACAAGAAGGAATTCGGCTTCGGCTACTTTATGTCACAACGTTACCACTATTCGCGCTCGTTCGCGGCCATGCGCATGAGAGCCGTGCCGCTCTCGCGCCGGTTAGCCTATGCTTGCGCCACGCCGGCACTTCCGTTTTTGCTCTTGTGGCGCATGGCCACGACAGTGTGGCGGAAGCAGAGACGCCGGAAAGAATTTCTCCTGGCCACTCCAATCATCGGTATGTTTTTGGCGAGCTGGGCTTGGGGCGAAGCAGTCGGCGCGCTGCTCGGGCCAGGCGACAGCCTCGCTCGCGTAGAATGAACATGGAAATTCGCGAAACGCAGCCGCGGCTTTCGGTCGTGATTGCGTCGTGGTCGGGAAAGAAAGCTCTAATCAGCTGCTTGCAAAGTCTCATGCCGCAGGCGGGTGGAGCGGAAGTGATCGTCGCTTTCCGCGGCATCTCCGACCTTGCCGCTGTGCTAGCAAGCGGTTTTCCTGGCGTTCGATTTGTGCGCGGCCCCGCCGATGCGAGCGTATTTTTGCTCCGGACTTTGGGAGTCCATGAAACGCGCGGCAGATTGATTGCGATGCTCGAAGATCACTCCGCGGTCTGCGCCGGCTGGGCACAAGCAATCCTCGACGCGCATTCGGCGGGCGCTAAGATCTGCGGCGGCCCAATTGAGAACGACGCCGAATCCAAGTCTTATGATTGGGCGCTCTATTTCGCCGAATACGGCATCTACATGCCGCCGATACCGCCTGGCAACACATCGATCTTATCCGGAGTGAATATCGCTTACGACCGCGAGACGCTGCTGAGCTGTCGTCAAGTTTGGCAATCCGTCTTTTATGAGACCGACGTCAATGCCGTTCTCGGCAACGCTGGACACAAACTTTACATGCTTCCCAAAGCATGCGTCACGAGCCGCCTCCGTATGCCGATACGTGAGGCGATGGAGCACCTTTTCATCGGCGGCATTCACTTTGGAAACTTTCGAAAAGCGCAATCCGGCCCGCTCGCGCGGCGGCTTTGGGTGATCGCGGCGCCGGCGGTGCCGCTGGTGTTGCTGCTTCGAATTATCCGGCTCACTTTTGCGCGACGGCCCGCGCGGTTACTTCAGATCATCCGCGCGTTGCCTTATTTACTGCTGCTACTCGGTGCATGGTCGGCGGGCGAAGCGAAAAGTTACGCGCAGGCGACCGGCCATAGAGTGTCCGAGCCGGCAACCCAAGAGTAACAATGCGCATCGGGATTGACGCGTGCACGTGGGCGAACCGCCGTGGCTACGGCCGCTTCACTCGCATGTTGGTCACGACGATGGTCGCCGAGCATCCGCACCACCAATTCATCCTCGTGGCGGACCAACACACAGCAGCGGACTGTGACTTTCCGGCAGGAGCACAAGTCGAGATCGTTCAGACCCGCGAGCAACCGACTCAAGCCGCGTCGGCCGATAGTTCCCGCAGTCCGGCGGACCTTTGGAAGCTGAGTCGCGCAGTGTCGCGATGCGACTTCGATGTGTTTTTGTTTCCAACGAGTTACTCCTTCTATCCGCTATTTTGCAAGACCCCTACCGTTGTTGTTTTCCATGACGCGATTGCCGAGGAGCATCCCGAGCTTATTTTCCCGGGATTGCGCTCGCAACTGCTTTGGAAATTGAAAACCTGGCTGGCGATGCGGCGCGCGGACCGAATGGTCACGGTCTCTCAAAACGCGCGCACGCAATTGGCGACAGTTTTTCGGCGGTCAGTTAGCTCTATCGACATAATCTCAGAAGGGCCGGCAGCGTGTTTCCAGCCCATTGATGTGAGAGAATCTGCCGCAGCCGTTCTCAGGCGATATAGTTTGCCAATCAACGTACCGCTGATTCTCTATGTGGGCGGGATCAGTCCGCATAAGAATTTGGAACGGCTTTTGCGCGCGACCGGGCGGGTAAGACAACCCTGGCACCTCGTTCTGGCAGGGGACTATTCGGGTGATAGCTTCTTCAGTTCATATAAGGAAGTCCTGGAACTCTCGCGCAACCTGGACATTGTCGAGCGCGTCACCTTTACGGGTTTCGTCCCAGATAAAGACTTGGTTACACTTTACAACCTCGCGACGATGCTCGTGCTTCCTTCTTTAAACGAAGGTTTCGGGCTGCCGGTAATTGAAGCAATGGCTTGCAGACTGCCGGTTGCAGCGAGTAACCGGGGTTCGTTACCCGAGGTCGTCGGGGAAGCCGGTCTGCTGTTTGACCCGTCTAATGAAGGAGAAATTACCGGTGCCATTGAGCGGTTGCTTGCCGACGAATCACTGCGGAATGAACTCAGTAGCAAGGCTCGAGAGCGCACGAAATTATTTTCTTGGGAAAATGGAGCTTGCAAAATGATGTCGATCTTGGAGGAGGCGGCCCGCGCCGGATAGAACTTGAAGTTCTGCATGGTGACCACGTTCTATCCGCCGTACCACTTCGGCGGGGACGCACTTTTTGTGTACCGGCTTAGCGAAGCACTCGCGGAACGCGGCCACTCGGTCGATGTGATCCATTCGGTGGACGCTTATCGGCTGCAACATCCGCAAGAGCCGGAGAAAACTTTCTCGCATCATCCGAATGTTACCCGCTACGAGCTGAAGACGACGGCGCCAAAACTGTCGGCCCTGGCTGCCCATCAGCTCGGCAGCCCCGCAGTTTACGCGCGAAAGCTGCGCCAATTGCTCGAACAAGATTACGATGTCATTCACTATCACAATATCTCTTTGATGGGCGGACCCGGCGTGTTGCGTTTGGGGGGCGCATTGAAACTTTATACTGCGCACGAGTACTGGTTGATTTGTCCAACTCATGTTCTCTTCACATTCAATCGCGAAGCGTGTGTCGAGAGGAAGTGCATACGCTGCACACTTCACGCTCGCCGGCCGGTGCAGTTGTGGCGCAGTGTGGGTTGGATTCAGCGCTGTCTGCGCGAAGTGGATTGCCTTCTAGCGCCCAGCGAATTTGCTGCGAAACAATTTCGCCAGGAAGGTCTAGACTGTCCAATGCAGGTTCTTCCCCATTTTGTCCCGTTTCCCACTAGCTTAACTGAGCCGGAAGCGCATCCGGCTCACCCGCGACCCTATTTTCTTTTCGTCGGCAGGCTCGAGAAGTTGAAAGGCGTTCAAGATCTCATTCGCATTTTCAGCAAATATGACGCAGCAGAATTATTGATTGCTGGCGATGGTAGTTATGTCGATACGCTGCGAGAACAGGCCTGCGGGCTTCAACATGTGCATTTCCTGGGCAGCGTCGATTCTCTCCAGCTCGACGCGCTTTACCGTGACGCAATCGCGCTGCTTGTGCCTTCCTTGTGTTACGAAACTTTTGGCCTTACGGCTGCCGAAGCAATGGCACACGGGACGCCGGTGATTGCCCGCCGCATCGGCGCGCTGACCGAAATTGTCGAGCAAAGTGGCGGCGGCCGGCTTTTCGACACCCTTGAGCAATGTCGCGATGAAATGGAACGCCTCCGGACTGACCCAGGACTGCGCAAACATCTCGGGGAGCGCGGTCGCAACGCAGCTGCAGAGAACTGGACCGTCCAAGTCCATCTCACACGGTACGTCGAGATTGTTCGGCGAGTAGCTGTCCTCGCTTAATGGCGGTCGCGGCCGGCAGAGACATTAAGGTTTCGCGGCGACATAGATCAGCTCGCGGCCGAGGCTGTAGCGAGCGATTACGTCTGGATCAAGCTGCGTCACGTAATCGACGGTCGTGACGGCGAATCCAGCCTCCTCGAGTCTTGGCACGAAATCGCGGCCGTAGATGCGCACGTGATCCCGCTGCCCGAAGACCTGCAATCGTTCGCGAGGCGAGGTGACGGTCGGATCCTCGATCGTCATTGGCAGTTCGTCGTGGACTGGCTGCAAAAGCAACGCCTTCCCTCCGGGCCGCAAGACGCGAAATAACTCACGCATCGCTTTACGGTCATCCATGACGTGTTCGAGAACATGGCTGCAAATGACCAAGTCAAACGACTCGGCGTCGAACGGGATTGCGGTGATGTCTCCGGTGACCATGGCGATCGACGCCGAATGCGCATCCATACTGACATAGCCAGGGCCCGCGATGGCGGAGAGCCGCGCCTGCAGGCCTTCCTCGGGAGCCAAATGAAGCACGGCGAGACCTCGGGAGGTAATGCGCGTCTCGGCCAGCAGATAGAGGAGCAGGAGCCGGTGACGCCGGAGGGAAAGGCAACCGGGGCAGAGCGTGTCCTCCTGGTAACGGCGAATGAACTTTCGGAACGATCTCTCGCAGCAGGGGCAGGTCAGCGCGTTGCCCCGGTAGAGCAGCGGCAGGACGAGCGTCGCGACTCGTCTGAGCAGAGCGTTGTAGGTGAAGATCAACGGCCAATCTCCGGTAGAACCGAGCTTGTCATCGGCGGGCGTCGAAAACAGATGAGGTAGAAAACCGGAGCAAAGATCAAGAGTATCCCGCGCAACAGTGGCCAGGGTTTCAACCACTCATAGATTTTGATGGCGCGTCGTTGCGCCGGGGAAACATTTTTCAGTTCAGGGGCGCTAAAATTTGGCAACTCGATTGTATAATTTTGAAAGGGGATGCTTCGTAGAAGACGTCTTAGTTCGAATATTGAAAGAAGACGAACGTGATCGTAACTCATGCCTTTGCGAAGCTTGATGTAGCGCCTTCCCATTTCTCGCGGCAGCCAACCGGCACCCCATAGACGCACATGCGGTTCCGGCGCCAGAGCCAGCCGGTTCCAAGTGGTTGCAAAAAAAACACCGTTTGGCTTTAGCACGCGATGCGCTTCTTCAATGCACAACTGTGGTTGCGCGGTGTGCTCGAGAAGATTTTCGGCTACGACCAAGGAGAACGTTTCAGCACGAAACGGCAGGAACTCAGCGCAACAGCAAATCAATTGCGCCGACAGTTTCGCCTCCTCGAGGCGTTTGCGCGCGATGATCAGCCAGCGAAATGCGATGTCGATACCGACCGGTTTCTGAGCACGTTCTGCCGCAGCCATAAGCAACCCGCCGGTGCGCGTGCCGAGATCAAGCACGCGTACGTTCGGTTCTTCCAGCTTTGTTTTCACGGCGGAATGCAAATTGAGGAGATGCCGTCCGCGTTCAACAGCCGCAAGCGCTTGGGCGGTAAATCGGCGCGCCATTTCCCTCGGCGTATCCGGCGTGATCGACCAGTAATATTCGACCAGTGTTGAAAAATCCGAGTTCGCCGCGCGCTCAAAAATGCGCTCGGCCTTTTGCCGATCTTCGGCGATGTCGATGTAAGGATCGGGAAAAACGCGGAAATCAGGGATCCCGAGAATGATTGGATATTGGGCCTGACAAACTGTGCACGTATAAGAATCTGTTAGCGAAGTGAGCGCCGCCTTGCAACGAGGACAGTAAAATTCAACATCCTCCATGGACACGCTCCCGCGACGCTTTCATTCCCATTTCACTCCGCATCTTTCGGCCGGCGCCACGCAATGCCAGATAGGCGCGGCCCACCTGCGTCTCAAACATTCGAAAAAGTATTGGTCGCCGGAAGTAATAAACATCGACTCGTGGTAAGCAGTAACGATTATCTGTTGGTCTTGCTCTCTCCAGTCGGGTGCTGCACGCTGCGCGAAATTGCTCGCACGCGACATCGCAAATCTCGCGGCTAAATACTCCATATGGATAAGCGAAAGTTTCCACAGCTTGCCCGAGGCGGTCTTCAATAGCGGTCTTTGATTCCACGATTTCTCGTGCGGCCTCGGACTGCGGAAGTTGTGTCAGCGGCCGGTGAGTCACGCTGTGTGCGCCAATCTCAAACCCGGCGGTCGCGAGTTGCGCCAGCTCAGCCCACGAAAGCAAAGGCAACCGCGGAATATTCGGTGCTTGATTGGGCCAGTCGTTCGTTTGACCGCATCGGCCGGTAACAACGAAGATCGTCGCGCCGAAGCCGAGATCGGCCAGTGATGGCGCGGCGTGCTCGAGCACGTTGGCAAATCCATCATCAAATGTAATTACGACCGGATGCTGCGGCAGTGTGCCTCGACCGGCCCAACAATCGAGTAAATCCGCGAGACTGATGCCATTGAAGCCCCGTTGCGCCAAAATCTGCATGTGCCCGCGGAACTCACGTGGCGCAACAGAAGTGACCGCGCCGGAATTATCGAGAGAGTGGTAGGTGAGAATCGGCACCGCCTTGGAAGCGCTCATTATTCGCAAGCCGCTCATAGCGATCGGATCGAAGATGAAGCCGCTCTTATCTTCTGGCTCAGGAGATCCCACACAGACGCGATTTGGATCGCGTCGTCCCTTGGAATTGGCGCTTGTTCGCCAGACGCGATCGCCGCATAGAAGCGCTGGATCAGTGGACGAAGGCCGGGGTACGCCAAATCCCAAGCCAATCCGCGTTGGAAAATATTTAGTCCGGCTGCCGTCAGCATCCGCAAAGAGAAGTCAAACGGATGAATGATTTTTCGCCATTGCGAAACCGTTCCCGGCTCGACCACGCAGAAGCCGTGGAAAAGATCGACATATATTGTTCCGGCCGTGGCGAGAAGACGCAGTGCGCTCGCAGTTGGCCGGCTGTTCATGCTGATCAGAATCGAAAAACAAATGCCTTGGGCGGTCAATGTGGCTCGGAATTCGCCAGGAGCCGGACGGGTTACGACCCAGGGTTTTTCCGATAGAGTTCCCGGCGCAAACAACTGCATCAGTGAAAGCGGATGTGGAAGAATTTCGGCGACGATCTGATCGAGCTCTTCCCGGCTTCTGCCCGCACCTCCGGCTGAACAAAAGATCGCTTCGAAGTGGCGTAGTTGACCGATTTTGCCTAACTCTGCAAGCGCTCTTCGAACACCGCGCTGAAATGGGAGTTGATGCACGGGGCAGAGGAGCACTCGGTTGTCGGCCGCTCGGGCGTAAAGCTGTTCAGTCTCCGCGCAATGCGGTGTCATCGGCTTCTCAATGAGAACATGAGTCCCGCGGCTGAGCGCGGTCGCGGCTAATTCGAAATGGCTGCTCAACGGCGTGCAAATGTGGAGGATGTCGATCTTCTCTTGCTCCAATACGTCCTCGAGGCGAGTACTGGCGTGCGCACTCTTGAAGCGGTTCGCAAGACTTCGCGCTGCTGCATCATCGACATCGCACACCGCTGCGACCTCGCCGCCGACACGCGCAATGCTTTGCGCATGCCAGAAGCCCATCAAACCAGCTCCTGCGATGGCGGCGCGTATTTTCATCAACTTTGCAAAGGTCGGCGTGCTGCGACGAAAAATGCGGCGAATGGGTATGTTAATCGCCCGCCGCGCGAGAGCACCTTCCGGCAAAGCTCGTCAAACTTTGCTCTGACTTTGGCGACTTGATTGGAGCTCGCGCTGTTAAGCCGCTTCCGCGCGATGCTCGAGAAGGTGCGCTGAATGGCCCAAAAATCCTCCGGTGTGTCTAACACGGCCTGATGGCCTTCCCAATGTTGACGCAGGTTCTCAAATCCGACATCTCGGATCAATCGCGGCACGGTCCGACTCCGGCTGCTGCCAGCTCGAGCAAGTGACGATTCCTCTGGTTCAGCGTGTGCGGAAGTATTTCTTTGCACGAGTTGATTCAAAAATTGGGGCGCAACAAGCTGGCGCCCGAGAAATCTTGAAATTAGTTCTGGGATAAGAGTGATTGCATGTTTGGCACCCAGCCAGGAAAGCCAGGGTGGAGGACTGCCCACCGCGACGACAAGCGTGCCACCGGGTTTCAAAACCCGGAACATTTCACTTAGAGCGATCGCTGGATTGGGGAAATGGAGCAACGCAAAAAGCGAAAGCACTACATCAAAGCTGGCCGTTTCAAATTGCAGCGACTCGGCATCCATCGCCATGAATTCGATCCGTTTAGTCAGGTTTTCTCGACAAGCGTTTCCTCTCGCCGAGGCCAGCATTTTCTCGGAAAGGTCGACACCAATGCATTTGCCGCGGTTGCCGGCCGCCTTCGCCGCTTCCAACGCGACCACACCTGTTCCCGTTCCTATGTCGAGCACACGCTGACCAGCGGAGATGTCAGCCATGGCGATCATTCGCCTAGCGAGCGGGGCTGTCAGGGCCGCACTGAAGCGCTGGAAATCTCCGACATGAGCGTCGTAGCTCGTGGCATCGGTTATTTTAAAATCGAGCGTGCTTTTTTCAGCCGTGTCCATTTTGAATCGAAGCATGAAGACCGGCTTTCGCGGCCGCGGCGCATGTTTACTTCAGGTCACCATTGTGGTTGAAGCTGTCGCCGAGGCAAGGTAGGGCGCCAGGTCGATCGAGCAACCTGCTGCTGCTGAGTCGTAGGCTGCAAAAATCAGAGCAAGGGTCCTGCGATGATCGCGCGCCGTGCCGGCGGGAGTTTTGTTCTGCGCGAGAGCATCGATGAAGTTCACTAAATGCAGGGCCGTCGCGTCAGCAAACGGATTGATCCCCTCTTTGGCCAGAACCCGCGAACGATTGCCATTGTGCCACACGGCTTTGCCACCCTTCGCGAAATGGATAGCGAAATAGGGTCGACGCTCGCGCGTGTGTAAACCGGCTTCGATCGCCAGCTCGCCGCCAATGGAGGTGCTGATCGTGGCAAACTCGCCATCAAGGCGAAGATCGAGATAGCGCTCGGGACCTTTGCACAGACGATCCAACAGAATCGACGCGGCGCGCCCGCCAGTAAACTCGAGACTTACTATATTAACTACCTCGGACTTCTGGTGGCTCGGATTAGGCATGTGCGCGATGATTCGTACCGGGTCTTCGTCGAAAAAGAAACGGATTAGTTCGAATACATGCACTCCGAATTCGAAGCCGAGCCGGCGCGCCATCTCGCCGCGCCATTTCGCCTCTGTCGCTGGCGTTGGTCGAAATGTCTGCGATGCGTGCAGGAAAAGCAGCCGGCCAAAATCTGGTCTACCGAGATGCGCTTTCGCCGCCGTATGAACCTTCATGAACGGGAACTGGCTGTTGACCACGACGTGACGCCTGGCCCTTTCCGCGGCCGAAATAATTTCGTCCGCCTGAGGCAGCGTTTCGACCATTGGCTTCTCGCAAAAGACATGACAACCGTGCTCCAATGCCGCCAGGCATTGCCGGTGATGAAGGAACGGCGGAGTGCAGATGGAAACCATCTCGGGCTGCGTCGCCCGCAGCATTTCGTCAAAGTCGCTAAACAGCAGCACTGATGGCAGAAGCTTGGCCACATATGAACGTGCCTCCCGTTGGATGTCGCAGCCGCCGACTAGCGAAATCTTTGCACCGAGCTGCTGGTACGCCGGAAGGTGAACGTTACGTGTGACCGCTCCGAGTCCGGCGATGGCGAGCCGAGTCATGATGATGGTAACTGCTTTCGACCCACAATCCGAAAGAACGGACCGATTAGCCGAAACAAAGGATTGAACACCTTCCAACGCACAAGGCCATTGTAGAGGCGCGCGAGCATTTTTCGATGAGTCGGAAAATGGGCAATTTCGATTTCGGGAATTTCCGGCGCGACAATTGCGACCTCAATGTGGGTATAACGGCGAAAGAGACTTCGGACCTCGCTTACGCTAAGCAATCGCACAAACTCATAAGGCAGGCCGCTACGGTATTTGACATACCTCTTTTGCCAACGCCGCGGAACCCATCCGACGCCCCAAACGCCAACGTGTGGCTCCGCCGTGAAGCTAAAACGATTCGGTGTCGCCAAGGCCACGTAACTGCTCGGCGCCATCACCCGATCAATTTCCCGAAGGTAGGTAGGAACGTCAGCCACGTGTTCGATAACGTCGAGTGACACTACACCGCGAATCGATTCATTAGCTAAAGGAAGAGATTCAGCCATTGCCGCTGCGAGCATAGGAGTTCCTCCGGCGTTCGCGATCAACCGTTTCGCCACCAGTAACCATACCAACCGGACATCGATGCCAATTCCCCGACGGCCTGCGGCTGCGGCGGCGGCAAGCAACTGGCCGGATCCGCATCCGACCTCGAGAAAGATGGTATCTGGGGGCAGACACAAACGGAGCCATCCTTGGATCTCCGCAGCAAACCGGGTGCTTGCCTCCATTACCTGGCGAGTGCGCTTCTCCCGCCAACATGCGTCCATTTCTTTGCGCCACTCAAAAATGTAGCGCACCATTTCCTCCGCGCTAAAGCCAACTGTTTCGGTGATAAATTGCCGCGCTTGCGCCTGATCCTGTTCGTGATCGACCCAACTGGCACCCGCAACTCGCAGATCCGGGATGCCCTCAAAACAGGGATAGCTCGTGCCGCAGCTACGGCACCGCAGACCCCCGCCAAAACCAGCCAAGCTCCCGTGACATTTCGGGCAGCACCAGATGAGGTCGGTTGGGTTTTGCGGCTTCGCCATCGTAATTGGCGGCGTTCTTGAACCGGCGCTCATTCCAGTGGGAGGAGCTCCGGGTGTGTCTTGATCGACATTCATGAGATGGATTTTCCCCTCTTGCGTTCAACATTGGCACCCGGCGTTTGTGATATTCCCGCACAAGCAGCGGCGGAGCCACCCCCGCCGACGAGATGTGGCAACGCCGGGCGCAGCGTGAATTCGGTTTTTGCGGGCTGTCATGAGGCTGCTTCTTCCAACGCCCCACGCACCTGCCGAGCCGTTCGCGTCCAAGAGAACAACTTCGCTCGTTCCAATCCTCGAGCTTGTAAATCCTGCCGTAACGAGCCGGAGGTCAACACTAAGCGCAGTGTCTCGCTTAATCCTGCAAAGTCCGAGCTGGTCGGATACGCGGCCGCGTCTCCGCCTACTTCAGCGAGCGACGAGTTGCGAAAAAGAATCGTTGGACATCCACAAGCCATGGCCTCGAGAGGCGGTAAGCCGAAACCCTCATAGAGCGACGGCAGCACAAACGTGTCGGCGGCATTGTACAAGGCTGTGAGGTCCTCATCACTGATTTCCTCGACGTGGATCACACGGCGCGTTAGACCCGTCCTTGCGATAAGCGTCTGGAGTGGCAGATGTAAATGGTTCACACCGACCAAAACAAGGCGGTGAGGCAGATTGCTCGCTCCGACAGTGCGGGAAAATGCCTCTAGCAGCATCGGAATGTTACGACGAGCCGATAACTTGCCGACGAAAAGCACGAATGGATCCTCGCCGAGGCCGTACCGCTGTCTCGCTTCTTCTACCACGGTGCGATCCTGCAGCAGCCGAAAACAGGGCGCTGCGGCCAGTGGCGTCACGCGCACCTTCTCCTCGGGCACTTGGTAGAACCGCAAAATGTCTCGCTTTGATGATTGCGAATCGGTCAGGACAATCGTCGCGTGTCGGGCACTGTAGCGAAATAGCGGCGCGTATCGCAAACGCGCCCAAAAGGGGAAAGATTCCGGCATGACTTCCAGTGACGTGTCGTGAATCGTGACGACGCATGGTCGCCTGTATCCGATGGGAATAGTGAACGCCGGACAAAACAACACGTCTGCTGCTTTCGCCTTGCGTGGCAGCAGCGGCTGTTCCGCCAGGATATATGGTATACACATGCTCAGCGCTTGGTAACGCGTTTCCTTTAATCTGATGAGCTGTTGCTTGTTCAACGGCCGGTGGGTATACACACAAATGTCATCGCTCATGCCCGGTTCCCGTTTCCACTCGTCTAACAGGCTAAGGAGATAGCGAGTCACACCAGTCAGGGGACCGCTGAGGCGCAGGCCATGGATCGCCAATTTCATGAGTGCGTTGGCTTCTGCGGATCGGACTTCCACTGGCAACGGAATCCGAGTCGGGTGTCCTCCGGAATACCGCGGAGCAAGACCAGCGCGGCTGCGTAGACCGCGGCACCCACTATTACGCTGAGCGCGAGATTCTCTGCGGTTCGCAGCGCGAGCAGCGTCGCGCCCATCACCGCGGCGGCCAGCACCGGCCGCAAAGTTGCGCTGAATCGGAAACACACGCCCATGGCACGAACGGCCAGCCACGCCAACACCAGAATCAATCCTTCTGCGGCCACCGTGCTCGCAGCAGCGCCCGCGATTCCCCACGCCGGTATCAGAAGAAAATTCAGAACGATATTTAAAGCCGTCCCGCCAGCAATAATTAGCATCTGCTTGAACGTTTGATCACGCACGAGGAAAATGTTCTGAAGATGACCGTGGAGGAAAATGAGACCAATGCTCAAAATCAAGAGCCTAAAGGCCGTTGTTCCATCGACATAATCGGGACCAAAGAATGCTCGCAGCAACGGTCTTGCCACGACCATTCCTCCTACGACCAGGGGAGCGCCCACCGCCGCCGAAAATGCCATGGCACGTTTGGTAATTTCGCCCAAAGCTGCTGGGCCAACGGCCGCCGCCCGCGTAAATGCCGGCAGATATGATGTTTGGATCGCCACCGCAATCGCAAGCAACAGGAAACAGAAACGGTACGGCGCCACGTAGAGGCCGACCGGTTTTTCTCCCAGCAGGAAACCAAGCAGTAGAACGTCAAAGTTGAAGATCAACGTCCGAAGAATCTGGCTCGCAAGCAGGTTTCCCGAACTGCGCAAGATTCGCAATCCTTCGCTGAAATGCCATTCCACGGGTCCCACGCGCAAGAGGAGCATGGTCAGCACGCTCGCTGCGACGACTTCCCCTGTGAATTGAGCAACAGGCACGTAGACGACGTCGCCTGGACCTCGGACGAAGAGAAGCACCAGGACCACGAACAGCGTCTGTCCCAGAATCATGGAGACTGCGACCGGACGATTTCGTTCCAGGCCCTTGTAAGCCCACGAGGTATCAACCGCCAGGCTCAGAAAGGAAAGACCCGATAGAACGATAACCAATTTTGTTGCGAGCGACTTGTCGATCAGCCAGGCAATGATCGCCATCGTAGCTATCGCCACCAATGCAAACACCAGTCGCACAAGGATAACACTCGCGGCAATCGCCGCTGCGTCGCTTGGCCTGCGTGCAACCTCCCGAGTGGCCATAGAATTGGAACCGCCGGTTGTCACCAGAGCGAAATAGCTCCGAAGAGCGAGCGCAAAACCGACAATGCCAAATCCAGCGGGGCCAAGCTTCCGCGTGAGATAGGCGACGCCTGCAAAAGCGATGAGTCGCGATAATATGTCCCCTCCGCTTAGCGAAATGACGCTGCGCAGAATTTTGTCCGCAGACGCAACGGACGCAGGCCCACTGGAGTTCACGGGCGCGTCCTGCATCCTAAGCGCCGTGCACTGATAGAGTGATCTGCTGTTTTTCAACCGAACTGCGATAAACCGCATTCGCGATCTCAACCGCTCGAAGGCCGGCGTAGCCATCAGCGATCCGACCTGGTTCGCCGCCACGACTTAAGGAGATAAAATCGGTCAACTCCTGCTGAAAGGTTTCGATAACGGTCGATTGCCAGCCGAAGAGTTTTTCTCTCAACGCGTTCATCGGATAGAAAAGAAATCGTCGGCGCGGCTTGCTGCCGGCGGTCGGCTTTTGGATCAACAGATTCATCATCGGCGCATAGTATGCGCGAACCATTCCTTTGTCTCCATACGCTTCAACATAAAAGCGATAGCCTTTCCATTCCGACCATGTCGCATGAAGAGTCGCGACCGTCCCGCTCGCGCTGCGGAGAAGCGCGAACCCATTATCTTCGCTAGGCAGATGCCAAACCTCGTTGCTAGCGATGCCGAAGACTTCGCGGACATCGCCGAGAATATATGCGGTGAGATCAATAATATGAATCCCCACGTCCATCAGCGCGCCACCGCCGATGACCGCTTTGTCGTATTCCCAAGGCGCGCGAAATTGCGACAAACCCTCATGCCCGGCGAACACACGAACGTGATCGAGTTTCCCGATGACGCCATCGGCAAGAGTGCGTTTGAGGAAGCGAATAGCCGAGAAATAACGATGATTGAAACCGGTCGCTAGTGTCTTGCCGCTTTCGTGCGCTGCTTTGAGCATGCGACGGCAAGCATCGAGCGAGTTCGAGAGCGGCTTTTCACAAAGGACATGCTTTCCCGCGGCGAGCGCAGCGAGGGCCGCTTCTTCGTGAAACTGGGGGGGAGTCGAAACTATGACGGCTTCGACCTGATCCGAGCCAAGCAATTCAACAACGTCTTTACAGACTCGCGCTCGCGCCGACCCAGCCGCTTGCACGGCGCGCTCTTGATCGACATCGACGACCGCGACAAGTTTCGCGCCTGGAATTTTGGCTAACGCTTGTGCCCGTAACTGGCCGATACAACCGGCGCCAATTAAGCCAAACTGCATTCGGAGGGCCCTATCGGTGCCTGAGTAAGACAACCCAGTTGTAAATCGTGGCAATGATCCATCCGCTCACGTAGCCGACGGCAAAGCCGTACATAAGCCCCAGGAAGCTGCCGCCAAAAGTGACTCTGTACCCGGGAAAGAATTGATTCAGGAGCTGAAGATTGGCGCCAACGTGCGGCCCGCCTTTTAGCACCAGAATATTGGTGGCAAGAAAAAGGCCGAAGCCAAAAAGTATCCCGAGAGTCAGGCCGAGCACGTTCCGACTTACCCGAATCACTTCCTCGAGAAGGGCTTGTTCGTCGACTAGCTGTTTGCTTGGATCGATAGCCATTTCTGTTACGGCTTAACCGATACCTGCGATTCGCGCACGCGATTAAGGAATCGATGCACCTTCCGTGAGCCAAGATGCAATCTCATTGCAATATTGCGGGAGCAGGCGAAGGAGAAACCAAACAGAAACCCAGTCGCAAGACCATAGAGGAAGCCTATCAGACTTCCTGTCCAGGTTACACTGTATCCGGGAAAGAACTGGGAGAGAAGAGAAAGCTTCGGGCCGATGTGATGGCCGCCCTTCGCTAGAAGGACAACTGTCGCCGCACAGATTGCGCTGCCCAAGAGTGTTCCCACGCCGGCCCCGAGCGCGACAGGATCAAGTTTCGCAAATGCCTCGGAAAGGATTTTTTGCGTGGAAGAACTGGCGAACCGAAATGAGCCGTAACAAAAACCCAGACCGCTGTAGATGTCGTATCCGAAACGCCAGGCGAGAGCATGCAAGGCAAAACGAATCCCGCGCTTCAATTTAAAGAATTTGAAAAAGGGGATGTTCACCCAGACAAATAAGCTCCCGAAAATCAAGATCAGCGGCCACGCCCAATAAGTGAAAAATGACGCGATCGAAACGGCGACAAGGAGAAAAGAAGAAATCAGACTGAGCCGGTAAGAAAGCCCGAGGTTCAGATCGTTAAGGACGCGCGGCTTATTCCGGACAAAGCGATCCCAAATGAGTTCCGTCCATGGTGTCGCTCGATCGAACACATCGGTTCCAATGAGCGAATACGCGTTCCACCTCTTTAGGTGTTTGACTTGAAGATCGGGAAGGAGCCGTATTTTTTGTGAGGCAGCTTTGAGCCGGTAACCCAGCTCGATGTCTTCAATGCACGGTCGGTCGTATCTTGGATCGAATCCTCCGGCCTTGAGGAAGACCTCGCGTCGGATGGCGCCGCAGGCTCCCCAAAACGTTGAGGCTTCGGCGCGCCCCTGTTGATGAACATAATGGTGGAACAAATTTTTATACTGGGAATGAAAATTCGCTTCGGACGGCTCTTCATCGTAAGAACCGATTAACGCGGCGAGATCTTTTTCCGTTTCGAAAATTGATCGGATCCGTTCGATCGAATGCGGAGGAATGATTACGTCTGCATCAATAAAGAACAGAATGTCGCATTTTGATGTTTCCGCTCCGACATTCCGCGCCTGTCCCGGTCCACTCCTGGTCGGGAGCTTGACCACGCGAGCACCCAAATGCTCGGCAATTCGCCAGGAGCCGTCGCCTTCTCCGTCGGCCACGACAATGATTTCGTCACCCTTCTGAATTGCGGTTATGGCCGATGACAAGCATTTTGCAAAGTTCGTTCCTCCACACGAAACAGGTATTATAATCGAACACGTGAGCGAAGCGTTCAGTTCCGGGCTGTGTTCGGCCGGCTTCGCATGCGAAAAAAAGGATGCTGCTGTATCCGCCAGCTGGCTTTTCATTTCGGTAGAAGACAAGTGATTGTAGAAAACTGGCCGGCTTATTCAAGAAAAAGTGGTTTTTCTGAGGATTATGCATCGGCAAAGCGATAGGCTGGTGCAAGGTCGACGTCTGCAAAAAATCGAGCGGCAGACAATATCTGGTGTTTCCTTGCGCCTGCAGGAGATGGCTGCCAACCCGGGTGTGGTCTGCACTGAGAGTTGCTGTCGGATTGCTTCTGTTCGTGCAAGGCGGTGTATCTCCTGGCAGCCACTTGCCATGTGCGCGGCCAGGACCAGGAGTATTACTATCGGATCGCCCGCTCCATCGCGCGCGAGCACACCTTCGCGATCGAGCCCCTCGTTTTTCAAAATAAGGAACTGGCCGATTCACGTGGACGCGACGGTCTTTTCTACGCACAGTACGCGCCCGGTCTCCCGATCGCCTTGGTTCCACTTGTTCTGGCGGGCGATAGGATGAAAGAGTTGATGTCAGGCTTCGCGGCCAACTACTTCTGGTTTTACAAAAGCGAAGGGGATATCGGCCCTAGAGTGGTTGCCAGTTATTTTAATATTCTCATCAGTGCAATTACCGTAGGTCTGCTTACGCTGTTGATTGTTCAGCTAGGCTATCCGGTTAGCGCGGTATTTTTTACCGGCCTCAGTCTCGCGGTGAGTACCTTCGCATGGGGCCAGGCGAGGATTGTATTCGTCGAGCCGTTGCAAGGTCTGCTTTTTGTAGCCGCAAGTTTACTGCTGCTTCGCGCAACGCGCGCACGATCGGTGATGGGTGGATGCATGCTTGCCCTCGCCATTTTGGTCAAGATCACAAGCATCCTGGCATTGCCGGCGTTTCTGTTGTTGCCTAACGAGCGAGGTGAGTTGCTTTATCGGCGTCGCTCAACACTCGTCGGGCTCATTGTTCCCGTGGCAATAGGGCTGGGCGCCTACGGCTGGTACAACTGGATTCGATTCGGTAGCTTCACTGCTATCGGGTACAGTAATTTAGGGAGCGAGGTAGAATTTCGCGGGAATGCACTGGGCAACCCGTTCATTGGACTTTATGGGCTTCTCTTGTCTAGCGGGCGCGATCGTATTGTTTCCTTCGCTCTTTTTCTTGTTCCGCGTTTTCAAAGGAAAACTTAGCTGAAGATCACCGTTCCGCCGCAAAGACAGATTCCGGATCGGAGCCGGAAACTTTGCCCACTGCAATCCAGCCAAATCGGCTGACAAGTGCACCGATCAAAAACGAA
>Ga0209470_1001092_pt1 | contig 20557 bp, 15 predicted proteins | sample GraSoiAngelo_125_FD_185882 | JGI IMG/M metagenome (GOLD analysis project Ga0209470, IMG submission 185882) | Grasslands soil microbial communities from the Angelo Coastal Reserve, California, USA - 14_0927_05_40cm (SPAdes) (version 2) | ecosystem: Environmental > Terrestrial > Soil > Grasslands ... | reverse complement strand
TCGGGGAACAATCGGAGTGCGTTCGTCGGCGGGTTCCGGCTGTGGGATCGGCGGGCGACGCGATGACCCCACCGTGGAGCCCGATCGTCTTCCTGCTCGACGTCGACAACACGCTCATCGACAACGACCGCGTCGCCGCCGACCTGAAGCGCCACCTGACGCGCGAGGTCGGGGCGGAGCGTCAGGAGCGATACTGGGCGATCTTCGAGGCGCTCCGCGCCGAGCTCGGCTACGCCGACTACCTCGGTGCCCTCCAGCGCTATCGCATCGAGCACCCGCGCGATCCGCATCTCCTCGCGGTGTCCTCGTTCCTCGTGAACTACCCCTTCGCCAACCGCCTCTATCCGGAATCGCTCGACGTGATCGACCACCTCGCCGCCTGGGGACCCACGGTCATCCTGTCCGACGGCGACGTGGTCTTCCAGCCACGGAAGGTCGAGCGCTCGGGGCTGTTCGACGCGGTGGAGGGCCGCGTCCTGATTTACATCCACAAGGAGCAGGAGCTGGATGACGTCGAGCGGCGCTTTCCTGCCGAGCACTACGTGCTCGTCGACGACAAGATCCGCCTGCTGACCGCCGTCAAGAAGGTGTGGGGCGAGCGCCTGACGACGGTGTTCCCGCGGCAGGGCCACTACGCGCACGCCGCCGACGTCGCCACGTACCCGCCGGCGGACATCACGGTCGAGCGCATCGGCGAGCTGCTCCGCTACGACCGATCCGCGTTCGGGAGGAAGGAAGCATGAAGGCAACGCAACGGCTGCACGACGCCGGCCAGAGCATCTGGCTCGACAACATCACGCGCGCCATGCTCGCGAGCGGCACGCTCGAGCGCTACGTGAGGGAGCTGTCGGTCACCGGACTGACCTCCAACCCGACGATCTTCGACCACGCGATCAAGAACAGCCACGACTACGACGCCGCCATCCGTGAGCAGACGGCGGCCGGGAAGGCGGGCGAGGAGCTCTTCTTCGAGCTCGCGCTCGCCGATCTGCGGCAGGCCGCCGACCTCTTCCGTCCCGTCCACGAGGCGACCAACCGGGTGGACGGCTGGGTCTCGCTCGAGCTCTCGCCGACGCTCGCCTACGACACGCCCGGCTCCGTGGCGGCCGCGAAGGCGCTCTACGCCCGGGCCAACCGCCCGAACCTCTTCATCAAGATCCCCGGCACGCGGGAGGGTATCCCGGCGATCGAGGAGGCGATCTTCGCCGGGGTGCCGATCAACGTGACCCTCCTCTTCTCGCGCGAGCAGTACCTCGCGGCCGCGCAGGCGTACGTCCGCGGCGTCGAGCGGCGGGTGGCGGCTGGCCTGAACCCGCACGTCGGGTCGGTTGCCTCGCTCTTCGTGAGCCGCTGGGACGTGGCGGTGGCGGGCAAGGTGCCGCCGGCGCTCCACGACCAGCTCGGCATCGCGATGGCGAAGCGCACGTACAAGGCCTATCGCGACCTCCTCGCCTCCGATCGCTGGCTCCGGCTCCTCAACGTCGGCGCCCGCTCCCAGCGGCTCTTGTGGGCGAGCACCGGAACGAAGGACCCGAAGGCGTCGGACGTGCTCTACGTGAAATCGCTCGCCGCGCCGCACTCGGTGAACACGATGCCGGAGCAGACGCTGCTCGCGCTCGCCGACCACGGCGAGATCGGTCCCATGCTGCCGCACGACGGCGGCGACGCGGAGGAGGTGCTCGATCGCTTCGCGCGGGCGGGCGTCGACGTCGACGCGCTGGCCGCCGAGCTCCAGCGCGAAGGGGCGGCCGCGTTCGTCAAGTCCTGGGAGGACCTCCTCGCCTGCCTCGCGGAGAAGAGCGCGACGCTCCGGAAGACCGGCTGAAGGGGGGGCGAGGCCCCAAGGTCCTTCGGCAAACGTTAGCCGGGGCTCTGGGGCTTGATGTAGCTACACAGCGAGGGCTAGTGTAGCCACATATGGCACGCGCGGTGGTCGGCATCCGCGATTTGAAGAACAACCTGAGCCGCTGGGTGGCCCGGGCGCGCCGCGGGACGGAGGTCCTGGTGACCGATCGCGGGGCACCGGTCGCCCGCCTCGTTCCGGTCCGGGGCGTCGATCCGCTCGAGGCGCTGATCGAGGCGGGAGTGATCGAACCGGCGCCCACAGGCGGGCGCCGGCGCCGGCCGGGCACGCGTGTCCACCTGCACGGCGACGGGCCGTCGATGGCGGACTACGTCGCCCGGCAGCGGCGGTGACCGCCTACTTCGACACCTCCGCAGCGGTGAAGCTGGTGATCGCGGAACCGGGGTCGAGCGAGGCGGAGGGGATCTGGTGGGACGCCCGCAGGGTCGTGTCCTCCATGCTGATGTACCCGGAATCGCGGGCGGCGCTCCAGAGGGCGCGGCGTGAGCGGCGGCTGACGGACGCCCAGCTGCAGCTCGCGATCACTGAATTCGAAGGCCTCTGGGCGCACTTCGATCGGGTCGCCGTGTCGACCATCCTCGCGACGCGAGCCGGGGTGCTCGCGCACGACCACGACCTCCGCGGCTACGACGCCGTCCATCTCGCGTCGGCCGAGATCATCGCCTGGCCCGACGTCGTCTTCGTCGGAGCCGACCGCGACCTGTGCCACGCCGCTCGCCGGCTGGGGCTCGCCGTGGCCCGTCTCCCTCGTCGGTGAGCCAACCGGTCGGGCCCACATCGTCATCCACGGTCCTCGGCCGCTCGTTCCCAGGTCGTTGCGGGGACCCCGGAAGAGATAGTGGCTGCTGCCGCTGTTCCACGCGCGCCAGAAGCGGTCCCACCCGACGCTCAGGAAGGCTCGCTGAGCTCCGAAGATCGGGTGCTGCAGCTCAGGGCAGGCCGCCGTTCACCAGAGTCCAGCTGGGGCCGACGATGGAGAGGATCCTGGCCATCTGCGTCCCTCCCACCATCCCCGGGTAGTCCGGGCCGATCGTCACCGCGAGCTTCCTGCTGACGCTGGCATCCAGGATGATGATGTGGGTCAGGTCAGCCGTCGCCGGAACCGGGGCGAGGGGGGTGAGGGGGTCGGGGACCATGACGACGCCCGACCCGGAGTCGCCCGGCGTGCTGGGCCCGTACCACAGGAACGCGGTGCCGCTGGCGAACAGGCCCGCCGCCGCCCGGCAGGTCCCACCGGTCCCTACCACCGCGCCGTGCCCGCAATACCCGACGACGGCCGGCGAGTAGCTCGGGGTGAGCACCGTGAGCAGGCCGACCGAGTTGCTGGCCGCAGGCACGGTCGGGAGCCCGCCCGTGTAGGCGCCCGTCGGCCCGCCGAAGACCGGCATCGTCGGCCGCATCCACGGGTTGAACGCGGAGTTGACAGCGATCAGCGCGAAGTCGTTGCCGAGGCCGCCGTTGCGGACGATCGAAAACTTGCCGATCGGGTAGATACCAGGCCCGCAGACGCCGCCCGAGGGGCAGGGGGCTTCGGGCGGAGGCACGACGAACGCCGTGACGGGGTTGCTGAGCGCGCTGGCGCAGTGCCCGGCGGTGCCCAGCCCGAAGCTGGTGCCGTTCTGGAACACGAAGTTGGCCGTGCACCAGGCGAAGCCGTTCGGCACGCCGTTCTTCCCGAAGAAGAGGCTGATCAGCCACGTGCCCGGGCCGATGCCGATGGGAGGCCGCTCGACTCCGGGCGCTGCCTCGCCCGTGCTGGCAGACCCGGCGGCCGCGTAGGTCCCGTTGTCCGGCATCTGTGCTCCCGCCGGCAGGGGTGTACCGGCCACGCCGTTGGCGAGCACCTGATCGTAGTACGCGTCGTCGTACCAGGAGGGACCGCCGGTGGGGATGGGTACGGCCGAGCCCCACGCGTAAGTCTCCGTGGTCGAGGATGTGCCGCCAGCGCGGCAGAGCGTCACGGGTCCCCACGAGAGACCGCCAAGGAACGCGACGAGAAGTGGCAGCGGCCGCCGCAAACTTGCCATCGATACCTCCTTTTACCGAGCCGACTTTACTTCAACCCTCTTTGACGACGCTTCGCTTCGGCTCGAATATACGCGCTCAAAACCGCGTCCTGCTTCAAGGCCGCACAGTTCCACGGCTCCGGTATTCTTCCTGCCGCAGATAGGGGAGATGGCCTCCGTTAAAAGGGACAAGCGCGCACCGTCGCGGGGGGGTCTCGGTCAGCCTGCCCGTCAACCCGGTGGCTTCGTGAGGCGTCTATTGTGGAGGCGGGACCGGACCTGCCGGGGCGATCCAGATTCCCGCGCAGCAGTCTGCGCACGTCATGGAAAATTAAAACCAACGACCCGCAATCATAACTCCCGCAGCCTTTCCTCGATCTCGTCGGCAGCCTAAACGAGTGAGGCAAGACGATGCGAGAGAAGGAGAAAGGGGAGTCTCAGGATGAGCGACGCGTCCACGTCCCCCCCGTCCTCGAGGGCCGACTGCGGATCAGGCTGCCCGGGGTGAAGGGGCCGCAAAGCGAAGCCCGATGGAGCCTCGTGATGAACGATGCATCGACGTCCCTCCGCGTCCTCGAGGGCCGGCTGCGGATCAGGCTGCCCCAGGTGAAGGGCTCGGAAAGCGAAGCCCGATGGGTGGAGACCCGGCTACAGGAAATCGAGGGCGTCAACCGCGCCAGCGCCAACCCGTTGACCGGGAGCGTCCTGGTGGTCTTCGACACCCGGCAAATCGCCACGCACGAGATCGTCGCGGCCCTGTGCTCCTGGGGCTACCTCGGTGAACAGCGTCACTCCGACGGCCGAGTAGCCCCCGGCGACGGACTGCGCGGCCTCAGACTTCGCGCCACGACGGAGCTCGTGCTCCAGCAGCTTCTCGCCGCCCTCATCTGAAGTTCTGACGATGCCGATCTCCCGGCAAAGGTCGCGGACCGATCGGGTCCTCGCCGCCGAGGACGAAGATGAAGAAGAGGGCAGGGGAAGCGGCGGGCGGCGCCGAGCGCACGCGGCGGAAGCCGAGCCGGTCCCAGAACCCGAGACCGGGCACGACGGCCCGCGGGGCGACCGGCGCACCTCAGATCGTCAGCCGCCTCCATCGCCCCGCCTGGACCCATCGGTAAGACAGGGACAGGCACAGAAGCCAGCCCAGCGGCAGGGAGGTCCAGACGTACTCGGGCGGCAGACCGAGGGAGAATCCGGCCACGTACGCCACGAGCAGGATCGTCGCGGTCAGCGCCAGTTCGATCAGGAAGGCGGCCCGGGTGTCCCCGGTCCCGGAGACCGACACGAACCATATCTGGCCGGGGATGACCACCAGCATGGACGCGGCGACGACCCGCAGGCACCTGACGGACGCTTCGATCACCTGGGGGTCGCCGACGAAGAGAGAGAGGAGAGGACGGGGGAACAGAAGGATCAGCGCCGCGAAGGGCAGTGTGACCAGGTAGCTCGGCCGGATGACCTCCCAGAGCAGATGCTCGACGCCGCGGGCGCGGCCGCTCCCGATCATGTGGCTGACCATCGAGCAGGTTGTCTCGGAGAAGCCCTCGGTCGGGATTCGCAGCACCGCGTAGAAGCTGTACACGACGTTCGAGGTGGCGAGCGCCTCCTCGCCGAGCCGGTCGGCGAGGACGAAGAAGACGAACCACCGGAGACCCTCCATCAACGCCTGGAGTCCCACCGGAAAGGAGACGGAGCAGAGCGACCCGGTCAGCCTGCCGTCGAGCCGTGGGAGCCGAAGCAGCGCGTACCTCCGGACGTCAATGTGCCTGAGGACGTGTGCCGTCAGGTACGCGCAGGTGACGACCTCGGCTCCCACCGATCCCCAGGCCGCGCCCTCGATCCCCAGGCGCGGGAACCCCAGGTTGCCGAAGACCAAACAGTAGCCGAGGAAGAGATTCGTGGCGGCCAGCAGGATGGTCGCAGGGATGAGCACTCGCGTCCGGGACAGGGTGACGAGTAGGGCGCTGTAGGCCAGGTTTGCGGCGTGAAAGACCGTGCCGATGGCGACGACCGGGACGAACGCCTCGACGGCGGTTCCCACGTCATCCGAGGCGACCACGAGCCCCGTCAGCCGGGGAGACGCGACTCGCAGCCCGAGCGTCAGCACCAGCGAGACGACCGTGAGTAGCGCGAGACCCAGGTTGAACGTCTCTCCGACCGCCTCGTCCCGGCGCTGTCCGGCGCGGCGCGCGGTGAGTATCTGGATCCCGTCCACCAGCGCCACCATCGGGACCGTCGCCAGCTCGTAGATCGTATCGGCGAGGGCGATCGCTCCGAGCTCCGCTACACCGACGCGCGCGAGAAAGGCGGTGTCCGTCACATGCACGATCGTCTCGCTGATCTCGGCGAAAACGATCGGCAGGGACACGGCCCAGACCGTCTTCGAGAATGCGTGCGTTTCCATTTCCGCCTTCGCGGAGCCCCTATTGTGCCCCGAGGGGACTCGAACGGCCGTTTGCCGACGGACGGCCCCGCGGGCAGGACGCTCCCGGGGAGAGCGGGATCCCGGTCCGCCTTTTGGCCCTACAATAGGCTCAACTCGTAAGAGTTCCGGTTCAGGTGCATCACCATGCAGGAGAGGAGCGCTCCGCCCTTGAGGTACTCGCTCAGGTTGAAGAAAGTCACGCCGAGGGCGAGGTTGACGGCGATGTCCTCGATCCGGCGGTTCTTGGTCAGTTCGTGGGCATACTCTTCCGTCCCGGCCTTGAGGTCGTGGATGTGAGATGCATTCAGAAGGGCGTTGGAGAGGCGCAGTGAGTTGCAGATACCCGAGTAACACACGTCCACGGAGACATCGATGATGTTGGTGTGACTCTCGATCTCGGCGACTTCTTCCGCCTCGAAAAGCTCGGTACAAACCAGGGTATTCTCGCGGGTGATCGGGAATACGGAGCAGTCCAGGTGGTACAGGTACGGGTCGCTCAGCCTCACCTTGATCACCTTCATGCCGAACGTCTTCTCCATCCACTCGTAGGTGTCCCGCTCGGAACGGGTGCCGTAGCCGCCGACGTAGACGTTGTCCTGCAGGTGCTTCAGCTCGGCGTCCCCCTCGAACCTGGACGGGGCCACGTAGACCCGGTAGCCCATCGCCTTGAAGAAATCGACCCCGATCTCCGTTTCACCCCATCGCGGCTTCGACGTGAAGTTGGAAATGACGACGACGTCCCTCTGGGGCACGTGCTCCAGGACGACGCCGAGATTCGCGGTAAAGACCAGATCCTGCAGGCCGCAGTTCCGCGGAGTCGGGACGAGGTAGACGACGGCTTCGGAGGCGAGGTAGCGGTAGACGCGAAGAAACTGGACGATCGCCAGCCTCCGGTCGACCCTTCGCTTCTCGAGGGGCATGTCCTCCATCCAGGGGTTGTTGGCCTGCTCGGTGGAGAACGAGAAGGGAAGGTTCATCACGAAGGCGGGCCGGGTCAGCGTACCGGGGCTGAGGTTTTCGAGGACGGCGGGTTGGCGTTCCTGCTCCGCGGTCAGGACCGATTGGGCCATGGGTCACCTCCGGGCTCCCGGGCGATCCTGGAGCTCCCTTTTTCAACGATGCGGATCACGGGGTCGACCCCCGCCTGGACGTGCATCGAGGTCTCGTTCGTCGGGACAAAGTCGAACCGATCGGACAGCGGAACGATCAGGTCGACCTGCGATCCGAAGCGGATTTGCGAGAAGCGCTCGCCTTGGTTGCAAGGCCGGTTCTGCTTGAGCTGGAAGGGGATGATCGAGTCCACGTCGTAGTCGGCGATCTGCAGGACGTAGTACGACTGGTCGAGCTCGGAAGCATCGACACGGTTGACGACCCGCTGGTTCTGGTGCAGGTAGCCCGCGGATTCCAAGTTGATGTGCAGCTCGTCGAGGATTCCCTTCTCGACGGCGAGCAGCGGGTGGTTGTGGGTGTCCAGGGGCTCCACCTCCCGATACGACAGGCGACCGGGGAAGGGTATGCGGTTCACGTGGACGTCGAAGAAGGTCATGAAGATGCCGATGACCAGGCTCGGCCGGTCATAGGCGGCGTCGCGGAGGGCGTCGCGAAGCGAGTAGTATCGCCCCTTGATCTCGACGATGGGCTCATCGGGTTCGACCGTCTTCTGGTACAGGATGATCCCGTCCGCCGGGGCAAAGAAGAACGCGGTGTCCTGGTAGGTGGGACGGAACGGATCGCGGAAGAAGTGCTCATCAGAAAGCCAGGTGAGGGGTTTTGCCCGCACCGGCTGCACCTCCGAGTCGAATCCATTCCCGAAGACTCTTGGCCATGAAGATCTCTGAAAGCCTGCCGGCTTGGCGTGCCGCAACAAATTGACATATGCGGCGCGGAACCGACCATCCCGACAGGAGGGGAGATTCCCGGGGGGGGCTGAATCACCCTAGCCGGCGGCAGCCGCCCGAAAGCGGCGCCTCGGTGACCCAGTTCAGAACGCTAGGGGTCGGCCTGGAATTCGGGGTTGAACGGGTCGAAGCCCGCCCTCATCGAGATCGTTGATTCGCCGGCGTCCGCCGTTGCTCAATTCTCCCAGATCCCCATGCGTTGCCACAGCGGCAGCGACCAGCGCGTGACGATGCCGATCTCCCGGCAAAGGTCGCGGACCTTGCCGAGGGCCTCCACGGTCTTTGCCCGGTGGCGCGGGTTCCGCGTGTAGGCCTCGGCGACCACCTCTTTCGGGATGCCGTACGTCCCGACGATCTCCGCCGACGGTCGCATCATGAGTTGCGCCATCGGCCCGAGGATGAGCGGCGCCTGGAGGGCGAGCGAGGCGCGCGCCGCGGGCTTCAGGTGCGGTACGTGCGCGCGCAGGTAGTGACGCGCGAACGACAGGTGGCGGGCCTCCTCCGTGACGTGGATGCGCATGATGCGCTCGAGCAGCGGGTGGATCGGGCGGCCGCTCGTGAGCTCCGTGCGCTGCACGTGGTCGATCGGGTCCTCGCCGCCGAGGACGAAGATGAAGAAGAGGGCAGGGAAGCGGCGCGCGGCACCGAGCACGCGGCGGGAGCCGAGCCGGTCCCAGAACCCGAGGCCGGGCACGTCGAACCCGGTGCGGGTGACGAACTCCTGGAACATGAGGGAGTGCTGCCCCTCCTCGATGACCTCGTGGTAGACGTAGCGGAACTCGGGGGCGCCGTTCGGGAGCCCGAGCGCGAACTCGAGGAGCCCGCGCTGGAGCACGTTCTCGAACTGGGCGCCGATCTTCATCTTGGTGGCGATCAGGTGGAGCCCGAGACGCGCCCGCGTGCCGGGCGGGAGGGCGCGATACCAGCTCGTGGCGGCGAGCGCGTCGTCCCCGAGCTCCCAGCGCGGGTCCTCGGGATCGATGCGGTGCTCCGCGCGTTCCCAGTCGACGTCGGCGTAGGCGTCGAAGTGCTTCACCACCGACTGGCGGCTGAGGCGGCCGAGGAGAGCCGCATACGGCTCCTTGGCCCGCGGGCGCTCTTCTCGAGGAACGGAACCGAGCGGGATGGCAGCCTCCATTTCGCGTCTCCTTTCCAGCGGCGTCCGTGGCGTGCGGCTGCGCCGTGGAGACGCACGGACCGTGCCAGGCAAGGCGGGGCTGGTCGCCGCCGCGATCTTCCCGCATTCACGGGCCCTGGCGCCGGCAGGTCCCGGGGCCGGGCGCAAGACCCGGACTGCACCGGGCTGCATGGCGCAGTAGGCATCCTCCCCCTGCGCGACGGGCACTGACCGCGGTATATACCTACGCTCCATGGCTGGCATCAGCCTTGCCATGGACCGCCAGGGGGCTCCGTGAGTGATCCCGCGACGTTCCAGCTGATCGCCGCCGCGCTGACCTTCATCCCGGCGCTCGTCTGGGCCGTGATGGCCCAGGCGATCTCGCGCTTCACCCGCAAGCGGGGCTCGAAGGGGACGGTGCAGCGCGTCCTCTTGGCGCTCACCTGCCTCGTGGCCATGCACTACGCGCTGTGGAGCCTCTTTCCGCTGCTTGCCTCGCATCTCCGGGGAGAGGGGAACAGGCTCAGCGCCGTCCTGCTCGCGGCGAGCGATACCAACGTGGTGGCGCTGATGGCCGCCGCCAGACACTTCGTGCTCCTGTGGCCGATCCGGGCCGAGGCCCCGAGGCGGGGCTGGCTGGCCGTCAACTACGGGTCGGCCCTCGTGGCCGCGACGTTCTTCGTGCTCGCGGACCTGAGGATCGTGCACCTGCCCGAGCACGGCTTGTTGGGCTTCTTCGCGCTCTTCACGGGCTACTTCGTCGTCCTCGCTGCGCTCTGCATGCAGGACGTGTTTCGTCTCGCCAGGTGCGGAGCGTGGCGGCCGGGGAGGCTCGCGGAGCACAGCCTCGCCGACGCCCTCACGGCTGCGCTCGGGTTCCTCTGCGTCCTGGCCGGGGTGCTGGCTCCCGGCGCCCGTGGCATCGACTTACTCTCGGCGTTGGCCGGCTGGGAACGCTCCCCGGCCGTCATGAGCTTCTTCGTGCTCCACGCGGCCGGCGGCATCCTGATCGCGGTCCCCTTCGTCGTCCGGGATCTCGGGGAGATCCTGCGGGGCGTCGTGACCACGGTCGTCATGATCGCCGCAACGGCGTCGGCGTACCTCGGCGTCCAGGCGCTCGCCGCTCGAGGCCTGGACCCGGAGGTCCGCCGCCTCGCCGACATCGGTGCGATCCTCGGGGTCGTCCTCGTCCTCATGCCCGCGCGATCGTGGGTAGGGTCGGCGGTCGATCGCTTCCTCCTTCGGCGGAGCTGGCATCGATGGGCCGAGGCGCAGGCGCTCCTGCACGCGCTGTCTCCCGACCTCGGCGTCGTCGAGTGCTGCCGCCGCGCACTGGCCGAGATGGCGCGGGCGATGCAGTTCCGCGGCGCGGCGGTCCTGCTCGCGGGCGGCGAGACCGTCGTGCACGGCCCCTTCAGGGTGAAGCCCCTCGAGCGGGTCTGGCCGCGCGATGCGACCGCCCTGCCACACAACGCCTTCGGGCTCGGCCGGTTCCGCGAGCTGCCCCTCCCGCTCCGCGACGCGCTGATCGAGGCCGACGTCGTGGCGGTCGCGCCGGTCGCCAGTCCGCGCGGCCACTGGGGGCACCTCTTCGTGACCACCGACCTCCTCGGCGCCAGCTTCAGCGACCGCGACGACGAGGGGCTCGATGCCGTCGCGAACCAGCTGGCGCTCGTGCTCGACGCGGCCCAGCTGCTGACGCGCGCCGTGGCCGTCGAGCGCTCGCTCGCCCACGCCGAGCGGCTGGCCGCCATCGGCGAGATGGCGGCGCGCATCGCGCACGACATCCGCAACCCGGTGACGGCCGCGCGCAGCCTCGCCCAGCAGCTCGCCCGCGAGGCCGGCGCGCCGTTCGCCACCGAGCATGCGATCATCCTCGCCGAGCTCGAGCGGGTGGAGCGGCAGGTCGCGGCCCTGCTGCGCTTCGCCCGCCGCGAGGACTTCCGCCTCGAGGCGGTCGACGTCGCCGAGCTCGCACGGGACGCGGTGGAGACGCTGCGGCCGCGGCTCGAGGCGGCGGGCATCGGGGTCGAGCTCGACCTCGGCGCCGGCGTCGTGGCCCGCGCCGATCGCGAGAAGCTGCAGCAGGCGCTCGTCAACCTGCTCGAGAACGCGATCGACGCGCTCGCGGAGGTGGCGGCCCCGAGGCGCCTCGCCCTGGCGGTCGGCGCCGACAACGGCACTGCCAGCGTTCGCGTCGAGGACAGCGGTCCGGGTGTGCCCGCTGAGGCCCTGCCGCGTCTCTTCGAGCCTTTCTTCTCGCTCAAGGCCAAGGGGACGGGGCTCGGGCTCGCCATCGCCAAGCGGACGATCGACGCCCATGGCGGGCGCATCGCGGCGGCGCGCGCCGCCGGAGCGGGGATGGTGTTCCGGATCGAGCTGCCCCTCGCCCGGAGCGCGGCATGAAGGGCCGGATCCTGATCGTCGACGACGAGCGTGCCATCTGCCTCGCGATCCAGCGTCTGCTCGCCGGACGCGGCCACGACGTCGAGACCGCGCTGTCGGCCGAGGAGGCGCTCGAGAAGCTCGGCCGCGCCGCCTACCACCTGGTGATCACCGACCTCACGCTCCCCAGGCAGAGCGGCATGGACCTCCTGCGCTCGATCCGCGAGCGCAGCCCCGAGACGGCGGTGGTCATGATCACGGCGCACGGCTCGGAGCGGGCGGCGGTGGAGGCGATGAAGCTCGGGGCGGCCGACTACCTGCCGAAGCCGTTCGACAACGACGAGCTCGAGCTGATCGTCGACCGCGCACTCGAGGGCGTCGCGCTCCGGCGCGACTTCCGCCTGCTGCAGGAGAAGGTCACGGACGCGTACCGCTTCGAGCACATGATCGGCCAGAGCCCGGCCATGCAACGGGTGTTCGACGTGATCCGCAAGGTGGCCGACACCGACCTGACGGTCCTCATCCGGGGGCCGAGCGGCACGGGCAAGGAGCTCGTGGCCAACGCGCTCCACTACAACAGCCCCCGGCGGGCCAAGCCGCTCGTCAAGGTGAACTGCGCCGCCTTCTCGCGGGAGCTGGTCGAGAGCGAGCTCTTCGGGCACGAGAAGGGCGCGTTCACCGGCGCGGTCGGGACGCGGGAAGGCAAGTTCGAGGTGGCCGACGGCGGCAGCCTCTTCCTCGACGAGATCGGCGACATGCCGCTCGAGACCCAGGCCAAGATCCTGCGCGTGCTCCAGGAGCGCGAGTTCGAGCGCGTGGGCGGCAACCGCACGCTCCGCGTCGACGTGCGCGTCCTCGCCGCCACCAACCAGGACCTCGAGGCCAAGGTGAAGGCCGGCACCTTCCGTGAGGACCTCTACTACCGGCTGAACGTGGTCGGCGTCGTCCTCCCGCCGCTCCGCGAGCGCCCCGAGGACCTGCCGCCCCTGATCGAGCACTTCCTCGGCGCGGCCGCCGCCCGGCTCGGCCGCGGACCGAAGACGCTCGCGCCCGCGGCGTACCGGGCCTTGCTCGCTCACGAGTGGAAGGGGAACGTCCGCGAGCTCGAGCATGCGATCGAGCAGGCGGTCGTGCTCGGCTCGGCGCCCGAGATCGGGCTCGAGGACCTTCCGCCCGCAGTACGGTCGGCGGCCCCCGAGGAGGCCGGCGAGCGGCCCGGCCGCTTCCGCGAGGCGAAGCAGCAGGTGATCGAGCGCTTCGAGCGGCAGTGCATCGGCGAGGCGCTCGAGCGCCACCAGGGCAACATCTCGCGCGCCGCGGAGGAGCTCGGCATGTACCGGCAGCACCTCCAGACGAAGCTCGCCGAGTACGGCATCGACGCCGAGGCCTACCGGCACCGGGCCGAAAAGGTCGAACGGTGAGCACCGCGTTCTTCCCGGACGCCCGCTTCGCTCAGCTGGCGGTCGCGCTTCTCTGCTACGTCGGCATCTGCCTGAACGCAGCCGGCCTCTCCGTGTGGAGCGTGCGGCGCGAGCCCGCGCAGGCGCTGGTCACGCTCCTCTTCCTCGGGCTCTTCCCCTTGCCGCTCCGCTGGAGCTCGCCGGCGCTCGCGCTCGTGCAGTATGCCCTCGTGGTGCTCGCCATCGCCGGCGTCGGGGCGAACCAGGTCCGGTTCGCCCTCATGCGCCACCGCGAGGTGCGTGCCTACGCGGCCGGCACGAGCGCCGTGCCCCTCGGCCTGGCCGTCACCGTCTTGATCGCCGCCCCGGCGGTGCTGCTCGCGGGGTACACGATCCTGGACATGGCCCGGCAGCTCACGGCGGGAGGCCTCGCCGCCCGCGTGCCAGGCGTCGATCTGGCGCCCGCCGAGGCGCTGGTCGGACGCGCAGCGTCGCGCGCGCTCTGGGTGGTCGCCGCGTTCGGCCTCTACATGGGCGTCGCCGGCCTTCTCGATCGGACCTGGCTGCGGGTCGTCGGCCGTATCCGTCTCCTCAACGTGGGTGCCCGCTTCGTCTGGATCAACAGCTTGCTCGCAGTGACGAGCGTCGTCGCCCTCGCGGTGATCGTTGCCGCGGGCGTCCCGTCGGCGGCAGGGCGCGGGGCGTTCGTCGCGATCGTCGCCCTCAGCCTGCTCCCCGGACTGAACCAGCTCACCTGGGTCTACGATGCGGTGTGCCGGCGTGTCCTTGCCTTCCACGTGCTGCTCGGCGTCGGGGCCGCAACGGTATTCGGCGTGACGGCGTTGTTTGCATGGCTCGGGGCGGCGCCCGCCGTCGGGTGGATGGCGGCTCTCGCGGGTGTGGCGCTCGCCGCGGCGGCGCTTCCCGCCCGCGTCGACGAGGCCCTCGAGCGCTGGTTCTTCCCGCGCGCCGGCGCCATGCGCGCCCGCCTGCTCGCCATCGCCGCCGAGCCGCTCGTGGGCGCGACGCGCGCCGAGGCCGCGGGCCATCTCCTGCGCCGGGTGGTGGAGGTGCTCGACGGGGAGGGCGGCCTGGTCGTCCTGCCGGCGACGGCGACCGAACCTGCGGGGGCGGAAGCGATCGGTCGTGTCGACCCGGGGCCGCTGGGCGCCGCGCCAGCCAGCGCCGCCCGCGCCGTCGCGGACCTCGGGCTCGGAAACGTTCCTCACCCGATCGAGGAGCTGCCGCTGGCGCACCAGCTCCGCCTGCTCGAATGCGGCGTCATGCTCGCGTGTCCGCTCGCGGGCCGCCGCACCGAGGCGACGCTCCTCCTCGGCCCGCGCCGCGGCTGGCTCTACGATGTGGCCACCGTGCAGGCCCTCCGGGTCTTCGCGAGCCACGCCGGGCTGGCGCTCGAGAACCTCGCGCTCGCGCGCGAGCGGGCCCATGCAGAGAAGCTCGCCGCGCTCGGCGAGGCGGCGGCGCGCATCGCCCACGAGATCCGCAACCCGCTCGCCGCCGCGCGGAGCTACGTGCAGCAGCTCGGGGGGAGCAACGGAGCAGACGGCCTCGTCGAGCCGGCGGTGGACGAGCTCGATCGCATCGGGCGGCTGGTGACCGACCTCCTCGCCTTCGCCCGTCGCGACGAGCTGCAGGCCCGCGGTGACGTCGACCTGGCGGCCGTCTGCCGGCAGGCGATCGAGCAGACCGCCTCGCTGGCCGCGGCACGAGCGGTCGAGCTCGAGACCGAGCTCGCGTCGGCGACCGTGTCTGCCGACCGCGACCGCCTCGTCCAGGTGGTGGCCAACCTGTGCCGGAACGCGGTCGAGGCGCTGGGCGCGCGCGAGCCGCCACGTCGGCTGGCCGTGCGCTGCGCAGCCGAGGGAGGCGCCGGCGTCGTCGAGGTGCGCGACAATGGCCCCGGCATTCCGGCGGACGAGCTATCGCGGCTCTTCGAGCCGTTTCGTACCACCAAGAGCTCCGGGACGGGGCTCGGGCTGCCGATCGCGCGACGCATCGTGGATGCACACGGCGGCCGCGTCGCCGTCGAGAGCGCGCCGGGGGCGAACACGGTGTTCCGCGTCGAGCTACCGCTCGTGCGGTGAGGCTGCATCTCCCGTGCTGCGCCGCTGCAGCACGCACTGCGCACGGCGGGCTCTCGGCTCACGGTATCCCCGATGCCGGCGCGACGGCACCGCGCTTGCACTCCTGGATGGGCAAAAAGGAGGGCAGACGGATGACCACGGTTTTCGCCAATCTCCTCACGAGCGTCGGTGCTCAGCTGGCCGGAGTCCCGCCGGCGGCTCTCGCGCCGTTCCTCTGGAACGCCGTCCTCTTGGTCGCCGTGCGAGCGGCCATCCGCGCGCGTGACCGGCGGCTGGCGCCGCCAGCGACGGCCGGCGCGAGCCCGTCGACCGATGAGTTCCGCTCGGCCGCGTAGGTTGCAACGGCACCAACGTCGACTGCCCTGCCGACGCGAAGAGCACCGCCACGTGCCGGCCGGCCGCCGGCGACTGCGATCTCGACGATGGTGATCGACTCGCCGTTCGCGACGACCGGTCAACGCGGCGAAGCGCTGTTCGGTGTGGCGCCGGCTCCGTCGTGCGTCTTCGGAGCCCATGGCCGCACCCTCGTTTGCAAGTAGCGGCAGCCGGTGAATCACGGGCGGCGTGTAGTCCGCGCCGGAAGCCCCGCGCGGTAGGGAATCCTCCAGGGGGCGGCGGCGCCCGGCCCAGCTGATCGGGACGTCGCTCAAGTGTCCGCAGTATTCGGCCGAGAAACGCTGTTGGCGGCCGGCACGCTGCGGCCGATCCGCGCCCGCGAGCGGACTCGGAAGGAGAATGACGCTGGACACCACGCCCGACGAGAGCATGGTAAGGTCAGGCCGAGCCCCGACGCGGCGGTGGGGTCTGCCCCTCGCCATCCTCCTAGGCGCGGCCGTCCAGGTTGCGGACGCTCCCCAGGCCCTCGGCGCGATCGCGTTCGTCAAAAACGTCGGCGTCGACGCGATCGGCAACAACTCGACGTCGATCTCCGTCACCGTCCCGGCCGGAGGCGTGGCCTTCGGTCACACCGTGCTCGTCAGCTTCGCGATGGATCCGGCAGCGGGGGCGGTCTCCTGCGCGGACACGAAGGGAAATTCGTACAGCGCGGTCGTGGACTTCGCGAACGGGTCCGGCACGAGCGGCGTCCGCACCGTCGTCTTCGCGGCTCGCATCGTCACCGCGCTGGCGGCGGGAAACACCATCACCGTTTCCTACCCCTCCGTCGCTGCCAGCGCGGTCAGTATCAACGAGTTCTCCGGACTCGGATTCGTGGATCGCACCGCGTCCGCCGGCGGCAACAACGGTTCCCCTTCCTCCGGCTCGACTGCCGTCACCTCGCGGGCGAACGAGCTCCTCCTCGGCTCGATCGGTGTCGAGACGAAGAAGAACGATCCGTTCTCTCCCGGAGCCGGTTATACCGGGCTCCCCAATACCGGAACCGGCAAGTCGGGCAGTCCGAGCTCGAACGTCTCGATCGACCCCGAATACCGCATCGTGGCCGCGACCGGCAGCTATCTCGCCGACGGCACGACCGTCTTCGCACGATGGGCGGCGACCATCGCGACCTTCGGGGCCGCCTCCTGCGGCAACGGCGTCGTCGAGGCCGCAGAGGCGTGCGACGACGGCAACCTGGCAAACGGCGACTGTTGCTCCTCGGCCTGCACCATCGAGGCGGCCGGCACCGTCTGCCGCGCCGCCGCCGGCGCCTGCGACGTCCAGGAGACCTGCACCGGGTCGAGCGCGACGTGCCCTGCCGATGCGAAGAGCACGGCCGTCTGCCGTCCGTCCGCAGGTATCTGCGACGTGGTGGAGAGCTGCGACGGGGTCGGCAACAACTGTCCCGCCGACGGCTTCGTCGCCTCGGGCACCACGTGTCGCGCGGCCGCCGGCGTCTGCGACGTTGCCGAGAAGTGTACCGGGTCGAGCGCGAGCTGTCCCCCGGACGCGAAGAGCACGGCGGTCTGCCGGGCCTCGGCCGGCATCTGCGACGTGGCGGAGAGCTGCAACGGCGTCAGCAACAACTGTCCCGCCGACGGCCTCGTCGCCGGCGGCACCGTCTGTCGCGCGGCCGCCGGCGTGTGCGACGTCGCGGAGACCTGCAGCGGGTCGGGCACGACATGCCCGAACGACGCCAAGAGCATGGCGGTCTGCCGGGCCTCGGCCGGCATCTGCGACGTGGCGGAGAGCTGCGACGGCATCAGCGACACCTGTCCCGCCGACGGCTTCGTCGCCGCCGGCGTCACGTGTCGCGGCGCAGCCGGCGTCTGCGACGTCGCGGAGAAGTGTACCGGGTCGAGCGCGAGCTGTCCCGCGGACGCGAAGAGCACCGCCGTGTGCCGAGCGGCGGCCGGCCTCTGCGACGTGGCGGAGAGCTGCGACGGCGTCGCCAACACCTGCCCCGCCGACGACTTCGCCCCCGCCGGCACCATGTGCCGGGCAGCCGCTGGCGTCTGCGACGTCGCGGAGACCTGCGCCGGGTCGAGCACCACGTGCCCGAACGACGCCAAGAGCACGGCGGTCTGCCGGCCCTCGGCCGGCCTCTGCGACGTGCCGGAGAGCTGCAACGGGGTCAGCAACACCTGTCCCTCCGACGGCTTCGTTGCCGGCGGCACCGTCTGTCGCGCGGCGGCCGGCGTCTGCGACGTGGCGGAGTCCTGCACCGGGTCGAGCGCCGCGTGCCCGAACGATGCCAAGAGCACGGCCGTCTGCCGGGCCTCGGCCGGGATCTGCGACGTGGCCGAGAGCTGCAATGGCGTCAGCAACAGCTGTCCGCCCGACGGCTTCGTTGCCGGCGGCACCACGTGCCGGGCGGCCGCCGGCGTCTGCGACCTTGCGGAGACGTGCACCGGGTCGAGCGCCACGTGCCCGAACGACGCCAAGAGCACGGCGGTCTGCCGCGCGGCCGGCGGCGTCTGCGACGTGGCGGAGAGCTGCGACGGCGTCGGCAACAACTGTCCCGCTGATAACGTTGCCCCCGCCGGCACCACCTGCCGTCTCGCGGCCGGCGTCTGTGACCTCGAGGAAGACTGCGACGGGTCGGCGGTCAACTGCCCCGCGGACGCCAAGAGCACCGCCACGTGCCGGCCCGCCGCCGGTGTCTGCGACGTCGACGAGGTCTGCGACGGCGTCGCCAACAACTGCCCGTCCGATGACGTCGCCACGGCCGGCACCCCCTGCCGTCTCGCGGCCGGCGTGTGTGACCTCGAGGAGGATTGCAACGGCTCGACCGTCGACTGCCCTGCGGACGTCAAGAGCACCGCCGTCTGCCGGCCCGCCGCCGGTGTCTGCGACCTCGACGACGTCTGCGACGGCGTCGCCAACGATTGCCCCGCCGATGACGTCGCCGGCGGCGGCACCCCATGCCGCCTCGCGGCCGGCGTCTGCGACCTCGAGGAGGACTGCGACGGCTCGAGCGTCGACTGCCCTGTCGACGCGAAGAGCACCGCCGTCTGCCGGCCGGCCGCCGGTGTCTGCGACGTCGACGAGGTCTGCGACGGCGTTGCCGACGGCTGCCCCGCCGATGATGTCGCTGCCGCCGGCACGCCATGCCGCCTCGCGGCCGGGGTCTGCGACCTCGAGGAAGACTGCGACGGCTCGAGCGTCGACTGCCCCGCGGACGCCAAGAGCACCGCCACGTGCCGGGCCGCGGCCGGCGTCTGCGACGTCGACGAGGTCTGCGACGGCGTCGCCGACGACTGCCCCGCGGACGCCAAGAGCACCGCCGTCTGCCGGCCCGCCGCTGGTGTCTGCGATGTCGACGAGCTCTGCGACGGCGTCGGCGACGATTGCCCCGCCGACGACATCGCCACCGCCGGTACCCCGTGCCGCCCCGCGGCCGGCGTCTGCGACCTCGAGGAGGACTGCGACGGCACGAGCGTCGGCTGCCCCGCGGACGCGAAGAGCACCGCCACATGCCGGCCCGCCGCCGGCGCCTGCGACCTCGACGAGACGTGCAATGGCGTCGCCGACGACTGCCCTCGCGATGCGTTCGTGCCCGCCGGTACCGTGTGCCGCGACGCGACGGACGAGTGCGACATCGCGGAGACGTGCAGCGGCACCGACGCGGACTGCCCCGAGGACACCGGAAGGCCGGACAGTGATCACGACGGCATCTGCGACGCGGTGGACGACTGTCCCGCGACGTCGGACGGGAAGCAGGGGGACAGCGACGGCGACGGCATCGGCGACGCCTGCGATCCGTGCTCGAACATCGTTCCCGTGTTCGCCGTGAAGCCGAGAATGAGGTTCTCGCGGCTCACCGTTCCGGGCCGCGAGAAGATGAGGTTCAAGGGCATCATCACCGTGCCGGTGTCGCCGCCGATCGACCCGTCCACAAAGGGCGTGCGTGTTCTGGTCGACGACACCGACGGGTCCTCGCTCCTCGACACGATCGTCCCCGGCGGCTTCGACAGGACGACCGGGGTCGGCTGGAAGCGGAACAAGCGCAATACCGCGTGGCGCTACCGGAACCCGAGCGGGTTCGACAGCATCGTCCGGATCAGAATCCACGGGCGGCGCAAGATGCCCGGCTGGCTCAAGTTCGTCGTGATCGGACAGAACGGCAGCTACCCGATGTCACCGGCGCGGATGCCGGCGAAGGGCACGATGGTGATCGACTCGCCGTTCGCGACGACCGGTCAGTGCGGAGAGGCGCTGTTCAGCGCGGCCCCCGCTCCCGCGTGCGCCTTCCGGTCTCACGGCCGCACCCTCGTCTGCAAGTAGCCGCTGCGGCTCGCGGCACGCTGTGGTCCGCGCCGAGAGCCCGTGCTATGCGCCGTGCGATGATCGCCGTGAAGCCGATCGCGTACGTGCGCAGCACACTACCACGAATCCGTAGTATATTGAATTCATAAACATTGGATCAATGCGAGGCCGCTCGGGTGGTCGCGATCGGCGTGATCGGCCGGCCTGGCCGGGTGAGCGACGGAGCGTAAGGTGCTAAGGGTTGCCCACCGCGCCGGGATGGCGGAACTGGCAGACGTCGCGGACTCAAAATCACCGCAACCGCGGAATTTCTAACAGGTCGGATACCCTGTCAGCACGGTGGCCGTTCGGTCGCCACTTGGAGCGGCTGGCCGCGCCTTGCGTCACATGAAGCGGTTGTTGATTCCCATGACGTCCTCAGCTATGGGCTCACGCACGAACCGTTCAGCTGTGAGATCGACGCTCTGTATCGCCCTGCTCGTCGCAGTCGCCGCCGCGCCTGCGGTCGCGGGAGCGCCGCAGCAATGTGTCCGCCAGACGCTCGACGCCGTGTCGGCGGTGCTGGACGACCCTCACCTCCAAGGATCGAGCAAGGAGCGCGACCGCAGCGAGCGGGTCGCGAAGGTCATACACGAGTGGTTCGACTTCCGGGCAATGGCGCGGGAGTCCCTCGGATCGCACTGGGCGAGTCTCACGCCCGAGCAGCGGGACCG
>Ga0209470_1001077_pt1 | contig 20754 bp, 21 predicted proteins | sample GraSoiAngelo_125_FD_185882 | JGI IMG/M metagenome (GOLD analysis project Ga0209470, IMG submission 185882) | Grasslands soil microbial communities from the Angelo Coastal Reserve, California, USA - 14_0927_05_40cm (SPAdes) (version 2) | ecosystem: Environmental > Terrestrial > Soil > Grasslands ... | reverse complement strand
GGGAACTTCGATGCCGACCACCGACTTGCCGGGCAATGGCGCCACGATCCGGAGACTGGTGGCCTTGAGCGCGAGGGCGAGGTCATTGTCCAGGTTGACGATGCGGGCCACCTTCACGCCGGGCGCCGGCTCGAACTCGTACATCGTCACGATCGGGCCCGGATGCACCTCGGTCACTTTCCCTTCGATCCCGAAACTCAGCAGGGCGCGCGTCAACACCTCAGACCGCGCTTTGAGCGCCTCGTCGGTCATACGCTCCAGCGGGCCCGAGAAATCGCTCAGCAGCTCGTGCGGGTCCGGAAGCTCGTAGCCGCTCGAGACCGCCGGGGACCCATTGCTCTGCGTACTGCAATGGGTGCGCACGACGATCTCCGGCGCTCCTTCATCCGGCGCCACCAGCTCGTCGGCAGCCTTGGCCGGCAGCTCTGCGGAAACAGGCGCAGGCATCGCCTCCGCCGCCAGCGCGTCCACGCTGCTTTCGGGCAACGGGGGGACCGGCACGGGGCGACTGATCTTGACGGGCTTGGGCCGTGTTTTCTTCACCGGCTCGAGCCGAGCAGACCACTCCGACAGCGCCGGCAGGATGGCCGCCACCGTCTCGGTGAGCGGGTTCCACCAACCGGGTACACGCCGCCACAGTTCGGTGAGCGACATCGGGGTCGCCAGCAACAGCGAGACCAGGAGTCCGGCCAGCATGATGATGTGGGCCCCGGTGCTGGCGAAGTAGCCCCGCAGACCGTCCGCGAGAACCTGCCCGGTCACGCCGCCGGCCATCCCGCGATACACGAGCCCGCTGAAGAGCGTCGGGACGGCGGTCACTTCCAGATGCAACAAGCCGCTGAGACACAGCAGCGACGCCGCTGAGCCAGCGGCGCTCCGGAGCGTCACCGTGAGGGCGCCCTCGACAAAGCACCGAACTCCCAGCATGGCCAGCAGAAATGGCAGCAGATAGGCGCCCCCGCCGACTAACCAGAACAGGGCGGAGGCCAGGGTGGCGCCCACCGCGCCGATCATGTTCCGGGTCGGAGCGGGAGAGGCTGCAGGGGAATGTCCTGACCCGAAGAGTGGGACGTCGGTGGGAGCAAAAGACCCCAGACTCAGCAGAATCAAGAGGCTGAGCGTGATCAGAAGAACTCCGATCACCTCATGCTTCAGATGGGCCGACTGACGGGATGCGCTGCGGGCGTCACCGCGCTTGGCCGTGGTGGATACACCCATGCGCGGGATGGTAGCACCACCCGTGGGCAAGGGGCAAGGGGGCCTCCGCGAAGAGCCGTTAGCTCTTGCTCAAGGCGTCAGCCAGGGCCGCGAATTCCTCGAGCGCAAGCGTCTCCGCCCGCCGGGAGGGAGCGATCCCGACGCGCGCCAACGCAGGGGCCACCGTCTCCGTGCCCAGGCCTTCATCCCGCAGGGAGTTCAGCAGTGTCTTGCGGCGGTGGGCGAAGGCCGCTCGCACAGTCCGGACAAACAACGCCTCGTCCGCCACCCGCAGGGAACGTTCTTTTTGCATAACCAGGCGCACCACGGCCGAGCCGACCTCGGGACGCGGCCGGAAGCAACTGGCAGCAACCTGGAACGCCAGGGAGGGAATAGCCGAGTACTGGGCGAGAACCGACAGGATGCCGTAGTCTCGCCCACCCGGCCGCGCCACCAACCGCCGCGCCACCTCGGTCTGGAGCATGAGCACCATGCGATCAATCCGCTCCCGCGCGTCGAGCAGCCTGAACAGCAATGGCGTGGAGATATTGTAGGGCAGGTTCGCCACGATGACCGACCGGTCGGGAAGCGATTCGAAGGGAAACTCCAATGCGTCGGCAACCCGGAGATCGAGGTTGCGGCAGTCAGCGACTGCCCGGGTCAAATAGTCGCCAAGCCTCGGATCCTTCTCGATCGCGATCACTGTTCGTGCCGCGGCACAGAGGGGACGGGTGAGAACGCCACGGCCCGGCCCAATCTCCAGCACGGTCTCATGAGGCCGCACCTCAGCCAGGGCGACGATTTTCCGGACAATGTTCGGATCAATGAGGAAATGCTGTCCGAGGCGTTTTCGCGGACGAGGAGCCGGCGGAATCATCGCCACGGTGACGGTTCACGCGGGGCCGACGATGGTGTCGCCATGTTTCTTGAGCTGTTGAGCCAGAGACAGCAAGAAGCCCCGGTACGTCTCGACCTCATCGCTCAGCTCTTCCAGCAGGTCATTGGTAAAGGAGGGGCCCGGGCGTGTGTCGGAAAAACGCTGCGCGTCTTGCTGTCCTAGGTGCGCCGCGAGCAACGGGATCGTGCGCGCCTTCCACGTGGCGACGCGCTCGCTCCCGCCCACCGTGTTCAAATCGCTCTCCGCCCGCTTCAAGATTGCTTCCAGCTCTTTCAGTTGCGTGTGGAGCATGGCAAGCGCCTGATCCCTGTCGGGCATCACTCACCGTCTCTTGCGTTGGCCCCGGTTACCGCTTCGCTGCCGCCAATCGCGCCGCCAACTTGACGGCCTCGACAAGACTTCCCGGGTCGGCCACGCCCTTGCCGGCGATATCGTAAGCCGTGCCGTGATCCACCGACGTGCGGATGATCGGGAGCCCTACCGTCAGGTTGACGCACCTCCCGAATGCCACCAGTTTGAGCGGGATCAGGCCCTGGTCGTGGTACATGGCCACCACGCCGTCGTACTCGCCGCGCACGGCTTTTCCGAACAGCGTATCCGCCGGGAGCGGATCGCTGACGTGAATCCCGGCGGACCGGGCCTGTTGCGCCGCCGGCAGAATGCACCGTCGTTCCTCGTCGCCGAACAAGCCGGCTTCCCCGGCGTGAGGGTTCAATGCTGCCAGGCCGATCTTCGGTTTGGCGACGCCGAAGAAGTCACGGAGAGCCCGGTGCGCCAACCGGATGGTCCGTCCCACTCGCTCCACCGTCAGCACTGACGAGAGATCGCGAACCGCCACGTGCGTGGTCGCGAACATGATTTTCAGCGGCCCGCCCAGGATCATCATCCCGACTTCCTGGCTGTGGGTCAGGTCCGCCAGCAGCTCCGTGTGGCCCGGGTGCTTGCAGCCGGCCAGATTGATCGCCTCTTTGTTGATCGGCCCCGTGACGATCCCGTTGATGCACCCCGCCTCGGCCAGCCTGACCGCCTTGGAGATGAAGGAGAGCGAGGCCGCACCGGTCTCCTCCGCCGCGACTCCCATGCGAAACCGGCCGAGCGGGCGTTCCAGCGGATCCAGGACCGGCATCGCGCCGCGACGGCCGAGCGGCTGGTCATGCCCGGCCACCGCCTCAACCCGCATCGGCAGGCCGAGGGATCGAACCGTCTGTTCCATCACCGGCAGCGAGCCGATCACGATGGGACGGCACAGGCGGCCCATCTCACGACCCGCGAACGCCTTGGCCAGCACCTCCGGCCCGATCCCGGCCGGGTCACCCATCGTGAGGCCTAAAATGGGTCTCGTCTCATGTTTCGACTTGCGGCTCTTCGGCATCGCATCACCGCGCGCTGAATGTGTCGATAAAGCATTCTACGAATGGCCGTCCGGCTCCACGTGCACAATGACCTCGGCCACGCCGTCGAAGCAGCGCTTGATGGAGTGTTCCACTCCGTGGGCCAACGCGTGGGCGTCGGCGACCGACATCCCGGCTGACACGTGCACCGACAGGTCCACGAAGATGTGGCTGGGAAGCCCTCGAGTCCTGATCTCGTGGCAGTCCAGGACTCCCTCGTTCTGCAGCACCACCGCCCGGATCTCCTCCGGATCCAGGCGAGCCGTGTCGGTGAGCGACCGGGAGGTTTCCGAGAGCACACTCACCGCGGTCTTGGCGATAATCGCGGCAATGACCACCGCCACGATCGGATCCATAATGGGGTAGCCGAGTCGAACCGCCGCCAGCCCGGCTAACACCGAGAAGGAAGTGAGAATATCGCTCCCGGTGTGCTCGGAATCAGCCACCAGGATTTCGCTGCGCAGCTCCTTCCCTTTGCGCCGCTCCCACCTCATCACACCGTAGTTGATCGCCATCGTCGCCACCATCACGCCAAAACTGACCGCGGTCACCTCCGGCCGGACGGCGCCTTGCCAGTGTGCGTAGCTGTTCCAGAGCAGGTAGACGCAGGTGGCAGCCAGCATCCCCCCGATCGCGGCCGCGGCCAGCGTTTCGTACTTCTTATGGCCGTAGGGGTGTTCATCGCAGGGCGGCGCCGATGCCAGCCAGAGCCCGATGAGCCCGACCACATTCGATACGCCGTCGAAGAGAGAATGGAACCCGTCAGCCTGCATGCCGAGTGATCCGGTCATCAGGCCATAGAACAGCTTGGCGAAGGCCACCAGCAGGTTCAGCGCCAGCACGGCCCAGAGAACAACCCGGACCTCTCTTGCGCGGGGGTCTCCTCCAACGCTGAACAGGTTCCCAGGCGTACTCGACCCCTGTAGGGCCAATCGTCTCATGCGACCCTCAGTAAGGCCGTTAGGTCGGTTTTGTCCGTTGAGTCGGTTACTTCCATTAACGGACTCAACAGACCAAACGGACTGAACAATCCTCCATCGCCATCGCGCACGGCTGAACGCCCTTCATGAACCATACAGGTAGAGCGCATATCCGACGTACAGCAAGGCTGTTCCGCTCAGGAGCCAAGGACGCCAATGCCCGCCCCATAGGAGTTGCCCGAGACTGAACCCAACCGCGACCAGCACGAGTCCCATGGTTGCCAGCGCAGACGGCGCCAGATTCCACTCCGTCCCGATCAGACCCAACGAGACCGGGAGCGTCCCCTGCAGGACCATGGCCCCCGTGACGTTGCCGACCGCCAGGGTGTCCTTCCGCTGATAGAGCCACAGAAAACTGTTGGACATCTCCGGCAACTCGGTCGCCAGCGGAGCGATCAGGAGGGCCAGCAGCAGTGGCGACACGTCCAGCTCGGCCGAGATCGTCTTCGCGACCGTGACGAACAGATGGGCGCCGATCACCAGCCCAACCAGGCCCACCGTGCCTTGCAGACCGATCATCGCGTAGGAGGGTTTGGCAGATTGACGGGCGAAGATCAACGGTTCCAGGGCGAGATGCCCGCGCGCTTGCCCCGAAAATTTGAGAACTATGTACGCAAGATACGAGGCGACCAACACCCCCGCGGCAAGGTAGTGGACCGCGCGGGATGAGATCAACGCGCATCCCACCGCTATGCCATAGGCCGCCAGAAAAAACACCAGGTCAACCCTCACCTCCTGGTAATCCACATGGAAGACCGCGGCGCGCTTTCCCAGCCGGGCGTACAGCATCAGCAGGCCGGCCAGGATGGGGAGCACCAGCGTGCTGATCATGAACGGGGCCCCCAGAATCGCGCCAAGCCCTACCTGCACCCGCTCCTCTCCGGTGCCGAAGAAGATCGCGATGATCGGAATGGAAGTCTCCGGCAGCGTGGTCCCGACCGCCGCGAGGATGCTGCCGACCGCCCCATCCGGCACCTTCAGGCGCTTTCCCAGCCATTCGATCCCGTTTGTGAAGAGATAACACCCCCCCAGCGTCATGACCACGGAGGCGAACAACAGGGCAACATAGTACGGAATCGCCACGAAATGCTCCAAATCTACTTTTTCCTTTTGCCTTTCCTGTTGAAGGCCTGCATCGCCTCCTCCATGACCTCGCGCACCGGCCGACCGCTCTGCTCCGCGATGCGCTTGCAGTCCTGATATTCCGGGGCCGCCTTGATTCCACCTTCCCGGGTCTCGGCCACCTTCACTCGCACCGTCCCGCCCCGCGTGCGCACGGACTCGAGGCGTCGTGGGAGCACCCGCCGGCTCATCTCCTGCAGCCTGACGCCCAGCGTGGTGGTCTCCCGCAACACGACCCCGGCCACCGCCTCGGCTTTCTCGCGCGGCGCCAGCGCCGCGAGAACGATGCCGGGACGACCGTGCTTCATGATCACCGGCGTGAGCGTGACATCCAACGCGCCGGCCGCGAACACACGGTCCATGACGGTCTCATAGGCCTGCGGGTTCAGATCATCCAGGTTGGTCTCGATCTGGACCACCGCCTCCGTATCGCCGAATGCCGCAGGGATCGACTCGCCCAGGAAGACCCGCAACACGTTGGGCCACCCGTCCGGGTCCGCAGTGCCGGCCCCATACCCAACGGCGGTGGGACGCATCAGCGGGAGCGGACCGAATTCCTGAACCAGCGCGCTCAGCAGCGCGATGCCGGTCGGGGTCGTCAGCTCGCGCAGAGGCCCGGCACTGTACACCGGCACCCCCCGGGCCAGCCACGCAACCGCCGGACCGGGAACCGGCAGCGTACCATGCGCCGAGTCGAGGACTCCCGAGCCGAGGTTGACCGAGGAAGCGGTCGCTCGCTCCACGCCGAGGAGATGGCAGCCGAGCACCGTGCCCATCACGTCCACAATCGAATCCACCACGCCGATCTCATGGAACTGCACATCCGAGGGACTTACTCGATGGGCCGCGCCCTCCGCCCGCGCCAATCGGTCAAAGACCTCCCGGCTCCGGTCTTTCACCCCAGGCGGAAGTTGGCTGGACGCGATGATCCGTTGGATGCGGCTGAGCGGGATCGGCGAGCGGAATCCGTCCCGCACCACCACCTCCACCTTCGTGGCGGTGAGGCCGCCCCGCATCACTGTCTTGCATTTCAAATCATAGGTGTCGATGGAGACGGATTTGAGCCCGTGAACCAAGTCCTTGAACGGCAAGCCGGCATCAACCAGCGCGCCCAGGATCATATCCCCGCTGGCACCCGAGAAACAGTCAAAATGAAGAAGGGTCACCACGCCTCCGCACGAGCAAGGACAGGCGCACACGTCAACCCGCCGCTCATCTTAACAAAACGGCCGGGAGACCGAAAGCAGGCAGCGTCGATCCGTTGACGGATTGACGATCGAAGCATGTGGACCCTGGGAACGGACCCTAAACCGAAAACGCCACGAGTGCTCTCATGGAGCGAAGACCGTGGGTGGCACCCACCAGGGACCCCGGCCTCCCGCCAATTCATCACCGAAGGGTGTGGCGGGGCTCAAAGCGAACTTCACCGAAGGAGCGAGGCGTCCACCGAGGCTCCGCCGAGAAGGAAAGCCGGAACTGACCAAGGCATAGTGGTCATCACCCGTTGCGACCAGGAGCAACGGGTCCCCAGACCACAGCCGCGGGAATTCCGGAAGGCTTCCGCTCGGCGGAGCCCGGAAGGACCGCTCCGAGAGGTGCGGAAGCGTCGAGCCCTGGCACACCCTTCGAAGTCAGGAAACATTGATTGACAGCCGGAAGCCTCGTGTGTTATCCACTGGCCGCTTTGGGCGTCCTCTTCTTACGACACACGGCACGCACCGTCCCTTCCATGTTCGTTCGTACCCCAATCCGACACGCGTTCAGGCGGCCCCTTACCCCAGCGCGCTCGCAGCCGCCCTCTTCGACAAGCCGGCCGGCCGCGAGCCGGGTCATGGCGGCTCTGCTGGCGTGCGCGGCGGTCGGTGTCCTCCTGCATCCGGACGTCGCCGACGCCAAGCGCAAACCGGTCCAGGCGGATCCTCCCGACCTGCAGATCGTCGCGGTGACCGTCGCACCCGGGCCCTATTCCCCGGGAGAGGGCTCGCTCGATTTCACGGTCGAGGTCGAAGTGCCCCATGACCTCAACGGCGCCACTATGCTCGAGGTATCCTCGCTCATCAGTTCGCCGTCCAAGAGTTCCTTGCGGTTCCTTGCCAGTCGTCAGCCCGTTGCAGCGTCAACTCCAGCCGATTCGGCACCCCAGGCGGCGCCTCCTGCCGCGGGACCATCGGTGAAGGCGGGGGAGTCCACACTGGACGGATCAGCCGCCGACACGCGTGACAACGGAGTACGCCGTTCTGACGGTGATGGGAAGATGAGCCGGATCGTTGTGACGCTCACCTGGGACGGCAGGGACCAGACCAAGCAAGTCGTGATCAATGGCAAATACGGCTATGAGGTGCGTGCCAAGCTGCTCGTCGTGGGAGAGAACGGACCCCGAACGCTGATGGTGTCCTGGCCTAAACACGGAACGCTCGAAGTGAGGTGACGGGATAGCCGGGATAAAGGGGTAGCGGGGTAAGCAAAAAATCCTCAACTGCCGCTTTTATCCCGTTACCCCCTTACCCCGTTTACCCCCGCCTCACTTCTCGCCCAGCATATTGATCCGGTGGGCCAGACAGCCGGCGCCGAAGCCATTGTCGATATTCATCACGCCGACGCCGGACGCGCACGAATTCAGCATCGTCAGGAGGGCGGCAAGTCCCCCGAAACTGGCGCCGTACCCCCGGCTGGTCGGGACTGCCACCACCGGACGATCCACGAGACCTCCAACCACGCTGGGCAGCACCCCGTCCATCCCGGCGACCACCACCAGGACACGCGCTCGTAGCAGCCGGTCCTGTTGCCCGAGCACGCGGTGGATGCCCGCGACCCCCACGTCGTAGAGCGACTCCACGCGGCTCCCCATCACCTCAGCCGTCACCTTCGCCTCCTCGGCGACCGGGATGTCGGCCGTGCCGGCCGTGACCACGAGGATATCGCCTCTGAGCTCCGGCTTGCGTCGTTGGATGACGACCACGCGCGCCAAGTCATGGTAGACCGCACGCCGATCCAGCCGACCCAGGGCAGCAGCCACGTCCGGTTCAACGCGGGTGGCCAGGAGGGGTCCCCCTTTTTTCAACAGATCCCGGGCAATCGCGACGATCTGGGCGCGCGTCTTGCCCTCGCAGAAGACGACCTCAGGAAACCCTTGCCGGATCGACCGATGATGGTCTACCGACGCGAACCCCAGATCCTCGTATGGGAGTGTCCGTAACCGTTCCACAGCGGCCGCGAGCCCGACCGTACCTGCCTGCAGGTTGCGCAATAGCCTTTTGAGGCGCACGGAGTCCATCATCACCCCCTGCCCTGTCGTGCTAGGTGACCGTTTCGTCCTTCGCCGCGCGTACCATCAAATCGGCGACCACCTGCTGCGGGGATTTCCCCTCAAACAGCACCGCGCAGACTTCTCGCACGATCGGCATCTCCACCCCAAACCGATCTGCCAATCCCAGTGCCGCCCGCGACGTTCGGACGCCTTCGGCCACTGCGTGCGTCTCCTTCAGAATCTCCTGCAACTGATGCCCTTTGCCCAGGCGCAGGCCGACGGTATAGTTGCGGCTCAGCGCTCCGGTGCAGGTGAGCACCAGATCACCGACCCCCGAGAGCCCATAAAACGTGCGTGGATCCGCCCCCATGGCGGTTCCCAGCCGGACCATCTCGGCCAAGCCGCGGGTGATGAGAGCGGCCCTCGTGTTGTGGCCGAGCCCCAAGCCATCCACCACACCGGCGGCGAGCGCCATCACGTTCTTGAGCGCTCCGCCCAGTTGCACGCCAATGAGATCGGTCCCGGCATACACGCGGAAGAACGGCGTCATCAACAACGCCTGCAGCCGCCGGACCAGTTCGACGTCCTCGCCCGCCAACACCACAGCCGTCGGTTGCCCGCGACAGACCTCGGCCGCAAAACTCGGTCCGGAAAGAAACGCCAGCGAACGGTGCATGCCTGGCGGCAGAGTCTCCTGGATCACCTGAGACATCAGCTGGAACGTGCCCTCCTCGATCCCTTTTGTCGCACTGACCAGCGGGATCGGGCCTGAGAGCAGAGGACCGATCTGCCGGAGGACAGCCCGTGCGGCATGGGACGGGACTGCGAAGACGAGCAACTCTCTGTCCTGGAGGGCTTCTCCCAGCGAGATCGTGGGTGAAAGAGACGTCGGGAGCCTGACACCGGGAAGGAACAGCGTGTTTTCGTGCTTGTGGCGAATCGCCTCCACCACTTCGCGTTCATACGCCCAGAGGCGGACGTGCAATCCTGTGTCGGCCAGCAGACGCGCCAGGGTGGTGCCCCAGGCGCCGGCCCCGATGACTGCGACCCTCTGAAACGTCCGAACCGCGTCCGCCATCAACACGCTCCCTGCTACGGTCACCCCGAAGGCGTCTGATTAAAGGCGCCGGATTATAGGAACGCGGTCAACTCACTGTCAATGAAACCCGTCCTCCAGGGATGGGCCGCAACTGTCCTGCGGCATCTGTTCGATCTGGAAACGAACAGGGCCTCCGTGTACTCTAGGGACCACAGCAACGTGGGGATTCGCCCTCGATGAAGATCTGCACCGCCTGTGGCTACGAACTGTCGGACGAGAGCCGCTTCTGCACCCGCTGCGGGCGGGCGCTCCTGTCTCCCTTTCCAGCAAAGCCTGCGGGACGGGAAGCGGAAGAGATGAACATGCCGGTGCTCTACGTCATGGTGGGGCTCTTGGCTCTCGCGCTGCTGTTCCCGCCGTGGGAGACACCTCCCGTGCAGTCTCCCGAATTCTTAGGATTCCATTTTATCCTGGGCCCGCCGGAACCAGATGCGGCGGTCAGCCGTCTGCTCCTGACAGTCGAGCTGGTCACCATCGCCGTGGCAGGGTTCTACATGTCGTGGCTGTTCCGGAAGAAAAGCAAATAGCCAGCAGCAAATAGCGAATAGCTCGGAGCTTCCGCGCAATGCTTCTCTTCAGAGCTGCTAGCTATTCGCTGTTCGCTATTGGCTCACTCGAGCGCCAGCGTCAGGCACTTGGCGGACCCGCCGGCTTTCATGAATTCATCGAGCGGCAGCGGGTGAGTCGTGTACCCGCGTGCCTCCAGCCGTTTTATCGTTTCAGGGCAACCCTCCGGCAGCACGACCTGTTTGGCGACACAGACCGCGTTGCAGGCAAAACGGAGCGCCTCCGACTCCGGCACCACCAAGCGCCTCGCCTCCCCGATTCGTTCCGCAATGGCCGCTTGCGCATAGCGGTCAAAGGCCGGTGGGTAATACAGCAGTTCTCCCCCGCTCAAGGGGCAGAAGCACGTGTCCAAATGGTAGAAGTGGCTGTTCACGAGTTCGACCGGAATAATCTCGCGACCGAAGATCTCGCTGAGCCGGCCGTAGGCGCGGATGTCTGATCGCTGACGATACCCGCCGAACCAGGCGTCCGGCAGGCCGAGCAGGTCGCCCGCCCCCTCGAAATACAGGTCCTTGTCCAGCGTCGTCACCTCATACCCGTGATCCCGAAACCAGGCCTCGAAGTACGACTCCTCGCGCTGCCGCTCGGGATGCCGGAAACGGCTCGGCACCGCGCGTCGCCCCATCACCACACCTGCATTGGCAGTAAAGACCATGTCGGGGAGGCCGGGCATGGGCTCCATCCGCTCCAGCAGCGCCCCGATCTTGTCTTCCAGCAGCCGCATCAGTCCGTGCCATTGCGCGCGCGCCCGCTCCGGGACGACGGCATTCGAGAGACGCATCCACGGGTTGATCTCGTAGTCGATGCGAAAATAGTCCGGCGCGCACACCAAGAGGCGACTCATGCCTTCCACCCCAGCTCTCGTGCCAATTCGCGCAGGAACGATGCGGCATCCATGACCAGGCCCACGGCCTGAAAACTCCCGCGATCGGCCAGCTTCGTGGGGACGGCCGGGTTGACGTCCACGCACACCGTCGGGACAGTGGCCGGGAGCAGATTGCCGGTGGCCACTGCGTGAAGCGTGGAGGCCACCAGGAGCGCCAAGCTTACCCCAGGGAGCGCCGCCCGCATGGCCGCTTGGGCCGCCATCGAGTCCGTGATGACGTCCGGGAGGGGCCCGTCATCCCGGATTGAACCGGCCAGCACGACGCGGACGCCCCGTCGGACGCAGGCCGCCATGATCCCCTCCGTAATGACGCCGGTCCGGACCGCTTTCTCGATGCTCCCGATGGCGCGGATCCGATTGATTGTCCTCAGATGATGCTCATGCCCGTGAGGCACAGCCCGGCCGGCCGAGAGGCGAAAGCCCAGCGATGTGCCGAACAGGTGGGCCTCCATATCGTGGGCCGCCAACGCGTTTCCACAGAACAGGACATGGATAAAGCCGGATTCGATCAGCCAGGCCAGCGCCTCCCGGCCTCCCGCATGGATGATGGCAGGGCCGCCAGCCAGCAGCACTTTGCTGCCTTCCCTTCCCGCCTCACGGTCGTCCCGGAGCGCCCGCATGCGGCGGGCAATGTCGGCAATGATATGCCCGTGGGGGCGCTCCGACGACACCTGGGCTTCCATAAAACTGAAGACGTCCCGCTCCTTGGGGCGCTGAAGCGGGAGCACGCGGATGCCCTCCCGTCCGGTGACGATCAGGTCGCCCCGCTTCACGTCTCCCATCGGGACCGTCCTGGCGGCGGTTCCCCCGCGATCGACCCGGATGCCCACGTCCATTTCCATCGCCTCGACCTCGATCCACCGGCCCTGCAGACGCACCTGTGTCGGTAGGTGGGTCGTCGCATAAAAATTTTCCGGGAACAGTCCGTCGGCCGGCGCCGGTTCGAGCGGGCAGTCCGACTCCCGCTCGACCGAGGCCCCGTGGGGCTGGATCGCCTCCAGAATCTCGGCGAGCAGTCGGCCCGATGCCGCTCGGACGACAATCCTGGCGTGAGACGGCTCCTCCCGCGTCGCCCCGATCTTCACATCGGTCAGATCAAAGGTGCCGCCCATCATGAGAATCGTGTCCAGGACCTTCGCCAGAATCAGCGAATCGATGATGTGGCCGTGGAGAACGACGGTTTCTTGCGTCTGAGCCATTGCGAACCCGTGCTGCGACTCGTCCCTTCAATCCGCTTGACCGAATGCCATCATATCACCGGCTCCTCTCGATCACCTAGGCTCTGACCGGTTTTCCCTCCCGCTATTTGACCTCCATTTTCATCAGCTCTCGCAGCACGCTCGTCGCATAGGCGCCGGGCGGCAACGTGAACGAGAGCGTGACCGTGTTGCCCTTCAGTGCCCAGGTGAGCTCCTCCAGCCGCACGCGCAAGGGCCGGCGCTCGCCGCGGAACCCGCAGGCAGCAGCCGCCTGACACAGCGACTCAGGCGTGGCGCCGAGTGAGGCGACCGCGGCCCGCTCGATCTCGCCGGGCTCGCCGGATGCCCAGGGCGCCCGCGAGCCGAACAGCGGGCCGGTCGGGCTGATCTCGAACGCGTCCGCCCGCCGCTGCTCCACGGCCCCGTCCTCGACCAGGAAACAGGCGCCGTTGTCGTGCTTCATGGCCCAGTCACCGGCCAGGACCCGATCGAGCCGGTCGATCCGGCTGGCCAGGATGCGGTTGAAGAGAAACGACTGATACGCGTGGAGGAACCAAAGCCGCTTGGCTCTCGGCATTCTGGCTCGGCGGGCGGGATCCTGGAGCAGCGACGCCCCGATCGTGTAGTTGAGCCCGTCACGGCCCTGCCGCTGCGGCCCGAAATAGTTGGGCACGCCTCGCCGAGACAACTCCTCCAGTATCAGCGGGGCCGCGCCTGTCGCCGAGGGATACACGTCTCGGATCACGAGCTGAAAGGCATTCCCGGCGTGATGGCCGGTCCTCAAGCGGTTGCGGTGTCGCCCGAGCACCTCCACCGACAAGATCCGAGAATCTTTTTGCAGCCGGGAGAGCAGCTCCGGAGAGGACCCCTGCACCGACACCATCTGCGTCGTCACCGCATTCGCATCCTTCAACCCTGCCACCCCGATGCATCGAGCTTTCACTCCCAGGGCGGAGGAGAAACACGACACCATCTCTCGCGTGGAAAGGCCGCGTTTGGTGACCCGCAGATAGAGGTGTTCACCTTCGCCGCAGGGCAGATAGAGGGGCCGCTCCTCGACGCGGAAATCCTCCGGTACGGCCCGGACCACGCCTCCAATGCCGGACACCGCCCCGGTCAGAAACGGCAAGGCCTGCTCGGTCATCGTCGTGTCCCGCCGATCTCCCGTCACGCATCACACCTTTCGCGGAGGCCTGTCACCGCCGCGTTGAGCATCGTGGTATACTTTGACCTACACACGATGGCAACCGCGATGATTCGTATCCTACCATTGCTATGCTGCTTGTGGGTCTCCTTGCCGGGCTCCGGCACGGCCTCGCTCGATGATATCTTTGAGGCCTTCACCGCCCATATTCAGCAGCAGGTCCAGTCTGATAAACAGACCTTTCTTGATGCGGACGCCTGCACGCAGTGGTTCTACCAGGAACAGGGCCGGACACCGCCCCGGCCGCCGGTGCAGGGGGCCGCGCTCGATCCTGTTCGGTGGGCTCCCCGGCGGGTGTTCGAAGCCCCCGAATGTCAAACCCGTTATCCCGGAGGACTGAAGGCGGCCAGAGAAGATTTCAGCCGGACGCAGACCTCGCTTTCGCTCAGCCTCACGTTCTACGAGTTCGCCTTGGTCGGTGATCGCAACGACGATGGGCACTACAGCGCGGTCGAGCTGAGGGATATGCTGGAATCGTTCGGCCTCCCGTTTGAAGGCCTCGTCGTCCCCGTGGTTCACCTGGCGGCGTTGAACGGGAAGTTTGACGCGATCTACAACACCGGCGGTCTCGACGTGCTGATGACCAGCATGGGGACCCTCTACGACAAGGGTTACCGGTTTACTAGCCAGGATCGGGCCGCCCTCAATCGGATCTCGGAATAATCACCATCCTGTCAGCCGCTCTAACGCCTCCCGGGCGCGGCTCCTGACCGTCTGGTCCCAGTCCTCCCGCATCACCGACTCCAGCTTCGCTTTTGCTTCGCTCGCCCGCATCCGACCCAAGGCCAACGCCGCACAGGCCCGCACATACGCGTGATCATCCTCCAAGGCGGCCAGCAGGAGCGGAACGGTGGTCTTGTCCTGGAGCACTCCTAAATGGCTTGCCGCCTTCCCACGGATCAGGTGCTGCTTGTCGCCCAGGGCGGTCTTCATGGTGGTCACGAACAGTTCCACCATGGCCGGCGCCACTCGCTCCAGTCCCTGTAGCTTGTACCAGTTCAGCTCGATGACCTCAAACGCCAAGTCCAGCCGCTTCTCGGGTGATGGCTCACGCTCAAAACGGATTATGAGGCGGTCCCGTTCAAGCCGGTCCTTCCAACGACGGTGCAGCTTGCGCGCCACGACCCAGACGAACAGGACCACCGCCACGCCCAGCAGGGTGAGCGGGATCACCCGTTCGACGAGGTAGTCCTGGGTCACAAGCGGAAGGCGCTTCCAGATCCAGACGACGGCCACGATCAGGCCGACGAGCAGGAGAGTCGCGGTGAGATTGGCTTGGCCGTCCTGGTCTCGCCTGGTCATCGGACCGCATCATAGGTGGTTGTCTCGAATTCCGTCAACGGCGGTACGAAGAGGTTGACTGTTCATTCTAACTAGAACTATTATGCCGCCAGGGTATGGACCTACCGGACTTCAAAGACGATCCCTGCTTGAAGGTCCTGAGGCCGCTGGTCGAGGCCTATCTCGCCTTCATACGAGAAGACAGCCGTCACATCCGTTCCATGCACCTGACCCCGTCTCAGTTCGACGTGATCGCCACGCTGGGGGAGACCGAGGGGATGACCTGCGGGGAGCTGTCTGCGGCCACCTTAGTCACGAAGGGCACGCTGACCGGGGTCCTTCACCGGATGGCGGCCAAGGGTCTCATCAGACGGGATCCCGTGAAGGGCGACCGTCGATGTACGAAGATCCGGCTCACGGACAAAGGCGAAGCGCTGTTCCGGAAAACCTTTGCCGCGCACGCCACCTTCCTGAAGCCGTACTTCGAACGAGCCTTGACGCCCAAGGAGGCGGAGCAGGCGCGGGCGTTCCTGGTTCGCATCCGGGACAGTTTCCAGGATAGGGAGGCTGGGGCTGAGGTTACGACGCACCACTCGTGACCCCACCGTCACCTCAACTTCGACCCGTCGTCACCCATGCGCCTGACGATCCTCGGCTCCGGCACCAACGTCCACCCGACTCGCGCCGCGGCGGGCTACGTGGTGCAAACCGACCAGACGATGCTCCTGGACTTTGGTCCCGGGACCCTACATAACCTGATCAAGACCGGAATAGACCGGCACAGGATCCGCCACATCCTGTTCTCGCACTTTCATGCCGACCACTTCTCGGACTTCGTGACGTTCTTCTTCGACGCGGTCTACCACTCCAAGTTCGTCGGTCCGCGGGCGGACCTCACCCTCATCGGCCCTCGCGGCACCCGGCAATTGTTCGGCACGATCCTGAGCACCTTTCCGGGGTTCAACACCGCCGCGTTCCGTGTCAGGATCCGTGAGGTCGCGGGCCGGAGCTTCATGGTGGGCAAGACCCGGGTCCTGCCTCGCACGGTGGTGCACAGCCCTCGGCTGCACTGCGTCGGCTATCGACTCGAGCACGGGGATCGAGCGCTCGTGTACTCCGGGGACGCGCAGTACTGCCCGAGCCTCGTGCGTCTCTGCCGAGGCGCGGATGTGGCGGTGCTGGACTGTTCGTTTCCCGCCACCAGACCGGGCCTCGGGCACATGCACGCGGGGGACTGCGGACGGGTCGCTCGTGAGGCCGGAGTCAAGCGCCTGATCCTGTCGCACTTCTATCCGATCGTCGAACGGTACGACGTGAAGAGGCAGGCAGGCCGTTATTTCAAGGGCAGGATTATGGTGGGACGGGACCTGATGACGATCTCCGTGTAGGACGTGACTGGCGGCTCAGGCTCCTGTTCCGCATTCCCCCTTTTTCGCGCCGTCCAGAATCTCGATGAAGCGGCTGAACCGCGACGCTTTGACCGACTCATTCAGCTTGTTATACACCGCAATAAGATTTTTGAGGCTTCGCGTGAGAATGGCGGGGGTGGAGCTTTTCTGGAGGTACTTCTCCTCGAAACCATACCCAGCCTGCATCAGGAATCGCGCGCAGTCCTTTTCGGTGAGCAACGCGCCGGCATTGAAGCAGTCCACAAACACTTTGTATCGCTCCGAGTCGAACTTGACCAAAAAATGCCCGGGCATCCCGATACCGTATAACGGCAGCCCCAGGCGCCGCCCGACAAGCAGGTAGAGGATTGAGAGGCTGATCGGGATGCCGGTGCGGCGATCGATGACCCGGTTGAGGTAGCTGTTCTCCACCTCGTAGTAGTTCTTGGTGTTGCCCCTGAAGCCCTGGTCAATGAACAGGTACCGGCTGAGCACCTTGATCGCTTCCTCGCCCGAGACCCGCGGCCCAATCAGATCACGGACCTCAGCCGCCATCCCGTCCAGCCGGCGCACGTACGCCTCGACCTCGAGTCCTGGATAGCCATACCGGGCGATCAGAAACGCGCCCGCCTCCAATTCAATCCTGTGACCCGGACGAGTAACCAGGCCGCGGAGTTCTTCCTCCAGCCTGCTCCCGCGGATCTCGTCAAGGATCCCCTCGATCCGCCGCGCCATCCCCGGGTGCTCGAGTTCAGCTTCCAGCAGCAAGGGCACGGCCGAGTCCCCGATCTCGACCAGCTTGTCGCCGATGGTCTTGGCGATCCGATCGTTGTCATCGGACAACAGCCGGATCAGCGCTTTGATCTTATTTTCACTCGTCGGGACCATCAGTCAATCGCCCTCGTATCTCGTCTCTTGCGTCATTGCGTCTGTCGCGACCCTTCGATCCAACTCAGGGTCGCCCTGAGCCTGTCGAAGGGCGAGAGACGCGCCACACGATGACGCGATGGACGCGTCATGATTTATCCAATCAGCCGATCGTCCGTCGAAAGGCCCGGGCACTCCCGTACAGGCAGAACGCATCAAACACCACCATGATCGCGACCACCATGCCCAGGCGAGGGAGCGCTTCGGCCCAGCCTGAGAGGATCAGGGGCCGGATTGCGTCGATGGCCCAGGTCATGGGGTTGAACCGGGCCAGCATGCTCATCCAGGCGGGCATCGCCGCCAAGGGGACCAACGCCGAGCTCAGAAAGATCAGCGGGAGGGAAAGAAAGCCCAGCGCGGAGAAAAAATCCCCGTGGCTCTTCACCGAGAAGGCGATCGCCATCGAGATCGCGGTCAACCCGACCCCGAAGAGCATGCCGATAAAGAGGATGACGGCCACACCGAGGAACCCGGTGGCCGGCCGGACGCCGAAGAGGGCGGCGACTCCAAGAATCACCAGTATCTGAAGGCAGGTGATCGTCATGACGAAGAGGAAGCGGCTCAAGACCACGGACGTTCGGTGGATCGGGGTGGAGAGCAGTCTCTCCAGGAATCCGTTTTCCTTATCGAACAGCAGGTCCACGCCACCGGCCAATCCGTTGTTCAGCACCGTCATCACCACCACACCCGCGACCAGAAAGCTGATGTAGTTGGGGGCCTGGACCACCTGCGCGTCAGCCGTCCGTTGAAAGAGGTTCCCGAAGAAGATCAGCCAAAACAGCATCGGCTGAACGAGGGTGAACACCAGGCTGAACTTTTCACGACTGAGCCGACGAACCCATCGCATCGTCAGCGCGCCGATCTCTTGGACGTACGCAGACATAAGATCAATTTTCAGTGTTGAATTCTGAATTGTGAATTCCGAGCGAATTCACCATTCACCATTATGGTTCCTCGGCTTTGGGGAACTCCTCACGGATCGCATGGCCGGTGAGAGCCACGAACACGTCATCCAGCCGCGGTCGGTGGTAGTCGATGAACTCCAGCCGGCAGGCCGCCCGGTTCGCCGCCTCCAACACGACCGGCAAGGCTTTTTCGGGAGATTCCACCCGAATATCCAGCCCGGTCTGTTTGGTACTGATGGCCCGGATGGAGGGCAGCCCCTTCAGCTCCGACGCCAGCCGGTCAACGCAGGCCGTCTCCGATGCGCCCACCGTCAGCGAAATGATGTCGCCGCCGAGTCCGGCTTTTAGCTCGCTGGGTGACCCGAGCGCCTTGATCCGGCCGCCGTCGATGATGGCCAGGCGATCGCACAATCGGTCCGCCTCGTCGAGATAGTTGGTGGTCATGACGATCGTGATCCCCTGCTCCCGGAGGCGACGGACATAGTCCCAGATGCGCAGCCGACTCTGGACGTCCAAGCCGAGCGTCGGCTCGTCCAGAAACAGGATCTTGGGATTCGGCAGCAGGCCGCAGGCGAGATCCAGCTTGCGTTTCATCCCCCCCGAGTACGTCCTGGCAGGGCGGTCGGCCTGCTCTTCGAGGTCGACCAATTTCAGGATTTCCGCGATCCGCTTCCGAGTCTCGCTCTTTGGCAGATGATAGAGGTCGCCGAGTAACAGCAAATGCTCGCGCCCCGTCAAAAAACGATCGATGGCGCGCTCCTGCGGCACGTACCCGATCAGGTGGCGGACACGGTCGGCTTCCCTGACCACGTCATGACCCAGCACGGTTGCGTGACCGGCGGTGGGGCGCAGAATCGTGATCAGGATGCGGAGTGTGGTGCTCTTGCCGGCTCCGTTCGGACCCAGGAGCCCGAAGATCTCTCCGGCAAAGACCTGAAAGGAGAGGCCGTCGATGGCCGTCACGCCGTCATAGACCTTGCCCAACCCGGAGGCCTCGATGGCGACGGTCCGACCCACCACCTCCATCACCCCCAGCCTTTCGCTCCATCCCGTTCGCAGAGTTTGAACTGGATGAGGTCGCTCAGGCGACGGGCCCGTTGCAGAAGCGTGTCGGCTTCGAGCAGGAATTGTTTCTCCAGGGGGGTGAAGTCAAGGTAGGTCGAAAGGCTGTTGAGGAGGATCTCATCGCTGACGTCCGGACGAAACAACCCGCGCGACCGGTGTCGGTCTTCGCGCGTGTTCAGGTACTCATCCGTGAGATGGAGAAGATCGGACCGGACCGACGACTCCAGCGCGACCTCGGAGTCGCTCGGCTTGAGCACCACGCTGGCTTGCCGGTAGCTCCTGTCATAGAACTGCTCATGGATCTGGTATCGGCTCAGCCCCTGCAGCAGAATGTTCAAGCGACCGTCCGGCAACCGCTGGACGCTGACCAGCCGTCCCACGCACCCCAGCCCAAAGACCGGCGGATTGCCGTAATACTGTTGCTCCCACCCTTCCTTCAGCAGGGCCACGCCGATACACTTCCCCTCGGCAACGGCGTCGGCGATCATGGCGCGGTAGCGAGGCTCGAAAATGTGCAGGGGCAAATAAATCCTGGGGAAAAACACGACAGTGGGAAGGGGGAACACCGGGATGCGATCCGGCACGCGAAACGACGACTCGAGCTCACGGTGCTGACGGCCTCGCTCGGTTTGCATGCCTCACGATAGCCGAAGCGCGTCGGCCTTGTCAACTTAACCGCCGCGAACCGCGGCGGCACGCAACAGCACGAAAACCCTCTCCAGGACAGGAGAATTGCACATCAGAGGATCACGTGCTATAAGCCTCTGCACGATGCAGAGTCACCTCTCCTCAGCCCGGGGTCCCTCACGGAGTCGGGCTCATGCCGTTCGATTCGGACTGCTCCTCTGCGTGATCGGTTTCTGCGCGATGCCGAGGCCGGGCTTCCCCGAAGCGGGAAGTCCAGGCTCACGGGAGCACTCCGGCTTTCGTCCGGCTGTGGCGGGCTACACGTATCGCTTCCCGCACGACCACGGTGCTCACGATGAGTTCCGGACCGAATGGTGGTACTACACCGGCCATCTCTCGTCGGAGAACGGTCGCCGGTTCGGATATCAGTTGACGTTCTTCCGCAGGGGCATCGAGCAGGCGCGCACCAGATCGAATCCGTCCCGCTGGGCGATCCGACATCTGTACCTCGCCCATTTCGCCCTGTCGGATCATGGCCAAGCCCGGTTTCGGTATGCCGAGAGAGTCAGCCGCGCCGGTCTCGGCAAGGCCGGTGCGGAAGCCGGTCACCTGCGGGTCTGGATCGATCGCTGGATCGTCGAGACCTCCTCTCCAGAGGACGCCCGGCATCACCTCAAAGCCTCGGCGAAGGATTTCTCGATCGATCTCGTCCTGACGCCGGAGAAACCGCCCGTCGTGCACGGCGAGGGGGGGATCAGCCGGAAGGGAAGC
>Ga0209470_1001076_pt1 | contig 20754 bp, 18 predicted proteins | sample GraSoiAngelo_125_FD_185882 | JGI IMG/M metagenome (GOLD analysis project Ga0209470, IMG submission 185882) | Grasslands soil microbial communities from the Angelo Coastal Reserve, California, USA - 14_0927_05_40cm (SPAdes) (version 2) | ecosystem: Environmental > Terrestrial > Soil > Grasslands ... | reverse complement strand
TTCCACACCTCGCTCCGCATCGGCGGCACCGCCGACATCTTCGTCGTGCCACAGGACGTGGACGACATTCGCCACGCGCTCATGTTCGCCGAGCGCGAGCAGCTGCTGGTCTCGGTGATCGGCGGCGGCAACAACCTCTTGGTCAAGGATCGCGGCGTGCGCGGCGTCGTTCTGCGTCTCGAGGGCTGTCTGGGACGCGCCGAGTTCCACGGCGAGGAGGCGCTCGCCGGCGCCGGCGTGTCTCTCTCGGCGCTGATCCGGGAGGCGGCCGCCCTCAATCTCGGCGGCATCGAGTGCCTGGTGGGCATCCCGGCCACGATCGGCGGCGCGCTGGCAATGAACGCCGGAACAGCCGACGGCTGGATCGGTGATTTCGTCAGCGCCGTGTACTTCCTGCATCCCGACGGCTCGCTCGGCGAGTTCAAGCCGGCCCCCGGCACGTTCACGTATCGCAACTTCAACGCGCCCGCGGGCTCCGTCCTGATCGGCTGCCGCCTCCGCCTGCATCGCAAGCCGCTGGCGGAGATCCAGAAGGAGATGAAGCAGCGGCTCAAGGTGAAGAAGTCCACTCAGCCGCTGGCGCTCGCCTCGGCCGGCTGCGTCTGGAAGAACCCGCCCGGCGACGTCGCGGCGCGGATGATCGAGAAGTGCGGCCTCAAGGGCAAGCGGATCAACGGCGCGGAGATCTCCTCGAAGCACGCCAACTTCATCGTCAACCGCGGCGGCGCGACCGCGGCCGACATCGTGGCGCTCATGGACCTGACGCGCGAGCGCGTGCAGACGCACTTCTCGGTCACGCTCGAGAACGAGATCCGGATCATCGGCGAGTAGATGCCGAGCGGCCTCAGCTCGCCGAGAAGCCGGGCCGCCGCGCTCGCTGACATGGGCGAGCGCTCGGCCTTCGTCGCGCGGCAGCGCGTCGGCCGATCGAAGCGGCCGCGGCCCGGCCGCCGCGCCCGCCTGCGGCGGCTGCTCGGCACCGCGCTGACGATCGTGGCGGTCGCCGCGGCCGGCGGCGCCGCGCTCCGCTGGCTCCTGACGACCCAGCACTTCGCGGTGGCCAGCGTGGAGGTCCGCGGCGTCTCGCGCGTGCCGCCCGACCAGATCCTGGCGGTCGCCGCGATCCCGCGGGGCACCAACATCTTCCGCCTCGACACGATGGGCGTGGCCGGCCGCGTGGAGTCGCTGCCGGAGGTCCGCCGGGCCGACGTCGTGCGCGAGCTGCCCAACCGGGTCGTGATCAGCGTCGAGGAGCGGCGTCCGTTCACCCTCGTCCACGGCGGGCGCCTGCACTGGATGGACGAGGAGGGTCGCCTGCTCGGCGCCTCGCCCGAGGCGGTCGCGCCGCCGATGCCCGTGATCAGCGGCCTGTCGGCGGACGAGCTCGCGTCGATGCGCACGGCGCCCGGCCCGAAGGCCCGCGCCGCGATCGGCGTGATCCGCGCCCTCTTGAGAAGCGGCAACGGGCTCACCGCGGAGATCTCGGAGATCGACATGAGCCGGCGCGAGGGGCCGGTGCTCTACACGGTCGACGGCGTCGAGGTGCGCCTGGGCACCGAGGACTGGGACGAGCGTCTCGCGCGCCTCGAGGGTGTCCTGGCGCAGATCGCGACGCAGGACGTGCGGACGGTCGATCTCCGGTTCCGCGACCAGGTGGTCTTCCAGCGCGGGGGCACCCGATGAAGCGCGCGAAGGCGCCCGACCTCGTGGTCGGCCTCGACGTGGGCACCACGAAGGTCTGCGCGATCATCACCGAGCCGGCCCCCCGGGGCCTCCTGAACGTCATCGGCGTCGGCACCGCGCCCTCGCGCGGGCTCCGGCGCGGGATCGTCGTCAACATCGACTCGACCGTCGAGGCGATCAGATCCGCCATCGCCGAGGCCGAGCAGATGGCCGGCGTCGAGGTCTCGGGCGCCTTCGCAGGCATCGCCGGCGGCCACATTCGCGGGGTGAACAGCCGTGGCGTCGTCGGCATCACCGGCAAGGATCACGAGGTGAGCGAGGCCGACGTCGAGCGCGTGATCGAGGCCGCGCGCGCGATCAACCTGCCGCAAGACCGGGAGATCATCCACGTCCTGCCGCAGAGCTTCGTCGTCGACGACGGCGACGGCGTGCGCGAGCCGATCGGCATGTCGGGCGTCCGCCTCGAGGTCGAGGTGCACATCGTCACCGGTACCGTCACCTCGGTCCAGAACATGGTCCGCTCGGTCAATCGGGCGGGCCTCGCGGTCCAGGACATCGTGCTCGAGCCGCTGGCCTCGGCCGAGGCGGTGCTGTTCGACGACGAGAAGGAGCTGGGCGTCGTCGTGATCGACATCGGCGGCGGCACGACCGACGTCGCACTGCTGCGCAACGGCGCGGTGTGGCACACGGTGGTCCTGCCGCTGGGCGGCGACCACATCACCAACGACATCGCGATCGGGCTGCGCACGCCGACCGCGGATGCCGAGGACATCAAGAAGCGCTACGGATGCGCGCTGACCGCGCTGGTGTCCGCCGAGGAGACGGTCGACGTGCCGTCGGTTGGCGGCCGCAAGCCGCGGCAGCTCTCGCGGCAGCTCCTCTCGGAGATCATCCAGCCTCGGGCCGAGGAGATCTTCACACTGGTGGCGCGCGAGCTCGCCCGCGGCGGGTTCCAGGACGCGGCCACGGCGGGCGTCGTCGTCACGGGAGGGACGTCGATCATGGAGGGAGTTCCCGAGCTGGCTGAGGGCATCTTCGATCAACCCGTGCGCCGCGGCGTGCCGATCGGCGTCGGCGGGATGGCGGACGTAATCGAGAGCCCGATCTACGCCACCGGCGTCGGCCTGGCGCTCTACGGCGCCCGGGCGGGCGCGTCCGGCGAGTCCGTCGGCGCCCCCGGGCCGGTGGGTCGCTTCGCACGGCTCGTGACGGGATTTCTCGGTGACCTCTTCTAGGCCCGGTCGAGACGGACGTCAGCCGCATCTGTTCACGCCGGACGTGGACCGTTCACCCAGCCGGAGGCGCACCTCCGGCGATCACTCACAGGAGGATGCGATGGAGAAGGATCGCGCGCGGCGCCCGCTCTTCGAGCTCGAACCCACGACACAGGCCGCGAAGATCAAGGTCATCGGGCTCGGCGGCGGCGGCGGCAACGCGGTGAGCCGCATGATGGCCGCGCAGTTCACGGGGGTCGAGTTCATCGTGGCCAACACCGACCTCCAGGCGCTCAGCGCCTCGCCGGCGCCCGTGAAGATCCAGCTCGGCGCCAGGCTCACCGGGGGTCTCGGGGCCGGCTCGAACCCGGACGTCGGCCGCAACGCGGCGCAGGAAGATCCGGATCAGATCACGCGGCTGCTGGCCGGCAGCGACATGGTGTTCATCACCGCGGGCCTCGGCGGCGGCACCGGCACCGGCGCGGCGCCGGTCGTCGCGTCGCTGGCGAAGGACCTGGGCATCCTGACGGTCGCCGTGGTCACCAAGCCGTTCACCTTCGAGGGCCGTAAGCGCATGCTCCAGGCCGAGGCCGGGCTCGAGGCGCTGCGCGGCGTGGTCGACACGCTCATCACGATCCCCAACCAGCGGCTGCTCTCGGTCGTCGATCGCGGCACCCCGCTGATCGCCGCGTTCCGGGTCGCCGACTCGGTGCTCCAGCAGGCGGTGCAGGGCATCTCGGACCTGATCCTGGTGCCGGGCCTCGTCAACCTCGACTTCGCCGACGTCCGCACGATCATGTCGGGCATGGGCCTGGCGATGATGGGCACCGGCACCGGCAAGGGCGAGAACCGCGCGCTCGACGCCGCGCAGAAGGCGGTGGCGAGCCCGCTGCTCGACGAGACGTCGATCGAAGGCGCGCGCGGCATCCTGATCAACTTCACGGGCGGCGCCGATCTCTCGATCCACGAGGTCGAGGAGGCGGCGCGCATCGTCCAGGAGGCCGCCCACGAGGAGGCGCACATCATCTTCGGCGCCGTCATCGATCCGCAGCTCTCGGACGAGGTGCGGATGACGGTGATCGCGACGGGCTTCGCCGACAAGAAGGAAAGCGTCGGCCTTGGCGGCAAGGTCGTTGATCTGCCGCGGCCGTCGCGTCCGTTGCCGTCGTCCGCGGCCGCACCCGTGGCCCCTTGGCGCCGCAAGTTTGCCGATCCGCGCGGGGAAGTTGCCGAGGAGGCTCTTGGCGACGGCACGGATCTCGAAGTCCCCGCGTTCCTCAGACGCCAGGCGGATTAGTAGGGTCACCGGGAGGGGGCGGACCCCCTCCCGGTGACCCGTGGGTCCGGCATACTGAGGGACCGATGACTTCGACCTCCCTTCTTGTCGCTCATGGTCGGCCCACGGAGTACTTCACGTTTGCGTCGCTGAGCGCGCTCGGCCTCCCGCATGCGACGACGACTCGGCATTGTCCGGGGATCGGCTCGTTTGCCGAGCCGATCGTGCCCGAGGCGCCGAGGGCGCCATTCCGGGCGGAGGCGGAGCGGGTTCTCGGGGCCGCGGGGCTGTCGATGTCTCGGGTGAGCTATGCGCGGCAGGTGCACGGAGCTGACGCGGCGCGGGCGCCGGCGGGCGGAGGGTTCGCGGGGCTGGTCGACATTCTGGTGACCGCCGAGCGGGGCGTGCCCCTCGCGATCTTCACCGCGGACTGCCTCGCGATCGTGCTCTACGATCCGTCGGCGCGGGCGCTCGGCATCGCGCACGTCGGCTGGCGTGGCACGGTGCGCGGCACGACCCGGGCGGCCGTCCGGGCGCTCGGGGAGGCCGGGGCGCGGCCCGGCTCGCTTCGCGCCGCGATCGCGCCGTCGATCGGCCCGTGCTGCTACGAGGTCGACGAGCCGGTCACGGCCGAGCTCGCGCGCGCCTTCGGCGAGCGCTGGCGCGCGTGGGTCACGCCGTTGCGCGGCGGCCACGTGATGCTCGATCTTTGGTCAGCCAACGAGGCGCTCCTGGTCGAAGCCGGGGTCGCGCCCGAGTCGATCGAGAATCCACGACTTTGCACCGCGTGTCATCCCGACCTCCTGTACTCGTACCGGCGAGGCAATCGGGGCCGGCTGGTCACCCTGGCCGCGCTGCCTTGAGGCGAGCCCTCTCCCCCCGCACGCGGCCCCCTGCTAGAATCACCACGAGATGACCGATATCCGCGCCAATCTCGAGCGGGTGCGTGAGCGGGTCGCGAAGGCCGCGGAGAGCGCGGGCCGCCGTCCGTCGGCTGTGCTACTCATCGGTGTCTCGAAGACGGTCGAGGTCGCCCGGATCCGTGAGGCGATCGAGGGGGGGGTGCCGGCGCTCGGCGAGAACCGGGTGCAGGAGGCGAAGGAGAAGGTCGCCGAGATCGGCCGTCCGGTCCCCTGGCACCTGATCGGCCACCTGCAGACGAACAAGGTGCGCGACGCGCTCGAGATCTTCGACGTCATCCACTCGCTCGACCGGCTGGATCTCGCCAGGGAGCTCGACAAGCGCGCACGGGCGCGCGGCCGCACCGTGGACGCGCTGGTCGAGGTGAATCTGGCGGGCGAGGCATCCAAGGGCGGCGTGGCGCCGGACGGGCTCGACGAGCTGCTGCACGCGGTGGCGGCCATGTCGATGGTGAAGGTGCGAGGCCTCATGGCGATCCCGCCGGAGGCGAAGGAGCCCGACGACTCGCGCGTGTGGTTCCGCGCGCTCCGAAAGCTCGGCGAGCGCCACGGCTTCGCCGAGCTCTCGATGGGGATGAGCGGCGATTTCGAGGTGGCGATCGAGGAAGGCGCGACGATGGTCCGGGTCGGCACGGCGATCTTCGGACCGCGCCCGCCGCGGCCAGAGCCCGGACCGGGGCAACGATGACGATCAAGGGTCTCACCGTCGGCTTCGTCGGCGGCGGTAACATGGGCGAGGCGCTCATCAAGGGGCTCCTCGGCGCGAACCTGGTGCCGGCGAGCGCGATCCACGCCGCCGACGTGCGCCTGGACCGCCTCAAGCAGCTCGACCGCCAGTACGGCATCCAGGTCTCGTCCGACAACGTCGAGCTGGTCCGCCACTCGGACGTCGTGATCCTGGCGGTGAAGCCGCAGATCATGGACGCGGTCCTGAAGGAGATCGCGCCGGCCGTCACGCGCAAGAAGCTCCTGATCTCGATCGCCGCCGGCGTCTCCACCGCGAAGATCCGCGCCGTCTTGAACAAAGACGCGCGGTTGATTCGCGTGATGCCGAACACCCCGGCCCTCGTCCTCGAGGGCGTGACGGCCATTGCCAAGGCCGACGGTCTCGAGCCCGACGACCTCGACGCGGCCGGCGAGATCTTCGGCGCGGTGGGACGAGTGGTCGTCCTCGAGGAGAGCCTGATGGACGCGGTGACGGGCCTGTCGGGCTCCGGGCCCGCGTACGTGGCCGTGGTGATCGAGTCGCTCGCCGACGGCGGCGTGCGGATGGGGCTCGATCGGATCACCGCGATGACCCTCGCCACCCAGACCGTGCTCGGCGCCGCGAAGCTCCTGCTCGAGACCGGCTTGCACCCGGGCGCGCTCAAGGACATGGTCAGCTCGCCGGGGGGCACCTCGATCGCCGGCATCGCCGCGCTCGAGGAAGGCGGCATCCGCACCACGTTCATCAAGGCGGTCGAGCGGGCGACCGAGCGCTCGCGTGAGCTGGGCCAGGGGCCGAAGTAGTGTTCATCATCTACTACTTCTTCATCGCGCTCGCGAACCTCGTCAACCTCGTCATCGTCGCCTACATCTGGATCATCATCGCCCGGGCGATCCTCTCGTGGGTGAGCCCGGATCCCTACAACCCGATCGTGCGGTTCCTCCACCGCGTGACCGAGCCGGTGCTCAGGCCGGTGCGCGAGCGGCTGCCGATCTCCCAGATGGGGATCGACTTCTCGCCGATGATCGTGATTCTCGTGCTGTATTTTTTGAAGGAATTCCTGGTCCCGGTGCTGTATCGAATCTCCACCGAGATCGGCTAGGACGTCGGAGGTCCCATGCGCATTAGCCCGCTCGATATTCGCCAGCAGCAATTCACCGTCAGGTGGTTCCGCGGCTTCGACGTCCACGAGGTCGACGCCTTCCTCGACGACGTGGCCGAAGACTACGAGACGGTGCTCAAGGAGAACGCGCAGCTGAAGGAGCAGGTCGCCACCTTCGAGGAGCGGTCGCGCGGCCTCAGCGAGCGCGAGCGGGCGCTGCAGGACACGCTGGTCACGACCCATCGGCTCGGCGACGAGATGAAGGCGACCTCGCGCCGCGAGGCGGAGCTGCTGATGCGCGAGGCCGAGCTCAGGAGCGAGAAGATCATCGAGGAGGGCCGAGCCGAGGAGGCGCGGATCCGGGGCGAGATCCAGACCTTGCGGCGCGTCCGCCGTCAGCTCATCGAGGACTTTCGCGCCACGCTCGAGAGCTACTACCGGATGATGTCGGCCGAGTTCGGCGAGGACAAGGACGACGGCAAGAGCTGAGGCCACGCGGCTGTCGCTCCGGGTCCAACCGCGGGCGTCGCGCGACGAGATCGTCGGCTGGCAGGACACGACGCTCCGCGTTCGCGTCACCGCAGCGCCCGTGGCCGGCGCCGCGAACGCCGCCGTCGCTCGTCTCCTGGCCAGGGCGCTCGGCGTCCCGCCCTCGACGATCAGCATCGTGAGCGGCCTCCAGGGAAGAGCCAAGATTGCCGAGATCACGGGCCTGGCCCGGGCCGAGATTCAGAGCCGCCTGGCGCTCGCCCTCACGAGCGCGTCGTGACCGCCATCGCGCCCGTCCGCTGGGACACCGACCGGCTGATCCTCCTGGACCAGACCGTGCTCCCGGAGCGAGAGGTCGAGCGCGCCTACCGGGGCTGGCAGGAGGTGGGCGCGGCGATCCGGACGCTCGTGGTCCGCGGCGCCCCGGCGATCGGCGTCGCCGCCGCCTTCGGTGTGGTGCTGGCGGCCCGCGAGAGCCGCGCCGCGACGTTCGACGGTCTGATGGCCGATCTCGAGACGGCGATCAAGGGGCTCGCCGCGACGCGGCCGACCGCCGTCAACCTTTTCTGGGCGCTCGACCGGATGCGGCGCGTCGCCGTCGCGTCGAGCGCGCTCCCGCTCGACCAGGTGGGGGCGCGGCTACTCGCCGAGGCGCAGACGATCCGCGACGAGGACATCGCCGCGAATCGCGCAATGGGCGCCCACGGCGCCTCGCTGGTGCCGCCGAACGCGCGGATCCTGACTCACTGCAACGCGGGCGCGCTGGCGACGGCCGGGTACGGCACCGCGCTCGGCGTCGTCCGCGCCGCGCACGAGCAAGGCAAGGTGGCGCTCGTGTGGGTCGACGAGACCCGTCCGGTGATGCAGGGCTCGCGCCTGACCGCGTGGGAGTGCGTGCGCGACGGGATCCCGCATCGGCTGATCGCCGACGTGGTCGCCGCGTCGGTGATGGCGCGCGGCGAGGTCGACCTGATCGTGACCGGCGCCGACCGCATCGCCGCGAACGGCGACACCGCCAACAAGATCGGCACCTACTCGCTGGCGGTGCTCGCCGCTCACCACAAGGTGCCGTTCTACGTCGCCGCGCCGTTTTCCACGATCGATCCCGCACTCGCCTCGGGCGCCGAGATCACGATCGAGGAGCGCGACCCCGCGGAGGTGCGGCGGGTCGGCGCGCAGCAGACCGCGCCGGGCGCCTCGCCGGTTTTCAATCCCGCCTTCGACGTGACGCCGGCCCGGCTGATCGCGGCCATCATCACCGAGCGGGGCGTCGTCCGCCCGCCGTATCGCTTTTGACCGCGCGCGAGTATCACGACCGGACCACCCACTCGCCCGCGTCGGTCCGCACCAGCGGCCACACGCTCGAGTGGGACATCAAGCCCTTTCCGTTCAAGGTGTACACGGATCTGCCGGCGATTCCGCTCCCGCGCGAGCTCGACCCGCTGGGAATCGACACGCTCGCGGCGCTCGCCGCGCCGGCGTCGGCCGCCGCGTCGCTCGGTCTGAGCCAGCTGGCGGCGGTGCTCTACTACGCCGCCGGCGTGACGAAGAAGAAGACCTACCCGGGCGGCGGCGAGGTGCTCTTCCGCGCGGCGGCCTCGACCGGCGCCTTGTACCAGACCGAGGTCTACGTCGCGGTCGGAGAGGTCGCGGGGCTCGAGCCTGGCCTCTATCACTTCTGCCCCGGTGACTTCGCGCTGCGCGGCCTGCGCAAGAGGGACGTGCGCGCGGCGCTCGCGGCCGCCGCCGCCGACGAGTCGCTCGCGCGCCGGCCGGCGACCATCGTGCTGACCGCGATCTACTGGCGCAACACCTGGAAGTACCAGGCTCGCGCGTACCGCCATCTCTTCTGGGACTCGGGCACGATGCTCGCGAACGTGCTCGCGATCGGTGATGGCCTCGGGCTCGCGCCGCGCGTGCTGACGGGCTTCGTCGACGTCGAGATCAACGGGTTGCTCGGGCTCGACCCGGCCCGCGAGGTCGCCCTGGAGCTGGTCGCGCTCGGACCCGAGGCCGCCGCCGCGCCGGCGGGCGGCTCGCTCGACTCGATCGACCACGCGACCTTGCCGTTGTCGTCGTCCGAGGTCGACTATACGCTGGTCCGCGAGATGCACGCCGCGTCCTCGCTCGCCACGACCGCTGCGGTCGCCGCCTGGCGGGAGGGCGCGTGGCGGGACACGACGCCTCCCCCACGCGCGAATCTGATCGCCCTGCCGCCCCCTCGCGAACGGGCGGGCCGCGGGCTCGGCGAGACCATTCAGCGCCGCGGCTCGACCCGCGAATTCGGCCACGCGCCGCTGACGGCCGAGGAGCTCTCGACCACGCTCTGGGCGGCCTCGCGGTCCATCGATGCCGACGCGCCGGGCGGCCTCGTCGATCTCTATCTGATCGTGAATGCCATCGAGGACGTGCCGTCGGGCGCGTATTTCTACCGGCCGGACGCTCACGCGCTCGAGACCCTGGCCACCGGCGAGTTTCGGAATCGGTCGGCGTATCTCTGCCTGGAGCAGCCGCTCGGCGGCGACGCGGCGGCCGTCATCTACTGGCTCGCGCGGCTCGACGCGCTCACGCGCGCGTTCGGCGAGCGGGGCTATCGTCTGGCGAATCTCGAGGCGGGACTGGCCGGCGGCCGCGCCTACCTCTCCGCCTACGCGCAGGGATTCGGCGCCTCCGGCCTCACGTTCTACGACGGGCACGTCGTGGAATTCTTCTCGCCGCACGCCGCGGGCAAACACGCGATCTTCGTGACCGCGCTGGGCCGGTCGGGCGTGGGAGGCCGTGCTAACATCCAATCGACTCTCATCGCGTCAAGGAGGCCGTCTGCATGAAGAAGTACCAGTTGATGGCGCCGGGGCCGACGCCCGTCCCGAGCGAAGTCCTGCTCGCGATGGCGGCCCCGATCATCCACCACCGGACGCCGGAGTACGAGGCGCTCTTCGTCGAGGTGCGCGCGGCGCTCAAGAAGCTCTTCCAGACGAGCGCCGAGGTGGTACCGCTCGCGTGCTCGGGCACGGGGGCGATGGAAGCGGCCGTCGTCAACACGCTCTCGGCCGGCGACCGCGTGATCGTCGTCCGCGCCGGCAAGTTCGGCGACCGCTGGCTCGACCTCGCCCGCGCGTACGGCCTCGAGGCGATCGACCTGAGGGCGCCGTTCGGGCAGACCGTCGACGCCGGACGTGTCGCCGAGGCGCTGAAGAGCCATCCCGAAGCGAAGGCCGTGCTCGTCCAGCACAGCGAGACCTCCACCGGCGTACTGCACGACGTCCGCGCCTACGCGGCGGTCACCCGGCAGCACGACGCGATCCTCGTCGTCGACGCGGTATCGAGCCTCGGCATCGCCGACCTTGCGATGGACGCCTGGGGCATCGACCTGATCGTGTCGGGGTCGCAGAAGGGGCTGATGCTGCCGCCCGGCCTCGGGTTCTGCGCCCTCAACGAGAAGGCCTGGCGGAAGACCAGGACCTCGACCCTGCCGAAGTTCTACTTCAGCCTCGCCGACGAGCTGAAGTACGTCACGAAGAACGAGGTGCGCTTCACCCCCGCGGTGTCGATCATGGTCGGGCTGCGCGCGGCGCTCCGGTTGATCGAGGCCGAGGGCCTGGCCAACGTCTTCAGGCGCCACGACCGGCTCGCGCGCGCCACCCGGGCGGGCGCCGAGGCGCTCGGGCTCGAGCTGTTCGCCCAGGCCACGCCGAGCCCGGCGGTGACCGCCGTCGTCTCCCCGAAGGGCGTCGACAGCGAGAAGATCGTCGCGGCGTACTCACAGAGCCACAACATCACGATCGCCGGCGGGCAGGGGGAGATGAAGGGGCAGCTCTTCCGCCTGGGCCACATGGGCTACGCCGCCGAGTTCGACGTCATCAACGCGCTGGCGGCACTCGAGCAGGTGCTCGCCGACATCGGTCAGCCGGTAGACTTCGGGTCGAGCGTCCGGGCCGCCCAGAAGATCTTCGCCGAGAAGTCGTGAAGCGCGTCCTGGTCGCCGACGGGCTCCAGGCCGTCGGCGTCGATGCGCTCCGCAAGCACGGCCTGGACGTCGAGGTGGTCGGCTCGCTCGGCGAGCGCGAGCTCGTCGAGCGCATCGGCGAGTACGAAGGGCTCATCGTTCGCAGCGCCACCAAGGTGACCCGGCCCGTGATCGAGGCGGGCCGGCGCCTCGAGGTCATCGGCCGGGCCGGCGCCGGCGTCGACACGATCGACGTGGAAGCCGCCACCAAGCGTGGCGTGGTCGTCATGAACACGCCGGGCGGCAACACGACTGCTGTGGCCGAGCACACCTTGGGGCTCCTGCTCGCGCTGGCGCGCCGGCTCCCGGCCGCCGACGTCACGCTCAAGGCCGGGAAATGGGAGAAGAACCGCCTGCAGGGCGTGGAGCTGCTCGGCAAGGTGCTCGGCATCGTCGGGCTGGGCCGGATCGGCTCCGAGGTGGCGCGCCGCGCGCTCGGGTTCCGCATGCAGGTCATCGCCTACGATCCGTATCTGACGCGCGAGGCCGCCGAGCGGCTGGGCGTGGATAGCGTCGAGCTGGACGAGCTATTCGCCCGCGCCGACTTCGTCACGATCCACACGCCCCTCACCGGAGACACGCGGCACCTGCTCGGCGCGGCCGAGCTGGATCGGCTCAAGCCCGGCGTGCGGATCATCAACTGCGCGCGCGGCGGCCTGATCGACGAGCAGGCGCTGGCACGCGCGATCCAGTCGGGCAAGGTCGCCGGTGCCGCGCTCGACGTCTTCGAGCAGGAGCCGCCGCCGGCCGACCATCCGCTCCTCAAGCTCGAGCAGGTGATCGTGACGCCGCACCTGGGCGCCGCCACCGACGAGGCCCAGACCGCGGTCGCGCTCGCCATCGCCGACCAGGTAGCCGACGCGCTGCTGCGGGGCGTCGTCGTCAACGCGGTCAACCTGCCGTCGATCGACGCCGAGACGCATCGGGAGCAGGCGCCTTACGTCGGCCTGGCCGAGAAGATGGGACGCTTCCTCGCGCAGATGGGCGAAGGGCGCATGCAGGAGGTGCGGCTCACGTACGCCGGCGAGATCGTCGGGCGGCCGACGGCCAGCCTCACCCTCGCGCTCGTGCGCGGCCTGCTCGGCACGATCCTCTCCGAGCACGTGACGGATGTGAACGCGATGCTGATCGCCAAGTCGCGCGGGCTCCGCGTCGCCGAGACCTCGACGACCGAGAGCTCGGACTACGCGAGTCTCGTCACCGCCGAGCTCCGCACCGATCGCGGCGTCACCTCGGTGGCCGGCGCGGTCTTCTTCAAGCGCGAGCCGCGCTTCGTCCAGGTCGACGGCTTCTCGCTGGAGGCCGTGCCGCAGGGATGGATGCTCGTGTTCGCCAACCTCGACGTGCCCGGCGTCATCGGCCGCATCGGCACCTTGTGCGGCCGCCACGGGATCAACATCGCCGGCATGCAGCTCGGCCGCGAGCGCCGCGGAGGGCGCGCCGTGTCGCTGGTGAATCTCGACGATCCGATGCCGACGGCTGCGCTCGAGGAGATCCGGGCGATGCCGGACATCGTGCTGGCCAAGGTCGTCAAGCTCTAGTTGGAAACCCCGGAGGCAATCCAGGTTCGAGCTAGGCTCAAACGTCCGAAGTGAAGCGGCTTCGCGTCACGAAGTCGGATCTTTCGAGATCGTCGTCTATGCTGTCTTTCACTGTGCCCGGAATCCCCGCGCCTGGGAAACGCCCGGGAGACTGATAGCTTTGTGGCCCCGATTCTTGCCTGAGGCCCCGGGTGACACCCGGGTCTGGCTGTGTGTCGTCCGACTCGACGGTTTGGGGAATCGAGATAGAATGGCGGGGTTGTGGGGAGGCTCAGGCTCTTCGTAGTGCGGCATGGGGAGACGGAGTGGGTCCGGGAGCGGCGGTTCGCCGGCTCGCGGGACATTCCGCTGACCGAGGCGGGGCGCGAGCAGTGCGCGGCGGCGGCGCGCGCGCTGGCGGGCACGCCCGTGGCCGCGGTCTATGCGAGTCCGCTCGAGCGTGCGCGCGCGTCGGCCGAGGTGATCGCCAAGCCGCACGGTCTGCCCGTGAGCATCGTGCCGGCCTTCAGCGAGATGTCCTTCGGGGCGTGGGAGGGGCTGACCCGTGAGGAGGTGCAGGCGCGCCATCCCGAGGCCTGGGCGCAGTGGCGCGCGGCGCCGCACCTGCTCGCGCCGGTGGGCGGCGAGACCCTCGCGCAGGTGGCCGAGCGCGTGGGCGCCGGCCTCGCGGTGCTGCAAGAGGCGTACAGCGAGCAGACCATCGTGCTCGTGAGCCACGGCGTCGTCGCGCGGGTCATCGTGCTGGGCGCGCTCGGGCTCGGGCTCGACCGGCTCTGGACGCTCGACGCCGCGCCCGCGGGGATCACCGAGATCGAATACGAGCCCGGCTGGGCGACTGTGCACCGGATGAACACCGTCGCGCATCTGGACGCGGTGGCGCCGTGAAGCCGCGCCAGACCCAGCTGCCGAAGGGCGCCAGGATCTATCTGCCCGACGAAGCCGAGCGCAAGCGGCACGTCGAGGCCTCGCTGCTCGGCGTGTTCCGCCGCTGGGGCTACCGCGAGATCGTCACGCCCACGTTCGAGTATTCCGACGTGCTCGCGACCGGCACGGACGTCGACGTGCAGGGCAACATGTTCACCCTGGTCGACCGCGAGACGGGCCGGACCCTGGCGCTGCGCCCGGACATCACCCCCCAGATCGCCCGCGTGGTCGCGACCCGGCTGCGCGACGAGCCCAAGCCGATCCGCCTGGCCTACGTGACGAACGTGTTCCGCTACGACGAGCCGCGTGTGTCGCACTACCGCGAGTTCTACCAGGCCGGCGTCGAGCTGGTCGGGCTCGACCAGCCCGAAGCCGAGGTCGAGGTGATCGCGATGGCGATCGAGGGGCTGCGCGCGCTCGGGCTCGAGCGGTTCCAGATCGACCTCGGCCATCCTGATTTCTTCCGCGGGCTCCTCGACGAGGCCAAGACCGACGCCGCCCAGGCGCGCGAGCTGCGGGCGAGCCTCGCGCGCAAGGACGGCTCGACGCTCGAGCGCCTGGTCGCCGACCTTGCGCCGCCGGCGCACGTGCGCGCCGCGCTCCTGGCCCTGCCGACGCTCTTCGGGCGCGAAGTGGTGCTGGAGCGTGCGGCGGCCTTCGCGCGCAACGATCGGTCGGCGCGGGCGCTGGCCAACCTGGCCGAGGTGTACCGGCTGCTCAAGATCTACGGGCTCGCCGAGAGCGTGCTGCTCGACCTGGGCGAGGTCCGCGGTTTCGACTACTACTCCGGGACCTACTTCGAGGCGTACGTGGCGGGCTTCGGCGCCTCCATCGCCGCCGGCGGCCGCTACGACGACATGCTCGGACGCTTCGGCTACGACTGCGCGGCGGTCGGGTTCGCGTTCGACGTGGGCCGGGCACTCTCCGTGATGGAGACGCAGGGCGTCCCGGTGGCGCTGCCGGGGCCGGACTTCTTCATCATCGACTTCACCCGCGACAAGACCGCGGCGCTCTCGCTGGCGCGGCGACTTCGTGATCTGGGCGTCTCGGTGGCCCGTGACATCATCAGCCGCGGGCTCGACGAGTCGATCGCCTACGCCCGGGCCCAGCGCGCGGGGCAGGTCCTCGTCGTCGGCCACCCGCGCGCCCCGTCGGGACAGGTCGTGGCAATGAACCTGGCGGACGGATCGGAGCGCGTGCTGGCGGTCGGTGAGATTCTCGAACATCCAGAGCGAGTACTCAGGAGTGGAAGCCATGCCTAACATCGTAGTCGTCGGGACGCAGTGGGGGGACGAGGGCAAGGGCAAGGTCGTCGACATGCTGGCGCCGCACGTGAACGTCGTCGCGCGCTTCGCGGGCGGCAACAACGCCGGCCACACGGTGGTCGTGGGGCGCGAGAAGTACGTCCTGCACACGATCCCGTCGGGCATCCTGCATCCGGGGTGTCGCTGCGTGATCGGCTGCGGCGTCGTGGTCGACCCGGGCTCGCTGATCGAGGAGATGGAGGCGCTCGTGCGCCGCGGTGTGCAGTTCGACGGCAACCTCTTCATCTCCAAGAATGCGCACCTGATCATGCCCTACCACCCGGCGCTCGATCTGGCCTCGGAGGCCAAGCTGGGCAAGCGCCGCATCGGCACGACGGGGCGCGGGGTCGGCCCCGCGTACGTGGACAAGGCCGCGCGCATCGGCATCCGGATGGCCGATCTCCTGAACGAGCGGCTCTTCCGCGAGAAGCTCGAGCTGAACGTGGCCCTGAAGAACCGGCTGCTGCGCGAGATCTACGATGCCGAGACCTTCTCGGTCGAGGAGATCCTGGACAAGTATCTGCGCTACGCGGGCTGGCTGGCGCCCTACATCACCGACACGGCGCTCCTGCTCTCGCGCTGGATGGAGGCCGGCTACAGCGTGATGTTCGAGGGCGCTCAGGCGACGATGCTCGACATCGACCACGGGACCTATCCGTACATCACGTCGTCCTCGACGACTGCCGGCGGCGCGGCCACGGGCACAGGCGTGCCGCCCACGAAGATCCACGGCGTCGTGGGTGTGAGCAAGGCCTACACGACGCGCGTCGGCGCCGGGCCGTTTCCCACGGAGATGACGGGCGCGGTCGCCGAGACGATCCGGGCCCGCGGCCAAGAGTACGGCGCCACCACCGGCCGGCCGCGCCGCTGCGGCTGGTTCGACGCGGTGGTCGGCCGCTACGCGACGCGCATCAACGGCCTCGACACGGTGGCCCTGACCAAGCTCGACGTGCTCGACCAGTGCGAGACGCTGAAGGTCTGCGTCGCCTACCGCCACCGCGGCGAGACCCTGACCGAGTTCCCGGAGGACGAGACCGTGGTGGCGGCGGCCGAGCCCGTCTACGAGGAGATCGAGGGCTGGCGCGCGCCGACGGTCGGCGCCAAGAACGAGGCCGATCTGCCCGCGAAGGCGCGGCGCTACCTCGAGCGTCTCGAGGAGCTGATCGGCACGCGCTTCTGCCTCATCTCGACCGGCGCCCAGCGCGACGAGACGATCCTGTGCGAGGACTCGCCACTGCTGCGGTGGTTCCCGTCCGTCAGGTCGAGTCTGATGTAGGCATGGCCGAGACGATCCGGCGGCTCCTGTTCATCGTCGGGAGCAAGCGGCCGGATTTCTACGAGTCGCTGCGGCGCACATTCCGTGGCGACGACACGGTGCAGGTCGTGCTCGACCGGCGGCGCGGCGAGCGCCGCCGGCGGCGCCGCTCCGGTCGACAATCCGTGACGCGCGAGCAGCGCGGGGCCGACCGGCGCGAGCAGCTCGAGATCCAGCGCCAGCTTCGCTCGCGCGGTTATGCGGTCGTGGGCGTGCCGTTCTGGGACGCGAGAGCGGCCCTACGCCCGGGCTCTCGGGCGTAGGGCGCGGCCTACCTGGATTTTCGGCGCGGCCCGTCGGCCGCGACTTCTACAGGTACTGGCCGGTCGTCACGATCCTCTCGACGCTGCGCTTCTGGCTCGGCGGCTCGGACGTCAGCGACTTCACCGACACGATCCGCTCGCCCTTCTTGCCGGCAATCTTGGCCCAGTCGTCGGGGTGCGTCGTGTTGGGAAGGTCCTCGTTCTCCTTGAACTCCTCGCGGACGGCCGTCAATAGATCTTCGGCCGTGATGCCCTTCTCGCCGCCGCCGATGTAGCGCTTGAGGGCCAGCTTCTTGGCCCGGCGCACGATCGACTCGATCATGGCGCCCGAGACGAAGTCCTTGAAGTAGAGGACCTCTCTGTCGCCGTTGGCGTAGGTGACCTCGAGGAAGCGGTTGTCCTCGCTCAGCGCGTACATGGCCTCCACGACGCTGGCGATCATGGGGCTGATGGCGCTGGCAACGTCGCCGCCCGGAGTCTCGGACTCGGCGAACGGGATGTCCGGCGTGAGGTACTTGGCGAAGATGTCCGCGGCGCCGCCGCAATCGGGACGCTCGACCTTGATCTTCACGTCGAGCCGGCCGGGGCGGAGGATGGCCGGGTCGATGAGGTCCTGGCGGTTGGAGGCGCCGATGACGATGACGTTCTTGAGGCCCTCGACGCCGTCGATCTCGGCCAGGAGCTGGGGCACGATCGTGGTCTCGACGTCGGAGGAGATGCCGGTGCCGCGGGTGCGGAACAGGGCGTCCATCTCGTCGAAGAAGACGATGACGGGGACGTCCTCGGCGGCCTTTTCCTTAGCCTTGACGAAGATCTCGCGGATCTTGCGCTCGGTCTCGCCGACGTACTTGTTGAGGAGCTCGGGGCCCTTGATGTTGAGGAAGTAGCCCTTGATCTTCTCGCGGCGCTTCTCGGAGATCTTCTCGGCGAGGTTGTTGGCGACGGCCTTGGCGATCATGGTCTTGCCGCAGCCGGGCGGGCCGTAGAGGAGCACACCCTTGGGCGGGGTGAGCTTGTGCTCCTTGTAGTAGTCGGCGTAGAGGTACGGCAGCTCGACCGCGTCCTTGATGGCCTCGATCTGCTCGCCGAGCCCGCCGATGTCGCCGTAGCCGATGTCCGGCACTTCCTCGAGCGTGAGATCTTCCACTTCGCTCTTCGGCAGTCTCTCTAGAAGGTAGCCGCTCCGCGCGTCGAGCAAGAGATGGTCCCCGGCCTTCAAGTGGAACGCGCGCAGCGGCTCGGCGATGATACCGACCTTCTCCTCGTCGGCGCGCAAGGTCACCAGGGCACGCTCGGCGTCGAGCTGCTCCTTGAGGACGACGACCTCGCCCTGGACCTCGTAGCCGGCGGCCTCGATGACGTTGAGGCCCTCGTTGAGGATGAGCTCCTGGCCGGGCTTGAGCATCTCGGGCTTGAGCGAGGGGTGGAGGTTGACCTTCACCTTGCGGCCCTGCGAGAGGATGGTGACGGTGTCGTCCTCGTTGGCCGCGAGATAGACGCCGTACGTCGAGGGCGGGGCGCAGAGCTTGTCGACCTCTTCTTTGAGGGCCGCGATCTGCTCGCGCGCCTCCTGCAGCGCCGTCACGAGGATCTCGTTCTGGTTGTGCGCCTGCGACAGCAGGCGATCGACGTCACGCGGCTCGGCGTCGAAGGTATGAGCGCCTCTCGACGTTTCGAATAGAACGTCCTTCGATCTCATCGTCCGCGACCTCCGGGCGTCGGGCCGATCGCCTCGCCCGCCCTCTCTGTGCGGCTGTTTAACGCTTTGTACTCTTGAGGTGTCGCGAGGCTGCAAGCCGTGTGCCGGTCGATAACTAGCGCCAGGGTTCTAGCTTGGCGGCATGTTACCACGATAGGTGAGGGCCGAGAGTGTAGAAGCTACACTCTTCGGCCGGTACAAAACACTCGCCTCGTTGCTCTGTGTCTCTCGCGCAGCTTTCCGGCACACCAGGTGAAGACAGTAAAAGCGAGGCGAGAAAGACCTGGTCTCACGTCGGCTCCGACGGCCGTCGCCGCTGAAGCCGCGGCGGCGGGTCGGTTCGCACCGGCAGCTTCAACTTCGAGGGGTTGCCCCTGTTGGGCAACCGCGTAGAATCGTTCGCGCGAGCCGTTAGCTCAGACGGAAGAGCACCTGACTTTTAATCGTCAGGATGAAGTGAAGCCCCTCGGTAAATCGCTGATTTGCCGAGGGGTTTTCTTTCTGCGTTTGGCTGGCGTGGGGCCGTTTGGGGTAGGTTTCAGCCCGTCGCGGGCATAACGGCGGGCATAACAGAGGGGTCGTCCGCGGACCGACGGAATACGAATCTGGCGTGAGGTTCCACGCTCTGTCCTACTCCCTCTCAGCCCGTCGCGTTTCGTGGTCGGCAAGGATCACGAATGATGTGATCGAATGCGACGCCGCGGCCCAAAGTGCGATGACGAAGTAGCCCGGCTCGGAACGCTCGCGCCGAACGCGACCGTTGCTCAATGCGCTCCGGGGGTTGACCGCACGCTGCCTGTCGCTAATCGGATACAGCGGGCGCGCTTGTTCGTTCCACAGGCCGCGCGCTATAGTCGATTCGAGAACGAAAGGGGGCGATGGCGGCGCGGTTTCGTGAGGCGGCCGGATCGGTTCGCTACCCCGTGGAGAGGGGCGAGGCCCGGCCGCTGGCCGTCGCTGAGCCCGTCCCAGAGGGTGCTTCGCGGCCGCGTCTGCTCGACCGCGTTCGCGACGCTCTGCGCGCTCGCCATAGCAGCCGACGCACGGAGAAGTCGTACGTGGCCTGGATTCGCCGGTACATCGTGTTTCACGGCAAGCGCCACCCGGCGGAGATGGGAGCGGTCGAGGTCACGCAGTTCCTCAGCTCCCTGGCCCAGCAGGACCACGTCGCGGCCTCGACGCAGAACCAAGCACTGAGCGCCCTGCTGTTTCTCTACCGTCAGGTCCTCCAGGTCGAGATGCCCTGGCTTGACAACGTGGTCCGTGCCAAGCGCAGCGAACGGCTCCCCGTCGTCCTGACTCGCGAGGAGGTTCGTGCCGTCATCCGAGAGCTCCAGGGCCCGCCGCGGCTCATGGCCATCCTGCTCTACGGCGCAGGGCTGCGTCTGCTCGAGTGTGCCCGCCTCAGGGTGAAGGACGTGGACTTCGCCACCAATCAGATCATCGTGCGCGCCGGCAAGGGCGACCGCGACCGCGTGACGATGCTGCCCGCCGTCGTGAGAACCGATCTCGTCCGGCATGTCGAGATGGTCAGGAGGCAGCACGAGGCCGATCTCCGGCACGGTGCCGGCTGGGTCGAGCTCCCGTGGGCGCTGGCCCGGAAGTACCCGAACGCCGGCCGCGAGTGGGCGTGGCAGTGGGTGTTTCCAGCCACGCGCATCTACGTCGACCGGGAGACGGGCCAGCGCCGCCGGCATCACCTGCACGAATCCGTGCTTCAGCGCGCTGTGAAGGAGGCGGTGCGGCGGGCGGGCATCGCGAAGCGAGCGACGTGCCACACCTTTCGTCATTCGTTCGCCACGCACTTGTTGGAGGACAACCACGACATCCGGACGGTGCAAGAACTGCTCGGCCACCGTGACGTCAGCACCACGATGATCTACACCCACGTCCTGAACCGGGGTCCCGGCGGCGTGCGTAGCCCCGCCGATCGTATGGGGCTCTGACCCATGATGACTGGATCTCGGCTGCGCATCACGGCATCCGGCACGGAATATCCTCGGTCTGTGTATTTCGGAGGCGGACCGCAGGCCATCGTGATTAAGGCGCGATCGCAGCAGGCGAATCCGCCGCAGCGCCGATGGGGTCTGCCCGTGCAAGCCTGTCCGGGAGCGCTGCGTCACAGCTGCAACGCTGTTCAAGCCACTAAGAGTTAGCTGGACAAGACCTCTCAATGGCCTATCGCCGATACGATCGAAGCAGCGACTGGTACATCTACTGGGAAGCGTGCTCGGTTAGGTCGAAGGAGGACGAGCGCATAGCGGTTTCGCATATCGATCATCGCGCGGCCGCGCCCAACTTCAGCTACCGAG
>Ga0209470_1001073_pt1 | contig 20765 bp, 16 predicted proteins | sample GraSoiAngelo_125_FD_185882 | JGI IMG/M metagenome (GOLD analysis project Ga0209470, IMG submission 185882) | Grasslands soil microbial communities from the Angelo Coastal Reserve, California, USA - 14_0927_05_40cm (SPAdes) (version 2) | ecosystem: Environmental > Terrestrial > Soil > Grasslands ... | reverse complement strand
CTGAGCTGCCGGACACGGGAGACCTCCCTGATCGTCGGGGACAAGTATATCAAACATTCGCGCAGTGCCAAGCAAATACCTGTTTTCTGATTTCTGTCATCATCCGCAAGGAACACGAGGTGAGCTAGACTCATCACTCGACTTCTCTTTGACTTCTCGGTAAGCGAGGTGCGGACAGACGGCTCATCTCGCGAGAAGGGAGGTGCAGTCATGCCCAAGGGTTTGGACGATCGCCACCTATGCGGTCACCTACTCGGCGGCCGCCTCGCGGGCCCGCGTCAAGTACGCCCCGGCGGTCATCCGGTTGTACGGGTAGCCCCAGGAACGATGGTGACGCGTGCGGGCAAGACCCTCGCCCCTCTGTAAACGGGGTTTCGAGGCGACATTCTTGAATCTCCGAGCGCTTATGGTAGAGTTGCCGTCCCATGCGGATCTTCGTCCTCGGGACCGGAGCCACCGGCTCATTGCTCGCGCGACTCCTCGTACGCCAGGGCTACCAGGTCTCGTGTGGGGATAAGGATCCCGATCGCGCCCATCGTTTTCTCGGTGAGCAGGATCAGATTCCTGTTCAGCAGGTGAACGCCCGCAACCTGTGGAGCATCGTCAAGGCTGCCAGGGGCCACCACCTGATCGTCAACGCGGCCCCGGCCGTCTTCAACGAGATCATTCTGCGCGCCGCCCTCCGCCTGCGCTCGCACTATCTCGACACCTCCTCGCACCTGACGCGCCATCCGTTCAAGGCCGAGCAGCTCCGCTTCGACCGGCGCTTCCGGGAGAAACACCGCGCCGCCGTGATCAACGCCGGCGCAGCTCCAGGCCTCACCAATCTGTTAGTGGCCCGCAGCGCGGAGATGCTCGACGCCATCGAGGCTGTCCAGGTGCGGCTCTACGAGAGCACCACAAGCGACGACCCGGTTTCACAGTGGTCCCATGAAGGGTCATTTGACGAAGCCGTGGCGCGGCCCCGCATCTACCGCGATGGCCGCTTCCACTTCGGCAAGCGGTTTGGGGAGCGGGAGGTGTTCCGCTTCCCCCCTCCTATCGGTCGAGTCGCCGTCGTGCTGGCGGCGCAGGATGAAGTCGGCACGCTCCCTCACTTCCTTCGCATGCGCGAGCTGGATGTGAAGATCGGGGGGAACGAGATCGAGCGGTTGCGCCGCTGGCACCGGGAGGGCAAGCTCGTGAAGTCACGCGGCCTGGTGGCGAAACGCTTCCCCAAGACTCCGTCCCCGCGCCTGGTGGCCAAGCTGATCCGCCGCGGCGTGCTGCGGAGCGCGCGCTTCGCCGCGGCGGTGCTGGTTCAAGGCCTGCAAGACGGCCAGCGCACGGTGATCCGGTGGGATGCCACCTTCCCCACGCTCTCCCAGATCCGCCGCCGCGGGATGCCTGCCTCACCGATCTCCTGGGCCACCGCTCACCTGGCTGCGCTCTTCGTCAAGCATCTTCCGCGCGAACTGGCCGGGGTCCATCCACCGGAAGCGTTGCCGGCCAAGACGCGCCAAGCCATCCTGGCCGACGCCCGAGCCAGCGGCATCCGCCTCGTCAAGCGGATCATCCGCCTGAAGCGACCGGACGACGAGCATGATGTGGAGTAGGGACGAGAACAAGGCTCGCGAAGCGGGCCAGGGCTTGACAGACCTGAAGGAGCGTCGTGTCGTTCTCTCGCGGTGCGGTCAGGTCGTCGGCTCGCAGGGCCCGGCCAAACGCTTCCAGGGCCTCCGAGTGCGAGCTCGTGATGCGCGCGAGAAACGGATCCAATGCGCTGGGCCCGATGCGCTTCATCGCGTCAAAGACGCTCAGTCGAACTGATTGGTTGTCACCGTTGGCGTACGCCTTGATCAGTCCTGCGACGGCCGGCTCACCGGCGGCCGCCAAAATCTCCACCACCTGCGTGCGCCGGTCCTTGTCCGAGCTGTGGAGATCCGCCAGGAGCTGCTCGATCGTGTCTTTCGACGCCGCGAGTTGGGAGAGCTGCCCGGCGAGTTCCGAGAAGACCGTCGGTGCGCCCGGGACTTGCCGCTGTTCGTTCGTGGCCCGCAGGATTTTTGCGACTGTTCCGTAGGCGCCCCGGCGCAGCAGCTCCGGCAAAACGCGCTGCACGGTTTCCACGAGCTCCCTCCCGTCTCCATCTGCCGTGAGTCGGCGAAGGGCCGTCACGTGCTCGTCTTCACGGGCCAGCACGCTGTCTGCGAGTCTTCGCGTCTCCACATTCTGCCGGACCTCAGGCGGCAGGTCTTCCAGGGACAGCGCTTGGTGCTTGAAGAGTGATTCCAGCAGCTCATGGCCGGGGGTGCTGCCCTTGCGGCACACGTGGTCGGCGATCTGGCGGAGCACGTCCATCCGCCGGGTCGCTTCCACGGAAGTCCCTTCGGCCGGCGTCTGGCCGGGCGTCATCTGCGACTGCTCCAGGTCTTTGACGAGATCCCAGGTGGTCTGCACGAGCCTCTCTTCGGGCAGGCTGGTCAGGATTGCCTCCTGGACCTGGCGCTCATCCATCAAATCCACGTCTGCTGCGACGAGGTCACAGTTGACCAGGAAATCTTTGACAAACCCGGCTTGGCGTATGGGGCGGACGACATCATCAATGATCTGCGTCTTGATCCGCTGGATCTCCTCCGGACTGGCTCCCTTGTAGAGCGGCAGCATGCGGAGATCGCGCCGCAACCGGCTCAACGCCATCTTCAGCCGCCAGGGAAGGCGCCGTTCCTTGCCCACGATGTCGTCGTTGAACACGGTGGAGACATGGATGATGTGCTGATCCAGGAACGCCTGCGTCAGGCGTTTGGCTGCGTCGGTGGTCCCTTGGCTGGCTTCCGGTGGCTGACTCATCAGGACGAGAAACGTGTGAAATTCCTCCGGGCTGATCGTGGCTTTGAGGGAAAAGCTCAGGAGGTTCCACCGGTCGAAAAACTCGAGAAACTTCGGGACGAACAGGGACGTCGCGTCCTGCTTCATCACGCGCTCCAGGGGCAGCGGCGCGTCATCGTACCCGTCGATGGTAATGGCCCGATCGTCCGCGGTGACCGTGACCATATACGTCAGTTCGGCCCGGTCCCCCATGAGCAGGACAAATTCCGAGTGCAGGTCCGTGAGACCTTTCTTAGCCTCAGGATGTCCCGGGGCGTAATAACTGGCTCGGAGCATGGTCTTGATCAAGGCGAGCGTAAATCGCACCAAGGCGGGGTGGGCCTCGCTCCGTGGTGCTTCGGATGAAAGCGGGGCACCTGTCGCGGGGCCAGTCTTCGTGGCGGCATGCTCGCTGGTGGAACGTGATGCCGAGCTAGAGATGCCAACAGAACCGATGGGCAGGGTCCGTACCCGACCAGGTGACCCTGCTCATACCACGGGCAAGAACTGCTCGAAGGGGCCTTTGTCCATTGATTATATACCTGAGAAACCCGAGGTAAATGAGGTCTTGAGCCCGAAACCGGATGACCGAGGCGTCTTTTCAACAGGTTATGGTCGTCTATACTATTTTTATGAAGTCAGATTGCTACAACCCTCAACGGTCGAGAACCTTGGGACCAGCTGGCAAGCTCCCGTCGGGAGGCAGCGGCTGCGGTGGAAGCCAGAGCCTGGCCATCCGGGTTTTGAAGAGTGCGGGGTGGATGGTCCTGGCGGCGGCTATCGCTGCCCCGGCGGCCGAGGCCAAACACATCCGGCCGGACCTTCCATGGCGAGAACAACTGGTTCGGATTCTTGGCACAACCCTTAACCAGGACCAGAATCCCGTCGGGGTGGTGGCCGAAATCGTCGTGACGTTCGTCAAACGGAACGATCGGCGGGGGATCGAGATCACCTTTGATACTGAGCCGGGTCGCTTCTCATACACGTCTCAGGCGGCGGTCCTGCTCGCCATCGACCGTACGGCTCGAGCCGCTCACCTAGAGAGCGACTCCTGGAGTGTCTTCGTGGCGGTTCCATCCCCCGGCGTGACGGTGTACGGGGAGAGTCTGTCAGCCATGGTGGGAATCACGGTGGTGGCCCTTGCCAAAGGCGACTTCATTCCGTCCGATCGGGTGATTACGGGGACCGTGACCCGCGACGGCCGCATCGGGACCGTCGGCGGAGTGCCCCTCAAGGTGGAGGCGGCGCATGAGGCACATATGCATCGTGTCCTCGTCCCGGAAGAGCAGCACATCGCTGACGGTGACTGGCAGACCCCGTTCCTCATGCAGGTGTCAGCGGTCGGCACGGTCAGCGAGGCCTACAAGGCTCTGACAGGTCAACCCCTCCAAGGTGATGACCACGGGGACTCGTTGGGACAGTGAAGAGGACCAGCAGCCGCCCGCGCAGTCCGGCATGAGCCCTCCGACCGCCCCCTGAAACCCGGAGCCCCTACGTAAAGTCTCGCGTCGAGTCTCACCCCCGGTTTGACTCCCGATCAGCCCTCTGTTAAAATCCCGCTTCCGTCACGCTTCAAGCCAGCACAACATTTCGATGTTCGTCCCCATCGTCTAGCCTGGCCTAGGACGCCGGCCTTTCAAGCCGGCAACACGGGTTCAAATCCCGTTGGGGACGCCATTTTCTGGTTGATCTCCTGCGATGACACGAGTACAGAACCTGGGCCTGCTAGGCGGATTGGTCGTGTCCACCCTTCTGACTGTGGGGGCGGATCAACCGCCGGCGGGATCAGCGGCGCCAGTGGGGAAGGACGGCGCGCCGATGGTGCTGATCCCCGAGGGCCCGTTTCCGATGGGGAGCAATGACGGGATTGGGAACGAACGTCCCGTCCACACGGTGTCGGTGCCTGCCTACGCGATCGACCAATTCGAGGTGACGATCGGGTTGTACGCCAAGTTCCTGCAAGCCACCGGACACAGCCCCCCTCCCACCTGGGATGAGGATTCGGTGACGATGGCATCAGACCGGCCCGTGGTGGGATTGACCTGGTATGACGCCGAGGCGTATTGCAAGTGGGCGGGAAAACGGCTGCCCACGGAGGCCGAGTGGGAAAAGGCGGCCCACGGGACCGACGGCCGACGCTATCCCTGGGGGCACATGCAGCCGTTTGTTGATATCGCGAACTATAATCGCGGCGTGTGGGTGAGCAATGCCATCACCTTGGCTCCGGTCAGCAGCGGTGTTGAAGGCATGAGCGTTCGACATGGAACCAAAGAGGGAGGCAAAAGTCCATACGGCCTCTTTCACATGGCCGGCAATGCAGCTGAATGGGTCGCGGACTGGTACGACCGGGAGTATTACCAGAAAAGCCCTGAGAAGAGCCCCACCGGTCCGAAGGAAGGGGAACGACGCGTGATTCGGGGAGGGTCGTGGAACGACCCTCCAGTCGGCATCCGGACCACGGCCCGAGTTGCGGCTGAGCCGCAGTACCAGGACCGCACCCTCGGTGTTCGCTGCGCGATGGATGTCTCAAAGGAGGGAAAGCAGACCGCGGGAGTGCAACCATGAGCGAGACCGGGATGCCCCTCAACGGGTTACGCGAGGCTGAGCGGGGGAGCGTGGGGAGTTAGGCTTTGCGCGCGGGACTGCCCGTCGTACCCTTAATCTGAAAGCCGCCTGCCTGCTCGTCCTTTCTCAGAGGCTTGGCCAGTGTTTCTTCGGCCTTCATGCCTGCCAGCTTGATCTTCAGGCGCAGGTTGTTGGCACTGTCCGCATTGATCAGGGCTTGATCGAGGCTGATCTTTCCTGCCTTGTACAGGCTGAACAGGATATAATCGAAGGTCTGGCAGCCTTCCTGCACCCCCTGCTCCATGGCGTCTTTGAGCTCGTCGATGGCCCCTTTCTTGATGAGATCCTTGGCGCGAGGGGTATCCATGAGAATTTCCAAGGCGGCGACGCGTCTGCCGTCCACGCTCGGGATCAGACGTTGGGAGATGATCGCTCGAAGATTCATGGATAGCTGCAGGTAAATCTGGGTATGGCGCTCAGTAGGAAAGAAATTCATGATCCGCTCGATCGCCTGGTTCGCGTTATTGGCGTGGAGCGTGGACAGGCAGAGGTGGCCGGTTTCGGCAAAGGTGATCGCCGCTTCCATGGTCTCAGCGTCGCGGATCTCCCCGATGAGGATCACGTCGGGAGCTTGACGCAGGGTGTTTTTCAGCGCCGCCTCGTAGGTATGGGTGTCGAACCCGATCTCGCGCTGGGTGATCACGGATTTTTTATGGCGGTGGACGAACTCGATCGGATCCTCGACGCTGACGATATGACCGGGAGCGTTCGCGTTCCGATGGTCGATGATGGCCGCCAGCGAGGTTGATTTCCCCGACCCCGTGGCCCCGGTGAAGAGGACGAGGCCTCTCTTGGTCAACGCGATGTCCTTGACGATGGGAGGCAGGCCGAGCTTGTCGATGGGCACGATTTCAACTTTGATCTGGCGGATGACAAACCCGACGTTGCCCCGCTGGCGAAAGATGTTGACGCGGAAGCGGCCTAGCTCCGGGTAGTACAGGGCCAGGTTCATCTCCATCTTTTCTTCGAACTCCTTCCGCTGCTTCTCCCGCATGATGTCATTGGCCAGCTTCTCGAGCTGTTCATTCGTGGACGCCGTGTCCCCGATGGGATGGGTGATCCCCTGGATGCGATAGATCGGGGGAAGGTCCACCGTCAGGTAGATGTCCGAGGCATCCCGTTCCACCATCACTCTCAGGAGGTAACGAATGTCCATAGATATCCTCCGAGCATGACACCAGGTCGTGACCGGGTCACTCGGTCTTTCTTCTCCCCTAGGAGGTCACCCCGACAGCCGCCGCGCCGGCACCGGCCACTTTGCTTGTAGGAGGGCCGAACAGATTGGGCGTCATGCTCCTGGATTGGGCCTCCCCTCTGGCCACGAGTCCCCGCGTGACCAGCTCGACTAAGGCCATATCCATCGTCTGCATCCCGTCCTTTTTGCTCGCCTGCATGATGCCAGGGATCTGGTGAAGCTTCGTCTCGCGGATGAGGTTGCGCACCGCGGTGGTGCCGACCATGATCTCCAGGGCAGCCACCCTGCCGCCCCCTTTTCTCTTGACGAGGGTCTGGGTGATAACCCCTTCGATGGATTCGGCTAACTGGGCCCGGATCTGGGACTGCTGGTTCGGTGGGAACACGTCGATGACACGGTCCACGGTCTTTGGTGCGCTGGACGTATGCAGGGTCCCAAAGACCAGGTGCCCGGTCTCCGCTGCCGTCAGAGCCAGTTGGATCGTGTCCAGGTCGCGCATCTCCCCGACCAGGATAAAGTCCGGGTCCTCACGCAGGGCTGACTTCAAGGCATTGGCGAATGAATGGGTATGGGCCCCCAACTCCCGCTGGTTGACGAGACATTTCTTGGATTTGTGCACGAACTCGATCGGGTCCTCGATGGTGAGGATATGACCTTCGAAGGTTTCGTTCAGATAGTCGAGCATGGCGGCCAGCGTGGTGGATTTTCCGCATCCCGTCGGCCCGGTCACCAGGACGAGGCCCTTCTCCTTGTCGCACAGCTGCCGCAGCACGGGGGGCATTCCCAGTTGCTCGAGCGGAATGATCTTCGTGGGGATGGTCCGGAACACGGCCCCTTCGCCTCGGCGGTGCACGAACACATTCACGCGGAAGCGGGCGATGTCTCCCATTTCGAAGGAGAAGTCGCACTCGTGGTGCTCTTGAAAGACCTTTCGCTGGACGTCGTTCATCATGTCGAAGATCATGTTGTGGACTTCATCCCTCGACAAGACCGGGTGGTCCAGCTTTTTCAATTCCCCACTGACGCGGAGCATGGGGGGCTCGCCCGAACTGAGGTGGCAATCCGAGGCCCCCTGCTGGACGCCGAACGACAGCAGTTGGGTCATGTCCATACCTGTCTCCTTTCTCGTGCGTCTCGCCGGTCCGTCTCGGTCGAATCAGGCCGACAATCGTCGCGGGAATGAGTTCTTCAGTTTCTTTCGTGGCATAATGCGTTGGTTTTGATATGTGGGAGGCACTATACCACAGGTTTTCAAGATGGGCTATCTCGGAGCCCAATTCGAAAACCGCGGTGGTCTCGGCCGGGGTGAGGACGCCTCAGCGGGCAACTCCGGCCAGCTCGTCGGAGAGTGGAAAGTCGTAAGGTGATATGCGAGCCATGGTCCTGACGCGGTGCGGGCCGGTGGAGAAGGCTCCGTTGTCCCTGGAGCAGCGGGCGGTGCCGCAGCCCGGCGCCGGGGAGGTGCGGGTACGGGTGCAGGCCTGCGGCGTCTGCAGGACTGATCTGCATATCGTGGAGGGCGAACTGGAGGCCGTGAGGCTTCCGATCGTGCCGGGACATCAGGTGGTGGGCCGAGTGGATGCGGTCGGCCCCGGAGTGACGCTGGTCGCCAAGGGGGATCGGGTCGGCGTGGCATGGCTCCGAGGGGTGTGCGGGGAGTGTGGGTTCTGCCGGAGCGGACGCGAAAACCTGTGCGAGTCGGCGCAATTCACGGGGCTCCACGTGGACGGCGGGTATGCGGAGTATGCGGTGGTCCCCGAATCGTTCGCCTATCGCGTCCCGGAGGTCTTTGGAGATCAGGAAGCGACCCCGTTGCTCTGTGCCGGCATCATCGGCTACCGGGCGCTCAAGCTCAGCGGCGTCCGGCCCGGCGAGCGTCTCGGCCTGTATGGCTTCGGCGGGTCGGCCCACATCGCCATTCAGGTGGCCCGGCACTGGGGATGCGAAGTCTATGTCTGCACGCGGGAGGCCTCCCACCGAGCGCTCGCGCGAGAACTAGGCGCGGCCTGGGTGGGCGGCGCCACCGACGCGCCGCCGGTCAAGCTCCATGGGGCGATTCTCTTTGCGCCGGCCGGAGAGCTCGTTCCCCCGGCTCTGCAGGCGCTCGAGCGGGGCGGCACGTTGGCCCTGGCCGGCATTCACATGAGCGCGGTCCCGGCGTTGGATTACACGCGTGACCTGTTCGGGGAGCGCTCGCTCCGCAGCGTGACGGCGAACACGCGGGAGGATGCGAAGGAGCTCTTGAAGGTGGCGGCCGAGATCCCGATCCGGCCGCACGTGGAGCCCTTCCGACTGGAAGAGGCCAATCGCGCGCTTCAGGCGTTGAAAGCGGGGCGCATCAAGGGCGCCGGCGTCCTCGTCATGCAGGAGTGAGCGACGTTGCCCTATATCATATGAGGCTCAGTTGTTGCCCGGCTTCCCGGAACGCGGCCAGGACGGCATCGAGTTGCTCGCGGGTGTGCTCGGAGGTGACTGTGGTTCTGATCCGGCTGGTCCCTGCGGGGACCGTGGGAGGACGGATAGCCGGTGCATAGACGCCACGCTCCAGCAGCCGCTCGGCCAGCGTGAGCGTCTGCTGCGGCTCTCCGATGAGCACGGGAATGATCGGACTTTGGCTGTCGGCCAGCCGGAACCCCAGCGCCTTCAATCCCGCGTGGAAATGGTTGCGGTTGTCCCACAGCCGAGCCCGTCGCTCAGGCTCCGCCCGAAGCACCTCGAGCGCCGTCAGCGAGGCGGCCGCGGTCCCGGGGGGCGGGGCGGTGGTGTAGATGAACGATCGGGCCGTGTTCACGAGATAACGGATCAGACTGTGCGGCCCCGCCACGTACGCTCCGCTGGTGCCCAGGGCTTTGCCGAGCGTCCCCATATGGAAGGGGATGCGGGACTCCACTCCGAAGTGTTCCAGCGTGCCGCGTCCATGAAGACCCATCACGCCGGTGCCGTGCGCGTCGTCCACCACCAGCCGCGCGCCGTACCGCTCCGCGAGCGCGACCAATTCCGGAAGGGGCGCCAGATCGCCATCCATGCTGAATACCCCGTCGGTCACGATCAGCGTCTCGCGGCGCGGGGAGCCTCTGGCAAGCAGCGTATCGAGCTGCGCGAGGTCTCGATGACGGAACACGCGCAGGGTTGCCCCGCTCAGGCGGCATCCGTCGATGAGACTGGCGTGGCACAGCCGGTCGGCCAGAATCAACCCGCCTGCCCCGATCAGCGACGGGATGAGGCCGACATTGGCCAGATACCCGGAGCCGAACACGAGGGAGGCTTCGGTCGCTTTAAACCTCGCGAGGGCGGCTTCGAGGTCCTGGTGCGGGGGTAAGGTCCCGGACACCAACCGCGAGGCGCCGGCGCCCACGCCGAACCGCGCGGTGGCCGCAATGGCCGCTTGCTTCAGCAGCGGGTGTGTGGCGAGTCCCAGGTAATTGTTCGAGGCCATCACGATGACCGGCCGCTCCTCGATCGTCGCGACCGGTCCGGGCTCCGATTCGACAAGCCGCAGCCGGCGGAGCAGGTGCTGCCCTTCAAGCTCACGAAGACGATCCTCGAACATCCTGCCTCTCGCCCAGATTGAGGTGATAGACCTCAGATACCTAATACCCGGCGTCGTGTCCTGTCAACGAGATCGGGTGGCGGAGCTCCCCACTCTATGTTCGTATGATTGGATTGACATCAGATGGTCAACCTTGTATAAGCGCGGAATTGCCGGCCCTATCGGGCGGATCGTGGTCACCCGCTCTCTGGAGCATCACGGGTAGCGTGCCGTACCGCATCAAAATCCCCGCCAAAGGCACCCCAGCGGATGAAGCCCATCTCTTGAGCGGGATGGAACGCTTTCTGGTTCTTGTTCAGCATCATCGCAGGGGGGTTCTGGCCGGGGCGCTCGTGCTGCTCGCGGCCACCGCGGCGGTGGCCGCCGTGCTGTGGTACGACCATCGCCAGGCCGAACGGGCCTGGGAACTCCATCGGCAAGCCACGCTGCTGTACTTGGCCCGGCCGGCCGATCAGCCGGTGAAGGCCGACCAGAACCTCAAGCAGGCGATCGTCCTGTACCGGCAGGTCGTCGACCAGTACCCGCGAAGCCCTAGCGCCCATCTGGCCCTTTATCACCTGGCCAATGCGCTGTTGCAGGCGAATGATCTGGGAGGCGCCATCGAGGCCTATCAGAAGTACATCGCCACCTACGGCGCCAACAAGACCATGCTGGGTCTGGTGTACCAGCGTCTGGGGTACGCCTACCTGCTCCATGGGGATCGTGACCAGGCGGTGACCGCCTTTCTGGCTGTACTGGATGTGCCTGGGGCGCTCAATAAGGATCACGCCCTCTTTGAATTGGGGAAAATGGAGGAGGCCCAGTCCCGTCCCGAAGGCGCCTTGGCCCACTATCAGGAGTTGATGAAGAGCTACCCGAATTCTCCCCTGGCCAGCGAAGCGACCGTGCGTATCAAGGCGCTGGAGGCGAAGAAAGGTCCCGCGGACGCCGGGTCGGGCGGACCGGAGGGCGCAGCACCCCCCTCGGCCAAACCGATGAAGCCGTAGCCGAGACATGGGCCCGGGTTAGGGGCCGATCGCAAGCAGGTCGCCGGGTTTGATCCGACGGCTCGTCAGGTTGTTTCTGGCTCGCAGGTCCTGCACCGAGAGACGGAAGCGTCTAGCAATCGTCCAGAGGCTGTCTCCCACCCGCACTCGGTACCATTCGGGCGATCCACCCCGGTCCTGCCCTCCGGTGCCGGCTGACGTCGAGACTTTCCAACTCGGGACCCGGTCCAGCAGCGGCTCGATCGTCGCCTTCGTGCCCACGGGAACCTTGAGATGATATTCCGCGTCGTCGGGAGGCGTGACCCCCCGGCGCAGCTCCGGGTTTAATCGCCGGAATTCGTGGGACGAAACCCCCGTGACTTTCGCGAGGTCTTGCAGCAGGATAGGGCGGCGGACGACCACTTCCTCGAACTCGTGCAGATCCGACTGTGCTTGGCTGAACCCGTAGCGGTCGGGGTTCTTCGCGATCATCGAGGCGGCCAGAATCCGCGTCACGTACTCCCTGGTCTCCCGCCGGAGGTGTCGGGTCTGGGCGATCTCCCAGAAACTGTCGGCCTGAGTTTTCTGGAGCGCGCGGAGCACCTTGCCCTCGCCCGCGTTGTACGCGGCCATCGCGAGCGGCCAGGTGCCGAACAGGTCGTGCAGATCGCGCAGATAGCGTGCGGCGGCAACCGTGGACTTGATGGGGTCCCGACGTTCGTCGACATAGTCATCGACTCGAAGCCCATAGAGCTTGGCCGTGCTTCTCATGAACTGCCACGGGCCGGTCGCGCGGGCGCGGGAATAGGCATGCGGGTTGAAACCGCTCTCGACCAGCGAGAGGAAAACCAGGTCGCTCGGCAGATCAAACTCCGAGAGGATGCGATCGACCAGGGGCTTATAGTGATTGAGACGGGTGAGCCACTCCTCGAACCGGTCGCGGATGGCGACATTGAAGAATCGGATATGACGTTCTACTTTGTGATTCAGGTCGGTGGGGACGTTGAAGATTGACGGTTCAGCGCCGTCGGCAGGGTCTGCAGTTGGGACGGGCGTCGGGGCCAGCTCGCGCAACGGCGTAAACGACTCGGCGAATCGCCAAGGCCTCGCTGAAGCCCTGACCGGAGCCTCAAGCATCACCTCCGGTTGCAACTCGAGATCCGTCGCCGGGGAGTCTGATTCGAGAGCCTCAGGGACCCCGGCTGTGTCAAGATTCTCGCTTTGAACGGCCGCGCTCTTGCTCTGCCCGGCGGTCTCACTCGAGTCGGTCGGCTGGCTGGTCGGCGGGACTGCCTGCGTTCCCTGCTTGTGGTCCTCTACCTGCTCAGCGCCGGCGCAGAGTCCCTCGCCGGGGATCCCTGATCCGACCAGCAAGGCGCCGAGGAAAAGGCCGGCCAGCCCCCCCGGGTTCACGTGCTTCCACTCAGACATCCCGCTTCTCCTCTCCGTCCAGGTCGATGGGAGACGACGGCAAGGGTAACGATCGCCTCCGCAGTTGTCAAGAATGAACCGGGCTGCGGCATCCCGCCACGCTCATCTTCCGATCAACGGACTGATCATGTGGGGCATGGGCTATGCCTGGTCGCGGACGCGCCACCAGCGGAATCAGCGGCCCCCAAGGCCTGTTGGTCGCCTTGACAGCACAGGGGTCGTGTGATAGCGTAGCGCCCTTCTCCCCAGCGAAAATGGTCTCGCGCGTCCGGCGCGGCGAACGTCGACAAGACGGGATGTCCGGTGCGAGGCGGGGCCCTGGGGTGTGCGCACACCAAGTGGTGACCCGGCCAATGAAGGGGCTGACTCCTACCGGTCCAAGAGCCGGACGCTTCTCTCTGTGTATTTTGTGCCGTGAGGAGAATGAAGGATGTTGAAGCGGTATCTGCTAGCGCCGGGACCAACGCCAGTGCCGCCAGAGGTGTTGCTGGCGATGGCCAAGCCCGTGATCCATCACCGAGCTCCTGAATTCGCCCAGTTGTTTGGTGAAGTACGGAATGACCTCAGATGGTTGTTCCAGACCGGAAACGACGTGCTGATCCTGGCCTCCTCCGGGACGGGAGGGATGGAAGGAGCGGTGGCCAGCTTCCTGTCGCCGGGCGACAAGGCGCTGGTCGTGAACGGAGGAAAGTTCGGCGAGCGTTGGGGCAAAATCTGCAAGACGTTCGGCGTGCAGGTGGTGGAGCTCAAGGTGGAATGGGGGTATGCGGTGGACCCTCAGGCGGTGGCCGACGCCCTCAAGAAGGATCCTTCCATCAAGGCCGTGTACGTGCAGGCGAGCGAGACCTCCACCGGCGTCGCCCACCCCACGAAGAGGCTCGCGGAAGTGATCAAGCCCTACGAGGGCACGATCCTGGTGGTGGACGCCATCACCGCACTGGGCGTCTTCGACCTCAAGACAGATGCCTGGGGGCTGGACGTGGTCGTCGCCGGCTCGCAAAAGGCGATGATGCTGCCGCCCGGTCTGGCCTTTGTGAGCGTCAGCGATAAGGCGTGGCAGCTGGCTGACAAGGCCAAAAACGGCGCGTTCTATTTCAACTTGAAGAAGGAGCGGGAGTCGCAGACGAAAAATCAAACGGCCTACACGCCGGCGGTGTCCATGATCCTGGGTCTCCAGGAAGTCCTGCGGATGCTGAAGGCCGAAGGCCTGGACGCGGTGTTTGCGCGCCACGCCCGGCTGGCCCATGCGATGCGCGAAGGGGTCAAGGCCGCCGGGCTCTCGCTCTTTCCCAAGGAATCTCCCAGCGACGCGTTGACGGCGATCTCGGCGCCGGGTTCGGTGGACGGGCAGGCGATCTACAAAAACCTGAGAGTGCAATACGGGATCACGGCCGCCGGGGGACAGGATCATCTGAAGGGGAAGATCTTCCGGGTCTCCCACATGGGATACATGGACACCTTCGATGTCATCCTGACCTTGGCAGCCATTGAGATGGTGCTGAAGGGCTTGGGGCACCCCGTCAAACTGGGGAGCGGGGTGGCCAAGGCTCAGGAATTACTCATGGCTAAAGGATGAGCGAACAGCCAATAGCTCAGAGCGATGTGCTGTTTCCTACGAGCCGGACTAAGCGATGAAGATCCTCGTCAGCGAGAGTCTGTCGAAGCAAGGGGTCGAGATTCTGGAAAAGGCCGGGTTTACCGTGCACATCAAGACCAAGCTTTCCAAAGAGGAGCTGATCAGGGAGATCGGGCAATACGACGGGGTGATTGTCCGCTCGGCCACGAAGGTCACGGCCGACCTGATCGCGGCGGCCGAGCGGCTCAAAGTCATCGGCCGGGCCGGGTCCGGGTTGGACAATGTGGATACCCAGGCCGCCACACGGCGCGGGATCGTCGTGATGAACACCCCGGGAGGGAACACGGTCACGACGGCCGAGCATACCATGGCCATGATCTGTGCGATGACCCGTCAGATTCCGCAGGCGACGGCCTCGATGAAAGCCCGCAAGTGGGAAAAAGATCGATTCATGGGGGTCGAACTCTACAACAAGACGTTGGGCATCGTGGGGATCGGACAGATCGGCGGCTACCTGGCGAAGCTGGCCCAAGGAATGTCCATGAACGTGATCGCCTATGACCCGTATCTGGCCGAGGAACGGGCGACCAAAATGGGGGTCGAGATGGTGGAGCTCGCCGAGCTGTTCCGGCGCGCGGACATCATCTCACTGCACACCCCGCTCACGGCCGAAACCCGGTCGCTGATCAACGCCGCCGCCATCCAGCAGATGAAGCCCGGGGTGATGATCGTGAACTGCGCGCGCGGGGGGATCGTGAACGAGGCGGACCTGTTCCAGGCGTTGAAGTCGAAGAGGGTGGCGGCCGCTGCGTTCGACGTGTTTGAGGATGAGCCGGTCAGCCCGGACCACCCCCTGCTGACACTGGAGAATTTTATCTGCTCTCCCCATATCGGGGCTGCGACCGGTGAAGCGCAGGAAAACGTGGCGATCGGGATCGCGGAACAGATCGTGGATTATTTTACGAAGGGGATTGCGCGGGGCGCCGTCAACACTCCGTCGGTTCCACCGGAGTTGCTGCCGCGGTTGCAGCCCTACCTGACGCTGGCGGAGAAGATCGGGCTCCTTCAGGCCCAGCTCTATGAGGGGGGAGTGGAGCGAGTCACGGTTGAGTACAACGGCGAGGTCGCTGCGCTGACGTTGGCTCCCCTGACGATCGCGGTGCTCAAAGGCCTGTTGACCCCCATCCTCGAGAATGCCGTGAACTATGTGAATGCCCCGGTGATTGCCAAGGAGCGGGGGATCGAGGTCAAAGAGGTGAAGAGCAGCGATGCCGGGGATTTTGCGAGCGTGATCAGGGTCCGGGTGGACGCCGGGAAAAAGCCTCACCGCCTGGCCGGGACCCTCCACAATCGCAAGGACCCCCGCATCATCGAGATTGACGAGTTTCAGGTCGAGGTGGTGCCGGAAGGACACATGCTCCTGATCCTCAACGTGGACCGGCCCGGAGTCATCGGCGCCGTCGGTCAGGTGTTGGGGGACCACAGTGTCAACATCGCCCGCATGCAATGTTCCCGCGAGGAGCGGGGCGGCACGGCCCTGCTGATCATCGGGCTGGACGCGCCCCTGCCGGCTGGAGTGCTCGAGACCATCAGGCGTGGGAAACACATTCTGTCCGTCAAACTGGTTGACCTTTCAAAAGGGCTTTGAGTGGCCCGACCCCGGTCCATGCCCCGCCCGGCGCCATCCCATCAGACCAGCAAAGCCTCGCGCGCTCCTGCGGCTTCGATGAAGAAACAGGAGCGCTCGCTGATTCCGGTGGGCATGACCACCGTCCTTCCCCACGCCGCCCGGCGCGTGCGCCATCTGGAGGAGACGCTCCTGACCACCTTGGGCCGCTGGGGCTACCAGGAGATCATCCCCCCCACCTTCGAGTATCTGGATGTGCTCTCGGCCGGGCTGGAACCGGAATTGATCGAGAAATGTTACAAGTTCGCGGACCGAACCACCGGGCGCATTCTGTTGCTGAGGCCGGACGTCACGGCGCAGATTGCCCGGATCGTGGCCATGGGGATGGTCGGGCCGAGCGTGCCGCTCCGGTTATGTTATCGCACCACGGTGTTCCGCCATGAACCTGAACACGCAGGGCGCGAACGGGAGATCTTCCAGGTCGGCGCCGAATTGATCGGGGTTGATGATGTCGCCGCGGACGGCGAGATCCTCGCGCTGATGATCGAATGCCTGAAGCAGCTCGGTCTGCAGTCGTTCAAAATCGCTCTGGGTCATGTCGGGTTTTTCAAGGCGCTGCTGGCGAGATCGGGAATGTCTCCGGACGGGCAGAAGCGGGCCGAGCACGCCGCAGCGCGGAAGGACCTGCCTCGGCTCGCGGAGATTCTCGCCGCGGAGCGCATTCCGAAAGGATCGGCGCGGGCCATCCTGGAGGCGCCGGGCCTGTACGGGCGGGAAGAGGTGCTGGCCCGGGGCCAGGCGCTCGCCGGTCATGATCGAGAGCTGCGGAGCGCGCTCGAACGTCTGACCGACGTGTATCGCCTGCTGGGGACCGCCGGCCTGCGTGACCACCTGCTGCTGGATTTGGGCGAATTCCGGGGGTTCGACTATTACGATGGTGTGGTCTTCGACGTGTTCGCGGAAGGCATCGGGTATGAGTTGGGCGGCGGGGGCCGGTACAACCACCTGATCGGGCGGTTCGGACGGGACCTTCCCTCGACCGGCTTCGCGTTGGACATGGATCGACTGTTCCGGGCGATGGAACGCATCGAGGACGGATACCCGAGCGCTCAGGCCGAGTTTTTGATCTCGGCCCCGATACGCCATGCCGACCGGATGTTCCAAGTGGGTCAGATGCTGCGACAAAAGGGCTTTCGCGTGGTCCAGGCGGTGGTGGCTTCACCGGGGTTGGACGCGGTCGGCCACGCCGTGGCGGAGGGGCGCCGGCTGGGCGCCTCGGCCGTGGTGATTCTGGGAAGCCCGCGTGTGGCTGCCGACGAGGCACTGGTCGTAACAGAATTCCCGACGGGCCCGGACGCGGGCCGTTCCGTAAAATTGACGCCGCAAAAAGTCAAGATCAAGGATCTGCTCAACTTGCCGATCGTGCGTCATCCATCATCCCGCGTTCAGCCCTCATGAGTCAGAGAGGGGTGTGGACCCGTGAGTCTCTCCGATCTGTCAGCGCCCAGATTACCGCCCCAAAACCTTGAAGCCGAGCAATCGGTGTTGGGCGCGATCTTGCTCGACAACGCCTCCATGGCCAAGGCCATGGAAGTGTTGACGGAAGAGGAGTTTTACAGAACTGCCCATCGGAAGATTTTTCAGGCCATGCTCGACCTCTCGGAGCACGGCGAGGTCATCGATCAGATCACCCTCACGGAGCACTTGAAGACCAAGGGCGAGCTCGAGTCGGTGGGGGGAGCCGCGTATCTGGCGGAATTGGTCCAGGTGGTCCCGACCGCGGCCAACATCAAGTACCATTGCAAGATCGTACGCGACAAGGCGCTCCTCCGTGGCCTGATCGGCACCTCGACCGAGGTCATCTCTCGAGGGTACGACGGGAGCGCTTCCGTGGACGACCTGCTGGATTTCGCCGAACGGTCCGTCTTCAGTCTGGCGCAAGGCAAGCTCGGCCGCTCGTTCACTCAGCTCCACCATATCATCAAAGAAAGTCTGGACCTCGTCGATCGTCTCGCCAAGAGGAAAGAGAAGATCACCGGAGTTCCGACCGGGTTCTATGACCTCGATGACCTGACCGCGGGCTTCCAAGCGTCCGATCTGGTGGTGATCGCCGGTCGCCCCAGCATGGGCAAGACCAGCCTGGCGCTCGGAATCGCCCAGCACGCCGCCATCCATCACGGGTCCGTGGTGGGGATCTTCAGCCTGGAAATGTCCAAAGCGCAGGTCGTGCTGCGGATGCTCAGTTCGGAAGCGCACGTGGATTCGCATGCCCTGCGGACCGGCAAGCTGCACAAGGAGGATTGGTGGCGGCTGGCGGAGGCGGCAGGAAAGCTCGAGCAGGCCCCCATTTTCATCGATGACTCGGGCGCGCTGACCGTGCAGCAGATGCGCGGCAAGGCCCGGCGCCTGAAGGCGGAGAGCGGCCTTGACCTCCTGGTCGTGGACTACCTCCAGCTCATGCAAGGCCGGAGCGACGCGGAATCGCGCCAGCAGGAGATCTCCGACATCTCGCGATCTCTGAAAGCCCTGGCCAAGGAGCTGAATGTCCCCGTCATGGCGCTGTCGCAGTTGAGCCGGGCCGTGGAGAGCCGCAAGCCCCCGATCCCGATGCTGGCGGATCTTCGGGAAAGCGGGGCGATCGAACAGGACGCGGATGTGGTGATCTTCATCTACCGCGAGGACCAATACGACCCGAACTCGGAGAAGAAAGGAATCGCCGAGATCATGCTCAAGAAGCACCGCAACGGTCCGACCGGCGACATCCAGCTGTTCTTCCACGACAAGTTCGCCAAGTTCGAGAGCCTCGATAAACACGAAGCGGTTTGACACCCCTCCTGGCGACTTCGTATAATTTTGAGATCATTTCGAACGCCAGCCTGTTGAAGTCCCGAGTTTCAGCAGCGGCCGTTCTTGAGGGGAGATGAGCGTGACCAGATGCCTCCGCGGGCGCGTGTCGATCCCGGCGGGACCACTCCGGGCGAGGTGGCCGCGGACGGTCTTGAGCGTGCTCGCGATCGCGTCCATCCTCGGCGGCTGTACCGCTCTTCCGCAGGCGGGAACGAGTGTCGCTGCTTCTCCAAGCCCTTCGGCGATCCGGTCGGTGCAACCGGCTGCCCCCGCCGATCCCGGCGCCGTGTACCATTCTATGCTCGGGTACCAGGCAGAACTGAATCAGGACGCTGAAGGAGCCATCCGGGAATACCTGAGCGCGCTCCGGGACGACCCATCCTCCAGCTATCTGCAGGCGCGGATCGCCGCGCTCTATTTCTCACGAGGAGACATGGACAATGCGGTCCGGTTCGCCAATCGGGTGGCCGTGACGGACGTGCGGGAGGAGGCCATCCTGGTCCTGTTGGCCGGGATCTATGCGGGCGCCGGACAGGCCGAACGAGCGCTGGCGCTCTACGATCGCGCCATCGCTCAGGACCCCAAGGGCAGCGAACCGTACTTCTCCAAGGGCATCCTGCTGGTCAATTTGAGACGTCTGGAGGAAGCGGCGCGTGAGTTCGAACGGGGGATCGAGAAGGCAAAAGACTCTCCGATCGGGTACTACTACCTGGGGCGCATCGGAGTCGAACTGAATCAACCGGACCGGGCGATCGCGAACTTCGAGCGGGCGATCACGGCCAACCCGACGTTTGAACCGGCGTACATCGCCTTGGCCTCGGTGTACGAGTCCCAGCAGGACCGGGGGAAGGCCGTGGCGGTCTACCGCAGGTATCTCCAGCTCGTGAACCCGCACAGCAAGGAAGTGCGCCAGCATCTCGTCAGGCTGCTGATCAGCGACAAATCCTACAGCGAGGCGCTCGCCGAGCTCGAGATCGGCCTGATTCAGGACCCGGATGATCTCGATGCGCAGCTCCGAGCGGGGTTGATTTACGGAGAACTGAAAGACTATCAGAAGGCGATCCAGTATTTGAACAAGATCCTGGCTGCGCGGCCGGCGGAGCTCAAGGTTCGCGACTATCTGGGGCTGATGTACGAAGAGCTCAAGGACTATGACACGGCCATGCAGGCGTATGAGCGCAATCTGGAGCTACAGCCGACGTACGTCGACGGCCATCTGCACCTTGGGTTTCTGCTCTACCGGTTGAAGCGGTATCCAGACGCGATCGTGCACTTCACGGAGGCGGTGAAGCTGAACCCGAAGAAGCCTGATGCGCACCTCTTGCTGGGGCTGACGTATCTTCAGACCGACCAGTATGCGTTGGCGTCTCAGGCCTTTGAGCAAGGCATCACGTATAACCACGGCAATCCGGATCTGCATTTTAATTTGGGGACCGCGTACGACAAGCTGAACCGGTTCGACGATGCAGTCGGAGCGATGGAGACCGCGCTGCGGCTCGATCCCAAACATGCGGACGCGCTGAATTACCTCGGCTACAGTTACGCTGAGCGCGGCATCAAGATCGAAGAGGCGGTGTCCCTCATCAAGCGGGCTCTATCCCTGAAACCCAACAACGGGTACTATGTGGACAGCCTCGGCTGGGCCTTCTTCAAGATGGGTTTGCTTGACGAGGCGTTAGCGGAGCTGAAGAAGGCCGCCTCGCTCGTGAAAGAGGACCCGGTCATTTACGAGCATCTCGGCGAGATCTACTACAAGCAGAATCGGACCCAAGACGCCAGGGAAGCCTGGCTTCGTTCACTCGAATTGGATCCCTCCAACCTCAAATTGATCGAGCGGTTTCGTGATCGAGGATTGGGCGACCCCACGCTGGAGGAGCGCGTGCAACAGGCCAAACGTCGGGTCTCACAACCTCCTTCCTCGCAGCAGGCACATCCCTAAGCACAGGCTCTTCGGTCGCCCGACTGATTCCCGCACCTGCCAAATCTTGCGCATGCTCAGGCCTTTTCTCTTGGTCAGTTTGTGTCTAGAGGAATGATCCAACCAAATGATCTAATGAGCGAATTATTTCACGGGCTGGGAGAGTTAGAATCGATGGCACGTA
>Ga0209470_1001071_pt1 | contig 20781 bp, 20 predicted proteins | sample GraSoiAngelo_125_FD_185882 | JGI IMG/M metagenome (GOLD analysis project Ga0209470, IMG submission 185882) | Grasslands soil microbial communities from the Angelo Coastal Reserve, California, USA - 14_0927_05_40cm (SPAdes) (version 2) | ecosystem: Environmental > Terrestrial > Soil > Grasslands ... | reverse complement strand
TCAATAAGGGTGCAGGGCTCGATGTTTCACCTGCTGTGCGCGACTACCTCGGATTAAGCGAAACGGGCGTGACCGACTGGCGGTTTGTCGACTTTAGTGAAGTGCCGCGCGGCCCGTGGTCCACTTTGGGAGAAAACAACACGTTCGTGATCAATGATCGCAAGAAAGACAGGTCGCTTGCAGAGGCTTGGTTTTCGCATTCTACCTCGCGAACCGTGAAGTAAATCTTCGCAGCAATCCGCGCGATCTCCTAGTGCGAAGCGATTAGAAAAAGTGATGGAGAAACGCTGCTCACTCAGCCTTTTTGCTTTCGCAATCTTCCTCGCATTCGATCCCGCCGTTGCCGCTCAAACCGAAGCGGTGACTGAAAACGGCAAGCCGCCCGTCAGAAAATCATCCGGCGATCGGCTGTTGACGGTGAGTCCAGCCGCCTTCTCCGCGAAGCAGACATCGGCGTCCTCTCGGCCTGGACGGCGGTATCCGTGGAAGACGAGTATCGTGACAACTGTCTTTTCGATCGGTGAGCAACCCAGCAGAAACAATCCAGTGCCCAATCGCACAAGCGCCTGGGACAAACGATGGGCGAAAAATTACGGAGGGTTTGACGACCCGAATCCTGCCCACCGGAGTAATTACATCCCCGTCAAATTCACGCCGCGGCAGAACCCATTTTATTGCGCACTTCCCTACAACGATAAGGCACGCACTGGTCATCGACCGGAAGCGCCGCGCATTGTTCCATGGTTCAAAGAAGCCTATCAAGGCCCCGCAGTTTCCACCTGCAAAGATCGATGGGTCGCCATCCGTAAAGGCAATCGAACGGCTTACGCGCAATGGGAAGACGCAGGACCTTTTCGAACGGATCACTGGCAATACGTGTTTGGTAATCAACGTCCCAAGCCGAACCTCAATAAAGGCGCAGGGCTCGATGTTTCACCTGCTGTGCGCGACTATCTCGGACTAAACCAAACGGACGTGACCGACTGGCGTTTTGTTGCCTTTAGCGAGGTGCCGCGCGGGCCGTGGTCCACCTTGGGAAAAAACAACACGTTCGTCATCAATGATCGCAAAAAGGGCGTGAAACTGACTCCCGCGTTAAAACGCAACGAACTAGGCGTGATCGCGCGGTAGGGGCCTCGCTGACGCTTTAACCTTCGGAAGGCCTATTGCTGGTCGTTGCGGACATTTTTTCTAGAGGCAGCCGTGTCGGGTGCATAATTCACGAGGTTCGCAGGCGGAACGCCTGCCGCTACAGGTGGGCGGAACTCAACGCTGGACGTTCCCCATCCCGTTGCGCCCACGTCCTGGGTCGCGAGGCGTCATGCCTAATCGTTTCGCCATCCACGCGATATGGCGATAGGAAGCGATTGGAACGTGGATGGAGACTCGCCGGGCAGGTCGCCTTTTTTCTTATGCGATAAGTGTCGCGTTTGATCTCATTCTCGCCGCGAAAATAGGAGTTGGTGCTGACATCCCGTCGCTTACCGGCAAGGCCGCGATGGGTGATTGGACGAGCGACGCACCAAGAGTGCGGCGCAAAATCACGGTCGCGGATTTGCCTGCGCCCAGTTCGAATATTCTGGCAATTAATCCGCCGCGTGTCGTGGGGCGTCCTGCTGACGCGCAGCTGAAGGTGCCGCCCGGATTTAAGATCGACATGTACGCAGGCGGGTTTCGCGATCCCCGATTTCTGCTCACGGCGCCGAACGGAGACTTTTTCGTCACCGAGAGCCGTGCCAATCAAATCAAGGTGCTGCGCGATCCAAAAAACTCCGGCAAACCGGAGATAACTGAAATATTTGCCGAACGCGATCTGAATAAGCCATTCGGGATCGCGTTTTATCCGCCCGGTAACGATCCACAGTTCTTATACGTGGCAAATACTGATGGCGTAATTCGTTTCCCTTATCGGAATGGCGACCTTAAAGCGCGTGGGCCGGCTGAGAAGACGGGTGCGAAACTTTCCGGCGGCGCAGCCTTCCTGCGCAGTGGCGGGCATTGGACGCGCGACCTCATTTTTTCGCCCGACGGCAAGAAAATGTATGTCTCAATTGGCTCGCGCTCGAATGACTCCGATAACGCCGCGGAAGCAGATCGCGCGCGTATTTTCGAATTCAATCCCGATGGCAGCGGGCAAAAAGTTTATGCATGGGGAATTCGAAACGCCGTCGGGATCGCATTTCGTCCGGGAAGTGACGAGCTCTGGATGAGCACAAACGAGCGAGACGAGCTCGGTGATGATTTGCCGCCGGATTATATTAGCAGTGTGCACCCCAGCGGCTTTTATGGCTGGCCCTGGTTTTACATCGGCAACCATGCCGATCCACGCCACAAAGGGAAACATCCTGAGCTTGCCGACAAGGTCATCGTGCCCGATGTGCTCGTGCAGGCGCATTCGGCAACGCTCAACTTATGTTTTTACGCGGGCGACCAGTTTCCCGCCGAATACAAAGGCGATATTTTTGCCGCCTTCCATGGTTCCTGGAACCGGAAAAAACGCACGGGCTACAAAATCGTGCGGGTGCCGTTTGATCACTCAACCGGCAAGGCCCGCGGGGAATATGAAGATTTTGTGACAGGCTTCGTCACGCGCGATGGGAATGTTTGGGGCAGACCCGTCGGAATCACCGTCGCGAAAGATGGCAGCCTCCTTTTCAGCGAAGACGGTAACGGCACCATCTGGCGGGTAAGCTATGGCAGATAGCAAGGCCGCGAAAAGGAACTCATTGAGCCAAAAGAGGATTGCTGCGGGCGGTGTTGCGCATAATCTGCGTAGCGCAGCATGAAGATAGGCTTTGCTCAAATTAACCCGACTGTCGGGGATTTGAGCGGCAATTTTGAGAAGATTCTACGCGCGTACGAGCGCCTCGCCGCTGCCGAGGCGGAACTGGTCCTAACACCGGAGCTGGCCATTCCCGGATATCCGCCGCAGGATCTCGTCTTTAAATCGCGCTTTGTTCCGGAGAATCTTAAAGTCCTTGAGCAACTTCACGCTCGTGTGGGCAAAGTGCCTTTGCTCGTCGGTTTCGTTGATCGCAACAACGAACGCGGCAAGCCGTTTCATAATGCCGCCGCTTTGCTCGAAGCCGGCAAACCGATTCGCAAAGCGCACAAGTCGCTCCTCCCCACGTATGATGTGTTTGACGAAGATCGCTACTTCGAACCGGCCGCGCGCGTCGAACCATTCGATCTGTGCGGCAAAAAACTTGGCGTGACGATTTGTGAAGATATTTGGACGGAACATTATCTGCCGCGGCCGTTTTACGATGTCGAGCCGGTGCGCGGCCTGATCGAGCAAGGCGCGGAGATCATCGTTAATTTAAGCGCGTCGCCGTTTACTTTGCATAAGCCGGCGATCCGCCGCGAAATGGTGGGCGCACTTGCCCGCGCTTATCAGCGGCCGATTTGCTATTGCAACGCAGTCGGCGGCAACGATCAGCTTATTTTCGATGGAAACTCAATCGCAGTGAATCCGTCTGGCGAGCTGATCGCGCAACTGGCGAGCTTTCAGGAAGACGAGGCCATCATCGACACGGATGCAGCTGCCGTAATTGAATTTCGCGAAGGGAAAACGGCGAAGGAGCTCTTTTCGGCGTTGTCGCTGGGTCTGCGCGATTATTTGCGAAAATGCAATTTCAAATCCGCGGTGCTCGGCCTGAGTGGCGGTGTCGATTCTGCAGTGACTGCCGTTATCGCTGTCGATGCGCTTGGAGCGGAGAATGTGACCGGAGTTTCCATGCCAAGCCCTTACTCATCGCGCGGCAGCATTGATGATTCGCTCGCGCTTGCCCGGAATCTTGGAATCAAATGCCTCGAGATTCCGATTACCGATTCGTATAAGGTTTTCAAGGCGCAGTTCAAGGAAATCTTCAAGGGACTGCCCGAAAACGAGACCGAGGAAAATATGCAACCGCGCTTGCGGGCGATGACGCTGATGGCGCTTTCGAACAAATTCGGTCATCTTCTGCTAACCACGGGAAACAAGAGCGAACTCGCCGTGGGCTATTGCACAATTTACGGCGATATGGCGGGCGGGCTCGCTGTGATCAGTGATGTGCCGAAAACGATGGTTTACGAACTGGCGCGCTGGATCAACTCCGATTATTCCTCGCGGGGTGGCAACAAGTCCGGTCGCCGCGGCGACACGGACTCGTCCCGTGGCGAGCGCGGCATCATTCCAAGATCGACAATCGAGAAGCCGCCCAGCGCGGAGTTGAAACCAAATCAAAAGGATCAAGATACTCTTCCGCCCTATGAGATTCTCGATGAGATACTGCGGCTCTATGTTGAGGATAACTTGAGTGCACGCGACATCATCGCGCACGGATTTGACGAAAAGACAGTGCGCTGGGTGCAGCGACGTGTCGATCTGAACGAGTACAAACGCGAGCAGGCCGCGCCCGGATTGAAGGTAACGAGTCGCGCTTTCGGTCTCGGTCGGCGAATGCCGATCGCGCAAAAATACGTTGATTGAGCGAACCGAATATTCTGCACCGTGCAGGAATCGAACCTGCAACCCAGTGATTAAGAGTCACTTGCTCTGCCAATTGAGCTAACGGTGCGAGAAGAATTTCGATTTTTGATTTGCGATTTCAACCAAAGAGCACAATCACTTTCTCCGACAAGAATTTTCCTTCGAATCAGGCCAGCGGCAATCCGAATATCGAAACCCAGATTAGATTTACGCCTGCGTATGCCGCGCGTAATGCCTCTCCACGCCTTTTGGAAGCAAGCGCTTGCGGCCACGCCGGCGTCGGCGGGCCAATACGGCACGGCCGCCTTTCGTCTTCATGCGGGCACGAAATCCATGCTGGCGTTTGCGTGTTCGCTTTGATGGCTGGTAAGTCCGTTTCATAAAACCGAAAAATAGCTTGGGCGCGATTTGAGAGCGGTCACACTAGGAACGAGAGCAGCATTGTCAATTGATCACCGTGACGTAATTGTCGATCTCTATTCGGATATTGCCAGGGCGTCCAATTTTTGAAATAAGCGGTACAAACAATGAGCGAGAATGTCGTAATTGAGCCAGCAACCGAGGCCGACTTGGATGAATTGTCCGAAATGCTCGGTGAGTTGTTTACCCAGGAAAGCGACTTTCGCCCGGACAAAGAGAAACAGCTTCGCGGCTTGCGGTTGATTTTCGAACAACCAAGCCGCGGACGCGTTTTCGTGCTCCGGCGCGACGGCGCAATCGTCGGAATGATCAACTTGCTCTTTACTATCAGCACGGCCGAGGGCGGTTTCGTTATTTTGCTCGAGGACTTGGTCATCCACAAAGAGTACCAAGGCCACGGCTATGGTTCAAAACTCCTGCAACACGCGATCGATTTCGCGAAGCAGAAGAATTTTCTCCGCATCACATTGTTAACCGATCGACCGGAAAATATCGCGCAGGAGTTTTTCCGCCGACATGGTTTTGTCGAGTCATCCATGATTCCGATGCGCCTGTGGGTCACGCCCCAGAACGAACAGGCGCAATAGGAGTTAACGCGGATTACGCGGATAATGCGGATTAGCAGAGACCGAGATTTGTTTTTATACATAATAGCCCAGCGTCAAAAACCTGGGCTATCGTCAGAGCAACGCGCCCTCAGAAACCGTCTCGCGTGCTTATCGCCGTTTTCCCTTGATTATAGATCCAGGCGCTCAATTGCCCCGCGAGACGTGCTTTGAACTCCGAGCGGAATTGAATTTCATCCACTGCTTTCGCGACTTCCGGCGCACTTTCCGGGGGTAAATTAGTCTGTGCATACGTCTTCAGCTCAGTCGCGCGTGAATCTTCCGAGAAGAAGGTAAACAGACTGGGCGCGTACCTATTCGCTCCGAGTGCATCGGTCTTGGCGAGCAACGCTTTCATATTCGCCTTCGCAAAAGCCCACGCCATGTCGGGGTGATCGCTATCACGCGCGACGTTCGAGACAAGAAATATTGCGCGGCTGGTTGACAGCTCATCGGTGAGGGCAATCGGAAGGGTTTTCTTCACAAGCTTGGAATCGATCGCGCCAGCCAGGGCGTTGTAATAGTTTTGCTTTTCCTCGACGCTCGTCGTTTTCAAACCAAGCTCGTGGAGCTGGTTCCAAATTTTCTCGTCGGCATAACGCCCGACTACTGCAAAAACTGCTGGACGAAGATCGGGTGCGAGCGACTGCGGACTTGTGAGATATTTCGCGAAACGTTCGCGACAGCCTGCGATAATTTTCGGATCGTCTAAATCTCCCAGAGCAGTGATTAAGCTCGCACGCAGGTTTCCGGCGGCAGGCGGTTCGCCGGCCCTCGGCGCCCAGCCCAAGGTCTCAAAGGTCGGCTGCAAAAGCGATCGTGCGTAGCCCTGAAATTTTTCCCGTTCCGGACTGCCAGCGAAGAGCCGGTTAATAGAATCCAGCACATTGATAAGCTGTTCACGTTCGGCGAGTTCGGTCGAGGCGGGCAATTTTTCCACCAAGCCGAAATAGAGTGAGACCGGCGCGCGATTGGCCTGGACAAGTGCCCACGCATCGCTCAGGAGGTTGACGCGGTCTTCAACATTCAAATTCGGCAGAGCCTGGAGCAATAAATTCCAAGAGGGCTCGTCGTATTCGACGCGATAATTTCCAGCACCGTTTACGTTCAATTTGAGAGCGCGATCTGCGGGAATGTTTTGTAGACCGTCGGTTTTGTTCGTCATCAGCAAAGTCCCAGGCGCTTCTCCAACTAGCGCAGAGGTTAGCGGGATTTTCCATTCCAGGGGCGGAGCGTTCTTGAAATTGATGGTGAAGCGCTCCTGCGCGAGCGAGACCTTGTCGCCTTCTTCTCGCTTAACTTTCACCACTGGAAATCCCGATTGCTCCGTCCAACCGGCTGCGATTTCCCCGACTGGTTTCCTCGAAGCTTCCGAAAGCGCATTCCACAAGTCTGCCGTCGTGGAGTTCGAATATTTGTGCTTGGCGATATACCGGCGAATTCCCTCGCGGAAAATGTCTTTGCCGAGAAAACTCTCCAGCATTCGCAAAAATGACTGGCCCTTTTTATAAGTGATATCGTCGAAGGCGCTGTTGGCTTCTGCCTCGGTCGCGATGGGTTGTTGGATCGGATGTGTTGTTGACCTTGCATCGCCTTCCATCGCTTGTTCCTTCGCGATACCGACGCGCCGGGTGGGATCGCGCGGCGAGTTTCTTCGCAACCAGACCTCCCACTGCAGATTGAAATGCGCCGTGCATTTGGTGCCCATCCAAGAGGCGAACCCTTCGTTGAGCCACAAGTTGTCCCACCAAGCCATCGTTACGAGGTCGCCGAACCATTGATGCGCCATCTCGTGCGCGAGCACCTCATAGATGTTTTGCTTTGTCTCCGCAGAGGAATTTTTCGGATCAAAAAGAAGTGCGGACTCGAAATAGGTAATTCCGCCCCAGTTTTCCATCGCGCCGCCAAACCCGCCGGGAAGAGCGATTTGATCAAGCTTCGGCAAGGGATAGGCCGCACCAAAATAATCGTTGTAATATTTCAGAATTTGCGCAGTGGCCTCGAGCGCGTAGCGGCCCATTTTCGCTTTGCCTTTCGTTGCGATCACACGGAGCTGCGTAGGTCCACTTCGCGATCCGATGAGATCAAGTTCGCCTGCGACGAAAACATTGAGATAACTCGACATCGGCGGAGTCGCGGCAAAGCGCACTTCCTTTCCGCCAGCCACTGCTTTCTCGCTCTCGATCGGCATGTTCGATACGGCGAGCCAGTTTTCCGGCACAACTGCCGTCAGCTGAAAACGCGCGCGAAAAACTGGCTCGTCCCAGCAGGGAAAAAATCGGCGAGCATCGGTGGCTTCAAATTGCGTTCCGAGCATGATCTTTTTTGTTCCGCTGGCTTGCTCCTGGTAGGCCACGTAGAAAAGTCCCTGGCCTTGCTGATTGATCTTGCCCGCAAAGCTTAGCGCGAGTGTGTGGTCGCCAGTTGTAAGCTCTGATGGCAGCACCAGGGTGAGCAGTTCGTTCTTCTTGTCGATCTTAATTGCAGACTCGGGCAATGCCTTGCTATCGAGAGACGCGTCTGTGATTTTGAGCTCGAGCGCGTTTAGCGCCAGTTGACGAACCTGGCTGCGAACGCTCAGCTTGATCGTTTCCGCCCCAGTGAACGTAAATTTGTCGATGTTCGGGACGATCCGGACGCAATATTCTAACGGGACGACCTCTTTCGGCAGTTTTCCCGGTGTAGTTGCGAACTCGAACGGTTTTTCTGCATGCATGGTGCGGCAGAGCATAATGAAAAATAGACTAACGAAAAAAAGAAATGGCGCGCGCATTTCCCGCACTAAACAACCTGTGCCGAAGTTTGCATCTGCAAACGAGAAGGCGGATCGCGATCTCCGAACGCGATGTTTTTATATGCGGCGTCGCCGCGATTAGGACATGTAACACCGAGCGCGGAACGCTCGGTCCAGCGCATTCACTGCACAACGAGCACCAACAGTAATTGCCCACTTCCGATCTGCGGACCTTTGATCACGAGCGGGCTGCGCTTACTTAATTTCGTGTCGGTCTCGAGCAAGAGCTCTTTCTCCTTGTAGAGTTTCAGGTTTAAAACGTACCCGGCTTCGCTCTCACCGCGCGCATCCACATGCAATCCAAAAAATTTACTGGTTGCGAGCCAATCTTCCTGGCCGGTATTGAGCGTCTTGCGCGACTGGCCGATGACTTGAAATTGGTTGTAACCAAAAAGTTTCTTCAGGGAGCGCTCGATGCGGGTCAATTCCGGCGGGATCGGTTCCGGTTGCGGGACATTTTCCGCGATGACGAGTCCGCTCCAAACCGTCTCCGCGCCCTGCAACTTTGTTGATGCGCTCATAATCAGCGCGGTAGAAGCGACGACTAGCGCGAGCGAGCGACCCATGAGCAGTTATTTGGCCGCGTAATCGGCTGGCAACGACTGTAATCCCTCCGTCCAGAGAACCGTTACCCGGTCCTCTTTTGCCTCGAACATCGAGATGGTCGCATTTGGGCTAACAACCGAATCAACGCGCGCGTTTAGAATTTGCGTCAGGTATTGTGACTGCTCTGCCGGATTCTTGTCGTGCATCACGAAAATCGCAAAAACCAAAAAGACAGCGAGCGACGCGGTTCCTGTCCACAACAAGCGGCGAACCGTCCACCATGTCGCAACCGCGCTATCGCGCTTCCGAGATCGCCTGGTACTTTCTCGCACGATTTTTTCGCGAAGCTGACGACTGAAAAATTCTTCATTCGCCAGATCGTACGTGCCGATTTCGCGTTTCAAAAGAGTGCCGAGTTTTTTCGCGTCTGCTTTCTCGGCTTCAGCGGCAGCTTTGTCCGGCAGCGAAGCTTCGAATTCGGTTAGTTCCCTTCCGCTGAGCTTGCCATCCAGCCATGCAGTCCACTTTTCTTCAAATGTTCTCATAAACGTCCTTCAGCAAATTTTGCAGTTTCTTGCGTGCATAGAACAGGCGAGACATCACTGTGCCAATCGAGCAGCCGAGCGTTTCTGCGATTTCGTGATATTGCATTTCTTCAATCTCCTTCATCAAAATGACGGCACGATGCTCGGGCGACAGCTGGGCAATTGCGTTGTCGATTTGCGCCCTAATCTCGCTCCGCTCCATTGTTTCATATGGCAATGCATTCTCTTTCGGTACCGTTTTGGATGCCGGGTCGACTTCCTTTAGTTGGATCGCGTCGTCGAACTCGCTTCCGCCCTTTACCTGCTTTTTCCGCAACCAATCGATCGTCACGTTCATGACGATCCGATAAATCCAAGTATAAAACGACGAGTGGCCGCGAAAGCGTTTGATTGACCTCCACGCTTTCACGAAGCTGTCCTGAGCCAGGTCCCAGGCATCCTGCTCATTATGAACCATGTTATAAATCATGCCGAAAATTCGTGTCCGGTAACGAGTTACCAGCTCGTCGAATGCTTCGGTGTCACCGGCCTGGCATCGTTTCACCAAGTCCAATTCCGACACATCGGCCTGAGCCAGAGTCGCTTCCGTTTGCATGATTGGACGGAACCGGCCCTATTTCATTCAACTCCGAAAGCCTTCGGAGCCGAAACGCCGACGCCACTCGCTGCGATATTCACCCATCAGGGTAATAATGCCATCGCGAACCTGAAAGAGCCGCTGTTGCAGCACCGCGTGCTGCGCCGGGCTAATCAGATCGGAAAGCTTTCGAAGCTGCGCCGCTGCGTCCATCGAAATCGTGACCGCCTTCAAGGCGCGCTTTAAGTACGCGATCGTCATCCCGATCTCATCGACATTGTCGCCGCTCAAGGCCGCGGCCAGCTTGGCGCTAGCTAGTGCAGAATGCGTCGCCAGTCTCACCGCTGTCGGTTCGTTTTGAAGCGACGCGCTCTGATCGAACAGCTGGTCGATCCAAATAGTCAGGGCAAAGGCGGCGCGATACAGGCTATGCTCTTCAAAGGTCTCGCCTGATCTCGCTGCCTTCTCCATGCTGAAATCGTCCTCGTCGTCGACGTCTTCGTCGAGGAGCGCGTCGACCTCCGCGCTCCAATCCTTCGGGTCCAGCAATTGGGTCCAGCCCATTTCACGAGCAATGATTTCATCGCGCTGCGGATCATCAAGGTATGTTTCCAGCAATTGCATGTACTTCTCGGTTTTCTGATCCTGCTGTTGGAGAAAACGCTCCCAGTCGTACTCATCCCACATCTGTTCGGACCCACCCTCGTAACCAGCCATACTCGACTAAACGTCAGCTTCACTTCTCGTGCAAAAGGTTTCGCATCGACCAAGGGATCGTTTTGCGGCCCGTCGCGGTCGTTTTGACCTAGTCGTAGATTTTCGCGTAAACTGCACCGTGACCACCGGACCGCTCCAGGATTTGTCCACGGAATCGATCTCATGACTGAAGAAGATAAGGATGAGCAGTTTTACCGCGATACGGAGAGCATCGCCCTTACGAAACTCGATGATCGCCAACTGGCGCGCCGCTGCTGTCGGCGAAGGTGGGATGGCGATCGCCGGCGTGCAAGAGGCTCTCGGCACTTTTGCTTAACAAAGGCTAAGCGGTGATCACCAGCCGTCGCTCTTCCGAGTGGTTTGTAATCGCAGCTGCCCGCACGCGGCATCGATGTCATGACCTTTTTCTCGACGAAGTGTCGCTGGGATTTTGTGCGCGCGTAAGATCGACAGGAACTTTTCCTGTCGATTGCGCGACGGCCGTGACCACGGCAAACCTTCGACTGAATTGTAGGGGATGAGATTTACTTTTGCAGAGAGGCGGCATGCATGGCGAGAAAGAAGACGCGCTTGCTCGTCGGAGTCGTTTACGCCCGCGATCAAGATGTATTCAAATGTGAGCCGCTGCTTTTTCCACGCCGCATAGTAGTCGCAAGCTGAAAGCAAGGTCTCGATGTTGTAACGGCGATTGATCGGCATGATTTGGTTGCGCACTTCGTCCGTCGCGCCGTGCAGAGAGATTGCGAGACGAATTTGCAGTGGCTCATCGGCCAGTTTACGAATTTGCGGGGCAAGACCACTTGTTGAAACGGTGATGTGGCGCGCGCCGATGCCGAGACCCCACGGGGCGTTAATGATTTGAATCGCGCGCATCACATTCTGCAAGTTTGCGAGCGGTTCGCCCATTCCCATGAAAACGACGTTGTCGATCTTCTCGGCGGTATCTCGCTCGACCACCAAGATCTGATCGACGATTTCGCTCGTGCGCAGATTCCGAGAGAACCCCTCCAAGCCGCTCGCGCAAAATTTGCAGCCGTAAGCGCAACCGACCTGGGTCGAAATGCAGATTGTTCTGCGATCCGACTTTGCGCCATAAAGGGCGGGTGACGCCGGAATTAAAACTGATTCGATCAAATCCCCGTCCGCCAAACGAAAAAGAAATTTTCGGGTCGTGTCGCGCGAACCGAGAACACCCACGACGTCCAATCGATCGAAAGCGAAGTGCTTTGCCAAGCGTGTCCGCAGTTGGTTCGGGAGATCAGTCATCCTTTCAAAGGACTCCACTCGCTTTGCGTAAAGCCAGTCCTTGATTTGGCCGGCGCGATAAGGGGGCTCGCCCTGTTCGCGGAGCTCCTCTTGAAGCTCGTTAAACAGGAGAGATTTGATATCGATTTTTGCCGCGTTCGCCACGGTGAAACTTACCGAGCGGCCGAACCGACATCAAACAAGGACAATTTAGTTGGCAAGTTCTCGCGGTCAGACGAAGGCAATTTGAGCTAGAGATAACCAAAATGGCAGTTTAGTTTCCCTTAATGAAACGCCTCACGACTTCCGTTGTATTGTTTTTCGCAGTCGCATTTCTGATCTCCGCCTGTGCCTCCCGCGACGAAGGGATTACGGGGGCGCCAAGTTCGCAATCAGGAGCCACTGTCCCGGGCGAAAGAGTTTCTGACGAGGGATCTCTTACTCCCGGGGCAGCCGGATCAAGCGCGACCGTTCATTGGTAATCTACGACGGTCGCGACCGGAACTTTGTTTCACAATCGGCTGCTTTGGTCAGCTGCGAGATTCTGCTTGATCGCCTCGGGACGCGGAGAAGTATCTGCGTCGATGCAGAAATCGCGGACCCCGCTCATGATCGGTTGGGAGGCTGCACGTGCGAACGCGGCCCCGGCGCTCATCATTCAAGGGATAATGCTTGCATTGCTGATCGCTTATTACACAAATCACGCGGCATTTTCGGCGTTGACTCAACTAGCCGATTACAAGCGTACGCATGGCTTGGTCTTTGTTATCGCCGCGTCAATCACCGCTGGCGCGCTCATTCCGGAAATCTTTTTAATTCTTTTCTTTCAACGCGGACGCCCAAATCCGCGGAACCTTCGGAATCTGCTTTTTACGGTTCCGGTCTTGGGATTTGATGGTTCACTTGTCGATCTTTTGTACCGAAGCGAAGCGGCCTGGCTCGGCGACGTAGTGACGCTGCGGGTCGTTTGCACGAAAATTTGTGTCGATCAATTCGGTTACAATCCATTTTTCGCCGCCCCGTTCGGCGTGCTCACTTACGAATGGAAGAACAGTGGTATTTCGATGGGGCCGGTTTGCGACCTTTTCAGGTGGAGACATTACCGCGACAAAATCATTCCGACGCTGCTGGCAACCTGGGCGGTCTGGATTCCGCTAATGGCGATCATCTATTCGTTACCCCTCGCGCTGCAATTTCCGCTGTTCGGACTCGCGCTCTCCTTTTGGGTGCTGCTTTTGACTTACATGACCAATCGCTTTGCCGGAAAAATTGAGGCCGATGCGCCGCTGGCGTTGGCAACCGCAGAAGGGCAGTAGGAGCGGTTCACCCGAACCGCCCGCCCCGCGCATGGTTGCATCACGGCCTGGCGATTGGGGTCAATCCCTCCTACCTGTAAAATGCATCAGCGCCTCATAAACACCCGCGCCATGTGGGTTCTCGGCAACGTAACCGCCAGCCGCGCGGACAGCGGTTTTGACTTCCGCAATCGCATTTGCCGGACACGACGGCATCGCGGCGAATTTTCCATCCAACATCGAGACGTCATTGTGATGGTCGCCCGCCGCGAAGATGTTTTCGCGCGGGACTTCGATTAAGCGCGCGAGCTCAGCGAGCGCCGCTCCTTTGTGGTAATCGGCATGGCAAAATCGCAGATAAACCGTGTTTCGTTGGTAATCCAGCTTCGGGTGCTTGGCTCGCGCTTGCTCGATAAATTCCGTAACGAGATCCATCTCTTCTTCACTATTTGCCACCACCCCCTCGGGGTGATCCTCATTGTAAAGAACGCGCGCTTTCGTGCGCTGATTTACAAAATCAATAACTTCCGCAAGCACCGATGAGGTGGAGCTAAAAAGTTCGCGGTGTTCGCGCGCACAGCGCTCATTCCAATCGCCGAACGCTTCCCATTTGTCTCCGTTTTGCCCGGGACGAAAAACGTCCCGTTCGGTCGTGAGGATGAAGTCCGGGCGGATCGGGAATGAGAAATCAGTCAAACCGGATTCGAGCAGATCGACAGAGCGACCGGTATTGATTGCCCAGATGGCACCACCGTCTTGCAGCTCGCGAATCAGTTCCATGCACTGCGCATCGAGAACCGGTTCGGCGACGTGCGAAACGAGCGTCCCGTCGAAATCCAGACTGAGAAGTTGAATTCGTGAAGGCATCGAGAAACTAACTTAGGAATTGATTTCGCGAACGCAATCCGCGACGGTTTTTGAGTTCGATTGCGAGCGCGAACACGAGGATGCAAAAATGAAATCAGCCTACGAACTGGCGATGGAACGCCTCGAGAAAGCGTCGCCCTCAATCTCACTCACTGAGGATCAGAAAAAGAAAATCGCGGAACTTGATTCCACTTATCGGGCGAAGATCGCCGAGAAAGAAGTTTTCTTGAAAGATCAGATTCGCAAAGCACGGAATGCCGGCAATTCCGAGGAAGCGGAGTCACTCGAGAAACAGCTCGCCTCGGAGATTCGCCGGCTGCAGGAAGACGGCGAGGCAAGGAAAGAGAAGCTGAGGACGAGCTTTTCGCAATAGGTAGAGGCGGTTCACCGAACCGCCTTCGCGATTTGGTCAGCCGCTCCTACCTCTACGACGTCGCGTTTGCCTTTGCCGCGCTTTGGCAGATCGGGATCCAGAAAACCGAGCATGTGGGCGCGCTTGATTGTGCGAACGCCTTCCTGTTTTTGCAGATCGGTGATCTGATGCCGGAACGCCTCCATTTTTGTCCAGTGGACTTTTGGCCGGAAGTGGTGCTCGGCGTGATACCCGTTGTAGAAGAAGAGCCAGTTGTAGATTTTGCCGTAACTACTCACACCCCAGGCGATCGGTTTGTCAGGATTCGCCCCGTAATGGCGATAGTAACCGTTCAAGTAACTGAAGCAGTGGCCAAGGTAGAAAAACGGTAGGAAATAGAAGATTACGTAGCGCCAGTTAAACAGGAACATCACAAAGAGCGTGGTCGCGAAAGCGGCCAACTCGATATTTCCCCAGATTAATTCCTTCTTGCCACGTTTACGAAGTTCCCTCCGAATCGCACCGATATCATCGCGGAAGAAACTGAGGAAAACGTAACTCCACGGACTTTCCGGTTCACCATCGTGACCGTGTTTGTAAATGGAAATCCAATCAATTGTCGCGCCGTTTTCATCGGGCCGGTCGGCATTCCCTTTGTGATGCTGCATATGGACCGCGTCGTAGTAGGTCTGCGAAAAGCAACATGCGATTGACTGAGTGACTCCAAACAGGCGATTGAGCAAGGTTGAGCGAAAGAAGGGGTTGTGAATGAAATTGTGCCCAATACCGTTGATGTTCGCGTTGACCATCAATGAGTAAATGAACCCAAGAATCAGCATTACCCAGAGCGGTGTACGGGGGTAGAGAAAGAACAGCCCAAGAAAATATGCGAGATGGAACAGGCCGGCGAGCGCAGGGATAGCGTCCCAGCGGGTGTGTGCGAACAGTCTGGAGTTCGTCGTGGGACGTTCAACTCGAATAGCGTCAGCTGCGGTCATCTGGAACATCTCGAGCATAAGATTATTCGCGAAAGAAATGGTTGTTGGCAAGTTTTGAAGATTGCCAATGTCGATCTCGTACGCCTAACTTACCGCCCCTTCCCCAATGTTTGCGCTCCAGCCAGAATTGAAGGTTTTCAGCGGCTCCGCCAACCGCGAGTTGGCCGAGCGCATTTGCAAATACATCGGGGTACCACTCGGTCAGGCAACAATCAGTTCGTTTCCCGATGGCGAGACGTACGTCAAGATCGAGGAAAACATTCGCGGCCATGATGTTTTCATCATTCAACCGACCTGCCCGCCCACTAATGAGCACCTGATGGAGTTGCTAATCATGGTGGACGCTGCGCGGCGCGCCAGTGCGGATCGGATCACGGCGGTTATTCCGTTTTTTGGATACGCGCGTCAGGACCGTAAGGACCAGCCGCGCGTACCGATTACAGCGAAACTCGTCGCGAACTTGCTGCATGCCGCTGGCGTAAGCCGCGTGCTGACGATGGACCTGCATGCACAGCAGGTGCAGGGTTTCTTCGACATCCCCGTCGATCACCTCTATTCCCTCCCGGTGTTGATTAAATATCTGCGACAACAGCTCACTGGAAAAACGGTGGTGGTTTCTCCGGACCTCGGTGGACTCAAAATGGCCTCGGCGTACGCAGAAGCACTCGGCGCAAATCTGGCAATCGTGGCAAAGGAACGACGCAGCGCCACCGAGACTGAGGCATTGTACCTGATCGGGGAGGTGGAAGACCACGACGTGCTCCTGATCGACGATCTTACCGAGACGGCGGGTACATTGACTTCCGCGGCTGAGCTTCTGAAGAAACGCGGCGCCTTGAAGATTTATGCGGGGGTTTCGCATGCTGTGCTTGTCGATATGGCGATCAAGCGCTTGCAAAAATCGAAAATCGCGGAACTAGTAACGACCAACAGCACGCCTGTGCGCACCGTGGAAGGGTTTAAGACGACGGTGCTGTGCGTCTCCGAGCTTCTCGGGGAAGGCATAAAACGGATTCATAACGACGAGTCCGTTTCGTCGCTGTTCAACATCGAGAACGGAACAAATGGCAAAACAAGTTAAATTAAAAGCAGAACCGCGGACGAGCGTGGGACGCTCCGCCGTGCGCAAATTGAAAGCGCGCGGAATTATCCCAGCGGTCATTTACGGCGGCAAAGATAAGGCGCAGCCCTTGCAAGTCGCCGCCCGAGACATCAACACAATGATGAGCCACGCTTCTGGAGAAAACGTTTTAGTAGAGCTTGAGATCGCCGGCGAAAAATCCAGTCGCACCGCCCTTGTTCAGGAAGTGCAACACTTACCGGTAGGTGGCGACATTCGTCATGTCGATTTTCACGCCATCTCGATGGACGAGACAATTCAAGCGGAGGTTCCCCTCGAGCCGATCGGCATCGCCAATGGCGTCAAAAACTTCGGGGGCTTGCTCGAACAGGCCTTGCGCGCGCTGGCAATTGAATGCTTGCCTCGTGATCTGCCGGATCGAATTACCGTGGACATCTCGCAATTGAACATCGGCGATTCCATTCACGTGCGCGACGTTCAACTTCCTCCGGGGGTCACCGCAAAGGTGCAGCCCGATCTCACGGCCTTTTCGGTGCTGGCCCCAGTAGTTGAAGAAGAACCGGTTGTCGCTGAAGCGGAGGCTGCTGCCGCTGGACCGGAAGTTATCACTGAGAAGAAGGAAGAAGGCGAAGGTGCCGCTCCCGCGGGCGCTGCAAAGGAAAAGACTCCCAAGGAAAAAGAGCAAAAGAAATAATCGATTTTCGATTTCGCGGCCGTGGAAGAAAAGCCAATTCGGGTCGTCGCAGGTCTTGGAAATCCCGGCCCGGAATACGCTGCCACGCGTCACAACATCGGGTTTATGGTTGTCGATCAATTTGCGGCGCAGTTTGGATCAACATGGGAGAGATCGCCAAAATGGGACGCGGTGTCGGCTAAATGCGGTGGTGTGCTTCTCGTGAAGCCGATGAGCTTCATGAATCGGAGCGGCTATCCACTTCTGGCCATCATGCAGTTTTATAAAATTGAGCCGCGCGAAATTCTCGTCGTGCTCGACGATCTTGTTCTCCCCCTTGGCCGCCTTCGGTTGCGGATCCGCGGCGGATCGGGTGGTCACAACGGTCTTGAATCGATCATTATGCAATTCGGCACCGAGGAGATCCCGCGCTTGCGCATTGGTATTGGCGAGGCCCCCCGCGAAGGATCGGTTGATTATGTATTGAGCCGGTTTTTTGAAGAGGAAAAACCGCTTGTTAGATCGACAATCGATCGTGCGGTGGACGCGGTGAAATGCGCGATTGACAATGATCTCAATTCCGCGATGAAGACGTTCAACAAGACTGAAGACTCATGAAGAACCGTTATGAAGCCTTGCTTGTGCTGAACTCACAGGGCAAAGAAGACACCATCAAGGAGATCATCGATCGATTGGAATCAGAATTTCAAAAAGAAGGTGCGCAGATCGAACAGGTCCAGAAAATGGACAAGCACCAGTTTTCGTATGTGACCGGACCGCTCGACGCTGGATACTATGTGAACTTTGTGTTCAATGCTGATCCTCAGTTGATTGGGAGACTGCGCTCCAAATTTAAGCTCGACCCTGAAGTCTATCGCCAGAATTACCAACGGCTAACCGAAAAGAGAGAGAAGCCACCGAAAAAGTTGGCGAAGGCAAAATAATTTCGTTATAACCAGGGCATGGCTAGCTTCAACAAAGTCATCCTGCTCGGGAACCTCACCCGCGACCCAGAGGTGCGTTACACGCCCAAGGGCAGCGCGGTCTGCGACCTCGGCATCGCGGTGAATCGCGTTTACACGACCGATAGCGGAGAAAAACGCGAGGAAGTCACCTATGTCGATGTTGTCCTCTGGGCGCGTCTGGCAGAGATCGCCGGAGAATATTTGAAAAAAGGGAGACCAGTCTTCATCGAAGGCCGTCTGCAGATGGACACTTGGGACGACAAGCAGACTGGGCAAAAACGAACTAGGCTGCGCGTGGTAGGTGAGAGCATGCAGTTGCTAGGCAGCCGGCCTGCCGGTGCCGGCGCTGCCGCCGAGACCGCGGGAGAAGATCGACAAACGAGCGCCGGTGGCAAAACCAGTGCGCCCCCGCCCAAGGCAGCTGCGCCAGCCGAGCCGGACGACGACGAAATACCTTTCTGACTTTCGGTGCTGCGAGACTCTGTCGAGCCGGCGAACTTGACGAGAGCCCCCAAAAAGCCCTGCCGAATGAGAATCGATGAACGCGACCGAAGCTTGCATCGCGCTCAATATGCTGCCGACCGTTGGGCCGGTTCGGTTGCGGAGATTGCTGGAGGTTTTTAAGGAGCCACAACAAATCCTCGCTGCGAAACGCAGCGAGCTACGTAAGGTGGAAGGAATCGGCAATGAAGTGGCCGACCAAATTTCGAATTGGGAATCGACCGTCGATCTTGTCGCGGAGATTGGGCGTATTCGTGAATTTGGCGCGACGGTCATCACACAGGAATCCCCTTCCTATCCGAAGTCGCTTCGGCAAATTCATGCGCCGCCAATTGTGCTTTACGTTTGGGGCGACCTGGAAGAGCGCGACCATCACGCCATCGGTATCATCGGGGCACGGCGCACGACACATTACGGTATGGAGTCAGCGAAGAAACTGGCTTATCAGCTTGCCTATGCGGGATTGACCGTGATCAGTGGTCTTGCGCGCGGGATTGACACTGCCTCTCATCAAGGGGCGCTAGCTGCAAAAGGACGCACAATCGCAGTGATCGGCTCCGGATTGGCCAAATTATATCCGCCGGAAAATGCTGCTCTTGCCGAGAAAATTCGCTTCGGAAACGGTGCAATCGTATCCGAATTCTCGATGGAGATTGAACCAGACCGTCAAACTTTCCCGATGCGCAACCGGATCATTTCTGGTTGGAGCCACGGCATTCTCGTGGTCGAAGCAGGATTGAACAGCGGTGCGCTCATTACTGCGGCCCAGGCGCTGGAACAGGGTCGTTCGGTTTACGCGGTGCCTGGCCACATCAACGCGCCGAGCGCAATGGGATCGAATCGCCTCATTCAGCAAGGCGCGAAGCTGGTCATGGACGCCAGCGACATTCTGGATGACTTGCAAATTCTTCTTCCCGAGACAAAACCATTACCGGAAGCCGCGTCGCGTCAGTTGCCGCCGCTTTCGGAAGAGGAACGCCGCGTCTATGATGCCATCGACGCCACCGAGACATCGATTGATGACATCGCGGCAAAAACGGATCTTCCAAGCGGATCTGTTTCGTCAACATTGTTACGACTGGAACTAAAACGCCTGGTCAAACAATTGCCGGGAAAATACTTCGTCAAACTGGGGTAGCGCCTCGCGGACGCCCGTCGCCGCAAAAGCGGTGGAAAGTGAGTTTTCAGAATGTGACAGCTTCCTCGCCTCGCTTTTAGAACAGCTGGCCAATGCCGCTCCCGCAAGCGTCTCGCCCGCGACTTGCTCTCGTAGATTTGCAATTGCGACAAAACTGCGCTTCGATTCCAACCCTCATGGCCAAGTCCCTCATCATCGCCGAGAAACCAAGCGTGGCGCGCGATGTTGCTCGCGTCCTCGGCAAATTCAAGCACGAGAAGGATTATTCCGAGAACGACCAATACGTGATTTCCTCGGCTGTGGGTCACCTGGTGGAGATGGTCCCACCCGAAGGCGTTGAGGTGAAACGCGGGAAGTGGAACCTGGAAAATCTTCCTGTGTTGCCAGATCACTTCGATCTCGCGCCGATCGAAAAGAACAAATCGCGATTGCAAGTACTCAAGCGATTGATCAAGCGACCGGACGTGACCGAAATTATCAACGCCTGCGACGCGGGACGCGAAGGCGAACTCATTTTTCGCAACACACTCCGCTGGACTGGCGCCAAAAAACCGACGCGCCGCCTGTGGCTTCAATCAATGACGCCGGAGGCGATTCGCGAAGGCTTCGCCCATCTGCGCTCCGAGCGGGAAATGCAGCCATTAGCCGATGCCGCGCTCTCACGCGCGGAAAGCGATTGGCTCGTCGGCATCAACGCGACTCGGGCGCTTACGTCGTTTAACTCGCGCGTCGGCGGCTTCCAAAAAACCGCGGCTGGACGCGTGCAAACGCCGACGCTGGCGATTCTGGCCGGACGCGAGGAGAAAATTCGGTCCTTTAAGCCGCGGCCATACTTTGAAGTTCACGGCGAATTTCAAGTGCAGGCCGGAGATTATCGCGGTCGCTGGTTCGACGAGAATTTCAAAAAAGATGGGGACGAGGACGCACGCGCGGAACGCATCTGGACCCAGGAGAGAGCCGCCGAGATCGAAGCGAAATGCGCGGGTAA
>Ga0209470_1001064_pt1 | contig 20830 bp, 20 predicted proteins | sample GraSoiAngelo_125_FD_185882 | JGI IMG/M metagenome (GOLD analysis project Ga0209470, IMG submission 185882) | Grasslands soil microbial communities from the Angelo Coastal Reserve, California, USA - 14_0927_05_40cm (SPAdes) (version 2) | ecosystem: Environmental > Terrestrial > Soil > Grasslands ... | reverse complement strand
GGTGGTCTCGACCGGCGAGACCGCGCCTGGGTTTCGAATTGCCGTCGACCGCGCCGGCGTGGTCCGCGTCGGCCTCTACAGCCCGGATGCTCCCTCTTCGGATCATGACCTGCAACTCCTCGACCGAAAGCGAGTCGTTGCGATCCGGGCGGGCGTCCGTCGGCTCCGAAGGGAAGCCGCCACACGGCCCGGTCGGCGTCAAGCACCCGCTCGCCGAGGTTCGATCGATTTTCCCGCGACGGCCCGACACAGCCTCCGACAGGGCGGCGAATGGGTCGAGTTCCGATTCCGGAAACCCCGGAAGCGCCGGGCGGAACTCGTAATCCTATGGGACGTCAGCGGCTCGATGCGGGATCATGAGGCGGTGCTCTTCGCCCTCGTCCACGCGCTCCACCGCGTTGTCCGGCGAACGAAGGTGTTCGCGTTCGGCACGCAACTCGACGAGGTTTCAGGCCTCCTGCGGGGGCAGAGTTACTTCCACGCGGCCCGGGCGGCCTCGGGACACCTCCGACCCATGGGAGGAGGAACTCGGATCGGATCCTGCCTGGAGGATTTCCTCCGACGATACGGGCGGCTCCTGCACGAAGGGACGACCCTCGTCGTCCTGAGCGACGGCTGGGACCTCGGCGAGACGGTCCGGCTGTCGAGCGCCCTCCAACGCCTCCACCATCTGTGCCATCTCGTCGTGTGGGTGAACCCGTATGCCGACGACCCCCGATTCGAGCCCGCGACGGCGGGGATGCGCGAGGCCATGCCTCACGTGGACCTGCTCCTAGGGCCGAGAGACTTCGAAACTCGGACCGGATTCGCGCCGGAACGTCTCGCCGCCCGACGGCCTCAGACCCGCGTGGGCTATCGGGGAAAAGCCTTTATCGCCGCCTCGCAATGACGCCGCGCTATTCTATAGCACAGGAGGTTTGGGGAGTGATTCCACCGCGCTTCGAGTACTTCGCACCCTCGTCCATCGATGAAGCCGTCCAGATTCTCGACCGCTTTGGCGGCGAGGCGAAGGTCCTCGCGGGGGGGCAGAGTCTCCTTCCCGTGATGAAACTCCGCCTCGCGGAGCCGCGGGCTCTCGTCGACATCAATCGCATCCCGGACCTCGCGTACATCCGTGAGGACGCGAAATCCCTGCGGATCGGGGCAACGACCCGGACGAATGACCTGAACGATTCCGAACTCATTCACGCTCGCTATCCCATCCTCTCCGATGCAGCCTACGAAATCGCGGATCCCCTCGTGCGGAACATGGGGACGGTCGGCGGGAACGTCTCCCATGGAGATCCGGCGAACGATCTCCCCGCCTGCATGCTCGCCTTGGGGGCCCACTTCGTTGTCCGCAGCCCGACCGGAACGCGGACGATCCCAGCCAAAGAATTCTACCAGGACACCTTCGTCACCGCGCTCGAGTCGAATGAACTCCTCCTGGAAATCCAGATTCCGAAGGCGAGGCCGGGCCAGGGCAATGCGTATGTGAAGCTCGAGAAGCGAATCGGCGACTTCCCGATCGTCGGGGTCGCCGCGAACCTCGTGCTCACGACGAAAGGGACCATCGAATCCGCGGGCCTCGCGCTCACGGCGGTCGGCCCGACCGCGCTCAAGGCGACGGAAGCGGAGCGGCATCTCGTCGGCAAGGCGCCGGAGGATGCTGCCTTCCAGAGAGCCGCGGAATTCGCGCAGGAGATCACGAGCCCGGTTTCGGACCTGCGGGGTCCCGCCGAATACAAGCGGGCGATGGTCCGCGTCCTTGCTCTCAGGGCCTTGCATCGGGCCTCGGCTCGGGCACACGGGGGTGCATGAGTTGGTCCTCGCCGAGATGCCGAGTGCCGGCGACGAGGAAACCGGACCCTTCGTGAACGTCCACGTCACCGTGAACGGCGCCCCTCGATCCGCAACCGTGGAGACGCGCACCCTACTGGTCCATTTCCTCCGAGAGAACCTCAGCCTCACCGGAACGCATATTGGCTGCGATACGACGAACTGCGGAGCTTGCACAATCCTGCTCGATGGCAAGGCGGTGAAATCCTGCACGATCCTCGCAGTGCAAGCAGACGGTCGAGAACTGCGGACGGTCGAAGGCCTCGAGACCGATGGCAAGCTCCATCCGATTCAAGAGGGCTTCATCGAAGAGCATGGCCTCCAGTGCGGCTTCTGCACGCCCGGAATGATGATGTGCTCCGTCGCGCTGCTCCAGAAAAATCCGCATCCAACGGAGGAACAGATCCGCCGCGCGATCTCCGGGAACTTGTGCCGATGCACGGGCTACGTGAATATCGTGAAGGCGATCCAACACGCCGCGAACAAGATGGCCGGCCCTTCGGGAGGCGGACGACCATGACCGTGCACGGCGGCGTCGGCCAATCCATAAAGCGGAAGGAGGACGCCCGCTTCGTCCGGGGCAAAGGGAATTACGTCGACGACGTGAAGCTCCCCGGGATGCTCTATCTGGACATCGTCCGGAGTCCGTACGCGCACGCACGCATCCGGTCCATCAACATCGAGAAGGCGTTGAAGGTCCCGGGCGTCCTCGCGGTGATCCGCGGGAAGGACCTCGAGGCGGCGAACCTCGCATGGATGCCGACCCTCATGTCCGACAAGCAGATGGTGCTGCCCGTCGAGCGGGTTATGTACCAGTCGCAGGAAGTCGCCGCGGTCGTCGCGGACAGCCGATATGCGGCCGCGGACGGTGTCGTCGCCGTCGAGGTAGACTACGAGCCGCTCCCGGTTGTCGTCGACCCGATGAAGGCCCTCGAGCCCGGTGCTCCGATTCTCCGGCCGGATCGGAAGGAGCAGACGAATCGGATCTGGCACTGGGAGGTCGGGGACCGAGAAGGTACGGACAAGGCCCTGAAGGAATCCGATGTCGTTGTCAAAGAGAACCTCTACATCCCGCGGATCCACGTGTCCTCGATCGAGACGTGCGGCTGCGTCGCGTCCTTCGACGCGATGGGGAAGCTCACCGTGTGGATGACGACCCAGGCGCCCCACGCGATCCGAACCGTGTTCGCCCTCGTCGCGGGATTGCCCGAGCAGAAGATCCGCATCATCTCCCCGGACATCGGCGGCGGATTCGGGGGCAAGGTCCCCGTCTATCCCGGTTACGTCCTCGCGGTCGTCGCGGCCCTAAAGACCGGGCATCCAGTGAAGTGGATCGAGGACCGTTCGGAGAACATTCAGGCGGACTCGTTCGCCCGAGATTACCACATCTCCGCGGAAATCGGTGCGACGAGGGACGGCAAGTTGACCGCCCTCCGCGTGAAGACGATCGCGGACCACGGATACACGGATGCCGCGGCGAATCCGTCCAAGTTCCCCGCCGGCCTGTTCCACATCGTCACCGGATCGTATCCGTTCGAGAAGGCGCACGTCGAAGTCGACGGCGTCTACACGAACAAGCCGCCCGGCGGGATCGCATACCGGTGCTCGTTCCGAGTCACGGAGGCCGCGTTCACGATCGAGCGGATCGTGGACTCCCTCGCGCGCAAGCTCGGCATGGACCCTGCCGAGTTCCGCATGAAGAACTTCATCCCGCCAGAGGCGTTCCCGTTCAAGTCGGCCCTCGGTTGGGAGTACGACAGCGGCAATTATCAGGGTGCCCTCCGAAAAGCGATGGACATCGTCGACTACGACGCCCTGCGGAAGGAGCAGGCAGAGAAGCGGAAGCGCGGCGAGCTCATGGGGATCGGAATCTCGAGCTTCACAGAGATCGTCGGCGCGGGACCCTCCCATACGTTCGACATCCTCGGGCTGAAGATGTTCGATTCCTGCGAGATCCGCATCCATCCAACGGGCAAGGCGATCGCCCGCTTCGGCACGAAGTCTCAAGGACAAGGGCACGAGACGACGTATGCTCAGATCCTCGCCGAGGAACTCGGGATCTCTTCCGAGGACATCGCGATCGAGGAAGGAGACACCGACACCGCGCCCTACGGCCTCGGCACGTACGCGAGCCGGAGCACTCCGACCGCGGGCGCTGCCGCCTCGATCGCGGCGCGCAAGATCCGCGACAAGGCGCAGAAGATCGCTGCACACCTGCTCGAGGTGAGCCCGGACGACCTGGAGTGGAAGGATCACAAATTCCAGGTGAAAGGGGTACCTGATAAGGCGAAGACGATGGCTGAGATCGCCTTCGCGGCGTACACGAACCATCCACCCGGGATGGAGGCAGGTCTGGAGGCGGTCGACTACTACGACCCACCGAACTTGACGTACCCGTTCGGTAGCTACATCTGCGTCGTCGACATCGACAAAGAGACCGGCGAGGTCAAGATTCGGCGGTTCGTCGCGGTAGACGACTGCGGCACGATCATCAATCCAATGATCGTCGAGGGACAGATTCATGGAGGTCTGACGATGGGCTTGGCGCCCGCGCTCCTCGAGGAGATCCACTATGATGAGAACGGGAACATGCTCGGCGGATCGTTCATGGACTACCTGCTTCCCACCGCTGTCGAGACGCCGAAGTGGGAGACTGCGAAGACGACGACGCCTTCGCCCCACCATCCAATCGGGGCAAAGGGGGTCGGAGAATCCGCGACGGTGGGCGCACCGGCCGCGATCGTGAATGCGGTCGTGGACGCCCTGGCCCATCTGGGCGTGACGCACATCGACATCCCGATCACGCCGTGGAAGGTGTGGAAGATCCTTCACGAGAAGCGTGCCGCATAAGCCGCGGGGAGGATCGCCGTGCACTTCGAGGGCACCTTCACCGTCCGAGCCTCGAGCACACGGGTCTGGTCGTTCTTCCTGAGTCCGCAGGAATTCTCCTCAGCCATCGATGATCCCCACACGATTGAGGTGGTCGATGCCGATCACTTCCGGGGGACGATCAAGGCGGGCGTCGCCTTCATCCGTGGCACGTTCACATGGTCCGCGACTGTGAAAGAGCGGGTTCCCCCAGAAAGGGCTCAGATGGCCGTCCACGGGTCCGGCATGGGGAGCGCCTTCGACATCGTCGCGACCCTGAGCGTCTCGGAATCAGCGGGCCTGACGACGGTGAAATGGGCTGCGGACGTTCAGATGAGCGGCACGATCGCGACAACGGGCGCGCGCCTCCTGCAGGGGACGACCGAGAAGAAGACAAACGCGTTCTTCGAGAACGCCCGGAAGATGCTCGAGGTTGCTTAGCGGAGGTAATGTACACCTTGACGAAGGCGCCGCCTTCGCCCTCCTGATGCGTCATCTCGATACTTGGGCCTCCCGTCCGCGTGCAGCCAGGGGAAATATTCAGTGCTTCACCGGGCCACGCGATGGGTCATCGACCATGGCAGTTGCAATCGGGACTCAATCGACTAAGCGAGGAATAGATTGGGCGACTTCACGAACCGCGCGCGACAACCCTCGGAGCAGAACAAGTACGTCCGGCCGGCATGCATGACCCGGATCGGCGAATCAGATTCCACATCCATCCCGCATACGACGTCTTTCTCCATCGCAAACGGGCGGGCCGTTGAGACGGCGTCGGAAACGGTGAGCTCGCGAGGCCCGGAGGTCCGCCGGACTTGAGTAATCTGCGCGAGGATGCTCAGCGCGATTTCCTCCGGGGTCTCGGCCGAGAAGTCGAGGCCGGCGGGGCTTTGGATGCGAGCCTGGGCCGCGGAGTCAACTCCGGAGTCGCCGAGACCCGCAAGGACGGCTGCCGCGCGGCGACGGCTCGCGACGAGTCCAAGGTAAGCGATGCGGGATCCCGCGAGTTGAGCCAACGCCGCCTCGTCGTACTTGCCCATCGTTGCGACAACCGCATACGTCTCCGGGGTCAGGAGGTCTGGGATCCGTTCGAGCTCCTGGACGATCTGGTCCGCCCCCGGAAACTCGGACTCCTTCGCCCCGGGAGCCACCACGACAATCCGATAGTCGAGCACGCGTCCGAGGGCTCGCAGGGCCGCCGCGACGGGGGAATCGCCGACAACGAGCAACTGAGGCTTCGGGATTTGAGGTTCCACGTAGATGTCCATTGTGCCACCACTCTCGCATTCCATCACGTATTCGACGACGCCTTCTTCCGGTGGGGAGCTCCCCGCGTTCGGAGTGAGCCGCATAAGCCGAGGTCGGCCGTCGCGGAGGGCCCGGAGCGCTTCCGCCACGAGAACGGACTGCGCGCAGCTCCCTCCAAGCCACCCGATCAACTCCCGGTTCGCGCGGACGATGGCCTTGAACCCAGGCCGCCCGGAGGAGGGCCGTTCGACCCGGACGACCGTCGCAAGGACGAACGGCTCGTTCCGCGCCCGCAGATCCCCCGCGACCCGGAAGATGTCGACCCGCATCGAGTCTCCCGAAGGAGCGACATTGCCGCGAGGTCGTTCCGTCATCGTGACGAGCCCCGCGATTGGTCGGCCCGTCCGGAGGACCTCATCTGCGCGGGCGATCTGCTCCGGCGTGTCAAGATCCACCAGTATGCCCGGATCATCGACGGGCACTTCGAGGATGCCTTGCGTGTGTCGGCCGAAGATGGCGCGGCACCCTTGGTCTCCCGTGATCGATTGTACTTCCTCCGAGAGGGATCGATCCAGGAGGACAGGATTGCCTCGTCTCCCTTCGTATGTGGGGATTAGGATTCTCGCGTTCGAACCGTTCCGCCGCGCAATCAGCGCGTCAAGTGTCGCCGAGGCAACGAACGGTTGGTCGCCGAGGACGATCAAGAAGCCGTCCGAACGCGCGTCGGCCGCCCGGACGCCGGCTCGGATCGATGAGCTCATCCCTTCCGAGTATGCGGGGTTCACGACCGACCGGGCCCCGTTGAACGAGACTTCGCTCCGGATGCGGTCGGCTTCGTGACCGAGGACCACGACGATGTCGTCGACCTGGGCACCCCGAACCGCTTCCAGGACGTGTTCCAGAAGGGACCGGCCGCCGACCGTGAGGAGAGACTTGGGAGAACCCATTCGGGACGACGTCCCCGCCGCGAGCACGATCGCCGAGATCATGGAATCTCTCGCCCCCGGCTTCCGCGTCGCCTCTGGCGGGATCGACGCGGCGCGGTCTCCTCCGACGACGACCTGCGGGCCGCGCTAAATAGTTTTGCGGGATTCCCGATCAGGCGTCGAGTCACTTCTTCTGGAGGACCCGCCACACCTTTTCAGGGGTGATCGGCATGTCAATGTGGTCGACCCCGACCGCATCACAGACGGCATTGACGTACGCCTGCGAGGAGGCGATCGTCCCCGTCTCCCCCACGCCCTTCACCCCGAGCGGGTTGTGCGGCGACGGCGTGACCGTGGAATCCGTCTCGATCCGCGGCGCCTCGAGGGCGGTCGGCACGAGATACTCGATCAAGCTGTTCGTGAGGAGGTTTCCGTTCTCGTCGTACACGGACTGCTCGAGCATCGCCTGTGCCAACCCCTGCAGGACTCCTCCGTGGACCTGTCCTTCGACGATCATCGGATTGATTTGGTTGCCTACGTCATCGACGGCGACGTAGCGACGAATCTTCACTTGGCCCGTCTCCCGGTCCACATCGACGACGCAGATGTGGCAACCGAACGGGAACACGAAGTTCGTCGGATCGTAGAAGGTCGTTGCATCGAGGACGGGCTCGACTCCTTTCGGCATGTTCCCCGCCATGTAGGCGGCCCACGCAATTTCCTGGATCGTCTTCGCGGCCTTCGGCGAGCCCTTCACCACGAATTTCCCGTCCGTGAATTCGAGGTCTTCTTCCCGAGCCTCGAGGAGATGGGCCGCAATCTTTCGCGCCTTGTCCTTCACCTTGCGGGCGGACAACGCTATCGAGCCGCCCTCCACCGCAGTCGTACGGCTCCCATACGTGCCCTGGCCGTACGGCGTGAGCTTCGTGTCGCCGTGGACGACATCGACATCCACCACCGGCAGTCCAAGCTCCTCGCCGACGATCTGAGCGAACGTGGTCTCCTCGCCCTGACCGTGCGGGTGGCCTCCCGTGTAGACGGTCGCCTTTCCCGTGGGATGGAGCCGCACCGTGGAGGCCCCCCAAAGTCCGCCGGCGAACCCGGTCGATGTGACGACCGCGGAAGGACCGAGCCCGCAGATCTCCACGTACGTCGAGAGGCCGATCCCCATCAGCTTCCCCTTTCGGCGGCCCTCGGCCTGCTCTTTCCGCAGCTTCTCATAGCCGACCTTGTCCAGGGCCTTCTCGAGCGTCCCTGCATAGTTCCCGCTATCGTAGGTGAGGCCCATCGCGGTCGCATACGGGAATTTGTCCGCGGGAATGAAGTTCTTCCGCCGGATGTCCGCGGGATCCTTCTTCAGCTTCCTCGCGAGGATGTCGACGATTCGCTCGAGGAGGAACAGGGCTTCCGGCCGACCCGCTCCGCGATACGCGTCGACGGGCGTCGTGTTCGTGAAGACCCCAGTCACCTCGACACGTCCCGCTTGGATCGCGTAGCATCCGCCGACCATGAAGCCGAAGAGGATCGTCGGGATGCCTGGGGCAGCGGTCGATAGGTACGCCCCGAGGTTCGCGAGAACGCGAGCCCGAATCCCGAGGATCGTCCCGTCTTTCTTCGCGGCGAGGTCGACGTATTGCACGTGGTCGCGTCCGTGAGTCGTCGCGACGTAGTTCTCCATCCGGTCTTCGACCCACTTCACCGGCCGCCCGAGTCGCATGGCGAGATGGCACACGATCGCTTCCCACGGATAGACGGGGATCTTGCTGCCGAACCCCCCGCCGACGTCTGGGGCGATGACGTGGATCAGATGCTCCGGATACTTCAGTACGATCGAGAGGACGAGACGGTGAACGAACGGATTCTGCGACGTGACGTGGAGCGTGAGCTCCCGAGTCCCGGGTTCGAATTGGGCAATCGCGGCCCGCGGCTCCATCGCGGTCGGTTGCAGCCGTTGGTTCACGAACCGTTGGCTCACGACGACATCGGCCTCCTTGAAGGCCTTGTCCACGTCCCCGCCCGCCAACGTCCACTTGAAGGCGACATTGTCGGGCGCGTCTCCGTGGATCGGCGCCCCTCCCTTCTTCGTCGCGGTTTCGACGTCCGTGACCACGGGCAACGAATCGTATTCGACTTCGACGAGGTCAAGAGCGTTTTCGGCGATGAACGGACTCTCGGCGACGACGACCGCGACCGCCTCTCCCGCGTACCGAACGACCTCCCGAGCCAGGGGTGGATACGCGGGCGTCTTCAGGTTCGCGTTCGGGATCGCCCAGGCCGTAATGATGTCGCCGACCTGGTCCTTCAAGTCCTGTGCGGTCAGGACGTCGAGGACTCCGGGAAGGCGTCGTGCCTTCGCCGTATTGATTGACCCGATTCGTGCGTGCGCATAGGGGCTTCGAACGAACTTTGCGAAGACGGTCCCCGGCGGGAGCATGTCCGCCACGAAATTCCCTCGGCCCGTGAGGAACCGATCATCTTCCTTGCGGAGGACGGACTCGCCGAACACCTTCGTCGTTTGGGCCATGATCTCACCCCTTCCTGGGACGCATCATTTCGCCCGCGGCCGCGACCGAGTCGACGATACCCTGGTACCCGGTGCACCGGCAGATATTCCCCGAGATCGCGGTCCGGATCCGGTCCTCCGAGGGTGCGTTTTCCACCCGGAGGAGCTCCAGCGCCGCGAGCACGACCCCGGGAGTGCAAAACCCGCACTGCAGGCCGTGGTGGGCCTTGAACGCCTCCTGAATCGGATGGAGCCGACCGTGCTCGGAGAGACCCTCGATCGTGGTAATCTCGCGGCCGTCGGCTTGGACCGCGAGCATGGTGCACGACTTGACGGCGCGGCCGTCCAGGAGGACGGTGCACGCGCCGCAATGACTCGTATCACAACCGACATGGGTGCCCGTCAGCCGGAGATCGTCCCGAATGAAATCGACGAGCAATACGCGCGGCTCGACGGCACGCGTGAACTTCCGGCCGTTCACCGCGACCGTGATCATGTGACTGCCGTTCTCGGGGCGAACGCTCTTGCGCTTCGGACTTGCCTTCTTTCTCTTCGTGGCCATCCAAATCACCTCCCCGCTCGCGCCGTCGCGGTTTCCAGCGCGCGTCGAGTGAACACCTCGATCATCGCCCGCTTGTACTCCTCGCTCCCGCGGAGATCCGACGTTGGATGCGCCTCCCCGGATGCCATCTTCGCGGCGTCCGCGAACGCCGTGGGCCCCGCCTTTCTCCCGACGAGTGCCTTCTCCGCTCCCGGAGCGCGAATCGGCCTCGGCCCGACCGATGCAAGAGCGACTCGGGCCCCCGCCACATTCCGCTTCGCATCTAGGCCGAGCTGGACCGCAACCCCGATTGTCGCAAAGTCTCCAGTCTTCCGTTTGAGCTTCAGGTACGCTCCGCCGTCTCCGGCTTTCGATTTCGGAATGCGGATCTCGGTGAGGAGCTCCGACGACCGGAGCGCGGTCGTGAAGGGATCCTTGAAGAACCGATCGATTGGAATCGTCCGAGCGCCGTTCGGGCCTCTTGCGGTGAGCTCTGCCTTGAACGCCAAGAGCGCCGTCCCCCAATCCGAGGCGGGATCCGCGTGAGCGAGCGCTCCGCCGATCGTGCCGAGGTTGCGCACCTGCGGGTCACCGAGGACGCTAGCGACGTCTGAGAAAATCGGATACTTTTCTCGGATGAGTTTCGACTGCTCGAAATCACGATGCCGGCTCAATGCGCCGATTCGTAATTGGTCGCCGCGTTCCTCGATGAACGCGAGACCGGGCACATCATTGATGTCGACGAGTACTCGCGGGTTCGCGAGCCGCAGCTTGAGGACCGGAATGAGGCTCTGACCGCCCGCAAGGACTTTCGCTCGATTCCCGTTCTCGCTGAGAACTTGAATTGCCCTCGCCAAGGTCTGAGGTCGGACATAATCGAAAGAATGGGGTTGCATCGCCCTCCCAGCCGTGCCACGAATCAGCACGCGTTTCTTTAAAGCTTCCGCCGCAGGCGTTACGTGACTTCAGGGAGAGGAATCACCAGGCTTACGGGACGACTCGTCGGCGTCCGGCTTGTGGGGAACGTCCCGACCATACTTCGTCGCGAGGACATCGGCCATGATCGCCAAGGCCAGCTCCGGAGGCGTCCGAGCGCCAATGTCTAAGCCGATTGGGGCGTGCAGTCTCGACAGGAAGTCTTGCGGGACCGCTCGCCGCCCAAGCTCTTCCATATCCTTCCTCAATCGCCGTCGACTCGCCAACAATCCGACGAATCGCGCGTTCGTCTTCGAGAGCGATTCGAGGATGTCTACGTCTCGTTCGCCTTTTGTCAGAACGACAACTGAGTCCCGATTCCCGATGGAGAAGGTCTTTGGGTCGATGACGGCGGATTTCACGATCGTGTCCGGTGCCTCACGTAGGTCCGGCATCGGGTCCACCACGACGACCTCGAACCCCAAGGCCTTCGCCTGGTGCACGAGGGCGTCCTCGATGTCGTCGCGGCCGCCTTGGCCAACGAGGATCACGCGTTCCGTCGGAAGCATCGGCTCCACGAAGACCTCCAAGGTGCCTCCACAGTCCGTCTCCACGTAGATTTCGTCCTCACTCGATTCCCGCATCGTGCCCGCGACCGCCTTCGCCGCGTCGACGAGGTGTACGCGGACCACGCGCGGGCCTCCGTCCCTCAGCGCGCGGAGGGCCACTTCGCAAATCGGACCTTCGGGGCACCCTCCCCCCAGGGTTCCGCGGACCACTTCACCCCGGCTCGAAATCAAGATCTTGAAACCCGGCTTGGCGAGCGTTGACCCCTCCGTCTTCGTCACGGTCGCAACCGCGAACGCCTCCCGTCGCGACGCGAGCTCGTTCAGACGCTCTGTGTATTCCGGCGTCTTCACGGAAAGGGGAGCACCGCCGGGAGCAATCTACCTTTCGCCAGATCCCACGGGACGGAGACGAGAAGATAGCCGTCACTGCTTCGGAAGCCTCTGTATCGGCCTGGAGCGAATCTCCCGACATGTTTCGACCAGGATTGATCGCGGCCGAGCGCCGTGATCGTGTGAGAATGAGATCGCACCAAGGTCGCGGCACCCGCGAGACGACCTACGCGCTTCGCGCGATATGGCACGAAACCCGCGCGGTGCCCAGTCGAGCCCCCACCATCCAATCGACCGTTTCCGCCTGGACCAGGTCGCCCCACTCCATGGCATCGTGGACACTCGGTGGTCCTCTTGTCACCGACCCGGGACAACGTGATGTCAGGCTGCAATCGCGACGAAGTTATTCGTCCGCATTTGTTTCCAACAACAAAGTCAAGACGCTCGGCCGGAACCAGGCGCGGCCAAGGTCCGGTGCGGAGTGCCTCGCGTCGAAAGCAACCTTGCGCCGGAGAGTTATCCCCCAATTGAAAATGACTAACTAGTAATTAGTTAATGAATGCATGGATCGGGCTACTCAATTGAATTGAACCGGAAGTTAAGTGGGTCCGTCCGGATTTGAACCGGAGTCGCCAGCACCCCAAGCTGGTAGGATTTCTTGTGAGCGGGAAGACCGGACGGTCCCCGCGCTCAAACCAAGCTACCCCACGGACCCGCCGGAAACTCTCGAATGACTGAGGGCCTAAAAACCCTTCCCCGCGGAATCGGTCGGCGAGAGACCGTTCATCCGAACGGCAAGACTTCGTCGATGAGCTCCGCATGGGAGAGGATCATGCGTCGGCAGCAGTACCGCTTGAGGCCGAGCTCGTCAAGGACCTTCCTTGGTTCTTCCCCTCCGCGCGTCCGCTCGATGAACGCCGGGAAGGAGCTGCCGACGACCTTGCCACACGTGAAACAGCGGACAGGGATGATCATTCGCTCACCGGTACGACTTCTGCCGTTTCTTTCGCGCCCCGCGCCCGAGCGGCTTCTTCGGTAGCTTGCGGCGCGTGTCCGGGACGATCAACGTCCGGTCGTACTCCCGGAAGAGCGTCTCGAGATCGTTGTCGTTCAAATACTGGACGAGGCCTCGCGCGATCGCCGTGCGGACCGCGTCCGCTTGTCCCATCACGCCGCCGCCTTGCACGTTCACGTCGATGTCGATCGTGTCGACTTTCTTCCCCGCGAGCTTCAACGGCTCCAGGATTTTCAGGCGGCCCAACTCGAACGGATAGATTTCGACCGGCACGCTGTTGATCCGGACGACGCCGCGCCCCTTCGTGAGCGTCGCTCGGGCGACGGCCGTCTTGCGCTTTCCGCTCGCGACAATCGCCTTCATCGGGTCACCTCGAACTTGGACCCGAGGAGCTTGGAGATCTCGCCGAGGCTCATGAACGGTCCTTGGGGCGGCCGCTTCGCGACTTCGACGACCTCGAGAGGCTTGTCCTTGAACGCATCCGGGACGGAAAGATACACGCGGAGGCGTTTCAAGGCGTCCCGTCCGCGCGGCTGCTGATATGGCATCATGCGGGAGATCGTCCGCCGCAGGATGAGGTCGGGCCGCCGCGGATAGTTCGGCCCGATCCCACGCATCCGGCTCGCGGTGCTGCCCCGTTGATGCCGGGCTCGGTACTCTTGGAACACGACGCTTCGCTTGCCCGTGACGATCGCCTTCTCCGCGTTCACGATGACGATCTCTTCGCCGTTCAGGAGTCGTTTCGCGAGGATGGAGGCCAACCGGCCCACGACGTGCCCGGTCGCATCGATCGTCGGCATCGTCACCCCATGATCCGGACGCCGGATCCTTTCGGGTTCAGGGTTGCGAGTTCGACGAGGGTGATGGCGCGACCTCCGGCCGCTTCGATCTTCTTCTGGGCCGCGATGGATGTCCGGAACGCTGCGACCGTCACCGGAGTTGTGATTTCGCCGGTAGCCAACACAACGCCCGGCACGACGATCTGCTGGCCCTTCTCTGCGTACCGGCTGAGGCGGGACAGGTTGACTTCCGACCAGTTTTTCCGCGTTCGCTCGAGGCGCTCTGCGACGTCCCGCCAGATCGGCGCGTTCGTCTCGCGGTAAACCTCCCGGAGCCGCCGGACGACTTGCTCGAGGTGAGGGTTCGTTTTAGGGGTCTTGGCCATGGAAAATGGGCCTCGATGCGGCGCTGAAAGACCCGGCCGACTTAAACGTTTGGGTGCACACTCCATTGAAGCTGAGTTTCTACGAGGTGGTCCAAAGGTCGATGAACTCAGACGGCCTACCTCGGCAAAGGGTCGCAGATGGAGGGCCGACAGTCACCGCGTGCAGGCCGGCAAGGGCGGCGGTCATCCCCGGAAGTATTACTCTTTGGCACCAGCGCGATGGCAGTTGCCGCAGTGGCGTTCTTCCTCATCCTCCAGCCCTCCGCGCCTTGGCTCGAGACCATCCTGGAACTGATGGCCCTCGGCGGAATCGTCGGGGCCGGCACAGGTGTCCTCCTGCGACGGTGGAGGGACCGTGCAGTCGTTGGATTCCTAAACGCCTTCTTAGGCGTCACCATCGCCATTTATGTGGCGGGCCTCATCCTGGCTACGGTTCAACCGGGCGAGTACCTGTGGATCCTGGGCGTGTTGCTCGCCCTGCTCTTCGGAATCCCGGCGGGTCTTGCGGGAGTGGCCGGGGCAATTCTTGCCGGACTCGCGGCGTTCCGGCCCCGGCGAGACGTGGAGCGTGCGTTATAGCATCGCCTCGATCGTTCGCGGAGGTCTAAGGGCCATCTCTCACGCTGCGACGAAGTTGGTTTCGAAGGCCTCGGCGGCAAAACTATTAATATCAGGCGCTCCAGAATAATAGTGGGTGCCGGGACTCCGCGGGGTGGACGGGTCGTGATTCGTTTTGGACCGTCGGGAATCCCGCTGTCGTGCAAAGGCCGGACGCTGCGGGACGGGATCGAGGACATCCATAACCTCGGCCTCACGGCGATGGAAGTCCAGCTCGTCCGTGTGAACTTGAACGAGCGGTACGCGGGGGACGAGGACATCGGTCGGACCCCGCGGGAGATCCCCGGGGAGCTCGTCGTCCAGATCGGGCGGAAGGAAGACCGCAAAGAGGTCCTGATCTCCTCCCTCGAGGCCAAGATCGAGAAAGGGGACGTCCTCTACAGCCTCGCGTCCGGGATCGCGGGCGACTACCGGGAGCTCGAGGAGTTAGGAGACCTCGCCCGAGAAATGGACATCGAGCTTTCGCTGCACACGCCATACTATATGGACCTCGCGGATGCGGACGGGTTGGCCCAGAAGAGCGTGCAGAGCGTGATCTGGGGCGGGATGCTCGCGGCCGCGATGGGCGCGCCGATCGTCGTCACGCACCTCGGCATGTTCGGGGAGCTCGAGCCGAAAGAGGCGATGAACCGGATTGCGAAGAACCTGCGGCTCATCCGCGACGCCTACAAGAAGGCCAAGATCCGCTCCCGCCTGGGCATCGAGGCGAGCGGCCGCACCGAGGTCGTCGGCAGCCTGGACGAACTCCTCACCCTCGTCAAGAACGCGAAAGGCGTCCTGCCTGTGCTGAACTTCGCGCACGTGCACGCCCGTGGTTTCGGCCTGTTCAAACGGCCGGAAGACTTCGACGACGTGCTCGCGAAGGTCGAGAAAGTCTCGGACGGTGGGCACATCCACTCCCACTTCAGCGGCGTCGAGCATGCGGACGGCAACGAGTTGCGGTACACCCCGATCAAGAAGGGAGATCTTCGGTTCGAGCCGCTCGCCGAATGCCTGCTCGATGAGGACTACGACCTGACGATCGTGTCGTCATCCCCGCTGCTCGAGCACGACGCGATGTACATGAAGGTCATCTTGGAACGGGTCCTCGCCAAGCGCCTCATGCGGCCGACGAAGCCGGAGAAAGAGGAGAAGGAAGAGCGGGGGGCCAAGCGCCGGTGAAGCGCGGACCCGCTACAGCTTCCGATGTCACCACCGCGGTCGCGTCGACTGCGTATCTCCTCGAACATCTGGCGAAGATCCTCTCGGTGGACCGGTCGAAAGAGATCTCGGAGGCCGTGACGGTCCTGACGTCCGCGAAGAAACTCTTCGTGTACGGCGTTGGCCGCAGTGGACTCGCCGCGCGCGCCTTCGCGATGCGGATGGTCCAGCTGGGCATCGACTGCTATTTCATCGGAGAGACGATCACCCCGGTCGTCGGCGATGGCGATGCCGTCCTGATCGTGTCGAACACCGGTTCGACGATGAGTGCGATTCAAGTGGCGAACATCGCCCGGCGGGTCGGTGCGAAGGTGATCGCGGTCACCGGTCACCGCACGTCGAAGCTCGGACACGCGAGCAACGTCGTCCTCTTGATCCACTCGGACGGCGACGGGACCGAGACTCGCCTCGCGCCGCTCGGGACGCTGTTCGAAGATGCGACCGTCCTCTTGCTCGATGGAGTCGTCGCCCAGGTCATGGAACGACTCGGACAGACGGAGGCGGACATGCGGGGCCGCCATGCGATCATGGTCTGACCGGAGGGCGATGGGCGAATTCGCTCGCGCCCTCCGCTCGTTCGGGAAGGCCTATGTCGTCGCGGTCGTCGCCCTCGGAATCGTCGCGTACGTGGCGTCTCGCTTCTTGACGACGGATCCGATCGGCTTGTATCAACTCTTCCTCGTTTTCCTGGGCGTGGGATACGTGTTCGCCTCCATCCTGTCCTGGACCGGCTTCGGGAACCTGTATCGCTACTCCCCGACGCTGTTCATCGGATCACCCAGCTATCGAAAGGCCGTCGCGCACGGGGACATCCGCAAGGAGGGCCGGGACCGGCAGGCGCTCGCCGTCGGGATCTTGTTCGGCCTCGCGCTGCTCGGCTCGGGTGTGGCGCTGCTCGGATGGCTGTTCGCCGCCGGCATGGTCGCCATGGCGGTGGCCGTCGGGTACTCCCTGCGTTTCCTGGAGTCTCTCCCCGCGAAGTCCGCGTGATACCCGCGAGTCTTTATCTTCGGGCCGGAATACGCGGTCGAAATGCCGGAGGACTTCGTCGTCACCCCCTGGGAAGTGAAGGGGTCCGTGGACTACGACCGGCTGGTGACCCAGTTCGGGACGGAGCGGATCACCCCAGAGATCCTGGAACGGATTCGGAAGGCGACGGGCGAGCTCCATCCCATGCTCCGACGCGGGGTCTTCTACAGCCACCGCGACCTGAATTGGATTCTGGACCGGTACGAGAAGGGGACGCCCTTCGCGCTGTACACGGGCCGCGGGCCCTCGAGCGGCATCCACATCGGGCACATGCTCCCCTGGTTCCTCACGAAGTGGATACAGGAGAAGTTCCGCGCGAAGCTGTACTTCCAAATGACGGACGACGAGAAATTCCTCTTCAAGGACTTCGAGGACCTCGAGGACGCGACGAAGGTCGGCTACGAGAACATCCTCGACATCATCGCGATGGGCTTCGACCCGAAGCTCACCAAGATCTTCCTGGACACCGAGTACATCCACCACCTCTATCCGATCGCGGTCGAGGTCGCGAAGCGGATCACCTATTCGACGACGCAAGCCGTCTTCGGGTTTGAGAACGCAAACAACGTCGGCGAGATTTTCTACACGAGCATCCAGGCGGCCCCGGCGTTCCTCCCGACCGTCGAGGCGGGTAAGGAGGTGCCGGTTCTGATCCCCTGCGGCATCGACCAGGATCCCCACTTCCGGATCACGCGGGACGTCGCCCCGAAACTCGGGTATCCGAAGCCAGCTCTGATCCACAACAAGCTCCTCCCGAGCCTCCTCGGTCCGGGTGGCAAGATGTCCGCGTCCATCCCGGAATCGAGCATCTTCACGACGGACACGGAGACCCAAGCCCGGAAGAAGGTGATGAATGCGTTCACGGGAGGAAGGGCCACCGTCGAGGAGCAGCGCCGACTGGGGGCGAACCCGTACATCTGCTCGATTTTCGCGCAGTACAATTACATCTTCGAGCCAGACGACGGTGATCTCGCGGTCGTTGAGCGGACATGTAAGTCGGGCGAGCGCCTCTGTGGGGATTGCAAGGCGGAGTTGTGGGAGAAGGTGCGACCGTGGCTCAAGGCCCACCACGCGGCGCGGGAAAAGGCGAGGGACCGGGTCGAGGAATTTGTGATGCGGGACTAGGAGGCATTACGCGCCCGAGGCCTCGCCGAGCTTGGATTCTTGGACTGTTTCGGCCTCGGTTTTCCCAGGCTGGTCCACCAGCGGCGTCATCCAGCCCTCGGCGAGTCGCAGATACAACAACACCGGTTCGCCCAGCCGGGTAATGAGGGCTCCCTTGTGCGTGAGGGAGTATCGCGCCGCAGTGTTCGACCTAAACGGACCCGCGGATTCCACCAGTCCCTGCGCCTGGAGGATCTGTAGCTTGCGGGTGAGGTCTCGGCGGGACATTCCCCCGAGGAGCTTGAGGAGTTCCGGGAAACCGACGGACCTCTTGAAGTAGACGACCGTGAGGATCTCCACGAGTCGGTCCCCAAAGTCGCGTCGTGCGATCGACGCGTTTCTTCGGATCGTCTCCTCGTTGTCAAGCTCTGTCGGCCCGCCCGACCGGAGGTAGATGTCTCGCGAGAATCGGGAACAGACCTCGGCCAGGACGGCGAATCGCTCCATCAGCTCCTTGCGAATCTGGTCGTCGTGCGGGGATCGGGCGTCCGCGGCCGTCCCCAGAGGAGGCGGGGAGCTCATTGACCCCCCTCAGGGTTCCACTATACAAAGCGACCATGCACACACTCGCACACATTTTGCTTCTGGATGTGCCTCGCCTCACTACGACCCACTCCTAGGCCCACCCCTGCAGCACGACTCCCAAGGGCGTTCGCATCGCCGCTTATGCGAATCCGCGGGTGACGCGGAATCCGTTGTCGAAGACGAGCGCATGGTACCCCGTGTCATGCCGGGTCCCGCGCATCTTCACGACCCGAAGCTGACGTTGCATCCCGAACTCGCCTTGCCGCGCGAGCCGGAGGTGGAAGATTCCGTCGACGAGGTAATCCTCTTTGTGCTTTGCATATGCCGGCCGGCGTGGATCGCCCCCTCCGGTTCGGTCCGTCGGAAGCTCTCCCAACAGGAAGGACGTGCAGTGCAGATCACGGAGCCATCGGATCAGGGAGAACAATTCCCGCCGCGGCTCGCGGAACTTCGCGAGGATCTCGAGCGCGTCGAGCGAATCGAGGACGAGGAAACGGTAGTCGAACGATTTCCGGATCCCTTGCGTATAGAGTTTGAACAGGTCCAGCCACGGTTGCTCCGAGGGTCCGGCCAACTTCTTCCGCAGCGTGCCGAGGTCCAGGACGCTCAGGTTCCCGCGCGTGTCATCGAGGCGGTAGCCGAGGCCCTCCGTATGGTCGATCAAGCTCGCCCGACCTTGCTCGAGGGACACGTAGAGGCCGCGCGAGCCGTCCAGGGCGCTCGAATGGAGGATATGGTAGGTGAGCGACGTCTTCATCGTGCCGGGCGCGCCGGAGACCAGGACGACGTTCCCTTCCGGGATCCCGCCTCCCAGGACCTCGTCGAGCCCTTCGATGTGCGTCGAGACACGCTTCACTGTTCTTCCTCCACGATCAGTTCGAGCCGCTCGCGGATTGAATCGATTTGCTTTTGGATCCGGGCCTTCTCCTGCGGGATGTCCACGATCGCCGCGAGGCTCTCGAGGTCGATGCTCGCGCGGTCCGCGATTTGGACGAGATCGGATCGGTCGAGATCCTCCGGCTTCTTGCCGATGTGAGTGAGCTGGGTCCGGAGCAGGCTCTCGCCGGCATCCCCGAGCTGCTCGACGAACACCGCGCGTGCACGCTCGAACAGGGGCTCGCGTTCGCCCACGGTGTCGGCGGCGGCGAAGAGCTCCTCCATCTCCTTGCCCTTCCAGTACTCGGCGGCGGTGACCAGCAGGTCCGGGTGGGCTTCGGACGAGATTCGGGAGGGCCATTTCCCGCGGGCCACGTCCTCGGCGCTCTGGGCCGCGAACGAACGCAGGCCGCTCGCGGCCGCCTCGAGTTGCGTGCGGAGACCGTGACCTGCGGTGCCCGCGACGACGCCGGAGAGTTCGGCGAGCGCTCGCGTGAGGAAGTCCTCGAGGGCGGGCACGTGCTCGGTGGTGAGCTCCTCCGGGCGAAGACCATGGGCTCGGCTGAAGGACGCGAGGAGACGCGCCGCCCCGTTGCCGAACGATTGGGCGAGGATCGCCTCGATTTCCCGCGCCGGATCGGGGAGCGACCACCAGGGGAGCCGCAAGTCCCGCAACGCTCGACGCTCCGCATCGGTGAGCCGCGAGGTCGAGAAGACCACCGTTGATCCCGTATCGCGGGCGACATGCCGGAGACGGACCACGGCCTCGATGGTGGGCGGCCACTCGGAGAGAGCCGAGAGGTCGGCCAGGTCCTCGACGACCACGAGACCTCCGCGGGAGGTCGCGAGAAACTCGGATGCGGTCGTCAGCGCCCTCAACGAGGCGTGGCGGCCCGGGAGGAGTCCGGCGAACCCGGCCCCGCCCGCGGCCATCGAGGGTGCGTGGCGGCCAAGGATCAGGGTGGTGCGTCCGCTGGAGGACTCCTCGTGCGCCGTCCGGAGCGCATACTTGGGACGGTTCTCCTCGAACACGATGGCGTCGGAAGCCGGGAGAGTTCCCGCCTTGGTCCCCCCTTTCGCGGGTCGCGGTGCGATCTTGAAGGGATCGGCTTGGACGGCCACGAGGGCGAAGCACGCGAGCGCGATCGGGGACGCCAGATTCGCGCCCGCCAGCGATGCCTCTCCGAGGAACTCGAGTTCGTAAGCGTACACGGGCCCAGCCACGATCAGCGCGACGACTCCGACGGCGAGCCAGAAGGAGTGCGGCGCGAGCAGGCGGGACGTGTACCAGGCATAGATGGCCTCCGCGAGCGCAACCCCGAGGCAGAGCACGAGGAACCCGCCCAGGACGTTCCCTTCGTACGCTGTTGCGGCCGTCCATCCCTCGATGGGGGCGAGGTAGGCCAGGAGCGGGACCGGGACGAGGAGGAGGAAGGCAACGGACCTCCGTCGCGGCAATGTCTCTCCATGGATGAGGCCCAAGACGAGGATGGCCGTGAGTGCGTGCGCGAGGAGGACGA
>Ga0209470_1001062_pt1 | contig 20839 bp, 17 predicted proteins | sample GraSoiAngelo_125_FD_185882 | JGI IMG/M metagenome (GOLD analysis project Ga0209470, IMG submission 185882) | Grasslands soil microbial communities from the Angelo Coastal Reserve, California, USA - 14_0927_05_40cm (SPAdes) (version 2) | ecosystem: Environmental > Terrestrial > Soil > Grasslands ... | reverse complement strand
TGGATCAAGGTTATTCGCTGATTTGGCTTTTCTGCCTCCGAATAACGGTAGGTTTTACCCCACCGAGTAGTGTCAACGCTTTGTTGTAACCTGAAACCTAGCGCCTCAAGGGCTGGCGCTACGTGGTTATACATCTCGTTGGATAGGATCAGTTCGGTAGGAAATTCGTCCGGAGGAACTGTTTCAGAAGGTGCTTGGCCATTATTGTGGGCTTGCCCAGCATTGGAAATGGCTGCTCCTTTGTAGGTGAATATTATTGCGAAGCCCATGAGTAAGACTATGGCCAAAACCAAGATTGCGGCATTTTCTAGAGGAATCCGTTGCTGAAGAGAGAAGAATGTGATAATCACAATACTAATGACAATCAGCGCGAGCAACTGAATGGGTAGAGTTATGTTACTTGCTGTTTCAAGCATTTTTGGAGCATCCCTTAGCTCCGTTATCTTTCTCTAAGCGGCAACCCTGAAAGCGCTTGGTCAAAAATTGATTTTAGTTGCTGCTCGTCACTTGTCTTCATCGCTCTGCGAACGGTTTCTGGATCGATTGACAGCAACTTCACATTTGTCTCTGCAGCGAAACTCCTGAGACTTCCTGAAGGTTTGGCCCCGATCATCACGAGCGCTGATTCAACGCGGGTGGGACTACCTGTGTTAAGAAAAGCCCGCCAACGTGAAGAAGCCACTTGAGTGGCAAAGAGTTGGCGCACCATCTCGATTCCTTGCGCATCCTCCGCAACGATGTCCTTTTCGCGCCCGACCTTGACCTCAATTATCAGAACCTCGTCGTTCTTGAACGCTAAAATATCTGGATTGAGAGGGAGTGAAGAAACCCCACTAATCCGTGGCTCACTCAGAACCGTGAATCCAGCTGACTCGAACAATTTTGCAATCGCCGCTTCAGCCTCGTTATGGCTAAGCTGAGGGAGTTGATGTCTCCCGTTTCTTGAGCCAGACCCAACAGGGTCCGTTGGACCCATGCATCTAGACTGTTTCCAGTGAAATTTAGTTCTTTCGAGGTACAGTTCTACTAGGATCAACCAGTGAGCAGGTTGAAGTCTTTTCTAGGGTCTTGTTGGCGAGCAGGATGTTTACGGCAAACTAGAAGGGCAAGGTGCCGGGTCTCAATAAGAGCACTCGTTGGTGTTGGGAGAGCTGCATCGAGGCATCTCTTTCTGAGTTATCCCAGGTTTCTTCCTTTGGGAAAACTTTCAACAGAACCTCCCTCATCGCGAAGTATTTCTCCTCATCCACGCATTGACTTACAGCATAGAACATTCGGGCGGCTCACGGATTGTCGATAGCAGAATTCGGCTTGGAACCGGTGGACGGTGGACCCGCCGGACTGCTTGGGGACGGTGAGGACGACGGTAATGTAGATGGTGATGAGCGGATGGGACGGTGTCCCCTCACCTCTACAGTGTAGAGGGCTGCAAGCGTGACGGCCGTTGCCAAGAGCATGACGGTGACGGCAAACCCCCAGGTTTCCCAGATGCTTGGAGGGGCGGCTGGGAAGTAGCCGGCAGCTTGCAATAACTGCCGAGATTTTGTGAGGTTGAAACTGTACGGGGTGAGAACGGTGTTGAACCCGTCTGTGACCGCGAAGCCTGTCCGGTAGTCGCCGACGACCGGAGTCGTTATTCCTGGATTACTGTATCCCGCGAGAAGCTGCTGTATTATCAGATCTCTCGGGATCGCGTAGCTGATAGCTTGACGGACATATTTGGCTGCAAGAGAGGCCTTCGAAGGATCACCAAGGCCTAGCGGGGTATTGACGCCTGTTCCAAATATTGGGTGTTTCATGTTGAAGCCTAGCTCCTGGACCCCGAACGCGTCGTAGGACGTCCACTGGTTCGACGGCCAGGTGGCGAGAAAACTCGTCTGGGTCTCCAGCGCGTACTGTGCATCGAGGACGCTTACCGAGCCTGTCTTCAGGGCGGAAACGGCATTATCGGAGCTCGGCATGTGCTTGACATAATAGTCCTTGATCTGGAAAGCTCCCCTACTCTGAAGAGCGGTCTTTCCGTTCTCCGGAAAATCAAAGTAGTTATCATTCCTTGTCAGATGATTTGTCTCAATCGCAGGATCATAGCTGACAAACTTGTAAGGCCCCGTCCCAACAGGACCCCCACCAATCCCGGTGTTGAACGGGTTCGTCCTCCAGTCTGCATAGGGAACACTCGCCAGCACGTGGGCGGGAATGATTGGTGTAGTGAGAACATTCTCCACAAAGTACGCGTAGGGAGTCGGGAGAGTGAACCTTACAGTATACGGGTCCACAACTGTTACATCGCTTTTTCCACCGACTATACCCTTGATGAACGCCTCATTGTCCGCCGCCAGACTATCATCTTGAAGCGCATCAAATGTGAATTTCACATCTGTCGCATTGAACGGAACCCCGTCATGCCATGTCACCCCAGGACGCAACGATACAGTCCAAGTCTTCTGATCCGACGCAACAGACCAGCCAGTCGCCAACTGCGGAATCATATTCTTGAAGATCGTATCATTCCTCTGCGCCAACGCGCTGAACATTGCCCCGTACACTGTCTGGTCATAGTAGGAACTGCTCAGTGTCGGGTTGAAACCCTCCGACGGAGCCGGTCCGGTCTGGGCCAGGGTGATCGAGCCTGTAGTAGACCCGCCCATCATCGACAATTGCTCGATCGGCGGCCAATACGGAAAATGGTAGGTGCTGAACACGTACTGGGCATTCGGCATGGTATAATCAAAAGCAACAATCTCCTTTGTGTAGAGTATCGTGGCGGAGGGCTGCTGGTCATACGCGAGCGCCTGCCACTGCTTCACCAGGTCTAACCGTTGCGTTTTGTCGATTGTTTCCTTGATCTGTTTGGTCAGCTGGTTATTCTGGCTGTTATTCCAGAGATAATAGTTGGAACCAATAGGAGCAAACTGTGAGCTGTGATAGTAGGACCATGGATCGGCATCTATCCCGAGAGCATAGCCGAGAAATAGGGCGTCAAAGCCGCCATTGTTGTAGCTTCTCCCGAGAACATCAGAAGCAGGTGTAAGCGCTCTATCGTATATCGTGGGCCAGTCAAGAACAACTCTCTGCGCGTCTATGCCCAGTGCCTGAAGGTTGCTTTGGACGAGCAGCGACCAGCTCTGTCGGGCCTGATTCGGCTGAGGAACCATCAATGTTATTCTGAATATTCCCGCAGGCGCAGTATCTGCATGGACCCATGCAGGACTGGTCGAGGTGAGAGCAAGCCCAAGAAACAAAAATGCCAGGGACCTAATCCGGGCGCCAGATCGGCCAGTCATCGCGAACACGACGACGAGCAGACGATCGAACGTAATGGCTACAGTGTTCCTCTCTTCGTCAGACCATGAGTACTAGACCGTTTTTTGTCAGAACCAGCTTCCGCGGCCCGAACTCAACGGTCGTGGTCCTCTACTGTGGCCCTCCTTAACGGACTTTGACCTCGTGCGTTCTGGCCATGAACCCGTTTCTCTTGTGCGTCCCATCGCAGAAGGGCATCAGCGTGGACCCGCCGCATCGGCACCAGGCCTGTACAACCTTTCCGTCCACAATGACTAGGTTTGGACCGTTCTCTGTTGACCTTATCACAACATCAGGCATACTCACACTGTCACCTCTCTCTTCCATTCATCCATCTAGGACCTTAGCCACACGAGTCAGGACAACAAGGTGCGTTCCGTGAACCAGATTGTTCTGATCGTAGTTACCGTAAACTCTCAGGAGAGCGCCTACAACTAGATCATCTGCTCCGCCCATGATCAACTTGCTCGTGGGACCCCACTCGACCTCGAGCCGCTGTGATGTTCGAGGGAATGCCTGATTGGTCCCGGTTTCATCAGGGAGAAGGAACACGCCTCCCAAAACCTGTTCCCTCGGCAGATCTGTTACTGAGAAAAACAGGTCCACCAACGTTCCTGGAGCAATTTCCCCTAGTTGTTTCACAGTGAGCACAGGGACTGCTGGTATCTTCGGAGGCCCTGGCATCGTAGTTTTGGTTCCTTCTGATACAGGTTGAGCCGGAGTTTCGCGTGGCCTCAGAGGTCTATCCTGATCGTATCTTAATCCGAACTGCAATGCAGTCTGCGCCTTGGCCAGTTCCTCGCCGAGGTAGCCTGCGTGGCTTAGCTGTGTGACAAGTCCGTCACGCAAGAGACCGAGTAGCATCGAGGTTGCTCCGCGTCCCCGCATCTCATGAGCAGGCGTGTGATCAGGCAAATAGTGTCGTAGAAGAATCTCCTCCTGCTCAGCCTCGATCGTGATAACGAAGTATCCCTTCGGATCATACAACAACGGCTCGCGCTGCCCACCCGGCCGAATCGACACAAACTCCTCCTGCTTTCTAGCTGTTCCAGCCTCCTTTTGTCCGGTCGCGAAAACCCCCGGATTGCGATCAGAGAGACTCTTCACCCGTTCCTGTAAAACCTGCAAATCTTCTTCGCCAGTCCAGTCAAGAATCTCGACCTGCTTCCTGAACTGTTGTACCTGCTCGGGATTAATTGATGGTAGAACTGGATCATACCCTGCCGCATCGATGATCCGTCTCTTGTCGTCAACACCCTTCTCCACCAGAGCGACAAGAGATTGTCCGGGCTTGAATAGGGCAGAGTCTTTGCCGCAGATGAGCAGGAAACGAATCGCGGGATTCGACGTGATGTTGACGATAATCCGGGTAATGCCGAGATTGGCGGTGTAGACCATGCCCGCAATGGCCACTCCGGGAAGAGCCACAAGGGGCCCGATCAGACGTTCAGAAGTGAGAGCGCAAACAGCCACGGGACCATTCGGATCACCGACCTGGTAGGTCCCAGGCATGACAGGCCATTTCGCGTTACTATTGGTGCTCACCGCTCACGACCACTATTCCTATCTAATCGAGTTTCTCGACGCGTAACGCTGGGCGGAGTATTTCCAATATTCTATTCGCGGGCGCACTTTCTTCATCACGCGTGAATTATGGAAATCACGGAACGCGCGAGTCTGAGCTTCTCCTAGATAAAATCCCATTCGCGCGGCGGCGTTCGAATCGTTAGGTATCGGTTGCAACTTGTCCAAGAACTTGGTCCCGCGAGCCCCGAATTCACTGGAGGTTACTCCAGCGGTTCTGCAACCTACGTCGTGCGCGCAGGGTCCCACACAAGTGTTGTTCATTTTTTCTCAGTAGCAGTAATGTGCGTCATAGGCTAATAATTCTGAGCGGAAACCCAAGTCCACAACGGACCCGAATGTTATCTTCGGCTCTCCGGGTCCATCGCCGAGGATTGAGTACTCGTGTCAGTCTGTGAGGTAATCAATTGAGCTACCGAATTCGTTTCTTTCTAGCGAGACCAGCCTGTGAGGACTTTCGCCATCTCTGGATGGATCTTCTTCAACGATTCCACCAGCTGCGGATCGGTTATTGCGAAGGTCTTCCAGAGCTTCTGAACGGCTGGAATAGCCTCAGCATCGTACACTTTCTTGGCTGCAAGATGAAGACGGCACTGGTACCAACCATAATTTTGGGGTCCCACCCTGGTGTAGAGTGCTTCAAAGGCTTCGAGAGTTCGATAGCGAAACCTCTCAGGACCCAAGGCTACTATAAGACGGGGGAAGGTTTCTAGGGTTGAAAGCTGTTCGGGTTCCACCGAAGCAACGTAGGCATGTAGACAGAGGTTCGCGAAGAACTCAGTCAGCCAGGATCGCGGAAAATGAAAGGGAACCTGGTCATGGAAGATGTGTGCTAGTTCGTGGACCGCGAGCAGATCGAAGAACGGTGCTAGGTCAATTCTTCCGTCCGACCCATAAGTAGTCTGGGCCTCTTTCAGAAGACTGGGCGATGCATCCTTAATCATGTCGACGAAGCTTCCCCAGAAACTGCTCTCCTCTCCCGCCACAATCAGATTGCCCGCCTCGTAGTTCGGCATCCCGTACATAGGGTGGGAGGAACGCCCAGACCAATCCTGTGAGGAGAGTACGAGGAGGCTCGCTTTGGGCTCGAACTCGAGGACCTTGCTAAGGAAACGATATGCCCGTGCGCATCGCTCCGCGATCGAACGGCCACGAGTTTCAAGTCCCGGACTCGTGTGAACCAGGAACGGAAAACCTTGAACAGCTTCGAGCCCTTCAAGCTTAGATGTATCGATCATATTGTTCCTGTCTTTCCCTCGCACCGCTTATTTTTCTTTGTAGACGTTCGTCTTCAGCTCTCGTCGTCCGCGGATCCATTGTTTAGAGACAATCGGCTCTTACGCTTCTCAGCTATCGTGTCAGTCTTCCTGTGCTCTATACTTATCAGAGCCCACTCTGGCCAAGAATGGAGAAGGATACGATTGAAGGACCGACAAAATATGGATAGGGCGCGAGCCGAACTTGAGCGGGTCGATGCCGCATGGTCCGCAGCGGCCTCAACTTCACGCGATGTGGAACAAATTGTGTCGTTTTGGGCGGACGACGCGATCGTTATTCCGCCAGGACAGGCGCCCATTATCGGCAAGAATGCAATTCGGAACTACGTTACAGCCAGCTTGAAGATCCCAGGGTTCACCATCCAATGGAAAACGACCCAGTTTACGATTGCCCGAGATTGTGACCTAGCCTACGGTGTTGGGACAAACCAAGTCTCGTTCAACGACGAGAATGGCAATCGCATCAAATTGCGAGGCAAAGCAGTGACGGTCTGGCGAATGGAGAACGACGCATGGAAGTGCGTCGTCGACATCTGGAACGATGACCCCGCCCCGAAGTGACTTCTATTTCCTTTAGAGGTTGGACAGCAACTAACGTTTGTGTCCCCTTGCTGCTTATATCCCGGGCTAACCTTGTTGCACTAGATAACATTGAGTAAGCTTGCGTCTAGCTGCCAACCTGACATCTCAAGCATGATTTTTGGAAAGAGCGATCTTTGCAGGAGGGACATCTGCGCGGTAATCAAAGCGGTAAGAAAGCTGGGCTCAGAGTGGCGAATCCTCATCTCATACTACCTCCTCGACAACCCGCTCCGCTTCAACGATCTGTTGAGGAAGGGTAAGCCTGACGATCTTAACGCGCGAACTCTTTCTCGGACTCTGAAGTATTTGCAGAATATGGGCATCGTTGAGAGAAGAGTAACCGGCACCGAACCTTTCTCGGTCGTCTACAGTCTTACAGAGAAGGGACGAGACCTCGGCGATATCTTGTCCGCGTACCGGAGATGGGGAGAGAAGTGGACCCCAAGCATCGTCCATCCCTTACCATATCTGAAGGTAAGCAGACCAGTGATATCTCGCAAGACCTAGCAAATTTTGGGATGGTCGAGCCTCCGTAAATAGGAAAATCTGAAATCCTGAGAGAGGCACACTTTCCACAGTCTTGCAGCATACTCGGCAGACCCGGATAACCGCGAACCTCGTAGGAATGATGATATTCGTTCAGGTTATTCTTGGAGGCGGTTCTTTCGTCCTAGGCTGGGATGTCATCTATCACCTTGTCTGGGGAACCCTAACCTTCATCGTGCTCATAGCTGCGACCGTGCTGGCACGGAGAGACTTTGGCGTCGATTCCACCCTGTTCAAAGTAGGCCTCGCCGCCATCGTCGATTTTGTCATTCAAGGAATACTGGGATTGTTCTCTTTCGCATCAGGCGTCGCAATTGTCGTCCATCTTACCAACGCCTTCCTACTCGCCGTCATAGTGACCTATCTGATCAGTTTCGCAGACAGCGCCGACAAGGCCTCCACTCCTCTAACTTCCCAGACTCAAACAACACCGCCAGGGAATTTGCGCGGACAAGCTACGGGACCCTGAATGTGAGGTTGCAATTGGATCGATGAGGTACGGCTTCATCGAAGCTCGACCAAACCAAGGCTTGAGACTCTCAACCGAGCCCTTTAGACAGGTTCTCGGACGAACTTCTTGGCGGATCTTCTAGGTTTGCCTAACGTCGGGCTGCTTCTCGGAAGCGTAGCGGTGTTCTTTTCAACAGCAGGCTACAATGCTTGGAGAAGGAACTTCCGAGAACATTGGTCTCGCGGAGAACACTATTACAACGTGGATCGATGGGAAGTGTTAGGTGCCGGCATAGCCTTTACCTTGCTTCTATTGGGAGCGTATTGGCAATGACCACCTCTCCTACCTCCCAAACTAAGATAGACTTCTCAGGACAAGCCCACGCAAACTACACCGACCTTGACTTGAAATCAGTTCCCAAAGTGTGAATTCTCGCTATTATTCGGTGAAAGCATCGACGGGATGACCTATGCTCGACCGCGACGAAGAACTCAAACTACTCGCATTCCTCGCAAGCCTAGCCGGACTCCTTGGAATAGTTGTCTCGGGGAGCAACTTCCAGATCGGCTCCGCCTCCTCCACCACAGTCAGAGCGTACTTCTCTGTAATCCTGGAAAACTAAACCATGAAAGAGGGTAAGAAGGCTGCAGATGTCGAGAAGGCTCTCCAATACTGGACGAGCTCGATGATCGACCCTCAGCTGAAGCCTGTTCAAGCTAAAACAAGACAATTAGCCGAGGCCGCGCTTTCCCTAGCTTCATCTCTGGAAAGTCGTTGCCGAGAATTCATTCGAAACACCAAATATGACATGTCTGGCTTAGGCGATTCCCGCCGGCTCCGAGCAGCCATGGCACTAAACCGCGTCTCCGGAGAGATCGTCACCGCATCTGGTGACTTTCTGAAATCAAGTCCCAACGAATCGATATCGAAACTGGAGACGAGCATTACAAGGCTGTTACGAGCGGCTGGTTCAAGCTACAACGAATCGGTAAAAGCGATGGCTTCACATTACGCTTCGGAGAGAGGTTGGCTCAGAGCTGAGATAGAAGGGCTGCAACGCATCAATCACCAGACGTCCCAGTTCCGGACAAGAACCCGAGACATCACGTCGACCCGTGACCAAATACAAGAACACTCCAGGACCATTGTTGAGCATCTCACGACGCTACAGAATCTTGAGAATTCCCGCCTCCAGCTGGAAAAAGAGATTCACCAGCTTATCCACAACGAGGGCTCGCTTCTAGAGGCGATCGAACGGATTGAATCTAATTCTGCGATTCGAGCTCTCAACGCCAAAGAAGCGGAACTCAAAGCGTTGAGAAAGAGGCTCCTGAACGAAGAAATGTCCAGACTGGGCGGACTATTCACAAAGGTTCTGTCGCTGCATCAGAGAGGAGAGGTGCATGTCCATCTACAGGCGATAGAAGTATTGACGCGATATGTGAAAGCCCCACTTACGACATTGGCCAAGGAATCCGACGGCTATCCGGAACTCACCGACTCGCTCGAGGGAGTATGCGAGTCCATTGAAACAAACAGGCTACCGCTCGGAGAAAAAAAGGCGAGAAAAACACTCGAGCGAGCAAAACGGATCATAAACGGGTCACTCAGACCAATTCAGAAAGAGGCCAAAGAAGCCTTTGCGGCGAGAAGTCAGATTCTACGCTCCCCCAATGTGAGGCAACTCAGATCCCAACGATCCGAACTACGAGCAGAATACACTAGAGCCCGAACCTCGAAGCAATCGCTGGAATCAAGAATCAAGAGCATAGCCGACGAAGCTTCAGTGCTGAAGGCCCAAGCGAAAACCCATTTGGACACAATAAATGAACTCGCCACCAAGAACTTCAACAAGGGCGTCCCGCGGGAACTGCGTGAAGAGGTCCTATCCCTAACCCACTAGACTCTTCTTAAAACCGACCAGACCTCTTCGGCGCTCCGGCCGGGGGGGTCCTGCCCAGCCCAGATGAAACTCGTTTCAAAAACAGTTGTAATAGGACTGTCTATTGGGATTCGCGGGCCTTCATTCGCTTTTCCAGTTCTTCCTGAGAAACGTCTTCGACATGTGTGGCGATCCACCACTGGTTTCCGTACTGGTCCTTGACGCCTCCTGTCCGGTCTCCGTAGAACTGGTCAGACGGCTCCCTCAGCGAAGTTGCACCTTCCCCGAGCGCCCGTTTGTAGGCCGCATCAACATCCTCCGTGTACACATTGATCATTGCAGGAACCGCTGGGAATTCTGGGGTTGCGTCGTTTATCATAATGATTGAGTCGCCGATCCTCACTTCGGCGTGACGTATTCGACCATCGGACCCGGTGAACCTCTCTTCTTCCTCCGCGTCAAACACCTGCCTGAGGAAATCTATCAAGTTCGACGCTCCTTCGACACTCACTATAGGAGTGAGGGAATGATAACCTTCAGGAATAGGTTTCACCTTGCTAGTAACAGATTGCATTGTCGACGATGATTTGTCGTGGCTTGATAAAAGGGTGACTGGACAGAAACTGCTAGATCACTCGTGTCACGATGATGCCCAGCAAGGCGATACGGCTTCGTATCGTCTCTAATTCTGACTAGTGCTCTTTAGAACGGTTTCTATCTTATTGAGAAATGACTCAATAGATGACCGGGGATTCAACGTCGACCTTCATAGCGAGAAATAAATCGTGAGCAATATCCTGATAGCCATTTTCCGCAGGGTTAATATTATCAGGGGTAAAGCGCAAACCGAAAACAATGTTGTCAACTATAGCGAACAGGCAAAGAAAGCTTGTTAGAACGATGATTCTTCCACTCCTCATCCTCGCCATCGTTGTCTTGATGCCAGTTGCCCCCATGGTCCATGCTCAAACGGTCGTCACCACAATCCCAGCGGACTTCAAACCGTTGGGAGTCGGGGTCAATGTTCTAACCAACGAGATCTACGTGGCGACCACGCGAAACTTTGAAGGCAACCTCGATGTGATAAACGGCACCACCAACACCATCACTGCCACAATTTCAACAGGAACCGGAACATCCGCCTTCAAAGTCGCCGTCAACCCAGTAACCAACCGAGTATACGTGACAAACTCGCTAGGCAGCACCGTCCAGGTAATCGACGGCAGCTCCCACACTCTTTCAACAAGCATACCCGTCTGCGGCTCCGGCAGCCCGAATAACGTGGCCGTCAACTGGTGGACGAACACCGTATACGTGGGCTGTTCAGACCCCGCCGCCCTAGCAGTAATCAACGGACAGACAGACACGGTCACTACCACGATACCTCTATCAGCGTACATAGGATCCGCCCGGCCCGTCGCCGTGAACATCAGAACTGACAGAATCTATGTTGGTGACGGCTCCGGCAGCAACGTTGTGGCAGTAGACGGCAAGTCCAACACGGTCATCGCCAACATTCCTGTAACTGGCGCTAGTTACCACTTGGGAATTGACGTCAACCCTTGGACAAACATGGTCTACGTCTCAAATGGCGGATCTAACTCAGTCTCAGTCATAGGCGGCTCAAGCAATACCGTGATAGCCAATATTCCCGTTGGGCCTCAACCATACGGAGTAGGCGTTGACCTGAGATCCAACATGGTCTACGTAGCGAACAGCGTTGGTACAAGCAACAGCAGCAGTGTTTCCGTAATTGATGGCAGGACCAACACTGTCACCGCCACGATCAAAGCTCCCGCCTGGGCCATTGATGTAGGAGTGAATCCTCGAACCGAGCTAATCTATGTGGCTGAATACTACATTTGCAAATCCAGCAGCTGTGCTAACGATCTGAATCAGAATTCAGTCCTTGTAATCTCCGGTGCGTCCTCAAACCAGCCAGACTAGCTCCGCAACCGCGCTACTGATACCCAAAAAACCCCTCGTTTTTTCCTAAATCCAACTTCCATCGTTTGTTGGGATATTAGACACTCTATTATTCCAGACCTGCTAGGACTAGGCAGTGTTTCCGATGCCTCGAAATGTCGCCCCCTACGGCTCCTGGAAATCGCCCATTACTGCGGATCTCCTCGCCTCGACCTATGTCGGTCTTGACGAGCTTAGAATTGATGGCAAGGATCTTTACTGGAATGAACTTCGTCCCGCGAACAAGGGCCGGAACGTAATTGTCCAGAGAAAACCAGATGGCACGCTGACGGATATTACCCCTACTGGCTTCAGTGCACGAACGAGAGTTCACGAGTACGGGGGCGGATGCTACCTCGTCCAGAACGGAACAGTCTACTTTTCCAACTATACCGACCAGCGTTTCTACCGCCAAGACCCGGCGAGTGACCCTCGGCCTCTAACACCCCTAGTAGACATGAGATACGCGGATAGCGTATTCGACCAAAAGAGAAACCGCATAATCTCGATACGCGAAGACCATACTCTCAAGACCCCACAAGCCGTCAACACCATCGTCAGCCTTGATCCAGAGAATGAGAGCGAGGGCAAGATCCTCTTCTCCGGAAACGACTTCTACTCAACCCCACGGCTCAGCCCCGACGGGACCAAGCTAGCATGGCTCACCTGGAATCATCCCAACATGCCCTGGGACGGAACAGAGCTCTGGATTGCTGATGTCAAACCAGACGGCTCACTAGGACAAGCGGAAAAGATTGCGGGAGGATTGGACGAGTCCATCTGTAAGCCAGAATGGTCACCCGACGGCGAGCTATACTTCAGCTCCGACAGGACGGGATGGTGGAACCTCCACCGCTGGCACAACAGTGAGGTCGAACCGCTGTACCCGATGGAAGCTGAATTCGGCCTCCCCCAGTGGGGGTTCGGATCACACACCTTCGTCTTCGAGTCCCAAGATCGAATCGTCTGTGCTTACACGAAGAATGGACTATGGAATTTAGCCAGCCTGAACCTTAGGAAGAAGAAACTCGAACCGATAGAGACGTCGATCAGTCAGATCGACCGGGGCAACCTAGCCACGAAAAACGGACATGTCTTTCTGATCGGAGGATCAGCCACGGAACCCTCGTCCATAGTACGGATAGACCTCTCATCCAGAGAGACGGAGATACTACACCGATCCCGAGAGATCACCGTCGGCAAAGAGTACATCTCGATTCCAAACGCGATCGAGTTTCCCACGGAGAATGGACGAACAGCCTTCGCGTTCTTCTATCCTCCAAAGAATCCTGAATACGAAGCACCCCAGGGCGAGAAGCCTCCTCTCCTAGTCGTAAGCCACGGCGGGCCCACTAGCGCCAGCCCATCCACCCTACGATACGAGATACAATACTGGACAAGCCGGGGAATCGGGGTTGTAGACGTCAACTATGGCGGCAGCACCGGATACGGTAGAGAGTATCGGAAGAGACTCAACGATCAGTGGGGAATCGTTGACGTTCAAGACTGCGTTAACGCCACCCGATACCTGGCCAGTCGTGGACAAGCTGATGCAGAGAGACTTGGTATCCGCGGAGGAAGCGCTGGAGGCTACACAACCCTCTGCGCCCTAGCCTTCACGAACACATTCAAGGTTGGTGCAAGCTACTTCGGCGTCAGCGACCTAGAACTCCTAGCGAAGGACACCCACAAGTTCGAATCCCGATACCTCGACAAGCTAGTTGGACCCTATCCCGAACGCCGCGACATCTATCGAGCGAGATCACCGATAGACCATGTTGACGGCATATCCTCAGCTCTAATCTTGTTCCAAGGACTTGAAGACAAGGTCGTGCCTCCAGACCAGTCCGAGAAGATCTTTGAAGCGGTTAAGGCGAAGGGCCTCCCCGTAGCCTACATCGCCTACGACTGGGAGCAGCACGGTTTTCGGCGAGCAGAAAACATCAAAAGATCCTACGAGGCTGAGTTGTACTTCTACTCGAAAATATTCCGGTTCAACCTTTCCGACCCGATCGAACCAGTCATAATAGAAAACCTCGTAAGCGAGACGAAACCTGCTGTCTCGCCCATAGAAATAACAGAAACACTATAGGAATCAGAAGAAGACAGAATTACGATTCGAAAATCTACGTCAGGTTCTGCGATGAACACACACAACAACACTCTGACCACGACACCGATGATCAGGTATTCCGGAACTGTTAAATCCGAAACCGAATACGGCACGGTTTTCATGAAAAATAGTCGCGTACTATTGATCCTTTTCGCCAGCATTCTCCTTCTAATTCCAACCGCATCACCCCGAGCGGCAGCCGTTTCTATCACGCTGACGCCGGGAACTACCAGTCTGATCGGCACTGTCGATGTGAGTACTCTCCCGCAGACAGACCAATCGAGCGTCAACATGAACCAGGCTCCCCTGCACTCGCAGGGCCTCCAAGCCTTCGATCAGGCCAAAGCGCAAGCCGCACAAACCGGTTATGTCCCAGCAGACGAGGCTGCAAAAACCGTTGCAACTCCACCAAGCACTCCCTCACCACTGACCACCACCGTGGGTCTCATCCTCGAGGGAGCCCCAGGTGGATCACCGAATCCCTGTGGCTGTTCGCCTCCAGACGTAATTGTCGGTGCTGGGCCAAACCATGTCTTCGAGATGGTCAACCTTGCCGGCATAATCTACACGAAAGCTGGAGCAGTTGCCAAGGCCACGTTCGGTCTCGACACTTTCTTCAACCTACCCGCCTCGTCAATGTCAGACCCGCAAGTCTCCTATGACTCCAGCAGTGGGCGATGGTTCGCGTCGATCATTGACATTCCCAACAGCCGAGTAGTGTTCGCTGTCTCGACAAGCAACGATCCCACAGGCACTTTCAACCTTTACTCCGTCTCGGACAGTGGGCGTCTTCCTGACCAGCCTGTCACCGGAACCAACGATGACAAGTACGTAATTTCCGTGAACGATTTCAACACCGCCGGCACTTCCTTCATCGGCGTCCACTACTGGGTCCTCAACAAGTCAGAGCTTGTTGCCGGAGCCTCAACGATCCACTTTGCTACAAACACGCCGGACTCGAACATGTTCTCACTGCATCCCGCAGAACATCTCTCCTCGTCCACGACCTTCTACATGGTAACCGACTGTACAGGAACATGCATCCCAAGTCCGACAAGCCAGACCAATACCGAGACAGTAGTCTCTCTAACCGGTGTTCCACCTGCGACTGTAACAGTCAGCTCCAGCAGCTTCTCGATTGCGACGAGCGTCATCGGGCCGAATGCGGCGCAACCCGGCACCGGCACGACATTGGCCACGAACGATAACCGTGTCGAGAGCGTTGTCTGGGAATCAAACAGCCTATGGGCCTCATGGAACGATGCATGCATCCCCAGCGGTGACTCTGCAACTCGAACATGTCTACGCCTAGTCCAGGCCACAACCTCAGGCGCAACGGCAACGAAGGCGCAGGACTTCGATTTCTCCGCCAGTGGCCAGTACTACTTCTACCCAGCAGTCTCAAGCTATCAGGGACAACTTGTCGTCTCCTTCGGCAGGTCATCCAGCAGCATCTTTCCATCAGCCATGGCCACGGGACGAGCCTCTAGCGATCCACTGAACACGTTACAATCAGCCGCCGTGATCAGAGCAGGCACAACCGCCGACACTAGCGGCCGTTACGGTGACTATTTCGGCGCCGCCACAGACCCGACCCCGACCTCGTCCTCAACATTCTGGGTCGCAGGCGAATACCGCAAGTCCACCACATTCCAGAACTGGAACACGGTCATCGGACAAATCGCGTCATTCAGCGCGCCAGGAACCTTCGACTATAGCGTAAGCCTCAATCCAACAAGCGGCTCCGTCGCCCAGGGATCAGGCACAACCTCGACCGTAACAGTCAGCCTCGTCAGCGGAACCACCCAATCAGTCTCGCTTAGCACAAGCATCAGTCCATCAGCCGCAGGCCTCACAGCCACCGTGAACCCGACAAGCGGAACACCCACCTACACGAGCACATTGACGATCTCAACCACCACTAGCACTCCGACAGGAACCTACTCCATAACAGTCACCGGCACAAGCGGAACCCTGTCCCATAGCGCCATTTACACTCTAGCGGTTACCGCTCCCGTAACAGGAGACTTCAGCATCAGCGCATCACCCTCCAGCCTGACGATGAATAGGTTCGGATCAGCGTCAACAACAATCACAATAACATCGCTAGGCGGTTTCTCTGGTACTGTCACATTGTCGACTGGTGCGCTACCAGCAGGACTTACTGCAAGCCTCAACCCAACCAGTGTAACGGTAACCTCAGGCGGAAGCGGAACGTCCACGTTAACTTTCAACGGCCACGGTGGGATGACGGTAACGGGAACGTTTACCGTCACGGTAACCGGGACAAGCGGCAGCCTCACCCACTCAACCACAATAACACTAACGATAACGAAGCACTAGACCATTCGATCCAATCTTCCCATTTTTCTTTTTTCTTTCCTTCAGAACTGAAGTTCATCTAGTTCGAGCGATAGACTTCTACAGAGGTGGAAGGACGGGACTGCGAGAACCGTCTTTCCGTCGCTGGGAGTCTTCACTCCTCCAATCAGGACCTCAAGCGGAAGCATCGATATGAACGCATAACCGACTCCAACATATGGCGCCAGAAGCGCGATGATGATTAGGGGAGCTCCAACAAGGCCTCCGAGGAAGATCTCCCAGAATACTCCAAAGATGCTGAAGTAGAGGGTAACACGTGAGACATTCTTGGCGTGCCGCCACAATACTATTCCTCCAAGCACCAACATTTCAACGAGGATAAACGGAAGAGTAGGTGGTATCGCGACCGTGCCGCACCATGCGGGCATGCAGTCAATTTGTTCCTCGAAAATTATCAATGGAACAGACAGCATCAGATAGAGTGCTAGAGGGGGAAGCTTCACTCGCAATATGTCAAGCGCAAGCTTCTTCCTGAAACGGAACATAAGGAGGAACCCTCCCACGATCAGCGGAACATCGATGAGAATACCGAATGCCAAGAACGCTCAGCCCGATCGACAAGAAAATCGGAAAGTGATCTTAAGGGCGTTCTGTATCTCGTGCCTCCCGTCCCCGCAGAATCATATGCTAGATCATTGCCACGACATAAGACACGGCAACAGCGAGTATGCCAGCGCCGGGCAGAGTCACTAGCCATGGCAAGAGCATTGATCTAAGCGAAGATTTGATGACACTCTGGCGTCCACCGATCCCAGCGTTGGATCCTTCGTGAACCTGGGTCGTCGACATGGGTGCCCCAAAGATTGCCCCCGCTGACACCACTAGAGCCGTGGCCGCCCCAGCCTTCGACCTCTGAACCTGATCTAGCGCCGCATGCCTGCCAATCGCAGTCACCACCACCCGATGACCGAGTACCAGTGAGCCGAGCAAGACCGCTACTGCAACAATCGAGTATGGAACCCAGGCTGCCTCAGAGGGATTTGCGAGGAGAAAGAACGCTCCCAGAGCCGCCATCTTTGGAGCGTCGTTAATCCCTCTCGCGTAGGAAACAGCGGCCCCGGACGCCCAGTGCTCAATGCTGGCAAGTCGCGGCCGTGGTTTACCTGGCAACCCGGTTCGACGTGTCAGCCTATCGATGATGTATATTCCCACAAGCGCAGCTATGGGTCCCCCGGCCAAGGGCAATACCACCCTGTACAGCAGGAACTCCCATTGTATCACTGATACTCCAAACAGGTAGACCGCTAACAACACCAGAGCGCCTATGATCGCGTGCGTCGAGGAAACTGGCAACCTGAGAAGAGTCGCCGCAAGAATCCATAACGTCGCGCCAGCAAGCGCTGCCAAAACGAAAGACGATTCAGGCGCAGTGTGTAGAAGGCTCTGGGGCGTGAAAACAGTGAAGAGTCTACCTGAGATCAAAATTGCAGAGACGCTTCCAATGCCAGTGAAGAAGCCTCCCCAGATGAGTGGCTTACGCTTTCTCGGGGGCGAGCCTGAGGGTCCTGGCATCATCAACGATGCCACGCTCTTTCCTACATCGTTGGCTCCGTTGGCGAAAGCAAGGGCGAACAGAGCCGCGAGTCCTAATTCCTCAATCGACACGATCACGGGGTTCTCTCTCTGAAGACGCCCTAACTTCCGGGTGTTTCTGGCCGGCCAACTTTTCCAAGTTCTTTAAGCCGGTTCAGCCTGTCTTGCTCATTTGCGAGCCGTGGATCCTTTGAGAGTTCCTCGTAGGCAGCCGCAAACCATCCCAGAGCATCTTGCTCTTGACCCATAACCGTAAGGCATTCGGCGATCTCCTCGTAGACGTATCCGCTCTTCTTGCCAGCCGCCTGATACTGCTCAAACAAGCTTCGCTGCATCTCCAGAGCTTCTTCCGTGTGATCCATCATCCGAAGAGACTTGGCAACGCACCATTTTGCGATCATGATCTTGTTCGGATCGCCCTCCTTTTCCCGGAACTCCACGGCTTTCTCGAACATGAGCAGGGATTCTTCATACTGTTTTTGCTCGAAATAGGTCCAGCCTAGGTTGTTGTAGAGACTGCCCTTCCATTTCCGCGCCTTTTCATCCGCGGAATTCTCGGCAATGTCCAACGCCTTCAGGTTCCATTCCGACTGTTTCTCGGTTGGTTCGACAATCGCCATCATGTGAGCGGCGTCTACGGCGTTGAAGTCGTCTTCGGACTTGACAGCGAGATCTAATGCCTGAAGAAACAAGGGCCTGGCCTCGTCCCGCTTTCCGGACGAGTTGAAGACCCTTCCACGCTCGAGCAGATACCGGACCCTCGTCTTATCGTCCGCCTCTGCCTTGAGCATGGCCTTTTCGACGCGATCCAGCGTCTTATGAGCGTCCTGGAATTTTCGCTGCAAGCCTTCCGCCCTTGCTATCTGGGTAAGAAGCTGTGTCAGATACGGAAAGTCTCTCGAGTCCAATGCCGCGGGGAGAAGTTCGCGGAACCTCCTCTCAGTCGCGCCTGGATGGTCGTAATCCCAGAGGCTGTCAAAGTCTGGAAGCTGGCTCTTCGGCGCGTTTCCATCGGCTACTTCGATCTCAAACCACCCTTGCGATGACCTTGGTTCTACTACTGTAAAGTATTGCTCTTGAGTAAAGTATTCAGTTGCAAAGAAGTGGGACTCGTGTCATTTGAGCGAATTGCTACGCAGTGTCATCTGAGAGAGACAACACTTGACCTTTTAGTCCGAACGATCATGATTTTCAATTATTGAAATTCCTGGTAAAACACGTCTTAGCAATAGTGATTCTGATCCCGCTCTCCGCCTTTGCTTTGCCCGCATGGCTGATAGGCAGAGACCCAAGAGCAAAAGTGTTCACGCTTTTCCCGATTCTGCTAGTATCGCTTCTCTTCGTCAAGCCGTTGAACCGGCCGAGAGTCTTGCGGTTTCGAGGCCTGGCGAACCTGTTGGGTAGCTCCCTACCAATAGCGTCTTTGTTTCTACCATATTCGTTCCTAGGCAGCTATCCATGGTATCCGCTCGATCCTGGTTCAATATCTCGGGGAGTGCCTCAGCTGGTTGTAGTTAGATGCATCCTGACTCTCTTCTCTAGGTTCGGCGCATTAGCCATCGTGGCCGGGGTTGTCCTACAACAAGGGCCCGACGAAGCTGATTGAAACGCAAGGGATGAACTCGTGAAAAGTAATTAATCTCTGAAGACGAATAGAATTTCATGAAACCTGCGCAGAAGGGCACGCAGAAGTCCGCCAAGAGCACCACTGCGACCAGCAAGAAGTTCAAGGGATTCACGGACGAGGAACACGGCGCGATGAGGGATCGCATCCAAGAGTTGAGGGGGGACAAGGCGGACGGGGAAAGCGCCGTGCTCGCGAAGATCGCCGAGATGCCGGAACCGGATCGCACCATGGCCAAGCGGCTCCATGCTATCATCAAGGAAACCGCGCCAGCCCTCTCGCCGAGACTCTGGTACGGGATGCCCGCATATGCCACGGCCGGCAAGGACGGCAAGGTCGTCTGCTTCTTCCAAGCAGCGCAGAAGTTCAAAACCAGGTACGCAACGCTCGGCTTCAGCGACAAGGCGAACCTCGACGAAGGCTCCATATGGCCGACCGCCTTCGCACTGAAGGGGTTAACCGCCGCCGAAGAAGAAAGGATCGCCGCGCTAGTGAAGAAAGCGGTGAAATAAGCATGCTTTTCTCGACCCCCCGGGGTGGTCGATTTTCCCGCGCCCCGCCCTTCGTGAGAATCAATATTTCCGACCCTTTCAGAGCTTCTCTTTTGGGCCGGGGTCCGGGACATTTCTGTAGAAGACTTTCACATACGGTCTTGTAAGATAGATAATCGCAATGATGGATGTCGGAAACTCGATACCGTTCCCAGTGAGCAATCCAGAAAGCAGCTCAGGACTCGCACCCAGCGAGGATGCATCCAAGAAAATCGAAGAAATGCTCGTTGCGATTCCAAGACTCCAAGCCCAGCTCTTGCCTGTCCGGAGAACCAGCCCCGCCAGAATCTTGAGAGAGCCAAGAGCCAACGCCACGAACGCTAGAAGCAAAAATATTGTTGAGATTAGTCCAATAGTTCCGGCCGGGAGGCCTATTCCCGCAAAGTCAGACGCAGTGATGACCGGCGGAAATAGGATGTTTCCGACCCCAGCAAGTATGAGGTTTGCCCCACCGAGAATGGACAAGGCCGCTATGAAGGAGATACCTCTAGGCATCCTACCTTCAAGAACAGTGTCATGCTTCACGAACACCTCTCTCAGAATAACGACGATTCCGACAAGCGCGAGAGGCGTTCCAAAGCTCAATGATCCGAAAGCAAAGAGAATGAGAGAAAATCCTGTAACGAACACGCCTAGAAGGGCCAGCCCTTCACGGGTCATCAGATACGACACCTCCCTCAACAGCAGACTGCGATACCTGATGACTAAGAGAAGCAGTATGCTAGCCGAAATCGCTCCGATGAAAAAGTCATAGGTCAGCTCAGACTGATAGTTGCCGAGGGTAAGTAGGAGTCCAACCTCGTCACCGATGAACCCTGCCCCGAGACCATACATCACCGCGTAAGCCCTATCGAGCCGCTCACTCTTCCACGTGATGGCAAGCCAGCCCGCAATCCCCATCAAAGCTATCCCATACCAGAAATGGTGGAAGTGAATTCCTTGCTGTTGAATCACAATCGTCGGATTCAGCGTCGCAAAAAGCCGTGACCCGAAGAAACTGATTATGAACGATAATAGACCGATGAAGGAAAGGGCAGGACGAAACG